>Ga0316622_100000913_pt1 | contig 18372 bp, 18 predicted proteins | sample OWC_Aug_OW2_C1_D_FD_207646 | JGI IMG/M metagenome (GOLD analysis project Ga0316622, IMG submission 207646) | Wetland soil microbial communities from Old Woman Creek delta, Ohio, United States - OWC_Aug_OW2_C1_D5_C | ecosystem: Environmental > Terrestrial > Soil > Wetlands | place: USA: Ohio... | reverse complement strand
ACCTCCGGAACGTCACGGTACACGAGCGCCACCTGCGATCATCCCCTGGATCAAAGGTCGCTCTTCCGATCCAGGCTCTCCAGGCAACCCCAGACCCTGGCCTCGACCGCAAGCAGACCCGCCCACCCCGGCAGAGTGCAGCGATTCGGATCTTTGGAATGAACGGGCACTCCTTCCAGTCTATGCATTCCGCGGTTCCTGTGCTCTTAACGGAGCGGGGGTTCCAGATCGGGCGGGATCGACGGCCGCCCTGGATGCTAACCGCGGGTATCATCCCGTAGTCGGCAATCAGGACTCATCAGCCTCATCCGCGCATAGCGGCGGGAGTCTCTCAAGAACCACGTTCGTCAGATCGTCGTGGAACGGCTGATTGGCAGCTGACCGGTCGCCAGGAAGCGGATCAGACCCAGCCTTGCCGGTCGTCGTGCGCGCGGATCAGATTCTCGAGATGGCCCGCTAGGCTTCATCTGGCTCGTTATCTCTTGCCTCGTCTCGTCCCGTATCCCTAGCTGCGTCCCGCTCGGCGTCCCTGGCACCGTCTCTTCTCGCATCTCTCGCTGCGTCCCGCTCGGCGTCCCTGGCCTCATCTCGTTCCTCATCCCGCACCGCGTCCCGCTCCTCATCCCGGATCCCATTCCGCTCAGGGTACCGAGCATCATCCCGGTCTTCATCACTCGTCTCATCTCGCTCGCGGTACGCGGTGTCATCCCGCTCTTCATCATCCATCACATCCGGATTCTCCTCCCTGGTCTCATCTCGCTCCGCATCCCTGGCCTCATCGCGCTCGGCGTCCCTGGCCTCATCTCGTCCGATGTCCCTGGCAGCGTCGCGCTCCGCGTCCCGGGCGGCATCTCGCTCCGCGTCCCGGGCACCATCCCGCCTCCCATCCCTGGCCGCATCTCGCTTCGCTTCCCGGACATCATCCGGCTTTGCGGGCCTGGATTCATCTCGCTCGGCATCTGTCATCTCTACCTCCTCGGTTTCAGGGCAGTGCGTCGCGAGGACCGCGGACCGCACCAGCCTGGGACGTAGCTTGAAACTCGGTCGCTCTTCCGGTCGGCCGCGCACTCGCCTCCTCTTTGAGGGACGCCGATGCGGCGCGGGAGACGGGCAGGCCCACCTTGATCCTATTGGCGAACGTTACTCGGCAAAGTGCTCTCGAACCTTCGCCGCGATCTGGCGATCCGTCATCTTGTCCGCCGTCTCCACGGCGGCGACGCGTCCGCCCGGTCTGGCTTGTTCCAGACGCCTCTTCAGTTCGCCCTTCGCCTCACCGGGGCCGAAGATCAGAATGGATTCCGCGTCACCAATGGCCGCAACGACGGCATCGTAGTAGACGTTGAGGCGTCTCGTAAGAACCCTCTGCTGGATATCATCTGCGCGCACCCTCTGTGATTCATAGGAACCCTTGAGAGGCGAATCACCAGAACGGCGGAGCTGTCTTTCGACTCCCGATATGGTGAGGGTTATCTCTTCCCCTTCGTCCGTGACAGTGACGACAATAGCCTTCCGGTGATCAATCCACAGACCCACTCTGGATCTCATCGCCCTCTCCTCCAGCCACGAGCAAGGTGACCCCGGGGATCATCTGCGGGTGTTCCCGGCATGGTCCTGCGCCGGCAGGGCCGTCGCAAGATTCCGAACGCTCGATCGCTCATGGTTTCGCGAGACCCACGCGTTCCTCCCGAAACTCGAGGGTGAAGCGATCATGCCTTCCACCGCTCGTCCCGCAGACTTCCCCGCTACCGCTCTGGCATCATGGGACATTCACCTGGGGGGCATCCTGTGCCGACGCTCCCCATCATACGCGCCGTAGCGGCGTTCGTCCACGGTCCCTTCCGCTCACGGCTCTCCCCGCAGATCGAGATCGCGGCACGTCAGACGGCCAACGCTCGACCGCGCGAGCGGCAACATCCTCAGCCGGAATCCCCTTGCGTCCCGAGTCACACTCACCGACACTGATTGCCTGTGAGCGAACCTGCGGAAAGGGAATCCGGGATTCGGCGCATCGCGTTCCTGGGCGATCACTTGCCGCGCATGTGCGGCATCGCGACGTTCACTTCCGATCTCCTTGCCGCCGTCGCGTTGGAGTACCCTCAGAGCCAGTGCTTCGCGGTTCCGGTCAACGACATCGCGGGCGGCTACGAGTATCCCGACGTCGTGCGCTTCGAAATCGAGGAGCAGGACCTCGCGTCCTACCAGCGAGCGGCGGATTTCCTCAACATCGGCAACGTGGACATCGTCTGCGTGCAGCACGAGTTCGGGATCTTCGGCGGACCCGCCGGCCGCCACCTGTTGGCGCTGCTGCGCGAGCTGAGAGTTCCGGTCGTCACGACGCTGCACACGATCCTCCGGGAGCCGAATGCGGATCAGCAACGCGTGATGCACGAGCTGATCGCGCGCTCGACGCGCCTCGTGGTCATGGCCGAGCGCGGACGCCTGATGTTGCAGGACATATACCAGGCCCCCCCCACCAAGATCGATCTCATCCCGCACGGCATCCCGGACATACCGTTCGTCGACCCGAACTACTACAAGGACCAGTTCGGCGTCGAAGGAAGAACCGTGCTGCTCACCTTCGGACTGCTCTCCCCCAACAAGGGAATCGAGCATGTCCTGCATGCCCTGCCGCTCATCCTTGCCGAATTCCCCGAAGTGGTCTACATCGTTGTGGGAGCCACCCATCCGAACGAGCTGCGCGAGCAGGGTGAGACCTATCGTCTCGGCCTCGAGCGCCTGGCGAAAAAGAACGGGGTCGACGGGAATGTCATCTTCTACAATCGGTTCGTCGCGCTCGAGGAGCTGAAGGAGTTCATCGGCGCGGCGGATCTCTATGTCACGCCGTACCTCAACGAAGCGCAGATCACTTCAGGAACGCTGGCGTACGCGTTCGGGGCCGGCAAGGCCGTGATTTCGACCCCCTACTGGCACGCCGCCGAATTGCTGGCCGAGGATCGCGGCGTGCTGGTTCCGTTCGGCGATGCTCCTGCGCTGGCCCGCGCGGTGATCGGGTTGCTGCGTGAGGACACCCGCCGGCACGCCATGCGCAAGGCTGCCTACAAGCTGGGCCGGGAGATGATCTGGAGCAATACGGCGCGGCTCTACTGGCGCTCATTCGAGCAGGCGCGCCTGGGGAGGGCAGCGCTTTCCCGCAAGTCGTTCGCGACCAAGACGCTCGACCAGCAGCCTCGCGATCTGCCGGAGATGAAGCTCGAACACATCTCGCGGATGACCGATTCCACGGGGGTGTTCCAGCACGCGATTCTCACTGTGCCGAACTTCTCCGAGGGCTACTGCACCGACGACAACGCCCGGGCCTTCGTCTTCGCCGTCTTGCTCGATGAGCTGGCAGAGGAGGGCGAGCGCGCGCGAACGCTGGCCACCACGTATGCGGCGTTCCTGAACCACGCGTTCGACCCCGCCGCCGGGCGTTTCCACAACCACCTGAGCTTCGATCGCCGCTGGCTGGACGAGCAAGGGTCGGAGGATTGCCACGGCCGGGCACTCTGGGCCCTCGGCCTCGGGGCGGGACGCTCGCGCCACCGGAGCTTCCAGGTGATGGCTGGTCAGCTCTTCGGGCAGGCGTTGCCGGCGCTCACGGGATTCACCTCACCGAGGGCGTGGGCGTTCGGCCTCCTCGGCATCGACGAATACCTGCGCCGCATGAGCGGAGATCGCCAGGTCCACCAGAGCCGGGAAGTGCTCATCACCCGGCTCATGGAGCTCTTCGACCGCTCCGCCCGGCCGGACTGGCCCTGGTTCGAGGAGAGCCTGACGTACGACAACGCGAAGCTCGCCCATGCCCTGATCCTGAGCGGACGGGCCGCCGAGCTGCCCGCGGTGTTCGAGCGAGGCCTTGAGGCGCTCCGCTGGCTGGTGGAGGTCCAGACCGCCGAGGACGGTCACTTCCGGCCGATCGGAAGCAACGGGTTCTATCCGCGAGGCGGCCCGCGTGCCCGTTTCGACCAGCAACCGATCGAGGCGCAGGCGATGGTCTCGGCCTGCCTGGAAGCGTACCGGACTACCTCGGACGCCTGGTGGTACGAGCAGGCCCACCGGGCGTTCGACTGGTTCCTGGGCTGGAACGACCTCGGGCTGGAGCTCTACTCCCCCGGCACGGGCGGCTGCCGCGACGCGCTGCACGTGGATCGCGTCAATGGCAACCAGGGTGCCGAATCGACGTTGGCCTTCCTGCTCTCGCTGGCGGAGATGCGGATCATGCAGAATGCGGTGATCGCGTTCAACGAGCCGGCTCCTTGACGCCCCACCCCCCGCTGAGCCCCGTTGCCATTCGGCGAAGCGGTCTCGTCCTTCACCCCGATCGCGCGCGCGTGCTGGCCCGGCCGCTCCATCTCGTGAATCGCCAGCACACGGCCAAGATTTGCGCTCAGGTCTTGGCCCTCCCCCCAAGCGAGGTCAAGGCGCTGCTCCAGCAGGTGGAGGCCGAGTTCGGGGAACGGCACGTGCAGATTCTGGAGTTCCTCCGGCGGCGCTTCGACCAGGTCCGGCCCTGGCTGCGCCCCGGCCGGACGCTCTCGGACGAGCAGCAGCTGCTGCTGGGCGCGTACGTCACCCACGAATACTCCCTGGAAGCGGCAGCCCTGTTCAATCCCTCCATCGTGCCCCACCCCGACCAGTCGGACCTGCCCCCCGGCTCGCTGCGTTTCATTCTGAGCCTCAGGGCGACGGGCGAGGGGCACATCTCCTCGATCACGTTTCGCACAGGATACTTGGACCGGGAAGGCACGATCACCGTCAACGCTCCCACCCGTTACTGCCTGGAGCCCGCCCAGATTCCGAGCGCGCTGTTCGAGAAGACCCTGTTCGCGCGGAAGCTTCAGGAGCTCGGTCTCACCGGAGACTTTACCCGTCATGTCCTGGACGGCGTGGGGGATGCGTTCACGCTGGACGAGCTGCGCGCCTCCGTCCGCGTCGCGGCTGCCCGGATGGAAGCGCGTGACCAAGAGAGCGCAGCGGTGGCCAGGAAGACTCTGGCGTTGGCCCAGTCGAACTACGAGGTGCAGTTCGCGCCGGAGTCACGTCTGTCCGAGCGCGTGCTATTTCCCGTCACGCCGTCGCAGAGGAACGGGATCGAGGACGCGCGTTTCGTCCGGTTCCAGAACGAGGACGGCACGCGGACCTACTATGCCACCTACACCGCTTACGACGGCAAGCTCATCTTGCCGCAGTTCATCGAGACGCCCGACTTCCGTCATTTCAAGTTCATCACCCTGAACGGTCCGGCCGTACGGAACAAGGGCATGGCCCTCTTCCCCCGCAAGATCGGGGGCCGATATGCGATGCTGGGCCGTCAAGACTCCGAGAACATCTACGTGATGTTCTCGGAGCACCTTCATTTCTGGCACACCGCAGAGCTCCTTCTCCGACCGGCGTTCCCGTGGGAGTTCATCCAGATCGGCAACTGCGGCTCACCGATCGAGACCGAAGCCGGTTGGCTTGTGTTGAGCCACGGGGTGGGCCCGATGCGGAAATACTGCATCGGCGCTTTCCTGCTCGATCGCAACGACCCGACCCGGGTCATCGGCCGCCTGCGGGAGCCTCTCATCCAGCCGAGCGAGAACGAGCGCGAGGGCTACGTGCCAAACGTCGTCTACTCGTGCGGCAGTCTCCTGCACGGCCGGCAGGTCGTGATCCCCTACGCGATGTCCGACTACGCCACGACCTTCGCCACCGTGGTCGTGGATGATCTGCTGGCGGCGATGGTCGCACCCTGAACGCTCCTGGTTTCCCCGTGATCCCGGGAACTCCAGCGGCCCGCATTCTCGCGCTTCCGGCCCAGCGACCCGGAGAACGAAGGGCTCCTGCAGGCGGACCACGAACGCAGATTCGGCCTTCGCCATGATCGGGAGAAATATCTCTTGCGGTTCGTGCATTCCGGGGCTACGGTATCTTTCAACGGAGCGGAGGTTTCGAGATCGGGCGGGATCAACGGCCGCCTTGGGTGCCACCTGCGGGCATGATCCGCAATGGGCATCCAGGATTCATCGACCCCACAGCCGCATCATCGTGCTATCCGACAGATGGGGTTGCCTTCACTGCCAGCGACGCAGCCTGCTATTCGCCAGTGCGGTGAGGCATGACATGCAAAGTACCCGACCGGGGGCGGGGTCGCGCAAGCGGCTCCGCCTTCTTCTTGCTCAGCGAAGAGTCCGCCCGGCGGCACCGCTGCCGTGGGGGACGCCACCGCGCCTATACTCACCGGCCGCGGAGAGGGGCATCTTGCCCGCTTTCGCCCAGTAGCCAGGCCGGCAGATGGGATTCGTGGCCGGAAGCAGCATCCTCGCAGTTCGCGGGTCCGCATCGTCGACCAACAAGAAGGGCGATCGACATCCGGCAGTCTCCGGATCTCCGTGGGTGCGTTCGACGTATTCGTGGAAGTGTCTGTGAACCACCATGTACGAGACGGTCACGATGAGTTTCTGCATCGAAGGGCGACGCCGCATGGCCCGCCACACGGTCCGCAGGAAGAAGCTCCTCCGAGCCCGGTCTCGGGTGAAGAGGAAGTATGCGAGAATCCTGGCCGTCAGTCCCAGGCGATCGCTCGCCAGCCACTTCGCGGACTGCCGCGACGCCTCGCACTCCGGTCCGAATGATTCCAGGGCGCGCACCAGCCTCTCACCGTAGTGGTCGTACCGATACAGAGCGCGGATCATCCAACGGTAGCCACGGAGCAGTTCCTCGGGAGTCATCTGTTTGGGCGTGAAGTTCAGGTCGGCGCTACCGTGGACCTGAACCGTGCTCAGGTCGTACGGCAGGAGACGACCCTCTTGCTCGAGACGCTCATGCAGGGGCGTGTGCTCGATGGCGAAGAGCACCCCGGCCGTGGTGAAGGGAGTTCCGGCCATCTGCAGAAAGTCGAACATGTCCTGGAAGATCCCAACGTCATCGTTGTCGAATCCGACGATCATCCCGGCGGTCACGACCAGATTGTAGGACTGGACGGTGCGGATATTCTCGATGAGCGAGCCCCGGACATTCTGCAGCTTCTTCGTTTCGATGAGGCTCCCCGTGCGCGGCGACTCGACCCCGATGAAGACACTCTCGAAGTTGCAGTCCCGGAGCAGCTCGAGGATTCTCGGATGCTGGGCGACATTGAGGGTCAGCTCCGCCGAAAAGCGGATCGGATAGCCGTTCCTCCGGCCAAAGTCCTTCATGGCCACGAGCAGCTTCTCGGCGTACCTCGGGTTCGCGATGAGGTTGGCGTCGGAGAAGGAGATGTACCGGCCGCCCAGCCGGTGGATCATTTCGATCTCGTCCAGCACCTGCCCCACCGTCTTGGCGCGTGGCAGCCGGCCGTCGGTCACGATGATGTCGCAGAACTCGCACTGGAACGGGCAGCCTCGCGTGGTCTGGATGTAGTAGTAGAGGTACTTGCCCTTCGGCAGCAGATCGAATCGGGGCACGGGGGAGTCGGTGAGCTTCACCTTGCCCCTTTCCTGCTCGTATACCCGTGCAGGCGTGGTCCCCGCGAGCAGGTCTCGGCAGAACCGGGGCCAGGTGTACTCGGCCTCTCCCACGAACAGGACGTCGGCAACCCCCTCGAAGCGTTCCGGGCAGAGCGTCGGGTACGGGCCTCCGATCACGACGAGGCGGCCGCGGCGCCTGAACTCGGCCACGATCTCGACGGTGCGCGCCCACTGGACGTTGAAGCATGAGATCGCTACGGCGTCGCAGGCCACCTCGTAGTCGATCGGCTCGACGTTCTCGTCCACGATCGAAACGTCGATCTCGGGCGGTGTGAGGGCGGCAATGGTCGCCAGCCCGATCGGCGACTGCGCCGAGGCAACGCCGACGAGCTTATGGATGCCCTGCAAGTTCCACAGCGAGTCGGGAAACCGCGGGCACACAAGAAGGACGTGCATGCATTCTCCAGGCGGCCGGCGTCATGATCTTCGGCCGCGATTCTCCGGCGCGGATCAAGCAGGCTGCGTACGGCGCTTGCCCACCACCAGAAGTGCGGCGCCGCCGACCAGCACGATCACTCCGATGACTGCCGGCAACGGAATGCTCTTGTGCTCGGTGGCGGTGACGCTCATCGAGCCCACCTGGAGGACCGTCCGGTCTCTGTCGAAGCTGATTCCGCCATAGACGAGCGCGAGGATTCCAAGAGCCATGAGAACGATTCCAAGGATTTTCATTTCATCATCCCTTCCCTGTCTTTGCGCCCGCTAAGCGTCCCCCGGCCCGCGTCGGCCGGGGGGAATGAGACTGCCGCAGTGATGGTGCGCAGAAGGCAGATGTGACCGTCCCACCACGTCTGATCAACGGATGTAGAAAGCGACGCCGACGCCCGCATAGGTAAACGAGTCGTCGTTGAGCCCGACACCGACTTCTCCGACCAAGTCGGCCGCGTCGGACAACCGGTATTCGATCCCAGGCACGAGGTGCAATCTCGTGAACGTGTCGTCGGCCCCCTCCGGGACATCCTCCTCGATCGATTCGAAGGAGACATCCAGAGCGCCGTACAGCTCCAGGCTCTTGCTCACGTGTCCGCCCAACAGCGGAGTAAGCTCGACTCCCATGATGTCGAGAGCTTCATTGCTCCCGAACATCCAGTGGATGCCTCCCGCCACCGAGAAATCCAAGCCGGGGTCCTCTTCCTTGCCCCCCAGAATCCAGAACTCGCCGTCCGCCCCGGCGAACGTGCCGTTTTCGAAGAAGCCCAGCTTGGCTTCGGCGTCGAAGCGGTCGGTGAATCCATACCCCCCGCGAGCCGCGACCCCGAACTCGTCGTCGGCTCCGTCCTTGCCGAAGGCCATGATCGGGGCAACCATGAGCTTGAAGGTGCCGCGGTCCATCGTCTCGGCGGACTGCAGGACACCGATGTACTGAGCTCCGGCCGGTAACCCAAAGCACAGGCCCATGGCTGCGACGAGAATGCTCCGCAAGATCCTCATGTGACATCCCTCCTCATCGTGATGGAATAGTACTGTCGCACGCCTCTGCTGCCTGAAGCGCCGTCTACGCCACCCTGCGCCCCTGAATGATGCGGATCAACACCGCAATGACGGCGATGACGAGCAGAACATGGATGACGCCGCCCATGGTGAAAGACGTAAGAAGGCCGAGCAGCCAGAGAACGATGAGTACGACTGCGATCGTCCACAACATGTGACACCTCCTGGCATGTTTCTGGGAGACCAGCGGGACGGCGTCAACCGACGCCGTCCCTCTTCTCCCTGCGTCTAGTGATAGAATGTCCAGCCGACGGTGGCCTTGACATCCGGCACGTCGTTCAAGCTGAACTTGCCTTCGATGAAGAAGCGGTCACCGTTTGAGAGTCCCTTCTCGATCCCGCCGAGCAGGTTGACGCCCAGGTCGGTCTCCGCGCTGTCGTTCTTTCCGTTGTCGTAGTCTTTGATGTTTGCGCCAATGCCCCCGCCGAGGTACGGCGTCCAGACGTCCCAGCGTGAGCTGAAGCGGTAGGCCGCCTCCGCGTTGACGGTATAGAGATTCACGTGGTCTCCGAAACCCAGCTCCACGTTGGGCTGAAAGCGGATGTGCCTCGCGAAGTTGCCGAAGTCGAGGTGGGCGCCAAAGTGAATCTGATCGGGGTCGATCGACAGCCCGACCCGTGGGCCCCAGCCACGGAACCCGATGTCGGTGTCCGGCCCCGCCAGAGCGGGGGCAGGACCCAGGGCAACGACCAAGGCAGCTGCAATCAGAATCATTCGAGTCTTCTTCATGTAGTTCTCCTTCTATCATTACGTCCAGCGGCGGCCTGAATCACCGGCACGCGTATCGTGCCGTCCCTCCGCGGTCGGGTTCGATCGTCGATCCGCGCCCGCTCGATGGTCCCGGCCTGGGATGGATTCGGGGTCATCGCTGGGCCAGAACCTGGATGCTCGTGGCACTCGTCATCTGGACGTTCAGTTTCTGACCGGCCTCGAGCACCACCTCGTCACCCTGGGTCACGAGCATGAGGACCGTTCCGGCGCCCGCTCCGGCACCGGCCCCGATCGCTGCGCCCTTTCCTCCACCGGCGATCCCGCCGATGATCGCGCCGATGACGCCTCCGGCTGCGATCTTCTCAATGTCTCCGCGCGTGGTGGAGGCCGCCTGCAGCGTGAGCGGCAGAGCGGTGATCGCGTGAGTCTTGCCCTCCGAGTCAACCATCCCCTGGTACGCGAGCGTCATCCGAGCGCGGCCCTTGATCCGCCCGGAGGCCTCGACGTCGCTCAGCACTCCGCGGATCTGTGCGCCGGCCGGAACGACCGTTCTTCCGCCCACAAGGATGGGCTCGGTGGTCGTGGCCCCGAACGAGTCCCCGGTGTGGTTCGTCTCCGTGGAGAGCCGCGCGTCGAGCGACGCGACGAAACTGGTCCCATCCGGAATGACGAGGGTCTCAAAACGCGGTTTCTGTGCCGCAGCGGCCGCCACGGCGTCCTGATCGTGCCCGCAACCCACCGTGGCCGCCACGGCGATCAGGGCGAGGAAGCCGAAATACACTGGAATTCGATTCATGATAGGTACCCTCTCTTTCTGGCACTCACCAAGGGGCATACCCCCTCGGCGAAACTCTTGAATCTGCTCCCCAGAACCGCGGATTCAGCGATCCGCTCTGCCCTCGGCCATTCACCCTTTGCGCGACCGCTTCGGGCTGGTGAACGCGGCCTCGAGCTCGTTCCAGGCGCTCTTCAACTCGGGCTCGAGACGCGCCCGCTCCGGGTCGTTCGCCGCCCGGAACTCATCGAATTTCGATCGCGCTATTGCGTGCATGGCCTTCAGTTCGTCGACGTACATCAGGGCGTCAAATCCGGTCCGCGCGCCGGCCATCTCGGTTTTGGCCGCGAGCCTGTCGATTTTCAGGCTCCAGAGCCTGAGCTGCTCTTCCATCTTCTCCACCGCCACACCCACCGTAGTCCCCCTCTCGATGCGGAGTCCGTCTCACGTCCGCGGGATGTCCAGGCGTTCTCAACTCCCGCAACTCCGTCTCATGGGACCCCCCCCTCATCCGGCGATCCGGCAGTTCCTCCCGGCGGCCCCGATCCGGGCAGCCTTGCTGCTGTCAGGACGCAATAGGTCTATACGCAATTGGCGTGCCGCCGCATAAGTGCCTACTGGCATGGAACCTCAAAAAAACCGGCGCTTGACGACTCCATCAAAACGAGGCAGTCTCGATCAAAAGGGAGAGGGGGGGAATGCGCGTCGAAGACCTCAGCATCCACGAATTGGTGGAGTTCGACTCTGACGACGGCGTGGTCCGTTTCGCGGGTCAGCGCGCGCTCATCATCGATGCGACCGCGAAGGGAAACCTGCGCAAGGAGCTGATCAACCACTTCGGCCTCACTACCGCGCGCGCCGTCCTGACCCGGTTCGGCTTTGTGCAGGGCTGGCGCATGGCCGAGGCGATGCAGCGGTTGTTCCAGTGGGAGAGCGAGGAGGACTGGCACCATGCGTGCGGGCGCATCCACATGCTCGAAGGGATGTACCGCCTTGGGCCGGGCAACCCCGGCACGTTGACGAAGGAGGGCCTGACCCTCGTTGCCTCGTATGAGGCGGAGCAGCACATCGCCCACCTTGGGCGTAGCGACAGCTCCGTGTGCTGGACAATCTGCGGTCTCACGAGCGGCTACCTGAGCCGCGCGCTGGGCAAGGAGATTTACGTTCTCGAGGAGCGCTGCATCGGACGGGGCGACCCGGCATGCCGTCTCCTCGCCAGGACAATCGAGGAGTGGGGCGACGATCGGGCGGAAGAACTCCGCTTCTACCACGCCGAAAACCTCAAGGAATGGCTCGAACCCTCGCTCCACAGAATCACCGAGAACCTCAAGGAGGCCGAAAGGAAGCTCCGCGAGAGGAAGCGCGTGCTAAGCCGTGCGGCTCCAGAGGCCGAGGACCTGCTTGGGTTGATCGCCCGGAGTGCTACCATGCGGCGTCTCGTCGATCTCGCCCGGCGGATCGCGAAGGTGGACTCCACCGTCCTCATCACGGGCGAGAGCGGGACGGGCAAGGAGATCATCGCGCGGTTGGTCCACGATGAGTCTGCCCGCGCACATGGCCCGTTCATCGCGGTGAACTGCGGTGCGATCACCGAGTCTCTCCTCGAGAGCGAACTCTTCGGCCATGCGCGCGGTGCGTTCACGGGTGCGGCGCAGGACCGCGCCGGCTTGTTCGAGGCGGCCAACGGCGGAACTCTGCTTCTCGACGAGATCGGCGATGTCTCGCCCGGTATGCAGGTCAAGCTGCTGCGGGTCCTCCAGGAGCGCGAGGTCCGCCGCGTCGGCGAGAACAAGAGCCGGCCCGTGAACGTGCGGGTGATAGCCGCGACGAACCGGGAACTCGCCACGGACATTGCGGAGGGCCGCTTCCGCAAGGATCTGTACTACCGGCTGAACGTGGTTCAGCTGCACGTGCCGCCGCTCCGGGATCGGCGGGAGGATGTCCTGCCGCTGGCACGCGTGCTCCTGGCCGATGCAGCCGCGCGGCTCAAGCGGCCGGTCACCGGGCTGTCACCGCGCGCCGCGGACCAGCTCTTGCGGTACGACTGGCCGGGCAACGTGCGCGAACTGGAGAACGCCATGGAACGGGCCGTCGCGCTCGGCTACGGTAACCTCATTGAACTCGATGAACTGCCCGAGGAGGTTCGGCAGGCGATCCCGACCCCATCGCTTTCCGGTCCGGTGAGGGTACTCAACGAGATCGAGAAAGACTACATCATGGCGGTGCTCGACTTGAACGGCGGAAACCAGACCCGCACAGCCGAGCAACTTGGTATCGGTTCGGCAACGCTCTACAGGAAGCTCAAGAGTTACGGCGTCGTTCGTGGAACTCGCCCCGCGAGAGACGAGGGCTCTGCCCCGCGTTGAGGCCGGTCTGACTCAGGGGACCTGCCAGCCGACGGATACGGCCGCGTGCCCATCCACGAATCCGCGGGCCGCATCGATCCGGAGCTGGCCCTTCATGCCCAGACCCCGCAACCGAAGGCCCATGCCGCCATCCACCTGCCACGGGATTCGGCCGGCCCACCCCGTATGCCCTGCCTTGGCCCCGTCGACGAAGAGGGCCCAGCCGAGGCGCACAAGCCCCAATTGCCACGGCCATGCCTGTCTCTCGATCGTCCCGTGGACGAGCGTGCGCCCGAAGACACTGCCCTCAACGACACCCCCGTTCAGCAAGGGGTGAGCCCGGAGCAGCGGGGCACGTCCGTATCCGGTTCCCGCACCGGACCAGAGAGCCAGAGGAGCTTCCGAAGTCGTGCTGGACATCCCGAAACGGCCTTGCCACGCGTCGCCCCTGTCCAAGCCGCTCGAGCACCAAGCGAGGGAAAGGCCACCGTCCCCGAACGGAGCACCGTCCTTGATGCTCATCCACCTCGCGATGCGCGCGCCCAGCGCCAAGCGATCGCGCGCCCAGCGTGTTTCGACACTCGCTTCCAGTGAGAGATGGGAGCCCCGGTCGGCCCATTCATCCAGCGCGGTACCGATCTCGAGGCGGAGATCCGGACCGAGCCAGTCTGAAAATGAGAGAGCCGTGCGTCGTCGTTCCTCTCGGCTCGCTTCCGCGCGGGTTGTGGCGCCCGAACCGGGATGAACCGTCGTCAGATAGGTCTGTCGTTCCCAGAAACCATCCAAGCGCAAGATCCCGGGACGGCCGCCGGTCGCCGGAACCGTCAGCGTCAGCGAGACGCGCGGCCGGTCTTTCCACCACCTCCACCCGGCAGTCCACAGCTCCCCATTCCCAGTGGGGCTCGCGACAGCAAGGGTGATCTCACGCGCCGTGAGAGCCCTGATGCCCACGCTCCCGACATCCCACGGACCACCGAACGCGGGTGGGCGCTCCAGCAGAGTCACGTTCACTTGAGCGTTTCCATCCGGCAAGGGCCTCAAGCTCAGCCGGAACTCCGACTGGGCGGGTATCTCAGCCAGGCGCCGGCGCGCTTGACGGAAGGCTTGCGGTGTGAGCAGCCTCCCCGGCGGCAGATTGAGCTGGCCGGCCACGGCGGAAAAGCGGATGCGCGTCAAGCCGTCGATGCGCGTCAAGTCGGCCCGCGGTTCCGACAGGTGATTCCAGGCGCGGAGCGCGCCCTCCACATCCCCAGCCAGGAACAGGCTGCCGGCCAGAAGCCGCCAGGAGTGGACATCGCTCGGGTCGAGAGCGATGGCACGCTCCGCCAGCCGGCTTGCCCCCGCCCAATCCTCGGCGCGAAACCGCAGCCCCGCGCGTTCCCGGAGCGGGGCCGCGGACGCAGGGCACAGGGACTGGGCCGCCAGGAACTCGAGTTCCGCTTCCGCAGTGTCTCCTTCCCGGGCCAAGAGGATTCCCGCCTCCACCCTGGCGTGACATCCATCCGTGACAGCAGACGAGGAGGGGCTGGCCGTCGCGAAATCCGTCACGATCTGTTCCGTGGTTCCGCGCGGAGGAAGGACCAGCAGCGCCCAGCCTCCACTCCCTGCCCAGGCGGTGTCAAACTCCTCTTCGCGAACGGCCCGGAATGGACCCACGTTTGGGTCATGGATGACCACCCACCCGTTGGCCCGGGCCACGAGCACGACGTAGTGATAACTTCCCGAACGCACCCGGATCAGCGCGATGACGGGGCGACCCTGGGCAAGATGGTTCTCAACTTCGGCCGGAGTTCCCGGCAAGGGCAACGCGGTCCACCCGTAGGCCTCGACCGCCTGCACGAGGGCACCGGTTCGTATGCCGGCCTGTCCCGGCTCTGCCAGGGCAGCGAAGTCGCCGGCCAGGACGCCGGGCTTTCCCCAGTAACGTAGAACCATGGCAAGAGCGGCCCCGCCGCACAGCGCTCCGCTCTGGGGGACGTACGGAACTTCGAGAAGCCGAACCTTCTCCGGAGCACTCCTCTCACCCGGAGGCATTCCAGCGGCTGCGGGGGCGGGCCGAGCAAGAGCGGCCGCCACCACGCAGACACCGACGAACAGCCACGATCTCATGGAAACCCGAGCTCAGGCGAGAATGATGATGATCAACAGAATGATGATGAGCGCGGTCGCCGAGATGACGATCTTGCTGTCCCCTCCGGCGAGGGCCGCGTTCACCTCTCTGGCCTGCGCAGCCATCCTCTCGAGCGAGGGCCCCGACAGGACTGCGGCAGCAGCGCTGGCCCCCTCGAGGTCCAGTCCGGCCGACCCGGCAATCTGGCGGACATCCTCCCGCTGCAACATGATCTGAATCGCCTGTCGGTCGGCGTCGACCTGGCTGATCTGCTGATCGATCCTGGCCTGGATCTCATTCTCGGCGATCACGTGACGTTCCAGCTCGCCGGCCAGGCTTGCTCCCGTCGTGCCGATGGCGATCAGGACTACGGCAAGCAGGGCCTGCGCGAATCTCTTGTACACGACCATGACCTGCTCCTTCTCGTGCAGTGGACCGAAGTTCTACCCAGGCGGGCCATCTCGGGATGCCTTTGGAACGTGCGACCCGGTCCACTTCGGGTTAACGTCCCTCAGGTCGATCCACTTCAAGTCATGCACCCAACGTGCCGCTGCGGAACTATCCCGCAACTGATTGACTGACTATCACTTGGTAGATCCGGACGCCCAGGGACCTTCGATCATACTGAAGGCGCATCGACCATTTTGAGGGGATCATCCGCGCTTGCCTTGGATGGGGAACTGCCTGGCCAGCGGGCCGCATCGCCGTCATGCCCGCTCCCCCCAACACCATCTGTTTGAGCTTCCGGGACTCAGGATTCGAGCGGACTGAGACAGGACGCCCCCGTAGTCCGCGAAAAGTCCGCATCGTGGCGCTCGAGAACTCCGCTCTGCACCAACAAGTGGCCACCACCAACCGCCAAAAGGGGGCTGAGCCATCCCTCACGCAGGTGCTAGGATCATTGCGTCGTTCCAGGGAAAGTGACGATTGTCCGCCATGCCGATGACCTCGGAGGAACATGGCCACCGCCATCGCGATGAAGACGCTGCGCGCACCGGTCCGCGCCGTCGGGAGCACCTTCGAGTCGGTGGCGCGGCACGCTGGAGGGATGGCGATCCTCATCTGGCAGATCGGGAACGCGATCTTGCGAGGCCGGGTGTCGTTCCGGGAAGTAGTGTCCCAGGCCCACTCCATGGGCGCGCAGAGTATCCCCCTCGTCTGTGTGACCGGGATCCTGTCCGGACTCGTCACGTCGCAGCAGGGCGGGTACCAATTCACGAGTGCAGTCCCCCTGTATGTGCTGGGCAGCGTCGTGGTCGAGAGCATCATCCTGGAACTGGGACCGGTCATGACTGCTTTCGTCCTCATCGGCCGGGTCGGCGCGCGGATCACGGCCGAACTCGGCACCATGAAGGTCACAGAGCAGATCGACGCCCTGTTGTCACTGGGGCGCGATCCGGTGTCCGTGCTGGCCGCCCCTCGCGTGATCGCGGGGACCATCGCGACCCCCTTGCTCGTGGGACTCGCAAACACCGTGGGAATCTTCTCGGGAATGGTGGCCTGCCGCGCCATACTCGGCCTCGGGTCCGAGTCGTTTTTCTACGGGGCGCAGCTATTCTGGCACAGTTTCGATCTCGTCTACTCTCTATCCAAGGGGCTCGTCTTCGGCTTTGTCATCCCGGTCATCTCTTGCCACATGGGATTCCACACCCGCGGGGGAGCCGAAGGCGTCGGTCGCGCCACCACCTCCGCCGTCGTCACCATGATCATCTCGGTGTTGGTCTTGGACGCCCTCTTTCCGCCACTCTTCCTGAATTGAGACGCCGATGATCGAGTACAGGGACATATACAAATCCTTCGACGTGCCGGTCCTCTCCGGGGTGAGCATGAGCGTGGAGTCGGGACAGTGCCTCGCGATCGTGGGCCCTTCGGGAACGGGTAAGAGCGTCCTCCTCAAGACCACGAACGGCCTCCTCCGGCCAGACCGGGGCGATGTCTTTGTCGACGGCGAGTCCGTGTTCAACTCCGGCTGGCAAGCGCTAGAGAGGATCCGTCGGAAGATCGGATATGTCTTCCAGTACGCGGCCCTTTTCGACTCGATGACGGTTTATGAGAACGTCTGCCAGGGACTGGTCGACGGGGACGTATGGCGAAACCGGTCGCCGGAGGTGCTGCGGAAGGTGTGCGAAGCCCTCGAAGCCGTCAACCTCGAACCCGGCCAGGTCCTCAACAAACAGCCCGGCGAACTCTCGGGGGGGATGCGCAAGCGGGTGGGCCTGGCGCGGGCCATCGTGGGCCGCCCCGAGATTGTGCTCTACGACGAGCCGGTCACCGGACTCGACCCCGTCAACACCGCGACCGTCAGTCTCCTCATGACGGCCATCCGGGAACGAATGCGCGTCACCACGATCGTGGTGACTCACGACATCGAACAGGCCATCGGGATTTCTGATCGCATCGCGGTCCTCTCAAACGGCAAGCTTCGCTTCTTGGGAACGCCGGAGGAGTTCAAGGCGAGCCAGGACCCGGTGGTAAAGGCCTTCGCCGACCGCCGGGCTGCAACGGCCGCCGCCCTAAAGATCATGGAGGAATCGTGAGCGAAGAGAACCCTCTTCCCACCCCATCACCTCATGGAGAACCCGTGAGCGGAGAGAAACCCCTTCCCCCCCTGACACCCTCGCGGTTCCGCGACCGTGAACTGTGGGTGGGCGTCTTCGTGATCCTGGGGGTCGCGGCCGTCCTGACCGCGTTGTTCACCCTCACCGACGCGGCCCTGTTTCGAGGGCGCTACATCATCCGGACCGTGGTGACGGACGCGGGGGGGATCCGGCGGGGCGACCCCGTCCAGATGCGCGGGGTGAACATCGGGCGGGTGACATCCCTCCAGATCGCGCAAGAGGGCGTAGCCGTGAGCTTGGAGATCAATAACCAGTACCCTATCCCATCCGATTCGAGGGTGGAGTTGCGCTCGAGCAGCCTGCTGGGGGGCATGGTGGCGAACATCGTCCCCGGCACCTCGATCCGGAACTCGCGTGGAGGCCTCGTTCTCCCGGGATCGGTCGGGAAGGGGATTTTCGACCAGATCGACGAGCTGCAGGATTCGGCAGGCAAGGCGCTCCTCCGGGTCCAGAGTCTCCTCGACGAGAACACGATTCAAAACGTTCACGAAGGGGGCGACGACCTACGAAAGCTGATGCGGCAGCTCAACGAAGTGACCGCAGAACAGCGGGTCGAATTCGCAGCGCTCACCGGAAGCCTTCGCCATACGGCGGAGGCCCTGGAAGAGACGGCCTCCGGGCCCGAGATCGACCGCTCGGTAAAGCGCATCGACATGGTCACCACGAAGCTGGATAGCATCGCCACGGCCCTCGACCGCACCGCGCGTTCGGCGGAGAGCATCCTCGCGCGTATCGACAGGGGCGAGGGCTCGCTCGGCAAGCTGACCATGGACGATGCCCTCTACAACAATGCCTCGGAGGCCGCGGCCGCCATGAAGAAGGCGGCGGAGGAGTT
>Ga0316622_100000912_pt1 | contig 18375 bp, 10 predicted proteins | sample OWC_Aug_OW2_C1_D_FD_207646 | JGI IMG/M metagenome (GOLD analysis project Ga0316622, IMG submission 207646) | Wetland soil microbial communities from Old Woman Creek delta, Ohio, United States - OWC_Aug_OW2_C1_D5_C | ecosystem: Environmental > Terrestrial > Soil > Wetlands | place: USA: Ohio... | reverse complement strand
GCCGGTCCGGTGCCGGGGGGCAGGCGGAGGGCGGCGGCAAAACGGGCGGCCGGCGATTCGGCGCTGTGCTATCGTGGCCCCGCCGTGAGCGGGCAGGACCGCGTTGCGCCTCGAGGGTCCGCCTGCCGTCGGGGCCACCGCGCTTCGCCCGGTTCGCGCGCATCCATGGCGACGGAGAGTTGGGTGGGAACGATAGCCGAGAACCTCGAACGGCTGCGCGGCGCGATCGCAGCCGCGGCGCGGGCGGCCGGGAGGGATCCCGGCGGAATCCGCCTGATCGCCGTCTCGAAGACCATGCCGCCCGAGCGCATCCGCGAAGCGCAGGCGGCGGGCCAGCGCCTGTTCGGCGAGAACCGCGCCCAGGAACTCCTCGCGAAGAGCCCCGCGCTCGCCGACCTGGACATCGCCTGGCATTTCATCGGCCGCCTGCAGAGCAACAAGGCGCGGGCCGTGGCAGCGGCGGCGACCCTCATCCACTCGGTCGACCGCCTGGACCTCGCGCATCGTCTGGACGCGCTCTGGGCGGGCGGCCCGCCCCGGCCCGTTCTCGTGCAAGTGAACACGAGCGGCGAGGCGAGCAAGTCGGGGGTCGAGCCGGGCGGGTTGACGGAACTCCTCGACGGAATCGCGGGGCTCCCCCATCTGTCGGTCGAGGGGCTGATGACGATCGGGCCCTGGACGGATGACCGCGACGCCGTGCGCGCCGCCTTCCGTTCTCTCGCTCGGGCGCTCGCGGAGCAGCGGCGGCACGATCGCCCCCGCGCCCCGCTGAGCGAGCTCTCGATGGGCATGTCGGGAGACTTCGAGATCGCGATCCAGGAAGGCGCGACGCTGCTGCGCATCGGGACCGCGCTCTTCGGCGCTCGCGACTGACCCGACCCTCCGCCGCGCTCCCGGCCCTCGCACCCGTCGTCAAGACGTCTCGCGCAGCGCCGCCTTCACGTAGCCCTCGAGAGCCTCGGGACGCATCAAGCCGACGAAACGCGAGATGACGCGGCCGCGCCGGTCGACCAGGAACGTGGTGGGAATGCTGCCCACGCCGCCCATCGCCATCGCGGCCGGGTTCCCGTTGGGAACGATCGTGTAGTGGATCTCCGGGTGCTTGTCCATGAACGGCTTCACCGCACCGAGCCCCGTGCGGTCGATCGAAGGCGCGATGATCCGCAGGCCCTGGTCGCCGTACCGGTCGTGGAGTTGCACGAGGAGCGGGATCTCCATCCTGCACGGCCCGCACCAGGTGGCCCAGAAGTTGAGCAGGACGACCTCGCCGCGCAGATCCTCGGTCGTCACGCTGCGTCCGTTCATGTCGCGCATGTCGAGCGGGGGCAGCGCGACGCGCTTGGCCACGGGCGTGAGGGCGGGCAGCGCTTCGCGAGCATCCCCGGAAGAGGCGCCCCTGGCGGCCGAGCCCTCCCCGGAGGAGGCCTCTCCTCGGGCGGGAGAGGAACCGGCCGATTGCCGGGTGGCTTCAGCGGATGCGGGCAGCCCTGCTTCCGCTTCCCCGGCGGCGGCACGGGAGCCGCTCTCGGCGGACGCCCGCCCCTCGACCGCGCCAGCGGCTGGTTGCTCGGACTCCGAGGCTTGATTCCCCTGCGAATTCTGCGCCTGTCCCCCGCAACCCCAGAAGACCCCCGCCCCGGCGAGGACTCCCACCGCGACAAGCGCCCGCAATCGCTCCGCCCCACGTGATGTCATCCCCTGCATGCAATCCTCCGCAACCCGCGAACGCGGGGCCGGGCGTATTCAGGCCTTTCCGAGGCCGCAAGCGCTAGGCAAGACCCCGGCGCCGCCGCCAGGCCCATTCGACGGCAAGGACGACGGTCAAGAATCCGAAAACCGACCAATGGTTCCACATCTCGGCCTGTTTCACAACAGGTGTGCGCCGGACTCCGCCGGGCACGAGGTCGAGAAGCTCCTCGAGCCGCGCGCTCGTGCGGCCGGCGCCGCCGGAGGAAGCGGCCAGGAGGGAGAGCACTCGCGGCGAACTGGCCAGGTCGTAGAACTCAGGGCCCATCGCCTCGACCCAGAAGATGCCGTCCGCGTCCCACACGCCTAGCCCGTCGGCCGCCTGGGACCGCGCCTCCGCGCGATAGCGGTACGCGCCGGGAGGCAGGGCGGCGAGCGTGCCAGCGTAGCGGCCCGCCGTTCCCTCGGGGTAGAGGGCCAAGCGTTGCGGCTCGGCACCCGGCGCGTCCAGAGAAGCCCCTTCGTCCGCGGCGTCCCTTTCGACGGGCGCGATCGTCATCTCGACCCGCGCGGCCGCCACCGGCTGGAAAGACGGATCGAGCAGGCGCGCCGTGAAGGCAATCGCCTCCCCGTCCTGGAAGACGGGTCGCACCGGGCGCAGCGCGAAACGCTCCTGCTCTGAAGGCTCCGTCAGCCAGCGCGCGAGCCGCTTCCAGAAGTCGCGCGCCATCCAGGATCCCGTCTCCTCCGAGCCGCCCCGAAAATCCCAGCGCCAGAATCCGCGCCCCGCGAAGACTCCGATCCGCCCGACACCCGCGGACGCGATCGCGAGCAAGGGCACGTCCCTCTCGGGATGGGCGACCTTGCCGGTGAGAAGAACCGTGGCTGCCGGCGAGAGCTGGTAGTCGCCTTCCTGGATCCAGAGCGGGGGGAGTGAACTCCACAGCCGCTCGGTCTCCGTCGGGCTCTCCCCGATCGCCGTCACCTCATGGGTGATCCCCGGCACGCTGGGCCGGCAGGAGGAGGGCAGGAACCCCCAGCGTCGCTGGGGCTGAAGGGCGAGGGGCATGCGCGCCCGCCACGGAAGGTCGAGCCAGCCTTCCATCCCGTCGCTTTTCGCCGCGCCGAGGAAGAGCACGCCGCCGCCCTCGAGCAGGTAGCGCTCGAGCGCTTCGGGAAGGCCCTCGGGGAGATCTCGCGGGCCGATGCGGCTCATCACGACGGCCGCAAACGGGGCGAGATCGGCCGTCCGCGCGGGCACGCGGGCCGGGTCCTGCTCGCCGTAGCGGAGGAAGCCGCCGTCCGCGCGGCGGACGAGGTAGGTGTAGGAGAGAGTCGTGTCCGCGTCGAGCGTGCGCTTGAGAAAGGCGAAATCCCAATCGAGCTCGCCCTCGAATACGAGGACGCGGGTCCTTTTCTCGCGGACATCGACGGCGACCAGGCGGCGGTTGTTGATCGCCACCGCCTCGGAATCGCCGACGGCGGCCTCGACCTCGTAGAGCATCGTCCCGGGGCGCGTGGGAACGATCTCGAACGCCACCTCCTTCTCCGCGCTGGCGCGGTCGAAGGAGATCTCGCGGCGGGCGACCTCCCGGCCGGAAGCCCCGGTCGCGAAAGCATCCGCTCCCAGTTCGCGCACGGTGACCACGGCGTTCCACTCGGCGAGCCCCGCCTCCTCGAGCCAGGCGCGGAGCGCGAACGGCTCCCCCACGTGGCCGATCGGATGCGCGCGCACTTCGCGCACCTGCAGATCCGCTGGGGGAACGGAATCGCCGACCAGGACCGAGAAGACCGGAACGGGCAGGCCCCGCGCCACCCTGAGCGGGTCCTTTCCGGCCGTCTGAAGGCCGTCGCTCACGACCAGGATCGCGCCGAGCGGCGCGTCGCCCTGGCGCAGCAGGACTTCCTCCAACGCATCGCCGAGCGCCGTGGCGCCGAGCGGAACCCAGGGCGCGCCCGGCACGCCTCCGGCGCGCCGTTCGAGACCATCGGCGAATCCGTAGACGTCGAGAGCGAAGCGCCCGCCCAAGCGCTCCTCGATTTCCGCGAGCGCGCGGGCGGCCTCCTCTTGACGGGTGCCGCCCTCGCCGCCCGGCAGCCGCATGCTCGAAGAGCGATCGACGAGGACCGCGAGGCGCGGCCGTCCCGCGCTCGCGCTCTTCAGCGTGAGGAGCGGTTCGAGCAGGAGGAGCAGGAGCACGACGAGCGCGCTCAGGCGGAGACTGTGGAGGACGATCCGCTCGAGGCGGTTCAGCGGCGCCGGCAGGCGCCAGTAGGTCCAGAGGCCGACGAGCAGCGCGGCTCCGAGGGCAAGCCACCAGAAGAGGCCCGGCTGGATCAGGAAGCCGATGTCCACGCGAGGCATTGCGATTCCTGCTTTCCGAATAAGCCCGCTGCCGAGTGATCTCCTACCCGACCCCTCCGAGGGGGTTCCGGCCGGTGGCGGAGGCGTTCAGAGCGGGGAATTCGGCGGCATGGCCGTGCAATCGTCGATGGCGTGAGAGAGTTGCAGGAGCAGCGGCTCGATCCTCTCTCCCACCGGCAGGAGCAGCCGGCCCGGTTCTTCGAAGCGCAGGCGGAAGCGGCCGCTGCGCCAGCCGAGCACTTCGGCCAGGCATTCCCGGGCAAACTCCGCGAGCGCCGCATCGAGGTTCTCCGCCTTGAGGAACCCGCATTCGACGAGGAGCCGGCCCAGCGGGCGCGTCTCGCCTCGGCGCGCGAGGACCGCGCGAAGCCCGAGGGCGAAGCGCAGCCGTCCGAGAGGCAGGCTCCCGCGGTCGACGAGCCAGGCCCCCAGGTGTCCGGGAAGAGGTTCGAGCGCATCTCTCTTCGAATCGCTCCGCTCTCCGCCCCGATCGAGGACGATGCCGAGGAGGCTTCCCTCGCGCAGGTGCAGCCATGCCCGCTCGCGGCCTGCGGCTCCCGGGCGGGTCAGGAGGAGCGTGCACTCATCCGCACGGTAGGAGACCCACTGCAGGATCTCCCAAGGCGAGAAGATCTCGAGCGAGCCCCGCAACGCGCTGCTCCCCTCGTCCACGCGCCCCGGGCGCTCCGCGTCCGCCCGGGCCTTCGAGACCGCTCGTCCGTCGCCGCTGCTCATTCCCGCTTCCCCTTGCCGGGGAGATCCGCCTCGCTCTCTTCCGGCGTCGCGCGGCGCTGCTTGAGCCACGGCTTGCGCCACTCGAGGTTGACGATGCCGATCGCGACGGCGTGAAGCACGAGGAGCGCCAGGAGGAGGGTCAGCAAGGCGCCCAGGAACTCGATCACGTCCGGATAGCGGCCCGGCGCGAATCCGGCGAGCGCGAGGAGGAGGGCGGTCGAAAAACCCAGGAGCAGTCCGGTCGCCTTCCCGAGCGGCGTCGGCTGGATGCGCACGCTGCCCTTGCGGAAGTGCAGGACTCCGGAACCGATGACGAGAAGCGCCGTCCGGGCGGCGATGAGAGCGATGGCCACGCGGGGCAGCAGCCCGACGATGCCGAGGGTCAAGAAGACCGCGCCGTGGAGGAAGAGATCGGCGACCGGGTCGAGCACGATGCCGAGCTTCGAGCGCGCGCGCTTGCGGCGCGCCCAGACGCCGTCGGCGACGTCCGAGAGCACGAGCACGCCGTAGGCGAAGAATGCGAGGCCGAAGTCGCGCGTGGCGAGGAGGTAGACGAGCGGCGGCACCAGGACCGCCCGTCCGAGCGTGATCGTGTTCGGCCCGCCCAGGCCGCGCATGGGCCGGCCGTCGACGGTCTCCAGGTAGGCGACGCTCGCCGCGGTCGCGCCCACGAAGGCCGCCGCCCAGAAGAGGTGCAGCACGGCGAACAGCGGCCATCCGCGGCCGTCGTGGCGGGCGAGGACGAGCCAGTCGACGAGCAGGCAGAGGAGCGCGAGCACGAGCGCGACGCGGACGACCGAGCGCAGCCCCTCCCTGTTCGGGCGGGATCCCGGCCGGCCGGAAACCCAGTCGAAGGCCGCGTCGGGGTCCTCGTCGGCCCCCGAGGTGAGCCAGCGGATCCGCCCAAGGAAGTCGCTCAACGTTCGTGTCCTGCCGTGCGCGCCGAGCCCCCCCTAGATCTGTCCGCGATGTTCGTCGGCCGCCTGCGGCCGCTCCGAGCGAATGGCCGCCTGGGCGGCCGCGAGCCGCGCGATCGGAACGCGGAAGGGCGAGCAACTGACATATTCCATACCGACTCGGTGGCAGAAGTCAATGCTGGGCGGGTCGCCGCCGTGCTCCCCGCAAATGCCGGTCTTCAGCTTGGCGTTGGCCCCGCGCCCCCTCTCGACCGCCATGCGCACCAGCTGGCCGACGCCCTGCTCGTCCAGGGTGACGAACGGGTCGCGCTCGAGGATGCCCGCCGCGCGGTACAGCCCGAGGAACTTCCCGGCATCGTCGCGCGAGAACCCGAGCGTCATCTGGGTGAGATCGTTCGTGCCGAAGGAGAAGAACTCCGCCCGCGAGGCGATCTCGCCGGCCGTGAGCGCGGCCCGCGGCACCTCGATCATCGTGCCGACCAGGTAGCGGACTTCCGCCCCCTCCCGCTCGAAGACCTCCCGCGCCGTGCGGTCGACGACGCGCCGCTGGTGGTCGAGCTCGCGGACATTGCCGACCAGCGGGATCATGATCTCGGGGAGCACGTTCACCCCTTCCCGGGCGAGGCGCACCGCCGCTTCCATGATGGCCCGTACCTGCATGGCGGTGATCTCGGGATAGGCGATTCCCAGCCGGCAGCCGCGATGGCCCAGCATCGGGTTCACCTCGCTCAGCGCCTCCACGCGCTCGAGCAGCTTGCGTCGCTCGGCGATCGCTTGCGCGTCGGCCTTGCGCTCCTGCATGAGGGCGATCTCGACGCGCAGCTCGTCGCGCTTGGGCAGGAACTCGTGCAGCGGCGGATCGAGCGTGCGGATCGTGACCGGAAGTCCCTCCATCGCCTTCAGAATCCCGGAGAAGTCGTCGCGCTGGAACGGGAGGATGTGCTCGAGGGCGCCCAGGTACTGCGCGCGCGGCTGGGCGAGGTCACCCTCGAGGGAGTCGATCTCCGCCTGCACGCGCCCCTGCTGCTCCGCGCCCGCGTTCTCGAGCTCCGCGCGGCGGCGGGCCAAACGCTCCTCGAGGTCCTTGACGACCGGCGCCCAGAGGATCATCTCCTGCACGTGGGGCAGGCGCTCCTCGGCGAAGAACATGTGCTCGGTGCGGCAGAGCCCGATGCCCTGGGCGCCGAAACGGCGCGCGATCTCGGCCTGCTCGGGCGTATCCGCGTTCGTCCGCACGCCGAGCACGCGGCGCTGATCGGCCCACTGCATGAACGCGCGGAACTCGTTCGCCACCTCGGGCTCGATCGTCTCCGTCTCTCCCGCGATCACTTCGCCCGTCGAGCCGTTCAGGGTGAGGTACTCGCCGCGCCGGATGACCGTCTCGCCGATGCGCAGGTAGCCCTCGCTCTCATGCACTTCGGCGGTCGCGCATCCGGCGACGCAGCACTTGCCCATGCCGCGCGCGACGACCGCGGCGTGCGAGGTCATGCCGCCCGTCGCGGTGAGGATGCCGACCGCCGCGGCCATGCCGTGGATGTCGTCGGGAGAGGTTTCGCTGCGCACGAGGATCACGCGCGTCGGCTTCCCCCGCTCGTCGAGCTCTTTCCCGAGCGCGACCGCCTCGTCGGGATGGAAGACCACCTTGCCGACCGCGGCGCCCGGAGAGGCGGCGAGGCCGCGCGCGAGCACCGCGTAGTGCGCGTCGGGATCGAGGCGCGGATGGAGGAGTTGGTCGAGCGAGAGCGGATCGACGCGCATGAGCGCCTCGTCCTTCGAGATCAGGCCCTCGGCGACCATGTCGACGGCGATCTTCACCGCCGCCTGCGCCGTGCGCTTGCCGGTGCGCGTCTGCAGCATGAAGAGGCGCCCGCGCTCGACGGTGAACTCGAAGTCCTGCACGTCGCGGTAGTGGCGCTCGAGCCGGAGCGTGATCTCGTGCAGCTCCTCGTAGACGCGTGGCATCTCGGCGGCCAGTTCCTGGATGGGCCGCGGGGTGCGGATGCCCGCCACCACATCCTCGCCCTGCGCGTTGCGCAGGTACTCGCCGTAGAAGGCCCGCTCGCCGGTGGCCGGGTCGCGCGTGAAGCCCACGCCGGTCGCGCAGTCCTCGCCCTGGTTGCCGAAGACCATCGCCTGGACGTTGACCGCGGTGCCGAGATCGTCGGGGATGCCGTTCTGGCGGCGGTAGAAAACGGCCCGGTCGTTGTACCAGGAGCGGAAGACCGCGTCGCGCGCCATGTCGAGCTGCACGAGCGGGTCCTGCGGGAACGGCCCGCCGGTGCGCTCCTCGATCAGCTGCTGGAATTCTCGCCCGAGCCCCTGAAGGTCCTCGGCGGTGAGATCGAGATCCGAGGAGGCGTGGCGCCGCGCGCGCAGCTCTTCCATGCGCTGCTCGAAGACGGCTTTCGGCACGCCCAGAACGACGTCGCCGAACATCTGCAGGAAGCGCCGGTAGCTGTCCTGGGCGAAGCGCGGATTGCCCGTGCGCTCGGCGAGAGCGCGCACCGAAGTGTCGTTCAGGCCCAGATTGAGGATCGTGTCCATCATTCCGGGCATGGAGTACTTCGCGCCCGACCGCACCGAGACGAGCAGCGGGTCCTTGACGTCGCCGAGACGCTTGCCCTGGACCTGCTCGAGCTGGCGCAGCGCGTCGCGCTGCTGCTCCTGGAATTCGTCGGGCAGGCGGCCGCCCATCGCATAGAACAGGTTGCACGCGCGCGTCGTGATCGTGAAGCCCGGCGGGACGGGAATGCCGGCGAGGGTCATCTCGGCCAGGCCCGCTCCCTTGCCCCCGAGCAGCTCGCGCATCTGCCCCGTGCCTTCGGTCCGGCCGGTGCCGAAGAAGTAGACCATCTTTTCCGCCGGGTCCCAGGACCCGGCCGCGCGGCGCTCTTCGCCCGCGCGATACTCGGTCGCCATGATCGCCTCCCTTGCGAACGCAAACGGCCACTCACCCTCGCAGGTGAGGGCCGCAAACCGTCAACCATGAATGGAACGCCGCAGCGGTCTCGGGGCCCGGCTCGGTCGCTCAACGCACCAGGGTCAGGAAGCCCGAGCTCTGCTCGCCCGACGGGGTCTCGACCGCGTAGATGTATACCCCCGAGGCGACCGCGCGTTGCTCTTCGTTGCGCAGGTCCCACGGGCAGGATCCGCCCACTTCGCCGTTGGGCGTCTGGCGGTGATGGAGCGTGCGCACGAGATCGCCGCTCACCGTAAAGATGCGGATCGTCGCCTCTTCGGGCAACCGCTCGAAGCGCACGAGAGGCGTGCCCGAGCTGCCGAAGTGCGAGAGCGGATCATCGGCGAGGTAGGGATTGGGAACCACGTAGACGCCGTCGAGCAGCGGCTTGGCGGTGATGGCGTCGCGGCGGGCAATCAGCGGGACCTGTTCGCCCTCCTCGTTGCGATAGCAGCCGTCCCGAGGCTCGCCCATGAAGATCTCGTAGGACTGCCCATTGAAGAACTTCCGGTAGAACTTGGTCAGGCAGTAGTAGTACGGCACCCCGTTGTGCGGCCCGGCGACCTGCTGCTCGGGATCGCCCGCGCGCGGGATGATCGAATCGGGATCGACGAACGCGCGCAGCGTGTCGAGGGGAGTCCAAGGCCAGGTCGTGTCGCCGTACTGGTAGACGCGCATGCGCACGAGCGCGCCCGGGTCGAGGGAGGTGCCGCGCCAGACGATGTAGCCGCCGAAGCACTCGGGCGTGAGCGCGCCGGGCTCGCAGCCGCCCTGGTACCACCAGTCGAGTTGGCCGCCGGCGCCGCCCAGGAAGCTCGTGCGCCCGTCGGAAGAAAGCGCGAAGCCGGTCACCGGCCTCCCGACGGAGCGCTGGATGTCGTAGCGGATCCCGTTCGTCCCGCCGAGAGCGCCGATCGTCCCGTCCTCGAGCGCATAGGCGAGGAATTCGCTCTGGCGGGGCGTGAAGGCGATGCGCGCGCGGCGGGCGGGCGAAGGATTGAAGCCCGGGCCGAGCAGGAAGCCGAAACGCTTGTTCCACACGCGCACCCGCCCCAGATCGTCCGCGGTCGCCAGCCGGCTGCCGTCGGCCGAGAAGACGACCTGGATCACCGGGTGCCCGTCGGACGCATGGATCTCGACGAGATTCTCGAACGCTCCCGCCACGATCCACACGCCGACCTCACCATCCGCCCGGCCCACGGCCGCTTCGTCCCCCGCGGCCGTCATGGCGACCGCGGTCAGCGCCTGGCCGATGTTCTGCGAGACGCTCACCTGGCCCGGATACGACCAGCGGATCATGAGACCGTCCTCGCCGACGCTCATGAACGACGAGTCGCGCTCGCTCGTCGCCGAAGCGAAGGCGATCCCGCGGCACGGTCCGGTGTGCGCGTCGAGAATCGTCGGCTCAAGGCTCTGCCCGGGCCTCCAGATCGCGATCCGGCCGTCGGCCAGCCCGGCGGCGAGGAGGATGCCCGCGGGGTGGAGCGCCGCGCAGAGGATTTCGCCAGACGGGAGCGGAGAGAGGGTATCGGTGGGCACCCAACTCTCGTTTCCCAAGGGCTCCAGCCGCACGACCATGCTTCCATGGCGGTCGAGCGCCCAGAGCTGCTCGCCGAAGCGGTCGAGGAACAGCTGCGTCACCTCGCCGCCGCCGAGCTGCCGGGAGCCGATCGGGAAGATCTCCAGGTTTCCGGTATAGAGCGGGTCGTCCGTCTCCGGCGTCCAGAGCAGCTCGATCCGGCGGTCGCCCAGTTCGGCCGGGCTCTGGAAGGAAACGGCCCCGGCCGCACAGGGCCAACAGGCGAGCGTGGCGGAGATCGCCGCCAGTGCCAGGATTGCTAACCTCATCCCCCTGCCCTTTCTTCCCATCCGCCCCGGCCCGGCGCTAGAACTCGGAGCCGGTGACGAGCCACTGCAAGGCGAGCGTCATGCACGCCTTCACGGCCGACCTCTCGCAAAAGTACGGGTGGAACGCGAAGCAGACGATGCGGCCGGGATTGATGCCCAGCGCGCGATCCTCGGCCGTTCCGAACGTGCGCCAAGCGACCGGGAGATTGTCGAACTTCGCGCCCTTCTCGAAGGTCCGGGTGCGGTAGAGCACCTCGAGACCTTCCTGGATTTCGTACCAAGGCAACTCCTCGGGGTCGCTGTTGTCCGGCCAGAGAGCCTCGAAGCGCCACATGCCCCGATCGCGGCATCCCCAGGCCTCCCAGTCGAGGGGCAGGTCGGGGTAGATCTGCCGCTCCGCGCGGGCCGCGACCATCGTCTTGGGAAGGAAGAAGGGGATATCCGCCTGGATCAGCCAGCTCGGCTTCTCGATGCACCCGCCGCGTTCCTGGCCGCCGTGGCGGAAGCGGAGATGGAGCTGCTGATAGAGGAAGCTGTAACGGTCGAAGGCCTGGTTTGCCGCGCGGGAGGTGCTGGGACAGACCGGCTCCTCGACGCCCCACGAGACGTCGCGCGTGATGACTTCGACCGGACCGTTCTCGACGACCAGCAGCAGGTTGCCCCCCGCGCTGATGTAGCGGGCGAGGGCGTTGGTGCGGAAGAAGGAATAGAGACGCAGACCGCTCTGATCGGGAGCGCCCGCCGACCAGATGAGCGTCTGATACTGGCCGAGCGTGTCGAGGATCGCGTCGACGAAGCTGGGCGTCGTCTCGGTGTCGCCCTCCCGATAGATGCTGTAGGTCCCCGGCCGGTCGTCACCCGTGAGGTACTCGTTCATCGCCTCGTAGACGTCCCGGTCCCAAGCGTCCATCGTCACGTCATCGGGTGTCGGGGCGCTGGCACTGCAGGAATAGGGGTACCCTCCCGACGCGCGGTTCCACAGGTCGTCGACGAGACAGAACTTCTTGTGAAAGCTGAAGCGGGCGACGCGCAGCGAGATGTGGCAGCGCGTCTCGGTGCCTTCGAAGCCCGAGACGTCGCGCATCTTCAGGTAGAAGTGGTGCGTCTGCCCTTCGTCGGAGCGCGGGAAGTAGAAGGGCCGGTCCATGCGCCGCCGCATGCCCCAGCCGATCCAACCGTTGATCCCGTCGAGCGAGCGCTCGTCCTCGGTCAGCGGGTTCAGCATGTCGAGCCCGTAGTTGGAGGGGCCCGGCTGCGTGCCGGCCGCGGTCGCATCCCCCTCCCACTCGAAGCGGAAGCGCTGTTCCGGAGCAATCGACAGCTCCCACGTCGTGGCGGCGGTCATCTCCGACGTCGAGAAGGTGTGGATCCCGAACGCCGGCTCGGTGACGTAGACCAGGATGTTCTTGTCCGTGGCTTTGAAGACCGCCCAGTTGTCCCAGCCGAGGTCGGGCTCGACCGCCCCGGCCTCGTCGATGGCCCGCACGACGAAGCCGTACTTGTAGGCGGTGACGGCCATGTTCTCCAGCCAGACCTCGGTCGTCGTGCCCGGCACGCGCACCCACTCGCGCAGGGCCTGCCGGTAGTACTCGCGGTTCGGAAAGTCCTCCACCTTCAAGCTGTCGCGCAGGAACTCGTTCGCCGTCGTGTCGAAGTAGGCCCTCATCGTCGGGATGTCGTTGGTCGGGATGCCCTGGCGCCACTCGACCCACTTGTACTCGAAGGCGGCCGGCAGCCCGTCGGCCCGCGATCCGTCGCTGTCCTCCCCCTTCCAGGTGAACTTGAGCGTGCGGGCCCACTGGGCGTACTGGTTCTGGTGATCGTCGGGCAGGATGATCTCCGATTCCGGCGCGATCGTGTGCGCGTTGAAGAAGCGCCGGTCGGGGCGCGAACGGGTGAACTCGTTGTCGACCGAGCGCACGAAGAAGGTGTGCCAGCCGCTGAAAGAGTTGGAGCCGGCCACCCGGGTCGCGGCGTGGAAGGGAATGATCTCGTCATAGGCGGTCGTCTGATGCCACGCGCCTTCGCTGACCGTGTCGTCGATGGCCCACTCGAACCAGCGGATCAGGCCGTCGTTGTCCGAGCCGAACCAGTAGAAGTGCACGCGCGCCAGAGCGTCGGCGGCGGAATCGGGGTTGGCCGTATCGATCAGCACCCCGCCGGTGATGCGGCAGTAGGGACGCGTGTTGCCCACGCGCTCGCCGACGAATCCCCGTTCGGGAATGAGCAAGCACTGCGAGAAGAGGAGGATCATGCCCCCGGCCAGGAGCAGCCCGCCGAGGCAGCGCCCGAAGCACTTCCGCCGACTCATGCTCGTCACCTCGCTTGGCCCGATCTCGTCCCGTTCCTGCCGGGATCCCTTGCTGCTTCGATGAACGGGATCCGCCGCACGGCACGGATCAGGGCCGCGACCGGCCCCGCTACGGAACCACCGTGAAGCCGACTTTGACCTGATTCGACCGCAACCCGCTTCCCCTTTCCGCGATCTTGACCTCCAGAGTATATGAGCCGGGGCCCCAGGTTGGATCGAAGTCCATGAGCAGCTCGGCCGGCTGGTTCTGCGCGGGACGAATGGGATCGCGGGGCGTGAAGATGCCTCCCCTCAGGCGGAACTGGTAGTCGTACAGCCGCCCCGTCGCGTCCGGGTCCTGGGCGATGACGCGGACGGGCAGCTTGTTGCCCCAGGCGACCAGGGAGTCGCGAGGGATGACCTCGTGCGCGCGCGGGAACTGGAGCCTCAGCGGATCGACGCTGATCGTGTCCCTCAAGACCGGCGCGCGGTCGACGTAGATGCGGAACTTGGGCGGGCTGCCGTCCTTGCGGCCGTAGCCGTCCTGGCAGCGCGCCTCAAAGGAGAAGTTGTCTCCCCTGGTGCTCGTTTGGGTGATCTGCCGCACGGTCCCCGGCAGGGGAGTCCATGCGCCGGCCGATCCGCGCCACTCGAAGTTCGAGACGCCCGTGCCGAGGATATCGTCCGGATCGTGGCCGTCGACGGACATGCGGATCGTGACCGTGTAGACCCCGAAGCCCGTCGGCTTACCCACCAGCGGAATCGTATCGCCGGGGAAGTACTCGCGCTCCTCGCCCGGCCAGGCGTCGGAGGTCACGATGCAGTGCGGGCGCGTGCCCCCTTCGCCGGGGAGAAAGAAGGTCTGCGGATCGTAGTTCCAGACGAAAGTCCGCAGGGCCGGGTCGAGGCCGGCGAAACCGGCGTCGTCGAATGCCTTCAGGCGGAACTCGTACTTGCCGTCCTGAAGCCCGGTGTAGGAGGCCATGGTGTCGGCGGGACCGCCGCGCACGGGCGCCTGCCCCGGAAAGAGGAAGTACTCGTAGCCGGTCACGCGCCCGATGTGGACCGTGTTGCCGTACTCGTCGAGCGCCATGTCGAGGTCCACGCCGCTCCAGCGGAAGCGAACGTTCGCCCCGGCCGGAATCGTGTCCGCCGGAACGCGCGTGTTCGTGGAATCGTCGAGGTCCATCGTCCAGGTCGGCTCCTCGAGAGAGCCCACCCAGGCTTCGGCCAACGTGAAGTACGGCTTGGGCGGAGTGGGATCGGCCACGCCGAAGAACGTGAAGGCGGGCGTCGGATCCACCGCGTCCTCGTTGTCGATCGCGCGCACGTAGAAGCGATGGCCCAGCACCTGGCTGCCTTCCGAAACCGGGATCAGGAAGATCGAGTCGGTGCGGGTGGTATAGGCGTAGTCGAGGGTGTCCGCGGCCCCGGGCAGCGAGTCGGTGACCGCGTACTCGTAGCCGGTCACGATGCCGTCCAAGTCGTTGCCGGTCCAGTAGAGGTGGACGCGATAGATCGCGGTCGTGCTCTCGGCGGGGGCGCCGGTCAGGTAGGTGTCCGGAGCGCGGTTCGTGTCGATGTCGTCGACCAATTCGTCGCGGCAGCCGAAGAGGGCAGAGACCGCCACCGCAGCCACCAGGGAAAAGGCACAGACGAATCTCCACCCGAGCGCGCGACCGCGCGCCGCACTGGTTCCGTGCATGCTGGAATCCTCCTCTAGGGCCGACCGGCGAGGCTAGCAGAGCGACCCATGAGTGTCAATCGCGATGCGGGGGGATGTCCAGGCCTCGGTGGGAGATGGGGCCCGGGGACTGCTCCCCGGGCCCCGATCCTCGCAGGCAGAACCGGATCGGCGATCCGGTTTCCGCGGACTACCGCAGAACGACCAGTCTCTTGGAGGAGGTGTAGCTCGGAGTGCTCATCTCCATCCAGAAGATCCCGCCGCTCACCGGGTTGCCCGCGTTGTCGGTGCCGTCCCAGGTCAGCGTGTTCTCACCGCCCTTGGCATTGCCGTCATGCAGCGTCCGGATCATGCGGCCGGACACGTCGTAAACGGCGATCTTCACCGGTCCGTCGGCAGCCAGCGCGAAGCGGATGGTCGCCGAAGCGCGGAACGGATTCGGACGGCTCGGATACAGGTAGTTGACCGGACCGCCCACGTGCGTGTCGCTGCCGTCGTCCACGGAGACGTCCGTGCACGGATAGCGCCACTTCGCGAACGGAGCCGCACCGCCCTCGAGCATCCAGTCGATCTCCGGCCCGAACAGGTCGGCGCAGCCGGCGATGATGGCCAACGTATCTTTGGAGCATTCCTCACCGCCGTAGCCGATCTCGCTCAGGTCGTGGAGGCTGAAGCCGTCGACGATCGTCTTGTAGCCACCATCGCCGCCGATGATGTTCTCCTTGACGATCTGCGAGTAGTTGACCACCGGATACGTCGGGGCGACCGAGCCGGAGCCCGGCGTGAAGTTCATGTTCCCCACCCCGCCGCTGCCGGCCGCCAGCACGTTGAACGCGTGGATGCTCGGGCAGTCGTTGTTGAACACCGAGATGTCGGCCAGCGGACTGAACTCGGCCCCCGTCGGGGTGATGTACACGCAGCCGAAATCGTCGTTGTTGTACTCGCGGTAGGCGTGGTTCGTGAGCAGCGTGCCGAGGACGTTGTTGCAGAACAGGATCGCGATGCCCTCGGTCGGTTCGGCCATGATCTCCGCAATCGTGTTGCCGTTCAGGATCAGGCCGCGGCGCGTGTCGGTCAGACCGCAGTCGGTCGTCGTGAGCCAGGCCTCGAGCATCTCGAAATCGGGCTCCTCGCCGCTGCCGATGCCGAGCGTGCCCGAGTTGAGCAGGATCATCCGGTAGCCGAGCAGCTGCTCCACCGTGCAGCCGTTGTTGCCATAGCCGCCCGGGTTGTAGAGCGTGCCGCCGAAGCTGCGCAGCATCGGGGCATCGTAGTTCGACGAGAAGTTCTGGCGGTCGAACTTGTCGAAGGCGATGCCTTCCTGCTCGAGCAACGGGATGATGTAGGTCTCGGAGCCGCCGTTGAAGGCGTCGATGAAGAGCACCGACGGCCAGATACAGTCGTACTCGGCCGGCGTGTTCGTATCGAGCTCCATCATCGGCAGCATCTCGATCTCGTACACGTTGACGTCGGGCGCCTGGGTCGGAATCGTAAAGTACCCCTGCGGGTTCTGCGCCCAGTAGCTGCGATAGTAGTACTCGATGCGCGTCCCGGGCGTGAAGACGAGATCCGGGAGGATCTCCTGCTGCGCCGTGCGCTCGGCGTAGTTCGGATCGAAGCCGGGATCGTTCTCATGGAAGAAGCTGAGGCGGGCCTGGCCGTTTTCGACCGGCGTCATCACGCCGCCTTGATCGATCTCGGCCGTGTCCATGACCGCACAGACGAAGCCCACTTCCGGATCGCCCACCAGGCGTGACTTCCAGGCCGAGTAGCCGGGGATCATGTCCTGGCGCGCGCCCTTCGTGGCGACCTTGAAGCACAGGTCGATCCAGTAGGTGTACTGCGGCACGAACACGGGCGGGCCCATGACGCGCGTGGTGTCGTACAGCCAGTCGTTGTAGTCGGTGTTGTCGCGGCTCCGGTCGTAGGCCGCGTCCACGTTGCAGACGTCGCCCGGGTCGAGGAACGACGGGATCGTCTGGCCGAAGCCGTCGTGGAACAGCTGCCCGGTGGCAAGCACGATGGCGGGAGCGTTCACGCCGCCGGTGATGCCGATGCGGACGTTGTCCCAGACCGGGGAGCCGTTGGTCTTGCCCTCGTTGCGGCAATCGGTCGCCGGAATCGCGAACGACGCGCAGTCGGTCGTCACCTGGAACGTGTACTTCAGCTGCTCCCAGGTGTAGGGCAGCCCGTCGCCGTCGGGCGGCACCGTCAGGCCGTGGATCCAGTTGTGCGCGCAGAACGGCGTCTGGCCCGTGTAGCGCCAGACGTCCTGGCCGGCCCGCGGGCTCCAGCGCGGCGTCGGGTCTTCTTCCGTCACGAACGGGTAGTAGAAGAACCCGGGCCGGAAGAAGGTGCCCGCGCTGATGCGCAGGAAGTAGAACGCGTCGTAGCGCACGATGACGTTGAACCAGCCGTTCGCGCTCGTGAAGCGTTCACGATCGACGATCGGGCTGATCATGTACTCCTCGTGGCCCTGGAAGTGCCCGGGCCGCGGGCTGAACGGCACCACGGTCGCGCAGTAGATCGCATTGCCCGAAAGGTCGCACGGGCAGCGCACCGCCGGAGGACCGACGATCCAGGCGCCCCACTGCGCTTCGGTGCAGACGTTCGTGTAGGTGCCGATGCCGGGGCAACGGGCGAAGGTCCAACCGTCGGCCGTGGTCTCGAAGTCGTAGATGTGGTCGCCCCCACCGATGCGGAAGTTGATGTCGTCGGCCGCGAACGGACCGTAGTCGCAGGAGTAGTCCCCATCCTCGTCCGACCAGCCGCCGTCGGCCTTGAAGTTGAACTGCAGCTTCACGGCGGTCAGAGGCTGCGTGAAACTACCGTACGGCACCGTCTGCAGGAAGTTCTCCGGAACCAGATAGGTGCCGTGCCTGGCGTCCAGGCGCGCGACCTCGAAGGTCTGGTTCAGCGTGGCGCCGTTGTAGCAGAGAATGTTGATGTAGGTGTAGTCGAACTCGATTTCGCTGTCCTGGAAGTACTGGAAGCTGATCTGCACGTCCTGGCCGCTGCTGATCGCGTACTGGGGCGAAGTGGCGAGCTGGCACCAGTTGTTGCCGTAGCCCATGCCGAGCACCCAGCCCAGGTTGTTGGCCTCATCCTCGTGCGCGCCGACCCAGATCTGGCCCACATCGCCGTCGATCATCGGGACGTAGGGGTCGCCGTGGACAATGAAGGAGTCGGCGATCACACGCGAGAAATAGACGCGCAGATCCTGGGTCAGGTCGTAGCTCGTCCAACCCTCCAGCGGGTCGGCCGTGCCGGCGTCCCAGGTCCAGACGGCCGTGTCGTAGCCATCGTCGACGCTGTTGTAGGTCTGCTGCTCGGCTGCGTTGTATCCTCCGAACCACGTCGTGTCGGCAAGCTGCCGCAGCATCTGCTGAGACTGCTGCAAATCGGTCTGTCCCGGAAGCAGCTCCTGCGATGCCTTGTAGGTATCGGAGGGACGAGCCAGTGCACTACCCGCGACCACCAGGCACAGGATGGCCAGTAATGCAAAACCTCTCCTCATCGTTAGCCTCCTCGTTCGTTCGTCCTTGGGGTCATCCCGCCATGGGCGGACCCCCGTTGAACCACCTCGGCGTGATTCAAGAACCGACTGCGCTCGACCGCTCTCCTTTCACGACCGTTCCGCCGCCGTCCGTGGACGACGGGAGGGTAATCGGTCAGGCCGCTGCGGCGAGGGTCTGCGCCCTGGAACCCGGCATCACCTCCTCCCCTGCGAAGCACTCCACCTCGTGCATGCTGGTCACGGTGCGGGGGTACGGGACAGACGACCCTGACAGGCCCCCGCTCGTCCGGAGTGGAAGACGAGACGAGACGGCCCGTCGATGCCAACGACTACGACATGACAAGTGGGGCTTGGTGCTCTGGTTGTCACGCCAA
>Ga0316622_100000911_pt1 | contig 18392 bp, 14 predicted proteins | sample OWC_Aug_OW2_C1_D_FD_207646 | JGI IMG/M metagenome (GOLD analysis project Ga0316622, IMG submission 207646) | Wetland soil microbial communities from Old Woman Creek delta, Ohio, United States - OWC_Aug_OW2_C1_D5_C | ecosystem: Environmental > Terrestrial > Soil > Wetlands | place: USA: Ohio... | reverse complement strand
CTCCCGCGGAGCGCCGCGGATGTCGCGTCGGGGTGGGACGCGATGCTCGAGTTCGGCGCCGAGGCCGCCCGGCGCGGCGGCTGCCCGCTCTCCGAGCATGGCGTCGGGCGCAGCCCGCTCAAGCAGGAGCTGTTGCGCCGCTTCCTGGGCGAGGAGGCTGTGCTCGGGATGCGGCGCATCAAGCGCGCGCTCGATCCCGAGGGACGCTTCTCCCCCGGTGTGCTCTTCCCCGTCGCCTAGTCCGGCTCGGTCATCCGGAACGGATCGAGCCCCTCGTCGAGTTGCGCCGGGGTGAGCTTGGTCTTTTCCAAGGCCACCTCGCGCACCGTCTTGCCGGAGCGCGCCGCCTCCTTGGCGATCGCCGCCGCCTCGTCGTAGCCGATCAGCGGGACGAGCCCCGTGACCATGGACAGGCCGCGCTCCACGAGCTCCGGTCCGCGCTCGGTCGCGCGCATCCCCGCCACGCAGCGCTCGCCGAAGTTGGCGGCGGCGGCGCCCAGGATCTCGACGGACTGCACCAGGTTGTAGCCGGCCAGGGGCATCATCGTGTTGAGCTCGAAGAAGCTCCACTGCCCGGCCTGGACGATCGCCAGGTCGTTCGCGACGACCTGGGCCGAAGCCTGGATCAGCGCCTCGGCGATCACCGGGTTCACCTTTCCCGGCATGATCGAGCTGCCGGGCTGCACCTCGGGGATCGCGAGCTCGCCGATCCCGCAGCGCGGCCCGGAGGCCAGGAGGCGGATGTCGTTGGCGATCTTGAGCAGGCTCACCGCCACGGTGCGGACCGAGCCCGAGGCTTCGACCACGGCGTCCAGCGTCTGCTGCGCCTGGAAGTGGTTCGTGGTCTCCCGTACCAGGACGCTCGACTCGCGGGAGACGATCTCGAGGACCCGCCCGGGGAATTCGCGGTGGGTGTTGATCCCGGTCCCCACCGCGGTGCCCCCGAGCGCGACCCAGGACAGCTCCTCGCGGGCGTGGGCGAGCCGCGATTCGGCGCGCTCCATCTGCCCGGCATAGCCGCGCAGGACCTGACCGACCCGGATCGGGGTGGCGTCCTGGAGATGAGTCCGGCCCGTCTTGATCACGCCCCAGAACTCGCTGGATTTCTCCTCGAGCAAGTCGCGCAGCCGGCGCACCGCGGGGTCCAGCACGTCGTGCAGCGCGAGCAGCACCGCGAGATGGATCGCGGTCGGGATCACGTCGTTGGACGACTGGCCCCGGTTCACGTGGTCGTTGGGATGGACCACGCCGCGCGCGCCGCGCCCGGCGCCGAGGATCTCGGCGGCGCGGTTGGCGATCACCTCGTTCGCGTTCATGTTCGTCGAGGTGCCGGAGCCCGTCTGGAAGATGTCCAGGGGGAACTCGGCGTCGAGCTTCCCCTCCGCCACCTCGCACGCCGCCCGGTCGATGGCGTCCGCCAGGCGCGCGTCGAGCAGGGACAGGTCCCGGTTGGCGCGGGCCGCCGCGGACTTCAGCAGCCCGAGCGCGCGCAGGAACCGGCGCGGAAAGCGCAGCCCGCTGATCGGGAAGTTGAGGACGGCGCGCTGCGTGGAGGCTCCGTAGTAGGCGTTCGCCGGGACCTCCATCTCGCCCATGGAATCTCGTTCGGTTCGCGTCTTCTCCTGGTTGCCCATGACGACCTCCCGCGCCTCACACTAGCGCAGAACCGGGCAGGAGTCACGGCGCAAACGCGCCCGCAACAGTCGCTTTTTTGCCTGTCGTGCCGCGCTTTGGTATGCTCGGCCCTCAGCCCATCGGGGACGGGAGAAAAAGAGTTGCCGGAGCGCCTCACGAGCTTCAAGGCCTACGACATCCGGGGCCGGATCCCGGACGAGCTGAACGCAGATCTGGTCTACCGCATCGCCCGCGCCTACGCGGCGTTTCTCCGGCCGCGGCGCGTGGTGGTGGGCCACGACATCCGCCTGACGAGCCCCGAGCTCGCCGGGGTCGTGGCGGACGCCCTGGTCGCGTCGGGCGTGGACGTCGTGGAGATCGGCCAGTGCGGGACCGAGGGGGTGTACTTCGCGACCTCGCACCTCGGCCTGGACGGCGGGGTCATGGTGACCGCGAGCCACAACCCCGTGGACTACAACGGCCTGAAGCTGGTGCGCGAGCAGGCGAAGCCTCTGAGCGGGGACACGGGGCTGGCCGACATCGAGAGGATCACCCTCGAGGGGAGCTTCCCCACGCCGGCGCGGCGCGGCAAGCGCGAGAGCCTGTCCATCCTGCCCGCGTACGTCGAGCACCTGATGGGCTACGCGGATGCATCCGCTCTCCGACCGTACCGGATCGTCACGAACGCGGGCAACGGCGGCGCGGGCCCGGTCATCGACGCGCTCGAGCCCCGGCTGCCCGTGCGCTTCGTGAAGCTCCAACACGAGCCGGACGGGAGCTTTCCCAACGGCGTTCCGAATCCGCTCCTGCCCGACAAGCGCCAGGCCACGAGCGAAGCGGTGCTTCGCGAGAAGGCCGATCTCGGGATCGCGTGGGACGGGGACTTCGACCGCTGCTTCTTGTTCGACGAGCAGGGGGAGTTCATCGAGGGGTACTACATCGTGGGCCTACTCGCCTTTCAGGCCCTGCAGCGTCACCCCGGGGCGCGCATCGTCCACGACCCGCGCCTGACCTGGAACACGATCGAGATCGTGCGCGAGGCCGGGGGGGTGCCGGTGCAGAGCAAGAGCGGCCACGCATTCATGAAGGAAGTCATGCGCCGCGAGGACGCCGCGTACGGGGGCGAGATGTCGGCCCACCACTTCTTCCGCGAGTTCTCCTACTGCGACAGCGGGATGGTCCCGTGGCTCGTGGTGCTCGAGATCATGAGCCGGACCGGCAAGGCGCTGAGCCAGCTCGTCGGCGAGAGAGTGCGGCGCTACCCGGCCAGCGGCGAGATCAACCGGCGCGTCGCGGATCCCGCCGCGGCGCTTGCGCGCGTGGAGGCGGAATACGCGGCTTCGGCCCTGCGCATCGACAAGACCGACGGCATCGGCGTCGAGTCCGAGCGCTTCCGCTTCAACCTGCGCATGTCCAACACCGAGCCCCTGGTTCGCCTCAACGTGGAGTCCCGGGGGGATGTCGAGCTGATGCGCGCGAAGACCGCCGAGGTGCTGGCGGTTCTGGAACGGGAGTAGACGCGGCGCGCCCTCTACCCACGCGCGCTGCATCGCCTCCTCGCCCGCGACGCGGACCGCGCTCTTGCCCAGGGAGCGCGCAGTCCCCTCGATCCGGCCCCAGAAGAAGAGGTGGTCGCACACCACGAGAACGGGTTCGGACGCGGCGGACTCCTCGAACGTCGGTGGGATTCCAGCCGACTTGACTTTCCCGAATCCCTCTGTACTCTGCCCCTCGGAAAAGCCCCCGAGCGGGGCCGGGTTGAAAGGATGCTGTACCTCTCCGGCCGTTGCCCGATCTTCATCGGCCACAAGATCGACGGTCCGCTGCGCAGGCGCATCGAGGCGCTCAGCGGGCCCGACCGGCGCTACGTGTCGGCCGACGACTCGACCTTCTTGCGCGTGTGCCGGCTGGGGGAGGACGAGTACGTGGGGAAGGTGATTCACGAGAGCATCTCGACCGATCGCGTGGACGACGTGCGCCGCAACGTCCTGAGCATCCTGCAACGCCTGTTCCCGGACGTGCGCTTCCCGACGCACCTGGAGATCCACTGCTGCGAGCCGACGGCGGAAGGGGAGACGCGCTAGGCTGGTAGCGCTACGGGGATTCGAACCCCGGTTTGATGGCTGAGAACCACCCGTCCTAACCCCTAGACGATAGCGCCGTTCGCATTATAGAAAGGGAGGTTGCTCTGTCAAGCTGAGCCCCCCTTCCTTGACCCCCGGCTTCCCGGACATAGATTGAAGCCCCGCCGGGGAGATCCCCGCAGCACGAGGGGCATGAGCGGGATGACGCGCAGCGTCGGGGCCGAGGCGAGCGGGGTGGCGCGCGAGGCACGGGAGCTGCGCGCGCTCCTCGAGATTACCGAGGCGGTGACGAGCACGCTCGACCTGCACCGGGTCATGAGCCTGATCGTGCAGCGGGTGGGGGACTGCGTCCGCGCCGATCGCTGCTCGATCCTGCTCGTGGACCAGGAGCTGCGCGACGGCTTCGTGGTGGCGGCCAGCGACCGCCCCGAAGTGGACATGCTCGAGGTGGACATCCGCAAGTACCCGGAGGTCCTGCGCGCCATCGAGACGCGCGAGAGCGTCGTGGTCGATGACGTGGGGAGCGATCCCGTGGTGGCGGCGGTGCGGGACGTCCTGAAGGAGCACGGCTACCGCTCCATGATGATCGTGCCTCTGGTCTTCGGCCGGGACGTCCTGGGAACGCTGTTCCTGCGCGCGACGCGCGGGGAGCGCTTTCTCCCCGAGGAGATCCGCTTCTGCCAGGTCGCCGCCGGCGCCTCGGCCAATGCCCTCAAGAACGCCCTGCTGTACCGGGAGGTCAGCATGGAGGCCGCGCGCCACCGCACGACGAGCGAGAAGCTGCGCAGGCTCCTGGACTGCAGCCCGGACCTGATCGTGGCCACCGACCGCGCCGGCAAGATCACCGAGTTCAACCGAGGGGCGGAGGCCCTGACCGGCATCCCGGATCACGAGGCACGGGGGCGCCTGCTCGCGGAGATCCTCGGGAAGCGGGTGTCGGAGGCCGCGCCCGAACAGGCGTCCCAGGGGATCTCCCGCGTGGACTTCGCCTATCACAAGCTCGACGGTTCGGCGCTCGAGATCAATCTGCTGAGCGCACCCCTGCGCGGCGAGCACGGGGACAGCGACGGCCGTGTCTGGATCGGACGCGACGTGACCGAGCTGCGCCAGATCGGACGCTCGCTCGCGCAGGCGGAGCGGCTCTCGAGCGTGGGAGAGGTCGTCGCCGGGGTGGCGCACGAGCTGAACAACCCCTTGACCGGCGTCCTCGGCTACGCGCAGATGCTCCAGGCTGGCGCCAAGGACGACAAGCAGCGCGAGGATCTGGAGCGGATCGCGGAGTCGGCGCTGCGCTGCCGCAGAATCGTCCAGAACCTGCTCTCCTTCGCGCGCCAGCACCCGCCCGAGCGGAAGTACCAGGACCTGAACGACTGTGTGCGCAAGGTGCTGGAGCTCAAGGCGTACCACTTGCGCTCCTCTCACGTCGAGGCGGTCCTGGAGCTGGATCCGGCGCTTCCGCGGACGCTGTTCGATTTCCATCAGATGGAGCAGGTGCTGCTCAACCTCCTGAACAACGCCGAGCAGGCGATCGTGTCCGCGAACCGGCCCGGGACCGTGACCCTGCGTACCCGCCGCGAGGGCGCGATGCTGGTGGTCGAGGTCGAGGACGACGGGCCCGGAGTGCCCAAGACGATCCGCGGCAGGATCTTCGACCCGTTCTTCACCACGAAGGAAGTCGGCCAGGGGACGGGCCTCGGGCTCTCCGTGTCCTACGGGATCGTGGAAGAGCACGGGGGCAAGATCGAGCTCCTGCCGACCGCGGCGAAAGGCGGCGCGAAGTTCGCGGTCTCCCTTCCGGTGCTGGGCGAGGAGGGAGCCGGGATCGCGCCGGCGCGCCCGGCGGCGGCCGCCGCGCTCAACCCGTTGCGCGGGCGGCGCGTGCTGGTCGCGGAGGACGAGCCGGTGGTTCTGGACCTGTTCGCACGAGTCCTGGAGGACGCCGGGGCGCTGGTCACCCAGGCCCGGGACGGACAGGAGGCATGGGAGCGCCTCGCGACGTCGGAGTTCGACCTCATCGTGGCCGATCTGCGCATGCCGAACCTGGACGGCCGCGAGCTGTACGAGAGGGTTGCCGAGGAGCGGCCGGAGCTGATCCGCCGCTTCGTGTTCTCGACCGGTGACCTGCTGCGCAGCGAGAGCCTGAGCTTCCTGGAAGCCGTCCCCAACAAGGTCCTGACCAAGCCCCTGGACCTGGAGACGGTGCGCCGCGTGCTCGCCCAGGCCGTGCAGTCCTGAGACCCGCCCCACCCGCCGCGGCGTGCGTGGTCGCTTCCGACCCACTCTGAACTAGAATGAAGGCATGTCGCAGGAGATGCGCCCCGATCCGGGTCGGTTCGAGGACTATCCCCTCACGCGTCTCGAGTACATCAACGTCATGGTGCACTTCTACCGCGGGGAGATCCACCGCTCCACGAACTGGCGGGCGCGTCTCGACGCCACGACCAACTGGGCGGTTCTGACCACGGCGGGGATGCTCTCGTTCTCCTTCGCCTCCCCGGAGCACCCGCACATCGTGCTGCTCCTCTCCAACCTGATCATCATCGCCTACCTGACGATCGAGGCCCGGCGCTTCCGCTACTTCGTGGTCTACCGGTCGCGGGTGCGGATGATGGAGGAGAACTTCCTGATCCCGATCATCACGCGGCAGCTCGAGTCTCCCATGGACCGCTGGCGCGACCTGCTTGCCATGGACCTCGATCTGCCCAAGTACAAGACCACCTTCATGCAGGCGGTCGCGTTCCGCCTGCGCAGGAACTACGTCTGGATCTTCCTCATGGTGCTGGGCGGCTGGTTCGTGAAGCTGTCGCTCCACCCCGAGGTGGCGGTGTCGGGCCGCGTGCTGTGGGAGCGGATGGCCGTCGGGCCGCTGCCCGCGTCGCTGATTCTCGCCGGAGCGGTGGTGTTCTACGGTCTGCTGCTCGCCGTCCTGCTCTACGGGCGGCACGTGAGCGGTGGCGAGCCCGAGGACGAGATCGCCGGGCTCGAGCGCAACCTCGACCACTGGAAGCGCTAGGGGCGCCTGACCGCCATCCTCACTCGCTCGTCTGGCCTCCCGGAAGAGGTCGCTCGAACCACGGAGCGGGCCGCACGTCCTCCGAGGCGATCGGCGCGTCGGTCGCCATCGGCAGCGGCATCGGCGCGGCGGGCCTCGGGGTCGGCGTCAGCCTGTCGGGCCGCCGCAGGGTCCCGGACAGCTTCGGCTGAGGCTGGGCGGGCTTCCGCTTGGGCGCGAGCCTCGCGGGCTTCGCGAGCTTCGGAACGGCAGTCGTCTTGGCCGCGGCCTTGGCCTTGGACGCGGGCTTCTTGGCGGCGGCTTTCTTCTTGGGGAAGGTGCGGCGTGCGCTACTCTTCTTCGGCACCGGCTTCTTCTTGCCCGCCACCTTGGCGGCACCCTTCTTCTTCGGAACGGCCTTTTTCTTCGGAGCGGACTTCTTTCGCGGCTTCGCCATTGGAGATCCTCCTTGCCAGCTGCGCCCCGGGGCCACGCGCCCCTCGCGGGACCGGATTATAACGCCGCCCTCCCCCTGCGGGGAGCGCCCGCAAGAGCTGCTCCAGGCCCGGAGAGGGGTGTGGAAAAGGGCCCCACGGGGGGTCCGGATCCGGCAGAAACCTCCAGCGGAGACTTGATTCTCGGGTTTTCCACAGCTCGAACCGAGGCTGTGGATAAAAGGCTAAGGGGCGGCCCCGGCCGCATAGCGGCGCAGCAGGGCGGGGACGAACTCCTGGCGCAGGGACTCGGTGAGCCCCAGGCGTGGAGAGAATCCCCACTCGGCGCGCGCCCGTGCATCGTCGATGTCCGCAGGCCAGGAGTCCACGATCGCCTGCCGCGCCGCGACCGGCTCGAACGAGATCCGCGCGTCGGGATAGTGGGTCCTCACCGCGTCGCAGATCTCCTGCGCCGAGGAGCTGAAGGAGCGCACGTTGTATACCCGCGAGTGCAGCGCGGAGGAGGGAGCCGAGGCGAGGGCGAGGAACGCTTCCACTCCTTCTCCCATCGTCATGAACGGGAGCCGCGTGTCCGGACGCACGAAGCACGCGTAGGGTTTCCCCTGCGCCGCCGCGTGGAGCATCTCCGGGGCGTAATCCGTCGTGCCGCCCGAGGGCAGCGTCTCGGAGCTGATGAGCCCGGGGAAGCGCAGCGCGCGAAAGTCCACACCCGGCACCGCCTCGCGCACCGCGCGCCGACTCCAGTACGTGCCCAGCATCTCGCACTGCAGCTTCGTGATGCCGTAGAGCGCGGAAGGACGGGCCCAGTCCTCTTCCCGCACCGCCCCGGCGGCGTCCTTGGCGGCGCGGTCCGGCAGGCCATACACCGCGATGCTGCTGGGAAAGAGAAAACGCACGCTCCTCCCGTTCGCGCGCGCGTCCTCGCGGCACAGGCGCAGCAGCCCGACGGTTCCCCCGAGGTTCACCTCGTAGGCGAGGTCGGGGTCGCGCTCGGCCTTCGTGGAGAGGACCGCGGCGAGGTGGAACACGATTTCCGGGTGGTGGCGGTTCACGATCGTGCGCATCCCTTCCCCGTCCGCCACGCTCATCTGGTGCGTCTCGAGGCAGCGCGCGGCGAGCGCGGGAGGGAGCGCCGCGAGATCGAGCGCGACGATCTCGAAGCCCCGCGCCGCGAGCTCCGGCAGGAGCAGGTGCCCCATCTCGCCTCCGGCTCCGGTGACCAGCGCGACGACCTTGCCCATGGGCTCCTCCTCTCCCGCTAAGCCCAGGATACAGGAGCTACGGACCCCGTTCCAGACGCTCCGCTCCGCGCCCGTCGACGACCAGCACCGCGGTTCCGTCCACGCGGTCCGCGGCGATCGCCGCGAGCGCCTCGTTCGCCTGCTCCAGAGGAAAGGCGTTGATCCGCGGGCGAAGCGGGATCCGCGCCGCCTCGCGCAGCAGATCCTCGCCGTCCCGGCGCGTGTTCGCCTCCACGCTGGTGAGGGTCTTCTCGTGGAACACGTGCTCCTCGTAGCTCATGGCAGGCAGCGAGGTCATGTGGATCCCCGCCAGCGCCACGGTCCCTCCCTTGCGCACCGCGCGCAGCGCGGCCGGCACGAGATCTCCGACGGGCGCGAAGACGATCGCGGAATCGAGCGGATCGGGCGGGGCGTCGAGGGCGCCGCCGACCCAGCGCGCCCCCAGGCTCCGGGCCAGGTCCCGATGGGACTCGCCGCGGGTCGCCACGTACACCGCGCAGCCGCGCGCCCGCGCCACCTGGAGGACCACGTGGGCGGAGGACCCGAAGCCGTACAGGCCGAGCTTTCCGCCCTCGGGCAGCGCGCTCCTGCGCAGGGCGCGGTAACCCACGATCCCCGCGCACAGCAGCGGTGCCGCATGCAGGTCGTCGAACTCCTCCGGGATCGCGTACGTGAAATCCTCGCGGACGAGCGCCTTCTCCGCGTAACCGCCGTCGGCGTGGTAGCCCGTGTAGCGCGAGTCGGGGCACAGGTTCTCCGCGCCCGCGCGGCAGAACTCGCAGGCCCCGCACGTTTCCCGGAGCCAGGCGATCCCCACCCGGTCTCCGATGCGAAAGCGAGCGCAGCCCGGCCCGAGCTTCTCCACCCGGCCGACCGCCTGATGGCCGGGGACGAGCGGCAGGCGGCGCGAGGGGATCTCCTCCTGGATCACGTGCAGGTCGGTGCGGCAGGCCGCACAGACGGAAATGCGGACGAGGATCTCCCCGGCCGAGGGCTCAGGGGCGGGGATCTCGACGAGCTCGAGGGGTCGTCGCTCGATCGGTCCATGCGCGCGCAGCAGCATGGCCCTCATGGCGTCCCCCGATCAGGAAAGGAAAGCGCCCCCGTGGTCGTGTGGCTGGGGAGCAGGGATTCGAACCCCGATTCTACGGTCCAGAGCCGCATGTCCTACCATTGGACGACTCCCCAGTTTGGCGCGGGAACGAGCCAAATCTATAGCCTACCGGCGAGGGTGGGTCAAGGTCTGCGCGCGGCGAGGGTGCGCAGCAGGCGCTCGATCCGCGCCAGCGAGCGCTCCCGGCCCAGGAGCGCGAGAACCTCGAACAGCCCCGGGCTCGCGCCGCGACCGGTGACCGCGACCCGCAGCGGGTGGATGAGCTTCCCCGCTCCGATCCCCCGGGACGCGGCGAGATCCCGGACCGCGGCCTCGATCGACGCTTCCGCCCACGGTGTGGCGGCGGCCAGGCTCTCCCGGGCCGCGCGCAGCAGATCCTCGAGCCCGTCAGCGCCGAGGTGCTTGCGCGCCGCCTCCTCGTCGTAGGCGATCTCGTCCGAGGGATCGAACAGGAAGCGACCGGCCTCGGGAAGCTCCGCGAGCGTGCGGCAGCGCGGGGCGAGCAGGGCGAGGACCCGGCGCAGCCACTCGGCGCGCTCCCCGCGGAACGCTTCGTCCCACATCCCCGCGGTCTCGAGTCGCGGCTGGGCCAATGCGAGCAGCTCGTCCTGCGCGAGCTCAGAGAGATACTGGCCGTTGAGCCACTCGAGTTTCCTGAGGCCGAACACCGCGGGGGAGATCCCCACGCCGGAGAAGCCGAACGCCTCGATCATCTCCTCGCGGCTCATCTTCTGGCGGTCGTCCCCCGGCGACCAGCCCAGCAGCGCCAGAAAGTTGAAGACCGCCTCGGGTAGGTAGCCCTGCTCCCGGTACTCGAGGACTGAGGTGGCCCCGTGGCGCTTGGAAAGCCGCTTCTTGTCCTCGCCCAGGATCAACGGCAGATGGGCGAAGGCCGGGGGCGACGCGCCCAGGGCCCGATAGAGCAGGATCTGCTTGGGAGTGTTCGAGATGTGGTCGTCGCCGCGGATCACGTGGCTGATGCGCATGAAGATGTCGTCGGAGACGACGGAGAGCATGTAGGTCGGCGTCCCGTCCGATCGCAGGATCACGAAGTCCTCGATCACGGTATTCTCGAAGGCGGTCGGGCCGTGGACCAGGTCCTCCCACTCGGTGCGTCCCGGCGGTACCTTGAAGCGCACGCCGAACGGCTCCCCGGCGGCGACCCGGCGCTCGCTCTCCACGGCGGGCACGTCGCGGCAGCCGCGGGCGCACACATAGACGCGTCCTTCCCGCTCGGCCTCCCCGCGCGAGCGCTCCACCTCCTCCGGCGTGCAGAAGCAGCGGTACGCGGAGCCTCCGGCGAGCGCGGCGCGCGCGTCCGCCACGTGGCGCTCCCGCTCCCGGGACTGGAAGAACGGCCCCTCGTCGGGATGCATGCCGAGCCAGGCCATCCCCTCGAGGATCGCCCGCACGACCGCCTCCGAGGAACGCTCGAGGTCCGTGTCCTCGATGCGCAGCACGAAGGTTCCCCGGTGGCGCCGGGCGAAGAGCCAGTTGAAGATCGCCGTGCGCGCACCGCCCACGTGGAGGTAGCCGGTGGGGCTCGGCGCGAATCGGACGCGGGGGGTCACGCGGTCCCCTAGCTTCTCGCTTCGATCTTCGCCCAGGCGTCCTTGAGCGCCACGGTGCGGTTGAAGACGAGCTCTCCGGGGCGCGAGTCCCGGAGATCGACGCAGAAATACCCCTGGCGCTCGAACTGCCAGCAGCTTCCCGGGGCGGCGCCGGCCAGGTTGGGCTCGACGCGGCAGCCGGAGAGGACCACGAGCGAATCGGGATTCAGCTGCGAGAGCCAGTCGTCCCCCCCGGGATTCTCCGACGCGAAGAGGTGGTCGTACAGGCGCACGGTCGCGGAGAGGCTGTGCGCGGCGGAGACCCAGTGGATCGTCGACTTCACCTTGCGTCCGTCGGGTGCGCTCCCGCCGCGCGTCTCGGGGTCGTAGGTGCAGCGGACCCCGACGATCTCCCCCGTCGCGGGGTCCTTCTCGACGCCGACGCAGCGCACCAGATACGCGCCGCGCAGGCGCACCTCGCGGCCCGGCGCCAGGCGGAAGTACCTGGGCGGGGGGACCTCGCGAAAATCGTCCTGCTCGAGGTACAGAACCCGGGAGAAGGGGATCCTGCGGTTTCCCGCGGCCGGATCCTCGGGATTGACCGGGACCTCGAACTCCTCCGTCTGATCCTCCGGGTAGTTCTCGATCACGACTCGCAAGGGGCGCAGGACTGCCATGGCCCGGGGAGCCCGGCGGTTCAGGTCCTCCCGCACTGCGTGCTCGAGAAGGGCGATCTCCACCACGCTGTCCCGCTTCGCGACGCCGATCCGATCGCAGAACGCCCGGATCGCCTCGGGGGTGAAGCCGCGCCGCCGCATCCCGCGCAGCGTCGGCATGCGCGGGTCGTCCCAGCCGCTGACGTGTCCGTCCCGGACGAGATCCAGGAGCTTGCGCTTGCTCAGCACGGTGCGGGTGAGGTTGAGGCGGGCGAATTCGATCTGCTGCGGGTGGCACGGGACGGGAAGATGGTCCAGAACCCAGTCGTAGAGCGGGCGGTGGTCCTCGAACTCCAGCGTGCAGATGGAGTGCGTGATCCCCTCCAGGGCGTCCGAGATGCAGTGCGTGTAGTCGTACATCGGGTAGATGCACCAGCGGTCGCCGGTCCGGTGGTGGTGGGCGCGCCGGATCCGGAACAGCGTGGGGTCGCGCATGTTGATGTTGGGGGAGGTCATGTCGATCCGCGCCCGCAGCACGTGCTCGCCGTCCGCGAACTCCCCGGCGCGCATGCGCGTGAACAGGTCGAGGCTCTCCTGCGCGGGACGGTTGCGGTAGCGGCTCTCGCGCCCGGGCTCGGTGAGGGTGCCGCGGTGCTCGCGAATCTCCTCGGGGGTGAGGCTGTCCACATAGGCGTGGCCCGAGCGGATCAGGTCGCAGGCGTACTCGTAGAGCTTCTCGAAGTAGTCCGAGGCGTAGAACAGGCGATCGTCCCAGTCGAACCCCAGCCAGCGCACGTCCTCGATGATCGAGTCCACGTACTCGACCTCTTCCTTGGTCGGGTTCGTGTCGTCGAAGCGCAGGTTGCAGGTCCCGCCGAACTCCCTGGCGATGCCGAAGTTGAGGCAGATCGACTTGGCGTGGCCGATGTGGAGGTAGCCGTTCGGTTCCGGCGGGAAGCGCGTGACCACCGCCCCGCCGTGCTTGCCGCGGGCGACGTCGTCGCTGACGATGGCGCGGATGAAATCGAGCTTCGGTTCGGCGTTCTCTTCGGCCATCGTCCTACCAGGCTGGCGGAGAGGGAGGGATTCGAACCCTCGGTAGGGGTATTAGCCCCTACAACGGTTTAGCAAACCGTCCTGTTCGGCCACTCCAGCACCTCTCCGGGGGCGGCCCGAGCCCGAGCGCGCGGAAACTGTGTCGGAAGCCGGGATTGTAGCGCAGGAGCGGAGTGCGTCAACCGCCGCTTCGCCCGGCCCCATCTCGACTACAATCCGGGCGCGCCATGGGGAGCCACCGCACCCGGATCTGGATCTGCCTGGGACTCGCGGGGGTGGTGTTCCTTCTCTACGCCCAGGTCGCCCGGCACGAGTTCGTCACCCTCGACGACCGCCAGTACGTCTACGAGAACCCGCATGTGAAGGGCGGGTTCAGCGCCGAGAACGTGGCCTGGGCGCTGACCGCCTTCCACGAGGGGAACTGGCACCCGCTGACCTGGCTCTCCCACATGCTCGACGTCGAGTTGTTCGGTTTGGATCCAGGGGCCCACCACCTCGCGAACGTCGTCCTGCACGCGCTGAACGCGGTCCTCCTGTTCCTGGCCTTCGTGGCGCTGAGCGGGGAGACCTGGCCGAGCGCGCTGGTCGCGGCGCTGTTCGCGGTCCACCCGCTGCGCGTGGAGTCGGTGGCCTGGGTGGCGGAGCGGAAGGACCTCCTGGCAGGGCTCTTCTGGATCCTGAGCCTGCTCGCCTACGCGCGCTACGTGAAGGGGACGAGCCAGCGCCGCTTCGCGACGGTCGCCGGTTTCATGGCGCTCGGACTCATGGCGAAACCGATGCTCGTGACCCTTCCCTGCGTGCTCCTGCTCCTCGACATCTGGCCGCTCGGCCGCTGGCCGGTCACGAAGCTCGGCCCGCTCGCGCGGGAGAAGCTCCCGCTCCTGGCGCTGTCGGCGATTTCGAGCGTGATCACCGCCGCCGCGCAGAGGGGCGGCGGGGCGGTGATGTCGCTTCAGAAGATCGAGCTCGGCGAGCGTGCGGCCAACGCGCTCGTGTCCTACGCGGCCTATCTGCGCGACAGCGTGTGGCCGCGCAACCTGGCGGTGCTCTACCCGCATCCCGCCCTCGCCACCCCCGAGAATGCCGCGCCGCTGGCCGTGCCCGCCCTGATCGCGGCGGCGGCGCTCGCGGCGATCTCGTGGGGGGCCTGGAAGGCACGCGGCTCCCGGCCCTACCTGGCCGTGGGCTGGCTGTGGTACCTGGGAACCCTGGTTCCCGTGATCGGGATCGTCCAGGTCGGGATCCAGGCACGAGCGGACCGCTACACGTATCTACCCGCGATCGGGATCGATCTCGCGGTTGCCTGGGGGCTCCGGGATCTCTGCGCTCGCTGGGAGAGGATCCGGGCCCTGGTCCCCGCCGCGGTCGGAGCCGCCCTCGCGGCCCTCGCCTCCGTGACCTGGCTGCAGCTGCCCGTGTGGCGCAACAGCGAGACGTTGTACCGCCACGCGCTGGCTTTCACGCGCGGGAACTACCTCATCCACAACAACCTGGCGGGGGTCCTCGACGACGAGGGAAAGCTCGACGAGGCCGCCGAGCAGTACCGAAATGCGCTCCGGGCCAAGCCGAACCTCGCCGTCGGCCACTACAACCTCGCGATGCTGCTGACCAAGCGAGGCGACCTCGAAGGGGCGCGGCGCGAGTACGAGCAGGCGATCCTGTACCGGCCGCGCTATCTGGAGGCCCACAACAACCTCGCGGGCGTCCTCTCCTCGCTCGGCGATACGGCGGGCGCGGCCGCCCAGTACCGCGAGGTGCTGCGCATGAATCCCGACTACGCGCTCACGCTCTACAACAGCGGGGCTCTCCTCCTGAAGAGCGGCGACCTTGCAGGGGCGCGTGCACAGTTCGAGGCGGCGCTCCGAGCAAACCCCGAGGACGTCCAGTCCCTGAGCGGTCTCGCGACCGCACTGCAGCGCATGGGAGATCTGAAGGAAGCCCAGCGCAGGTACGAGGAGACCGTCCGCATCGACCCGCGCAACTTCTGGGCCTGGTACAACCTCGGCGTGATCGCCGCGAAGGACGGGGCCCTGCCACGGGCCACCGAGTGCTTCACGCGCGCGATCGAGATCGAGCCCGGCGACGCCCAGGCGCACAACGCGCTCGCCACCGTGCTGGCCCGACAGAGACGCTACCCGGAGGCGGAGCCGCACTTCGAGGAGGCGATCCGCCTGGACCCGAGTTTCGCGCTCGCGCGGGAGGGGCTCGAGAAGGTCAGGAAGATCCTCGGCAAGAGTCCGTAGCGGAGCCTGCGCGGGCGGCATTCTGGCGGAGGGAGGGGGATTCGAACCCCCGAGGCTTGCGCCTTCCAGTTTTCAAGACTGGCGCCTTCAACCACTCGGCCATCCCTCCGCGGGGGGCCCAGGGGAGCATAGCAGGGGTCAGCGGCGCCGCTCGATCCGCTCCTGGCCGTTCATGAACGGGCGCAGCGCGGGCGGGATGATCACGGTCCCGTCTCGCTCCTGGTGGTTCTCGAGAATCGCGACCAGGGTGCGGCCCACGGCGAGCCCGGATCCGTTCAGCGTGTGCACGAACTCCGTCTTGGCGCCGCGAGCGGGCCGGAAGCGGATCCCCGCGCGCCGCGCCTGGAAGGCCTCGAAGTTCGAGCACGAGGAGATCTCGCGGTACAGCCCTTGCGCCGGGAGCCAGACCTCGAGGTCGTAGGTCTTGGCCGAGGAGAAGCCCAGGTCGCCGGTGCACAGGACGACCACGCGGTAGGGGAGCTCGAGGCGCCGCAGCACCTCCTCGGCATGCGAGGTGAGAAGCTCCAGCTGCGCGTAGGAATCCTCCGGCTTCGCAAAGCGCACCAGCTCGACCTTGTTGAACTGATGCTGGCGGATCAGGCCGCGCACGTCCTTCCCGTAGGAGCCGGCCTCGCTGCGGAAGCAGGGGGTGTAGGCGCAGTAGGCGATCGGGAGCGCGTCGGGCTCCAGGATCTCCTCCATGTGGATGTTCGTGACGGGGACCTCGGCCGTGGGGATCAGGTAGTACTCGCCCGGCGTGACCTTGAACAGGTCCGCCTCGAACTTGGGAAGCTGTCCCGTCCCGAAGAGCGACGTGCGGTTCACCATGAACGGAGGCAGGACCTCGGTGTAGCCGTGCTCTCGCGTGTGAAGCTCGAGCATGAACTGGATCAGGGCCCGCTCCAGGCGCGCGCCGTCTCCGCAGAGGAGCGCGAAGCGCGCCCCGGTCATGCGCGCGGCACGTTCGAAGTCGAGGATCCCCAGCTCCGGGCCCAGGTCGAAATGCGCCTTGGGCTCGAAGTCGAAGCGGCGCGGCTCACCCCAGGTGCGGACCACGGGGTTCTCCTCGGAGGAGTGTCCCTCGGGAACGCTCGCGTGGGGAAGGTTCGGGATCTCCTCCAGGCGGCCGCGCAGCTGCCCCTCGATCGCCTCGAGCTCGGATTCCAGCGTCGTGATGCGCTCGCCCGCCTGCCGCGTCTCTTCCCTGAGGGTCGCAGCGTCCCCTCCCGACTTCAGGATCTCCCCGATGCGCCGAGAAGATTCGTTCCTTGCCTTCTTGAGCCCTTCGACCTCCACCAGGAGCCTTCGCCTCTTCGCGTCCAGCTCCCGGACCGGATCGAGCAGGGATGCATCGGCGCCGCGCTTCCGGAGCGCCAAGGCGACCTCGTCGAGATGCTGTCTCACGAAGCTCGGATCGAGCATGGCGGATGGCTCCTCCGTCGCGGGGTGCGGGGCGCAATTGTAGCAGCGAAGCGGGCTCCGCCGGTGCGTCGGGCCGGGTGTATGATCGCCCGCGCCGATGGAGAAGCTCAGGATCGAGGGTGGACGTCGCCTCTCGGGGCGCGTGGAGATCGCCGGGGCGAAAAACGCCGCGCTCCCGGCGCTGGCCGCGTGCCTGCTGACGGGCGGGCGCGTGGAGCTTTCGAACCTTCCGCGGGTGCGCGACGTGCGCACGATGCTGCGCGTGCTCGAGCAGCTGGGCGCGACGGTCGTGGGACCCGAGGCGGGGAGCGCCAGCGTCGAGGCCGCGCGCCTGGCCTCCTTCGAGGCGCCCTACGATCTGGTCAAGACCATGCGGGCCTCGGTGCTGGTCCTGGGGCCGCTCCTGGCACGACGAGGCCGGGCGCGGGTCTCGCTGCCCGGCGGCTGCGCGATCGGAGAGAGGCCGATCGACCTGCACATCGAGGGGCTCGTCCGCATGGGTGCGGAGATCGGCATCGAGCACGGGTACGTCGAGGCCAAGGCTGCGCGGCTCCACGGCACGAGCTACGCCTTCCCGTTCAAGACCGTGACCGGGACCGAGAACCTGATGATGGCGGCGACCCTGGCGCAGGGGACCACGCGGCTCGCCAACTGCGCGCGGGAGCCCGAGATCTCGGACCTGGCCGAGCTGCTCGGCGCGATGGGCGCCGCGATTCAGGGGGCCGGAGGGGACGAGATCGTGATCGAGGGGCGCGCCGAGCTCGTGGGCGCGCGGCACCGCGTGATCCCCGACCGTATCGAGACCGGCACGTACCTGGTCGCCGCGGCGCTCGCCGGGGACGGCGTCGAGATCGCGGGCTGCCGCCCGGAACACCTGGACGCGGTGGTCGCCGAGCTGCGCCGCGCGGGGGTCGCCGTCGAGGCGCGAAGCGACAGCTTCCTCGTTCCACCGACCGCCCGGCTCGCGGCCCACGATCTCGAGACGGCGGCCTATCCCGGATTCCCGACCGACATGCAGGCCCAGTACATGGTGCTCATGACCCAGGCCCACGGGAACTCGCTGATCGCCGAGAGGATCTTCGAGCGGCGTTTCATGCACGTCGGGGAGCTGCTGCGAATGGGGGCGGAGATCCGCATCGACGGGCCCTGCGCGATGATCGTCGGGCCGCGTCGTCTCACCGGCGCCCAGGTCATGGCCACGGATCTCCGGGCCTCGGCGTGCCTCGTGCTCGCGGGGCTCGCGGCCGACGGCGTCACCGTGGTCGACCGCGTGTATCACCTGGATCGAGGCTACGAGCCGATGGAGGACAAGCTGCGGCTCCTCGGCGCCTCGGTGGAGAGGATCCGATGAAGGACTGCATCTTCTGCCGCATCGCCGCCGGGGAGATCCCCGCCACCGTCGTGTTCAAGGACGACGAGGTCGTCGCGTTCCGGGACCTGAGCCCGCAGGCGCCGGTGCACCTGCTCCTGGTCCCGCGCCGTCACATCGCGTCGCTCGACGAGGCGCACGCGGCGGATGCATCGCTCCTGGGCCGGCTTCTGCTCGCCGCGAAGGATCTCGCGGCGCGCGAGGGAATCGCCGGAGGGTACCGCCTGGTCAACAACTGCGGGCCCTCGGCGGGTCAGAGCGTGTTCCACGTCCACCTGCACCTGCTCGGGGGTCGGCCGATGGGCTGGCCGCCCGGCTAGGGCGGGACGTCTCGGGACGTCTCCGCTCCTTTGTTTGTCCCTCTTTCGCTTGATCTCTGCCGAAGGCTCCACGCAAACGGAGCCCGAGCCGCGAGGTAGGACGCCGTGACCCGGAAGACGATCATCGAGCCGTTCCGCATCAAGTCCGTCGAGCCGCTGCGCCTCACCACCGCCGCGGAGCGCAAGGAGATCCTGCGCCGCGCCGACTGGAACCTGTTCCGGGTACGCGCCGAGGACATCTTGATCGACCTCCTGACCGACTCGGGGACCGGTGCC
>Ga0316622_100000910_pt1 | contig 18398 bp, 14 predicted proteins | sample OWC_Aug_OW2_C1_D_FD_207646 | JGI IMG/M metagenome (GOLD analysis project Ga0316622, IMG submission 207646) | Wetland soil microbial communities from Old Woman Creek delta, Ohio, United States - OWC_Aug_OW2_C1_D5_C | ecosystem: Environmental > Terrestrial > Soil > Wetlands | place: USA: Ohio... | reverse complement strand
AAGGTGGCATGGGCACCTGAGCGGTTATGCGAACTACCTCAGGGTAATAGCGAGCGGGACGAGGGACGACGTCTTTGAGATGATCGAACATGAAAAAAGGAAGGCCACATTCGACATCAACCAGCCGACCTGGTGCCGGGCACTGATCCTGCCGATGGCGACGAACAACAAGATGGTCTGGACCGGCAGGGGCGTCCGGTGGGTCGCAGACAACGTAATAGAACTTGCCCCGATCAACGCCACCACCGCGGGACGGTTGCTCAACACCTTCCAGCACGTCAGGAGGCTCAAGCCCGACCTCAGGGACAAGGTGAGGGCTGCCCTGGAGCGGATCGTTGCGAAAGTCCCTGAGGATGTCTGCCCGTCTATTTATGGCCAAGCCAAGGCGTACTTCGATCAGCAGTGATCGTTTGATGGCCCGATAATTGCTCCTATAGGTCAATGGCCGCCAAGGGATTGACAACCCGAGATCAGGCAACGGTCATTAATCAACGTCCTCTAACGAGGATTGAGGAGAAGGCATGGCGCGTGACATAAAGATCTTCCACGAGTCTCTCCTCGATCATCTCGTTTACAGCCTCGGAAAAGATGTGTACTCTGCAACGGCAAGAGACAAGTACACCGCCGTTGTCCTCTCCGTCAGGGAACACCTCATCGAGAAGTGGCTCTGCACTCAGCAGCACCACTACACGATGGACGCGAAGAGGGTCTACTACCTCTCCCTCGAGTTCCTCCTCGGCAGACTCCTGAGGAGCTACGTGATGAACCTCGGGCTCCCGGCCGACTACAGCAGGTCTGTCGACGTGCTGGGGCAGACCTATGAGGAGATCGTCGAACACGAGTGGGATGCGGGACTCGGCAACGGCGGCCTCGGGAGGCTTGCGGCCTGCTTCCTCGACTCCCTGGCGACACTCCAGTATCCGGCCTTCGGCTACGGAATCCGCTATGAGTACGGCATCTTCACCCAGAAGATCAGGGAGGGCCATCAGGTGGAATCACCCGAGAACTGGCTCAGGTACGGCAACCCCTGGGAATTCCCTCGGCCGGAACTGCTCTATCCGGTCCGCTTCTATGGAAGGGTCAACATGGTCGGTGGCAGCAGCCGTTTCCGGATGGAGTGGGTGGACACCGATGAGGTGATGGCCATGGCCTATGACTACCCCGTGCCGGGTTATCATGTGGAGACAGTGAACACCCTCCGCCTCTGGTCGGCCAGGTCGTCTCGGGATTTCAACCTTTCCTACTTCAACAGCGGCGATTACCTCAAGGCCGTGGAAGACAAGACGAACAGCGAGACCATTTCCAAAGTGCTCTATCCCGATGACCAGACCCTTGCCGGCAAAGAACTCCGCCTCAAGCAGCAATACTTCTTCGTGAGCGCAACGATACGGGACATACTGCGGCGGTACAGGAAGTTCCACGGGGACTACAGCGAACTCCCCGGCAAGGTGGCCATTCAGCTGAACGACACGCATCCCAGCATAGCCATCCCCGAGCTCATGAGGATTCTCATCGACGAGGAGTCCCTGGGCTGGGACGAAGCCTGGGACGTTACGACAAGGATCTTCGCCTACACGAACCACACGGTTCTGCCCGAGGCTCTCGAGTCCTGGTCCGAGGGACTCATAGCCTATCTTCTGCCCCGCCATCTCCAGATCATCCAGGAGATCGACAGGCGTTTCCTCATTCAGGTGTCGCACCGCTTCCCTAACGAGCCGGACCGGAGAGACCGCATGGCCGTCATCACTGGGCAGGGCGACAGGCGGGTGAACATGGCCCGCCTTGCCATTGTCGGCAGCCACACAGTCAACGGAGTCTCGCACCTGCACACCGATATCCTCAAACAGAGGGTGTTCGGGGACTTCTGCGACCTCTCCACGGAGAAGTTTCAGAACGTCACCAACGGGATCACACCCCGCAGGTGGCTGCTCGAGGCAAACCCCGGTCTTGCAGAGCTCGTCACCGAGGCAATCGGCGACAGATGGCTAACTGACACCGAGGAGCTACGCAGGCTCGAACCCCTTGCCGGGGATGCCTCCTTCCGTGAGCGATTCCAGGAGACAAAGAGGGAGAACAAGACTGCCCTGTCAGGGCAGCTCGAGAAGACGGGGCTCATGCCGGTTCCGGCTGACACCCTCCTGGACTGCCAGATAAAGCGGTTCCATGAGTACAAACGCCAGCTGCTCAACGTCCTGCACGTTATCACGCTCTACAACAGGATCAGGGAGGGTAGCCGGGCTGAAGCGGTGACGCCGCGGACGGTCCTCTTCGGAGGCAAGGCAGCGCCGGGGTACTATCTGTGCAAGCTTATCATCAAGCTTATTCACAATGTGCGCGACGTGATCAACGCCCACCCGCTGGTGCGTGAGCATTTGAGGGTGATTTTTGTCCCGAATTACGGTGTGACGCTGGCACAGAGCATCATTCCCGCCGCGGACCTGTCGGAGCAGATCTCGACGGCAGGGTTCGAAGCCTCGGGCACCGGGAACATGAAGTTCACCATGAACGGCGCTCTGACCATAGGAACCCTGGACGGCGCAAACGTCGAGATCAGGCGTGAGGTGGGGGAGGACAACTTCTTCCTTTTCGGGCACACGGCCCGGGAGATCAACAGCCTGGGCCCGACGTACAACCCGCGATCCTATTACGAAGAGAACCGGGAGCTCCGTCAGGCCCTCGACCAGATCGCCGAGGGCCACTTCTCACCGGAGGACCCCGGTCTGTTTTATCCCCTCGTGAACAGTCTCCTCTCGGGAGATCACTACTTCGTCATGGCGGACTTCGCATCCTATGTCGCCGCCCAGGACGAAGTAGGCAGGGCTTACCGCGACAGGGAGAAGTGGGTCAGAACAGCGGTGTTGAACGTGGCCCGGTCAGGCATGTTTTCCAGTGACAGGGCAATCCGTGAGTATGCGCAGAAGATCTGGAATCTGGCTCCTCAGCCGGTGTGACGGATAATTCCACTACCCCGGCCCCTGTCGAGCATTCCCTCATCACTTCGCGTTGACAAGGGCGTAGGCGAGGGACAGATAAAGGGCGAGCCCCACGGCCAAAGACGGGATCATCCCGAGTCGCGGCACCAGGAAAATCACCGAGAAGATGTAGGCAAGCCAGGGGAAGAGCATGATGAGGAGTCCCTGGGCGTAGGAGACGACGGCCTTCTCACCCGACTCCGAATAGATGGTGAGGAAGGTGATGAGGGTGATGACCGGCAGGTTCGCGAAGAAGGCGGCGAGCAGGCCCTTCGCATGGCTGGCGAAATAGGTGACGATGGTCACCATCGCGCCGCCGAGCAGGAAGTAGAGGACGTATTTCAGTTCTACGTTCATTGCGCGTGCCCAGTTAAGATATCGCCTGCAAAGGCCTTCCCCACCACTGCCCCTCTTCGACGGTATAGCAGCATAGGGTTACGGCGTGTAGTACTTCTTCTTTTTCGGCAGATAGTCCTGCTCCACGTGGCCGCCGTAGGCGTGAGGATATTTGTACCCCTCGCCGTGGCCCAGCTTCTTCGCCCCCGGATAGCTGCTGTCCTTCAGATGGTCAGGGACCTCCAACGTCTCCTCCTGCCTGATGTCCTCCATGGCGGCATCGATGGCGCGGTAACAGGCGTTGCTCTTGGGAGCCTCGCAGATGTAGATCGTCGCCTGGGCGAGGGGGATGCGGGCCTCGGGCATGCCGACGAACTCCACTGCCCTGAGGGCCGCCGTGGCAACAAGCAGGGCCTGAGGGTCGGCGTTGCCGACATCCTCTGACGCACAGATCACGATCCTCCTCGCAATGAACCGAGGGTCCTCCCCGGCATAGAGCATCTTTGCCAGGTAGTAAACAGCCGCGTCAGGGTCCGACCCGCGCATGCTCTTGATGAAGGCCGAGATCGTATCGTAGTGCTGGTCGCCCTTCTTATCATAGAGAACAGCCTTTTTCTGGATAGACTCCTCGATGACTGCCGGGGTGATCCGTATCGTCCCTGCCTTGCCGGGGCTGGTCGTGAGCGCGGCAATCTCGAGGGCCGAGAGAGCCTTGCGCGCGTCACCGTCAGCGAGTTCGGCAAGGCGGTCGAGGACGTCCTCATCGGCGGAGATGTTCAGATTTCCAAGCCCGCGCACGCCGTCATCGACGGCGCGACGGAGAATCGCCAGGATGTTCTCACGGCTGAGGCGTTTCAGCTCGAAGACCTGGCTCCTCGAAAGGAGCGCCGAGTTCACATAGAAGAAGGGGTTCTCCACCGTGGCGGCGATGAGGATGACGTTGCCCTCCTCGACATCGGGAAGAAGCGCGTCCTGCTGGAGTTTGTTGAAGCGGTGGATCTCGTCGAGGAAGAGGATCGTCCGCACGTTCTTCTGCCGTCTTGATCGTGCCGCATTGATCACCTTCCGCAGGTCGTCGAGCCCTGCCGTGGCTGCGTTGAGCCACTCGAAATGCGCTTTCGTTCGCACGGCAATGATTCGGGCGAGGGCGGTCTTTCCCGTGCCGGGAGGACCGTAGAGGATAATTGAGCTTATCCGGTCGGCCTCAATGGCCCTTCTCAGGAGCTTGCCCTCGCCGAGAATGTGCTCCTGACCGGCGTATTCCTCCAACGTCTGAGGACACATCCGGTAGGCCAGCGGGGCCTCTGACGGCATCGACGGCAGGGAGGGTTCTTCAAAGAGGTCCATGGGTCCCCCGCTTCCCTTCATGCGTCAGAGAGCTCGCCGCCGATAGTTTTCGCACTCTTCCATATACTATTATTATAGCAACCTACCATTATCGTTGATAACCAAACAAATGCGGGCAGGGTAGAATGCCTCAAAGCCCTTACGGGCGACGCCATGTCAACCAGTGCAGAGTGAAGGTGGCGGGTGCAAGTGACGGACACTCATCACCGACACTATTTTTTGCGGAGGCGCCATGTTTCACACTGCTGATCCGAAGGACATCCTTGAGGGCAGAATCACCGATGTCTATTTCGACCGGACCCTGAGGATCCTCAAGGCAAAGGGCCTGAACCCCGTCGTCAAGGCAGAGTTCATCGTGAAGAGCTTCCCGGACTCCTATGGATGGGGGGTCTTTGCCGGCCTCGAGGAGGCCCTCACTCTGCTGAGGAATCTTCCGGTCAAGGTAAGGGCCATGAGGGAGGGGACGGTCTTCCATCCCCTGGAGCCGGTCATGGAGCTGGAAGGGCGATACCAGGACTTCTGCGTCTACGAGACGGCCCTCCTCGGCCTCATCTGTCAGGCCTCGGGCATCGCCACCAAGGCGGCCCGCTTCAAGAAGCTGGCCGGCGAAAGGGCGGTCATCAGCTTCGGTGCACGGAGGATGCACCCGATCCTCGCGCCTATGATCGAGAGAAACGCCTACGTGGGCGGGTGCGACGGGGTGGCAGTGATAAAGTCGGGGGATATCATCGGCGAGGACCCTATGGGTACAATGCCCCACTCGCTCATTCTGTGCATGGGATCGACCGTTGAGGCGATCAGGGCCTACGACGAGGTGCTGGAGCGGACATTCAAGAGGGTCGCGCTCATCGACACCTTCCTGGATGAGAAGTTCGAGGTGCTCAATGTGGCCGAGGCCATGGGAGAGCGTCTCTATGCCGTACGATTCGACACCCCCGGATCGAGGCGGGGGAACTTCTATCGCATACTTGAGGAGTGCCGATGGGAACTGGACCTCAGGGGCTACCGCCACGTCAAGTTCTACGTGAGCGGCGGCATCAGGGAAGAGGACGTGCCGGTGCTCAACCCCCTGGTTGACGGTTACGGCATCGGGACATCGATCAGCGCCGCCCCGGTGATCGACTATGCGATGGATATCATGGAAATGGAAGGGAAGCCCCTTGCCAAGAGGGGGAAGTGGTCGGGGAGCAAGAGGGTCCTGCGGTGCCCTTCCTGTGGCACGGCGCTCATAGTGGCGACCGGGTCCGACCCCATGACCTGCGCGTGCGGCGGGGGCTTTTACGACATCCTCAACCCGGTCATGGACAACGGCAGCCCCCTTGCCGAGGTCCCGACGCCGAGGGAGATCCGGAGATTCGTGCTCGAGCAGCTCCAGTCCCTGGCCCTCTGATTCATGCTCCTCATCCTCGTCGCCATCTTCCTCTGGAGCACGCTCGCGATTCTCGTGCGGGCCGCGGACATGACGGTGGCGACGCTGATGTTCTCCTCCTGTGTCGTCTCCACGTTTCTGAGCGGAGCCCTTCTTCTGACGCCGCGGTATAGGCAGGAAATCCCCCCCCTCAAGCCGCTCCTGCCTCTCCTGCCGGTCGGGCCCGTCAGTCTGCTCAACACCTTTACGTTCTTCTATTCTTACAAGAACACGACTGTAGCAAACGCCGTGCTGACGCATTACACGGCACCGATCGTTGTCGCACTCCTTGCGCCGATCGTGCTGAAAGAGCGTCTCACGCTGCAGGTCGCAACCGCCGTGGTAATAGCCACACTGGGCCTCTGGGTCATGCTTGGCATGGCACCCGGCGAGGTTCTGGGATTGTTCGTCGCCGGTGACCGGGACACCGCCGGCATCTTGGCAGGCCTGGTCTCGGGCGCAGCGTACGCTGTCCTTGTCATCGCCCTGAGGATGCTCGCCCCCAAGGTTCACCCTCTGGTCATGACCTTCGTTCAGAACGGAGTGATCGCCTTACTGCTGCTCCCTTTCGTAGAGATGCCCCCCGACCTCGTGGGCTGTCTCTGGGTCGTTGTCACCATGGGGATTGTCCACTCGACGGTGGCGCCGATTCTTTATTTCCAGGGGCTGCGGACTGTGACTGCAAGCAGGGCAGCGACACTCGGCTACCTCGAGCCAGTCTGTGCCATTGCCCTGGGCGCCCTCTTTCTCTCAGAGGCGGTCACGCTGAGGACCGTCCTTGGCGGGGCACTGATCGTGCTCTCGGGCTACCTGACGATCAGGGCCGGATCAGGAGACAACCCGGGGAGCGGCAGGTAATTCGTCGGCAACCAATTCTGCGGCAGAGCGGGATGAAGGCAACATGCTGCAGATGCCCCTCCCGGCTGATCCGAAGTTCCCTAATGCGACGATGGATGTTCGTTTGCTCTCTGGAATATAATACTATTGAGAGACGTAGGAGTAATGTCCTAAGTTTTTTCATTCCGCTCGTCCGGAATCTCTCTTCAGAAGGACTCCCGACAAGCGGGGGTGAGAGCCAAGAGGTCATTTGTTACACAAGGATCAATAGGTTAGTTGATGGTCACAGGAAAGGGGCCTCCCTACCGAATGTTTTCTGAGAGTCTCCCGGTGACGCCCGGAATGGCGGGCTTCCTGAAGCTGTCAGCGAGGGTGTCCCCACGATGAATGAACTTCTGGCCCTCCATCAATTCACCAGCGAAGTGGGCGCGAGCCTCTCCGTGTCCGGCGTTGCGGACAAAGCCGTAAGGCAGGCCGCAGCCGTGCTTGACCCTGACGCGGTGTTTCTTTTTCTGCGGGAAGGAGATGCACTGCGACTGAAAGGACAGTGGGAACGTCCGGGGAGTGATTCGCCCATTGCGCCTCGCATGGGGAAGGTCGGTGTCTGTCTCTGTGGTGCTGTAATAAGTAAAGGCAGGCCGATTTATTCCCGGGACATAAGCACGGATCCCCTCTGCACGCAGAAGGACTGCAAGGAGGTGGGGATACGCTCTGTTGCAGTGCTGCCTCTGTCATACGACCGCCGCGTTGCCGGCGTCCTCTCCCTGGCATCCTTCACGGAGCGCGATTTTGCGGCCAGCCGCTCCTTTCTCGAGATCCTCGCCAGCCAGGTGTCGATCGCCCTGCAGAATGCCCATTTCCATGAGCATATGCAGCATCATATCGAGGGGATGAGAAGAGAGCTGAGCCGGCGCGAGAAGGCTGAGGCGCAGCTCAAGGAGAGCGAGGAACGGTACCGGGCGCTCGTCGAGGATATGCCGGCCATGATCTGCCGTTTCCTTCCCGACGGCACCCTGACCTTCGTCAACACCATGTACTGTGCCTACTTCGGCAGGACACGGGAGGACTTGACGGGGCAGAACTTCTTTCAGTTCATACCCGAGCAGGACCGTGAGGCGGTCAGGAGGCATTATCTCGGTCTCATGCGGGAGAACCCCATGGTGACGTATCAGCACGAGGTCATAGGGGCCGAGGGAAGGATGGTCAGGCAGGAGTGGACTGACCGTGCCATCTTTGACGGTCAGGGGAGGCTGGTGGAGTACCAGTCCATCGGGCAGGACGTCACCGAGAGAGTGGCCTCTGAGAGGGCGCTGCGGGAGTCCGAGCGGAGATTCCGGGAGACCCTCGAACACCTCCCCCTCATCGCCGTGATTCTGGACCGTGAAGGCACTGTCACGTTCTGCAACGATTATTTCGTCACTCTCTCCGGCTGGGACCGCGGCGAGATCATAGGGGTCAACTGGTTCGAGCGCTTCACTCCGGGCAACGCCTCACTGATGGGGATGTACGAAGACAGCAAGAGGCAGGAAACGGTGCCATCCTCCTACGAGAATGAAATCGTGGTGCGTTCGGGAGAAAGGAGACTCGTACACTGGACGAACGTCGGCCTTCGCGACGCGGACGGACGCTTTGCCGGAGTCTCCAGCATCGGCATCGACATCACGGAGCACCGGCGTGGTGAGGAGGCCCTGCGCGAGAGCGAGACCCGTTTCAGGACCCTGAGCACCCTCGCGCCTGTCGGCATCTTTCTCACCGATGCGGATGGGCAGAGCATATACAGCAACCCCCGGTGGGAGGAGATCGCGGGCATGAGCGCCCGGGACGGCTTTGGTGACGGGTGGAGGTCTCTGATCCATCCCGACGACCGGTCATTCGTCTTCGAGAGATGGACTGCAGCGTTTGAAGGCCGCAGGCTATTCGCCACAGATCTGAGGTTTGTCAGGCCCGACGGCGACGTGCGCTGGGGCAGCGTGCGGGCAAACCCGATACTCTCAGGGGAGGGCAGGTTCAGCGGATATGTTGGAACGGTGCAGGACATTACCGGACGGAAGCTGGCGGAGCAGAAGGTGGCAGCCTCGCTTGCCGAGAAGGAAGTCCTGCTGAAGGAGATCCATCATCGCGTGAAGAACAACCTTCAGGTGATCATGAGTCTCCTCGAACTTCAGGCGGGGAGCATGCGTGACGAGGCCGCCGCTGTGGCCTTCGAGGAAAGCAGAAACCGCGTTCGTTCGATGGCGCTCATGCACGAACGGTTCTACCACACCCGGGACATTGCGCGTGTCAACATGGCCAGCTACGTCGAGAGTGTTGTCGACTCGTTGCTCCACTCCTTCGGTGTCGCGGGCTCGCTGCGCGTGTCGGTCGAGATGTCGGAGGTGTCGTTGGGACTCGACGCCGCGGTCCCGTGCGGGTTGATCATGAACGAACTCGTGATGAACTGCCTCAAGCACGCCTTCCCCGGCGGACGTGAAGGCTCGGTACGCGTGGCGTTGGAAGAGGGGGCCAAAGGGACGCTGGTCCTACGTGTGAAGGATGACGGCATCGGTTTCGCGAAGCAGGGGGGCGGTCAGCACACGCCGTCCCTGGGCCTGACGATCGTGGACACCCTGGTCAAGCAGCTCAGGGGCAGGTTTGAAGTGAAGGGCGACAACGGCACCGAGATCATCGTGGTCTTCCCGGATTCGCGAGTGATTGCTCCGGATGCTCACGAGGTTGCATCACAGACTTTTCAAGCGAGTTCTATGGCAAAACAGGAACAGGGAGGATGACATGACGGCTGGCGCACAGGTTGTGGTGGTCGAGGACGAGGGCCTTGTGGCTCTCTCGCTCCAGCGGAAGCTCGAGAAGCTGGGATACCGCGTTCCCGCCGTTGTGGCTACGGGCGAAGAAGCGGTCGAACTCGCGGGAGAACTGAACCCTGACCTGTTCCTCATGGACATCATGCTTGACGGCGTCATGGACGGCGTTGACGCGGCATCACGCATACGGGAGCGGGCCGACGTCCCTGTCGTCTTTCTCACGGCCTATTCGGACGATGTGACCATCGAGCGTGCGAAAGCTGCCGATCCCTTCGGCTACCTGGTCAAGCCCTTTGAAGACCGGGAGCTCCGCACTACCATAGAGATGGCGCTCAGCAAGCACCGGACGGGAGCCGAGATGCGGCGCCAACAGGACCATTTGCAAAGTCTCGTTAAAGAGCTTTCCCGTGCGCTCGTTGGGGCGAAGGGACAGGCCGAGGCGGCAGACCGGGCCAAGTCGGAGTTTCTGGGGACGATGAGTCACGAAATGAGGACGCCCCTTATCGGGGTCCTCGGCATGGCTGAACTGCTGCTCGGCACTGATCTGTCGGACCGCCAACAGCATTACGCAGAGGTCGTCATGAATTCCGGACGGTCACTCCTGGAGATGATCAACGAAATGCTCGATTTCTCCAAGATCGAAGCAGGAAAGCTCGACCTCGAAGCCGCCGAGTTCACGCTGTATACGCTGATCGAGGAGACCGTGGCTCCGCTACGGGAACGAGCCGCGCAGAAGGGACTGACCCTCGCGCTCGACATCGCTCCTGATGTGCCGCCGGTGGTCACCGGCGAGCCTTCCCGGCTTTCACGGGTTCTTCTGCATCTCATCGGCAACGCGATCAAGTTCACTGATTCGGGCCGGATCGAGGTGCGGGCCCGGGCAGCCAAAGAGGTTGACAACGGGGTGTTTCTGCTCTTTGAGGTCGAAGATACGGGCATCGGCATCGCTCCCCTTGACCAGACGAGGATCTTCGACCCTTTTGTGCAAGTCGACGGGTCGATGACGAGGCGGCACGGAGGCACGGGGCTCGGCCTTGCCATTGCCAGACGGTTGGTCGAGAGCATGGGCGGAAAACTGACCGTCCGCAGTGAGAAGGGCGGAGGTTCCTGCTTCTCCTTTGACGCGCCGTTCATGGTGTCTCCTGGTGCTTCTCACGGAAGAGAGGGAACGACGCATCGGGGCTCCGAGGAGGAGTCGATGTTTGACGCCGAGGTCCTTGTCGCGGAAGACAATATCGTCAATCAGGAAGTGGTCAAGGTAATGTTGGAGTGGCTCGGCTGCTCGGTCACACTGGTGAACGACGGACGTGAGGCCCTGGCCGCTGTCGCCCGTCGCCGTTACGACGCAGTCCTGATGGATTGCTTTATGCCCGAAGTCGACGGCTTCACCGCTGCAGTCTCCCTCCGCCAGCGGGAGGAAAAGACAGGTGGAGGGCATGTGCCTATCATCGCCATTACGGCCAATGTGGAAGAAGGGTTCAAGGAGAGATGCCTTGCCTCCGGTATGGACGCATACCTGAGCAAGCCTTTCGACCAGAAACAGCTCGCCTCGGTGCTCGCGCAATTCATCCCGAGACGAAGGCAGGCCTGAGCGACGTCAAAGCAAGCCGGGCGTATACGCTGCACGCTGTCTCAGGCTGCCCGTGCATTGGGCATTGGCAAAACCGGTTCACTCCCCTTGTCCGCATGAGGTCCTGCACGCTATCTTGGCCGGTACCGGTCGGCGTAACGGTTGTGTCTGACCTTGTGATAGTCCAGGTCCCCTGCGGGCACCGGTATCTTCGTCTCGGCGGGAAAGCCGATGCTGATGATCGATTCGACCTTGAGGTGCTCGGGTAGCCCAAGAAGTTCCTGGACGTGCTTTTCTGACGTCTTGCCTCCCGTATGCTCCCTGTTCCGTATCTGGATCCAGCAGCTTCCCAGACCCAGCGAGACCGCGGCCATCTGAACAAGTATCGAGGCAATTGCGCAGTCCTCGACCCAGACGTCGGACTTCCTGCTGTCGGCGCATACGACAATGCCGAGTGCCGCATTCCGCAGGAAGGATGACCCATGCTCCTTTGCCCCGGAGAGTGCGGCCAACAGCTCCCTGTCGTCGACGACCACGAATTCCCAGGGCTTGATGCTCCGCGACGACGGCGCCCGCAGGAGTGTTTCGACGAGCAGGTCGACGGATTCCGGGTCGATGGTCTTTTCCGTGTAGGCGCGGATGCTGCGCCGCCTGCGCAACAGATCGAAGAAGTGGTTGTCTTTCATGTCTTCACCTCTCAAGCCTGTATGGCGATGACGAGCCCCTCCCGTAAAGCAGCTTCGTTGAGAGTACGGTCGAAGCAGGCGAAGTGCACGGGTATACTGCCTGAATGTCTGAAGAGCAGCGCTGAGGAGAGGTGAACCGCATCGAATCCCCTCAGGGGATATCGGCGGACCAGCCGCTCAATTGTTTCGTTCAAGGCCGTTGTCACGGGAATGAGAATGAGGGAATCAAAATCGGCCTTGAGGACGCTGAGCGCCTGTGCGTGTTCCTTTTCGGACAGGAGGCCTTCGCGGAGTTTCCGGCTGAAGACTGCGGCAGCTTCCGCAAAGGCCACCACGGAGGTTGCTATGTTGGATGATGTGGACCAAAGACGGTCTACCGTCTCGGTCCCTTCCTCATCCACATACCGTTTGATGAGGGCCGATGTATCGTAGTACAGAATCACCTGCGGTCGTCAAGAACCGCTCCTGCAAAGGAGGTTCCTTTCACTTTCTTCCTCCTGGAGGGCCTCGACACTCTCTTGTGAGTTCTTGGGAGGACAATCTTCCCCTCAGCGGAGAGCTTCATCAACAGGTTGTTGAGGCGGGCACTTTCTGACGGAGGCTCCACAGGCACCAACCGGGCGATGATTCTGCCCCTGTCCGACACCAGGACCTCCTGACCCCCCCTGACCTCCCTCACGTACCTACTGAGGTGTGCCTTCAGTTCTCTGATCCCGACAGCCTTGTTCATGTGGTCATAATACCTCGAAAGAGACTACATTGTCAACAGCCTCTTCGCGTCGCTCCGCGAACCCGTGGCTGATTCCGGTGGCGCACCCCGCTACTGGAACTTTGGCAGCCCAGTGCCTCAGCCTCCGGATCGCTTGGGCCTGTGGCCCATGCTCTGGAGCAGCGCCATGAGGGCGTCGCGGTGATCGCCCTGGATCTCTATTGATGAGTCGGTCAATGTCCCGCCGGTCCCCAGCCTGACCTTCAGCTGCTTCAGCAGTGTCTCCCGCTCATTCCGCGACAAGGGGAGTCCTTCGACGACAGTGACTGACTTGCCTGCCCTGCCTTTCCGGTCGAGCCTGACGGTCACGGTCTTTCGTGCCGGCTGTGGCACCCCTTCAGGGCTCTTATCGGTGGATGGCTCCTTCCGTGGAATCGGCCGGTCCGTAGAGTAGATCAGTCTGGATCGTTCGTCTGTCATAGGTGCTCACCGCTAAAGTGCCGAGTGTAAGTGAACGTTAATGTTGCAAAAGGACATCTGCCACGGGCAGGGCAGGGGTGCTGAGAAGCCTTTCCGTGCGATACCTTGTTCATCGGCGACTACGACCTTAGCACGTCGACGGGCTGGATCTTCGTCGCTTTCTGCGAGGGGTAGATGCCTGCAGCAGCGCCCACGGCAACAGAGGCAAAGAAAGCGACGGCAAGGCCCCCGAGGGAGACGGCGAAGGGAAGGTCCGCAAGGGTGAAGATGAGCATCGTGGCCAGGAGGCTCACGACGAGCCCGACGGTTCCGCCGCTCCAGGAGATGAAAGAGGACTCGATCAGGAACTGGAGGACGATGTCCCGCTTCCGGGAGCCCACGGCCCTCCTGATGCCGATCTCGAGTCTCCGCTCATTCACGATGAGGATCATGATGGACAGGATGCCGAGGCCGCCGATGAAAAACGAGATGGTCGCGGCGATGCGGCCCAGGACCCTGATCATGTCCATGGCCTGGGCCTGAAGGGCAATGACGTCTTTGAGGTCGATGACCGTGAAGTCATCCTTCTTTCCCCGACCGATCTTGTGGCGCTTTCTGAGTATGTCCTCTATCTCCGCCTTCGCGGCCGGCAGTGAGTCGCCATCGACGACCTGCACGGTGACGCTGTTCACGAAGTCCTTGTTGACGAATCTCCTCAGGAACGTGGACAGCGGCACGAAGATCTGGTTATCGAGGTCCGCACCGGAGATGTCGACGCCCTTCTCCTCCATGACCCCGATGACCTGACAGGGCACCCTCCAGATCAGGATGTGGCGGCCGAGGGGGCTCTCGTTGCCGAAGAGCTTCTCGGCAACCTTGCTGCCGAGCACTGCCACGCGGCTTACATTCTCCATGTCCCGGTCGAAGAAGAAGGAACCGTCCTTCACCTGGAAGTTTCTCAGGGACGTATAGTTCGGCGTGACGCCGAGGATAAGGACCGACTGGAGAATGACATTGCCGTAGCGGACCGGAAAGGCCTTGTTACCTGTGGGAGCCACATCGCTGACGTGCGTTGAGCCGGCGGCAATCACGTCGGCATCCTCGATGGTCAGATTCGTCGCTTCACTGAAGAGGCGCGCCTGGGGACCCACGCGGGCCACGAGGCCGCTGCGGACAATCAGAAGGTTTCTGCCCAGTTTCGCCGCTTCCGCCTCGGTTTTCTTCGTCAGCGAGTCGGAGAGGTTCGACACGACGATGAGCGAGAAAGTCCCGAGGAAGGCGCCGAGCATGGCGAGGGCCGTCCTCACTTTGAAACTTGCCAGGGACCTCAGGGCGATCCGGAGGTTCAGGTAGACCCTCTTCATCCCCGTATGGCCTCAATGGGGCTGAGGTGAGCCGCCTGCCGGGCAGGCTGCAGGCCGAAGCCGACCCCCACGGCCCAGGAGAGCACCAGCCCGACAACGAAGGCCTTCCATGAGAAGTGGATCGGGAACTGCGCCACATAGCCGAGGAGTTTCGACGATCCGAGGGCCAGCAGAAAGCCCGTGACGCCGCCGCAGGTCGTAATGATGACCGATTCGCCCAGGAACTGAAAGAGGATGTCCCGTCTTTTTGCCCCCGTGGCCCTTCTGATGCCGATCTCCTGTGTCCTCTCCTTGACCGAGAGCAGAAAGAGATTGGCCAGGACGAACCCGGCGACCACGAGAGAGATGACGCCTGTTATCCCGAGGAAGGCGACGAGAGACCCTGTCAGGGCGACCAGGAACTTGATGATCTCCCTGGGGGAGATGATCGTGAAGTCATCGGGTTCGCCGGGAGGGATGCGGTTCCTGTCCCTCAGGAAGGCCCTCATCTCTTCCAGCCTGAGATAGAGGTTCTCCTGGTCGTAAAACCGTATCCTGAAGGCAGAGACGTAGGTGGTTTCGTTCTGGATCTTCCGCATGACTGAGGAGAGCGGCATGATGATGCGGTCGTCGAGGCGATCCCCGCCCGGTGTGGTGCCCCGCTCGGAGAGAACGCCGACGACCTGGACAGGAATGCCTTTGACGAGGATCGTCTTGCCCACGGGATCGACGTCACCCAGCAATTCCCGCGCGACGTACTGACCTATGATTGCGACATTCCTCAGACCCCGCACGTCTTCATCGGTGAAGTCCGACCCCTGGATCACCGGCCATGTCCAGACACGGCTGTAGTCGCTCGTCGAACCTATCACGAGAGTCTGGTGCCTCTTGTCACGATAGCTCACGGTAACGTTACGCACTGCCGACATGGGCACCACGAGGTAGGCACTGCTGAAGGCGGCCCTCGCGGCCTCCACGTGGTCGAGCGTGATGGTCTTCTGGCGCTGACCTGTGGCGCGGGCCTGCTCACCACCTGAAAAGATGAGGAGCGAGTCGGGGCCGAAGCGTGCCACTATTTCGAGGGCCTTCATGTAGGCGCCCTCGGTGGCGGCCACGATAATCGTTATCGATGCGATGCCGAGGGAAACGCTGAGAAGACAGAAGAAGGTTCTCAGCTTGAAGGCCCCGACAGCCCTCATTGACTGGGAGAGCATGTGGTAGAGTCTTGTCATCTTGCAGTCTTCAGTATGGAAGCAGCTCGGGAAAGATCCCTATTATATTATTACCATAAAACCCACGGATGGGAATCCCCGGAACAGGGGATGTCAGGTTTGATAGAAGGGCCGCACGATGTTCATAACTGGGTGCGCTGCAATGTAGCAGTGCAACATCTGGGTGCGGTTTTTTCATCGTATAGGCTTCTTTATCAGCTTGGCGTCGGTCTTTCTGCATCGAAAATGTGCAGGAGGCAGTGGCGAATTAACTGATCATTCCTTGTATATCAAATGTCTAACCTAATGGTACAGCTATTGCTAAACACATATACATACCTAAATAGGTGGTTATAAAGACATAAAACTATAAAGTTATGTAGTTAGGAGCTTTTTAGAAAACGTCTTTGGCCTCGTGCCGCAACAGAAGCGGATGCTGGAAACTCCTGTGGTTCCTGTGTCAGAGTATCTCCATGCTTTCTGCTTTCTGAAGCAGACTGACAGTATCGCTCAAGGAGTGACGTTTCACCCGGAACAGCATTTCGGAGAAGCAAGACGAGAGTGTGAAGTCTGCGCTATCCTCAGCGGGGCACTGCATGAAGCCGCGGCTCCTGAGAGGCAGGTCCTTCACACGGAGAGGAGAATGAGATGGAATCAAAACTAGCAGCTGCGAAGCCGAAGGGTGACGGTTCGAAGCCCGTGGAGGACCGCCGGTGGAGAATGGTCGACAGAACGATGCGGCTTCACGGCAACGAGCCCCACGCCCTGATCGAAACTCTGCACGCGGTCCAGGAATCCTTCGGATTCCTCGAAGTCGACGCACTGAAGTACGTGGCCAAGGCCCTGCAGGTGCCGCTCAGTCAGGTCTATGGCGTGGCCACCTTCTACCACTTCTTCACCCTCAAGCCTCCGGGAGAACACACCTGTGTCGTCTGCCTCGGAACGGCGTGTTACATCGGCGGCGCCCCCGGAATCCTGGAAGGTATCCACCAAAGCCTGGGGATAGCTCCCGGAGAGACGACGCCCGACGGCAAGGTGTCGCTTCTGACGGCCCGCTGTCTCGGATCGTGCGGACTGGCTCCTGCCGTGGTCTTTGACGGTGAGGTCTCGGGAAAGGTGAACCCTCCGGCGGTGATGCAGAAAATCGGGAGGTGGACCGGCCATGACTCATGAGGAGCTCGTTGAAATAGCGAAAGTCGAGAGGGACAAGAAGGATACCTATCGCCACCGGATCAATGTCTGCGTGGCTGCCGGGTGTCTCTCATGCCAGAGCAACCATGTGAAGGAGGCCCTCGAGAAGGAGATCAGCCGCCGAGGTCTCGATAACTGGTGCGAAGTGAAGGGAGTGGGGTGCCTGGGTCTCTGCACGGCAGGCCCCCTCATATCGATAGACCCCGAAGAGACACGGTACGCAGGCGTGACTGTCGCCGACGCCTCGGAGATCGTCGAGTCGCTGGGCGGCCCGGCGATAAGCCGGCTCGACTGTTCGGCGCAAGCGGCCTTTTTCGAGAGGCAGCAGAAGATAGTACTCGAGAACTGTGGCCGCGTTGACCCCGAGCGCATTGAGGATTACATCGCCGAGGGAGGCTACGAGGCGCTTTACACGGCGCTCAGGGTGATGACCCCGACGGGAGTGATCGAGCAGGTCGTGCGAAGCGGATTGAGGGGACGCGGTGGTGCAGGGTTCCCGACAGGCCTCAAGTGGACGGCTGTTTCAAAGGCGGTGAGCGGCACGAAGTTCGTCATCTGCAACGCCGACGAGGGCGACCCCGGGGCTTTCATGGACCGCAGCGTTCTTGAGAGCGACCCCCACCGCATCCTCGAAGGCATGGCCATTGCCGCCTATGCAGTCGGGGCCAATCACGGATTCATCTATGTCCGCGCAGAGTACCCTCTCGCGGTCAAGCGCATCCGGGCAGCCATCGCCCAGGCCGAGCGCATGGGCGTCCTCGGCAACAACATCTTCAACACCACCTTCAGCTTCGACATCAAGGTGCGGCTCGGGGCCGGCGCTTTCGTGTGCGGTGAAGAGACGGCTCTCATCGCTTCCATCGAGGGCCGGCGCGGAAGCCCGCGGCCGAGGCCTCCGTTTCCCGCCGAGTTCGGTCTCTGGGGCTACCCGACGCTGATCAACAATGTCGAGACCCTGGCAAACATTCCGCCGATCGTGAGGAACGGCGGCAACTGGTTCGCGGGCATCGGCACCGAGAAGAGCAAGGGCACCAAGGTCTTCGCCCTGGCCGGCCGGGTGAAGAACACGGGCCTCATCGAGGTGCCCATGGGGACCATCCTCAGAGACATCGTCTTTGAGATCGGCGGTGGCATCCCCGAGGGCAGACGCTTCAAGGCCGTTCAGACAGGCGGGCCCTCAGGCGGGTGCATACCGGAGCAGCACCTGGATATGTCTGTCGATTACGAGTCCCTGGCAAAGGTCGGCTCCATAATGGGCTCGGGCGGAATGATCGTTATGGACGAAACCTCCTGCATGGTCGACGTGGCGAAGTTCTTCATGGAGTTCTGCATGTCGGAGTCCTGCGGCAAGTGCGTGCCCTGCCGGGTCGGGACCACGCAGATTTACAACATTCTGTCGAGGATCACCTCGGGCTCAGGTCACGCCTCCGACATTCCCATGCTGGAGGAGCTGGCTGATCTCGTCAGGAGCACGAGCCTCTGCGGCCTCGGCCAGACAGCGCCCAACCCGGTCATGAGCACGCTCAGGTAT
>Ga0316622_100000909_pt1 | contig 18407 bp, 10 predicted proteins | sample OWC_Aug_OW2_C1_D_FD_207646 | JGI IMG/M metagenome (GOLD analysis project Ga0316622, IMG submission 207646) | Wetland soil microbial communities from Old Woman Creek delta, Ohio, United States - OWC_Aug_OW2_C1_D5_C | ecosystem: Environmental > Terrestrial > Soil > Wetlands | place: USA: Ohio... | reverse complement strand
GGCCGAGCGCGGTCAAAGCGCTGCACCGGTTCACGGACGGCTGGGCGGCCGGTCTCGTACTCCTCCTCGATCAATTGAAGTCGGAGGTCGGCGCGGCGGGCTGGCGGCAGCCGGACCCCAAGGCGGTCTTCGACTATGTGGGGACGGAGATCCTCAGACACGTGGACCGGGAGACGCAGGAGATTCTTCTGCAGGTCGCCTTCCTCCCCAGGGTCAGCGGCCGGATGGCGGAGCAACTCACAGGCTTGCCCGGGGCCGGTCGCATCCTGGGGCAGCTGCACGCCCAGAATTACTTTACGATCGCTCACGGAACGGAGGACCCAGCCTACGAATTCCATCCCCTGTTGCGGAAGGCCTTGCTGTCCCATGGTCGGCGGGTATTCTCCCGCGAGCGCGCCACGGAGATCCAACGAGCAGGTGCCGCCATCCTGGAGGAGTCCGGCCAGATTCCGGACGCCGTCGGCCTCCTGATCGGCGCGGAAGACTGGCCGAAGCTCGCCGACGTCGTCTGCCGACACGCGGCAAGCCTCCTCGCCGAGGGTCGCGGCCAGAGCGTGCTCGACTGGATCGGGCGTATGCCTCGCGATGTCCTGGACGATGATCCGTGGCTCGTCTACTGGCATGCGGTCGCCATGCTGTCGCTGGATGCGGGCAGAGCTCGCGCCAGCCTCGAGCGTGCGCTGGACGGATTCCGCGAACGCAAGGACGCGACAGGAGCGTTTCTCGCGTGGTCCGCCGTGGTCGAGACCTTCCTCCATGAGTTTCGTGACCTCCGCCCGCTGGATGGTTGGGTGTCCCGCTTGGGCGAGCTTCGACACGAGTTCCCTGCGTTTCCCTCCCTCGACGTCGAAGCCTGCGTGGTGGCCTCCGTGATTCCGGCGCTCTACTTGCGACAGCCCTGGCACGTCGAGCTCGGCGCCTGGATCGATCGGGCCGAGCAGCTGTTCCGGTCGGGTCCGACCGGCGATCTCCGGCTCCAGATCGGCGTCCATTTGGTGTGGCACGCCTGCTGCGCTGGAACTCTGGCCAACGCCGCAGGCATCATCCCCACCCTCGCGGCCATGGCGAGCAACGGCACAGCCTCGCCTTGGCTGCGGGTGCTCACCAAGGCGACGATCGGATTCTACCAATGGCTGGCCGGGTCGCTCGATGCCTCGCTCCAGACCGTCACCGAAGCCCTTGCGCTGGCGAGGACGTCCGGCGTCCAGGCGTGGGAGTACCGCATCTTGTGGCATTCGGCGGCCGCCCACCTGTCACGAGGGGACACCGCCGCCGCGGGGGACGCGCTCGACAGCATCGCCCGCGACCTCCAGACCGCCGGGCTGTTCGACCTTCTCGCGTACGACTACCTGGTCGCGTGGCGGGCGCTCCTGCAGCACGATCTCCCGCACGCAGCGGCAGCACAGCAGCGCTCGTTGCACACCGTCCAAGGGATGGGGATTCCATTCGGGGAGGTGCAGTTGCGCCTCGCGGGGATCTGGATCGAACTCCTTCGAACACCATGCCCCGCGGCGGCGGTGCGCCGACAGCTCTGCAGTGTCTATCGAATGGCGCGGAACGTGCGAAGCCCACTCATGGACTTCTCGGCCCACCTGGCCGCGGCCTACTTCCGTCTCGTGTCCGGCCGTGAGGAGCAGGGCATGCGCTGCCTCGCCAAGGCCATGCGGATCGGCCGCGAGCACGGCTTTCGCAACACGTACACCTGGCTCGACCCCGTGATGGCGCGGCTGTGCGCCAAGGCGATGGCGGCGGGCATCGAGCCGGAGTACGTCCGCGCCCTCGTCCGAGAGCGCGGCCTGACTCCGGATCCACCCCCGGTCGAGCTGGAGCAGTGGCCCTGGCCGGTCAAGATCTTCACACTTGGACGCTTCGAGGTGTGGAGGGATGGCGAGCTGATTCGGTTTTCCGGGAAGGCCCAGAAACGCCCCCTGTCGCTTCTCAAGGGCCTGATCGCTCTGGGCGGAGAGAACGTCCGTGAGGACCGACTCTCGGATCTCCTGTGGCCCGACGCGGACGGCGATGCGGCCCAGGACGCTCTGTCCACCACGCTGCACCGACTCCGTCAATTGCTCACGCATGAGGCCATCTGCCGGCAGGCCGGGTGGCTCCGCCTGGCGCGGCGGCACTGTTGGGTGGACGTCTGGGCGCTCGACCACATGCTCGAGCGCGCCGGGCGCCTCGTCGCGGGTTCCAAACCGAGTGACCACGCCTGGACGCAGAGCGCCCAGTGGACAGAACGGGCGGTCCAATTGTACCGCGGGGACTTTCTGGCGGATGACTCCGACGCGCCCTGGGCGGTGCCATTCGCCGAACGCGTGCGGGAAAGGCTCCTCGTGCAGATCAAGACGATAGCGCGTCATTGGGCGCAAGACGGCGACTGGGCGACGGCCGCCGCGTGCTACAAGCGCGCGACGGACATTCACGCGTGTTCCGAGGAGTGCTGCCGCGGTTTGATGGTGGCCTACCAGAAGCTCGGCCGCCGCGACGAGGCCGTGGCAGTGTACCAGCGCTGCACACAAACGCTCAACACGCGGTGGGGGATCGCGCCGTCCGCCCAGACCGTAGCGCTCCTCCACTCGCTGAAATCGGGCCAGACCACGGGATAGCTCTCCGACCTCGGTAGTTCTACCCTCTCGGGTCGCTCCCTTTATTGCGCCTATGGGGCGCCACCCACGCGGCAAGTGTCTCAGCTCTGGCGACCCTCCGATGCGCCCGCCCCCTTCTCAGATTTCTGTTTTTTTCTGGCGGAACCTCAATCCGTTCACGATCCGTAATGCCTGCCGTGTGATATTGGGTCGCAGTCGGGAGCCAGTTTTCTCGACTTTCGGGATTGAGGGCGGCGCACACCCTGGGAGATACGGTGCCCGCAGATTTCCTGCAAGAGATTCAGATTCTCGGCGTTGCCGCTACGGGGACTTAGGATGCGAGGCCTTTGGGCTGCAACGCGGTATCCCGATTCGGCCCTGTCTCATGCTCCCCGGTGTGTCACGGTCCAGGAACGTAACGAACGCAAACTGATGGCGCGAGGAGGTGTGTGGCATGATGCGGTGGATCGGTGCACCCAGCTTGAAGTCTCGGATTGTCGTGGCGATGGTCGCCATCGCGGCGCTGCTGGCCGTCACGGGCGCGGCGACCGCGCAGGGGGGGAAGATCCCGCAGAAAGACTTTGAAGATTTCAATCCCAAGAGTTTCGACCGACCGACCGTCATCGACAACAAGTGGATCGGGCTGAAGGTCGGGAGGCAGTTCGTCTACGAGGGGACCACCCAGGACGGGAACGAGCGGGCGCATCATCGCATCGTGTTCACCGTCACCGACCTGACCAAGGTGATCGGCGGCGTGCGGTCCGTGGTGGTCTGGGCGGTGGACTACAAGGAGGGCAAGTTGGAGGAGACGGAGATCGCCTTCTTCGCCCAGGACAACGACGGCAACGTCTGGCTGTTGGGGGAGTACCCGGAGGAGTGGGAGAACGGGAAGTTCGCCAAGGCCCCTGCTTGGATTCACGGCGCCGAAGGGGCCCGGGCCGGCCTCGCCATGCAGGCAAACCCGAAGACGGGAACCCCCAGCTACTCCCAGGGGTGGGGGCCCAAGGTCGGCTGGACGGACCGGGCGCTGGTGGACCAGATGGGCCTGAAGAACTGCGTTCGCCTGGCCTGCTACGAGGACCTTCTGGTGATTGCCGAGAGCAGTCAGGCCGAAGGGCCGAACGCGCAGCAGCTCAAGTACTACGCCCCCGGCGTGGGCAAGATCCGGGTCGGCTGGCGTGGGACCGAGGAGAAACTGCAGGAGGTCCTGGAGCTGGTCAAGGTCGAGCAGCTCGGCCCGGAAGCCATGAAGAAGGCGCGCGAAGAGGCGTTGAAACTCGACAAGCGCGCCTACAAGAACAGCAAGAAAGCGTACGGTGGGACGCCCCCGGCGGAGTATCTGACGACTGCAGCGAGCGCACAGTAGCCGCCAGGTGCCCCGGCGGTCTGCCGAAGGCCGGGTCGAGAACGCCTTGATGCACCGAGGCGGGCGGGTTGAAACGTACGAGACAGGTCGAACGAGGAGGGAGTAGTCATGATGCGGTGGATCGTGGGGTCGAGCCTGAAGTTTCGGCTCGCGGTGGTGGGGGTTGCGGCGCTGCTGATAGTCTTCGGCTTTGTTAAGCTTCGCCACACGCCGGTGGACATCTTTCCCGAGTTCTCCCGGCCGTATGTGGAGATCCAGACCGAAGCGCTCGGTCTCTCCGCCCAGGAAGTGGAGGCTTTGATTACCACTCCCCTGGAGGCGGACATGCTCAATGGGACCCCCTGGGTTTCGAGTATCCGCTCCGTATCGCTCCCCGGACTATCCTCCATCGTGCTCATCTTCGAGAAGGGCACCGACATCATGCGGGCACGACAGATGGTCCAGGAGCGCCTCACACAGGTGTTCGTGTTGCCACAGGTGTCCAAGCCGCCGGTCATGATCAACCCGGTCTCCTCGGCCAGCCGGGTCATGGGGATTGGACTGACCTCGAGCAAGCTGTCCCTGATCGACATATCGGTCCTGGCTCGCTGGACGATCGCCCCGCGCCTGATGGGTCTCCCCGGCGTGGCGAACGTGTCGATCTGGGGCCAGCGCGAGCGGCAGTTGCAGGTCCTGGTGGATCCGGAGAAGCTGCGCCAGGAAAAGGTGACGCTCATGCAGGTCATCAAGACTGCCGGCAACGCGCTCTGGGCGTCCCCCTTGAGCTTCCTGGAGGCCTCGACCCCCGGGACCGGCGGCTGGGTCGATACCCCCAACCAGCGACTCGGGGTCCGGCACGTCCTGCCGATCACCAAGGCGGAGCACCTGGCCCGCGTGCCCATCGAGGATGCCGCCTCCAAGCGACTGGGCGACGTCGCCACGGTCATCGAGAACCACCAGCCGCTCATCGGCGATGCCATCGTGAAGGACGCTCCCGCGCTCATGCTGGTGGTCGAGAAGTTCCCCTGGGCCAGCACGACCGAGGTCACCCATCAGGTCGAGAAGGCGCTCAAGGCCCTCCAGCCCGGGCTCTCCGGCCTGGAGATGGATCCCACGCTCTTCCGGCCGGCGACCTTCATCGAGACGGCGGTCTCCAACATCGGCCAGGCCATCCTCATCGGGGCGATCCTGGTGGGCCTGGCCTTGCTGGTCTTCTTCTCTTCCTGGCGCACGGCCCTGGTCGGCGCTGTGTCGATCCTCCTGTCTGTGATCACCGCCGGGACCGTCCTGTATGCGCTCGGCACCCCGATCAATCTCATGATCATCACGGGATTGGCGATCGCCCTGGGCGCCGTCATCGACGACGCCATCGTCGGGGTAGACAGAATCGCCCGGCGCCTCCGGCAGATGCCTCCCGGGGGCAACGGCAAGGCGAGCGCCATCCTCGACGCTGCCCTGGAAGCGCGCACACCGCTGCTGTATGGAACGCTCATCCTGCTGCTGGTGGTGGCGCCGGTCCTGTTCCTGACGGAGGTCTCGGGAGCGGTGTTCCGGCCCCTGGCCGCCTCCTACATGGTGGCCCTGCTCGCGTCGTTCGTGGTGGCCATGACCGTCACGCCGGCGCTGAGCTTCCTGTTCCTGCAGAATGGCGCGCTCCCGACGGGCGACTCCGGAGTGGCGGCGCTCCTGCGCGGTCTCTACCGCACCCTGTTCGGGTGGGCCGTCCGGGCGCCGCGGGCTGCCCTGGCGGTCCTTGGCATTGTCGTGGTGGCCGGGCTCCTGCCGACCCCGTTCCTGCGCCAGGAGTCGCTGTTGCCCGATTTCAAGGAGACCGACCTGGTGGTTCGGTGGGAAGGTGGCTCCAGCGCCTCCCATCCGGCCATGGAGCGGGTCACGACGCTGGCCAGCCGCGAGCTGCGCGCCATTCCGGGCGTCCGCAATGTCAGCGCCCATGTGGGCCGCGCCGTGATGTCCGACAGGCAGACCAACATCAACTCCAGCGACCTTTGGGTCAGCATCGATCCCGCCGCCGACTATGCGGCCACGTTGGCGTCGGTGAAGCGGGCGGTTTCCGGCTACCCCGGCGCGTCGGCGCAAGTCATGACCTACCTGGAGGCGAAGTTCCGGGAAGAGCTGTCGGGCACGGGGCAATCGCTCGTCGTGCGCGTCTATGGCGATGACATGACCGTTCTCCGCGAGAAGGCGGAGGAAGTCCAGAAGATGTTGGCGAGCACCAAGGGTGTCCATAACGCCACGGTGCAGTATTCCAAAGAGATGCCGACGCTGGAGATCGAGGTGAACCTCGACAAGGCCAAGCACTACGGCCTCAAGCCCGGCGACGTCCGGCGTGCGGCGGCCTCCCTGGTCTCCGGCATTCAGGTTGGCAATCTATTCGAGGAGCAGAAGGTGTTCGAGGTGATGGTCTACGGCGACCCCAAGACGCGGCATAGCCTGACCAGCATCCAGAGCCTCCTGATCGACACCCCCTCGGGGGGACACGTGCGCTTGCAGGAGGTGGCGGATGTGCGCATCGTGCCTGCGGTCACGGCCATCCATCGCGATGCCGTCGCGCGACGCATCGACGTGACCTTCGGCATCTTCGGACGCGACCTCGCCTCCGTCGCGGACGAGGTCCACGACGGCCTCGAGAAGATCAGCTTCCCGCTGGAGTACCGCGCGGAGATGCTGGGCGAATACGCCGAGGCGGAGGCTGCCCGTGACCGCGTGGTCACCTTCGCGATTGCCGCGCTCATCGGGATCTTCCTTCTGCTCCAGGTGTACTTCCGGAGCTGGCGCCTGGCGACGGCTGTGTTCCTGAGCCTGCCGGCGGCGCTGGCGGGCGGCTTGTTGGTGACCTTCTTTGCCTACGGCGGCCTGGTCTCCCTCGGCAAGATCGTGGGATCCCTCGCGGTGCTGGGTATCGCCGTCCGACAGGCTGTGACGCTGATCGGACGATACCGGAGCGACGAGCAGCATGGCGGCGAGCGCTTCGGCGCCGACCTGGTCGGGCGCGGCACCACGGAGCAGTCCGTGCCGATCCTGGTGACGCTGGGGACCACGGCGCTGGCCTTCCTGCCCCTGGCGCTCTCCGGCGGCGTTCGCGGCCTGGAGATCCTGCAGCCGATGGCCGTCGTCGCCCTGGGCGGCCTGGTGACCACCGCCGTGTTCACCCTGATCGGCGTGCCCGCCGTCTATCTCCTCTTCGGAAGCGTCCGCGAGCCCGCCCTGGAGCTCGAGGCGCAGCCGGTTCTGGGCGGCAGCCAGGGCGCGATTGCGGGAGCGGCGGGAGCGGATTGACCCATCGTTGAGGTGAAAAACGGAGCGCCGGCCCCGGCCCGGCCAGCCGGTGCACTGAAAGGAGAACGGACATGAAGCTCGGGAAGGGAATGGTGGTGGCGGCACTTGTGATCGGCGGACTGCAACTCTCGGCGTGCCAGCAACGCCCGGCGTCCGCCACGGGGGGCGACAAGCACCCGGCCGTGGTCGAAAAGATCAACGGAACGGGGCTGGCCCGCGTGACTCTGAGTGAGCAGGCCGTCCAACGAATCGATCTCAAGACTGGGGAGGTCCGCGAAGAGATGATCTCCCGGTCGAAGTCCAAGCAGAAGGTCGTCCCCTACTCGGCGCTGATCTACGACGTCAAGGGCGCTACCTGGGTCTACACCAGCCCGCAGCCCCGGACCTTTGTCCGGCAGAAGGTCGAGGTCGATTACATCGAAGGGGACGTGGCGGTCCTCAAGGACGGCCCACCGGCCGGGACCGTCGTCGCATCCGTCGGCGTGGCAGAGCTGTTCGGCGCTGAATTCAAAGTCGGCCATTGACGGGGGAGGGGGGACTGCAGCCATGATGCGCTGGATCGTTGGGTCGAGCTTGAAGTTCCGGTACCTGGTGATCGCCCTCGCCGCAGGATTGATGTTCTTCGGCGCCCAGCGACTCCACGAGATGCCGGTGGATGTTTTCCCCGAGTTCGCGCCGCCCATGGTGGAGGTGCAGACCATCTGCATCGGGCTGTCTTCCACCGAGGTGGAAGGCCTGGTAACCGTTCCGCTGGAGCAGGTGTTCGCGGGCATCCCCGGCCTGGACGTCATGCGCTCCAAGTCGGTGGAGCAACTGTCGGCGGTCAAGATGATCTTCAAGCCCGGGACCGACCTCATGCTGGCTCGGCAGGGCGTCCAGGAGCGCGTCGCCCAGATCACTCCGACGCTGCCCACCTGGGCCGCCCCGCCCGTCATCTTGCCGCCGCTGTCGGCAACCGCCCGCGTCATGAAGATCGGGGTCTCGTCCAAGACGCGGTCGGTGATGGACCTGTCCATGATCACCTACTGGACCATCCGGCAGCGACTCCTGCGTGTTCCGGGCGTGGCCAACGTGGCCATGTGGGGCGAGCGGCTGCAGATGCTCAACGTGCAGGTCGTTCCGGAGCTGATGAAGAAGCATGGGGTGACGCTGGATGAGGTCATGGAGACCACCGCCGACGCCCTGGATGTGGGGATACTGCAATTCTCCAAGGGGCACTATATCGGCAAGGGCGGGTGGCTGGAGAGCGCCAATCAGCGCCTCCCCATCCGCCACGTCCAGCCCATCGTCACCAAGTACGACAACGTCACGCCGGCCGTCCTGGCGGACGTGCCAATTGCCGTGCGAGACGGGAAGCCGCTGCTCCTGAAGGACGTGGCCAAGGTGGTGGTGGACCACCAGCCCATGATCGGGGACGGGATCATCAACGACGGTCCCGGCCTCCTGCTCATCGTCGAGAAGTTCCCGTGGGCCAACACGCTGGAGCTGACGCGGGGTGTGGAAGCCGCGATCGCGGCGCTCCAGCCCGGGCTGCCCGACGTGAAGATCGATACCACGATCTTCCGGCCGGCGACCTTCATCCAGATGTCGATCGACAATCTCACCATGTCGCTACTTATCGGCGCCGCCTTCATGATTCTGATGCTGGCCGCCTTCCTCTGGGAGTGGCGGGTGGCGTTGATCAGCGTCGTGGCCATGCCGTTGTCACTGATGGCGGCAGGGCTCGTCCTGTACTTTCGAGGAACGACCATCAACACGATGATCCTGGCGGGCATGGTGATTGCCCTGGGCGACATCGTGGACGATGCGATCATCGACATCGAGAACGTCATGCGACGTCTCCGCGAAAATCGCAAGCAGGGCGGCAACAAGCCGGTGGCGAAGATCATTCTCGAGGCGTCGCTGGAAGTGCGCGGCGCCATCGTCTACGCGACGCTGATCGAGGTACTGGCCGTGATGCCGGTCTTCTTCCTGGAGGGCCTGTCCGGCGCGTTCTTCGTGCCCCTGGCGACCTCCTATGCGCTGGCTCTGCTCGCCTCCATGGTGGTGGCGCTGACCGTCACGCCGGCGATGGGCCTGGTCCTCCTCCGCAATGCGCCCCTCGAGAGGCGCGAGTCACCGATCGTACCGTGGCTGCAGCGCAGTTACGTCGCGGTGCTGTCGCGGATCATCCACACGCCCCGGGCGGCGTTTGCCACCGCCGGCGTCATGCTGGTAGCAGGGATTGCGGTGTGGCCATTGCTCGGCCATTCGCTGCTGCCGAATTTCAAGGAGCGGGACTTCCTGATGCACTGGGTGACCAAGCCTGGCACATCCTGGCCGGAGATGAATCGGATCACCATCCAGGGCAGCAAGGAACTGCGGGCCATCCCGGGCGTCCGCAACTTCGGGGCCCACATCGGCCAGGCCCTGATCATGGACGAGGTGGTGGGTGTGCATTTCGGCGAGAACTGGATCAGCGTCGATCCCAAGGTGGATTACGACGCGACCCTATCGAGGATCCAAGAGGTGGTGGACGGCTACCCGGGCCTGTACCGGGACGTGCAGACGTACCTGAAGGAGCGGATCCGGGAGGTCCTGACGGGCGGCTCTGAGGCCATCAACGTGCGCATTTACGGCGACGACCTGCACGTCCTCCACGACAGCGCGGAGAAGGTGCGGGATGCCATGAAGGGAATCAAAGGCCTCGTGGGCCTGCACGTGGAGCTGCATTCGGATATCCCGCAGATCGAGGTGAAGGTCGATCTGGACAAGGCGGAGAAGTTCGGCGTGAAGCCGGGCGACGTCCGCCGGGCCTCGGCTACCCTGATGGCCGGAGAAGAAGTGGGCGACATTCATATCGCCAACCGGACTTACGATGTCAACGTCTGGAGCATCCCCGAGGCTCGCAGGAGCCTGACCGATGTTCGCCAGCTACCGATCGATACGCCTAAGGGTCCGGTGCAGCTCCAGCAGGTGGCGGATGTGCGGGTGGCGGGGACGCCGAACGTCGTGAGCCATGAGAACCACAAGCGTCGTCTCGACGTGCGCGCCAACGTGCGCGGACGCGACATCGGCTCCGTGGCGCACGAGGTCGAGGAGCGCATCAGTGGGGTCAATTTCCCTCTGGGGTACTACCCGGAGCTGATCGGGGAGTACCGGGAGCGGCAGGCCGCCCAGAACCGGATTCTCTGGGCTGCGGCGGTAGCCATGATCGGGATCTTCCTCCTCCTGCAGGTCTCTTGCAAGGACTGGCGGCTGACCACACTGTCCTTCCTAGCCCTCCCATCAGCCCTGGTCGGTGGCGTGCTGGCCGCGTACCTTGGCGATGGCATCATCTCGTTGGGAGCTCTCGTGGGGTTCCTGACGGTGTTGGGGATTGCCGCGCGCAACGGGATCATGATGATAGAGCACTTCCAGCACCTGGAGGAGCATGAAGGCGAGACCTTCGGTCCCGGCCTCGTCCTGCGGGGCGCGCGGGAGCGGATTTCTCCGATCATGATGACCGCCTTAACCACCGCGCTGGCGCTCGCACCCCTGGTGATAGCCGGTAACATCCCTGGGCACGAGATCGAGCACCCCATGGCCGTGGTCATTGCGGGCGGGCTGATCACCTCCACGCTGCTCAACTTGTTCATCATCCCCTCCCTCTACCTGCGCTTTGCGAAGGGATGGAAGCGAGCAGTGACCGCCACTGCCTAGGCGATCGCCCGATCGTGGGCAAGAACAACATCCGGTGCCGACGGCTTCCGTTCGGCGCGTTTCCTGAAGGAGACGCAGAGAAGAAACACGCGAAACGTCCTCGCGTGCGGGGCACGATCGAGGATCGGAATTTGCCCGGAAGACTCGTCAGCGCGCTCTCGGCACGAAAGGTGGATTCCATGAACTTCGGACGCAGCAGTTCCGGTCAGCGAACACGGGTGATCCCGGCGGCGCTCTTGGCGACCGCTGTAACGTTCGCCTGGCTCGGTTTATCTGGAGACACCGGGTTGGCGGGGGAGACGAAAGACACTCAGAAGCAGAAGCACGCGCAACAGGCTGCAAAGGTCAGCGAGGAGCAGGCAACGGAAATCGCGCTGAAGAGAATGCCCGGAGAGGTCACGTCCGTGGTAATCGAGAGAAAGCGTGGTCGCCGCGTCTACGTCGTGGAGATACAGACCCCGAAGGGGGAAAGGGACGTTCTCGTCGACATCCAGACGGGAGACGTGGTGGGAACGGAGTGACAAGCAGCGGCTGCGGCTCTGTTCTACGAGCGCGCGCGGTTGCTTCAGCATCGTCTGGCTGTGGAACCGCTGGCGTGCCGTCTCTTGTTCCCATACGATGAGGGAGAGGTGGTGCCGTGATAAACGGGATTCAGGCAGTAGTGACTGTCTTGGTCTTGCTCCTATTCACCGACAACCTGGGTGCCCAGGCTGCCCAGGAGATGGGTACCGAGGAGTTCGGCCTCACGCGCGCTCAACTCGTCCAGTCCGTCGAGAAAGTCGAAGCGTTGATTTCCAAGTGCATGCGCGAGCACGGGTTCGAGTACGTCGCCGCGGACTACAACACGGTGCGCAAGGGGATGTCCGCCGACAAGAATCTGCCGGGACTGAGCGAGGAAGAGTTCGTCGCCAAGTATGGGTTCGGCGTTTCGACGCTGTACACCGGGCAGCCCCCGCAGCTTGCGGAGGGGTACAGCCCAGCCAAGGTAGCCTTGGGTGAGCGGAACGTGCAAAAATACAAGACCCTTTCGCCCGCCGATCGGATTGCGTACAACCGCGCGCTTTTCGGCGAGAACACCGACGCGGCGTTTGCTGTTGCGCTCGAGAACGAGAACTTCTCTCGAACTGGCGGTTGCACCCGCAAGGCCATCGAACAGGTGTTCACGCCGGAGCAATTGAAGGCAACCTACTACAACCCGAAGGATGCCGTCGTCAACAAAGACCCGCGGATGAAAGCCGCTCTGAGGCGATACGCCGGCGAGATGCGCAAGGCCGGGTTCCAATACAATCATCCGGATGAGGTCGAGCCGGATATTCGGGAGCGACTTGCTGCCATCACAAAAGGTGGGACGATCCCGATCGAAAAGATGTCGCCTGAACAACGGGGGGCCCTCAAGACGCTCCAGGACTACGAGCGAAAGGCGGCCGCGAAAAACCTTCGGCTACAACACGAGGTGTTCGAGCCCGTTGAGGAGAAGATCCTGGAGGAGATGTTCGCTCGTAAACCCCAATGAGCGGCGCCGCTCCCCGGACGTCATGGGCCGGCATGGTCGCCGTTGAGCAGGCCTGGTTGCCGAAGCCCGAGCTGGCCTCGCTAGTCCATAACAGATGGGCGTCTCCAAGGCACGGCATCCTCCCAGTGGAGCACGTGAAATGAAGCGTAGTCGCGTCCTCTTCGGTGTCCTGGGGTTTGCCGCCCTTCTCACGGTCGGAGGTTGGGCGGCGAGTCTACGCATCGAATCCCCGGCGGATGTCGCGGCGCGAGCGGCACCCCCGAGCCCGTCGCCGATTCTCGTTCCAATCGAAGAACGCGTGCTCAGCTCCAACATCGTGACACGCGGCACGGCCCGGTTCGGATTGCCCCAGCCGATCTCGATCGTGCCCTCCGCCCTGAAAGCAAAAGCGGGGTTGATCACCACGCTGCCCTTGCGAAACACGCAGCTTCGGGAAGGCAGCGTCATGCTCACCGCTTCAGGACGCCCGCTGTTCGTTCTCCAGGGTCGGATCCCGGCATACCGGGATCTCGTCCCCGGTACGTCCGGGGATGACGTCCGCCAGTTGGAACAGGCGCTCCAGCGACTCGGGTTTGATCCCGGTCCCGTAGATGGAACCTACGATGAGCAGACCAGCGCTGCGGCGACCCGGTGGTACACCTCGGCGGGATTTGAGCCGTATGGACCGACGCGGGACCAACGCGCAGCCATGCTCACTCTCGAGCGGGATTGGGCCGAGGCGAACAAGATCAAGCTGACCTCCGCCGCCGCCGCCTCCGCCGCCGCCCTGGCCGTGGAATCCGCGCGCGCCACCGCCGAGCAGAACAATCGAGTCGCTGCCGCCGCGCTCGAGGCCAAGCGGGCCGAGTGGCGCAGGCTGGCGCAGGCCTCGGCGAGCGGCACGTCCTTGACGGTGGAATCCGCGCGCGCCACCGCCGAGCTCAACAATCGAGCCGCTGCAGCCGCGCTTGCGAGCGCCATCGCCGAGCGCGCAATGATCGTGCTGGACCCGCGACAGCCCGAGACGGCCCGGGCGGCCGCCGAGACCAAAGTCGAACTGGCTCGGGCCGCTGTCCACAAGACCAAACTCGACGGTGAGCTGACAGTCCAGGCCGCGGAGCGCGACGCCGTGTCGGCCGTGGAGCAGCGCGACCTCGCCGAGGCCGCCGTGAGGTCGACTCGGCTGGAAGGGGAGAAGGCCGTTCAAGCCGCGCTCGATGCACAGAGGGCCGCGGAGCGCGACGCCGTGTCGGCCGTGGAGCAGCGCGACCTCGCCGAGGCCGCCGTGAGGTCGACTCGGCTGGAAGGGGAGAAGGCCGTTCAAGCCGCGCTCGATGCACAGAGGGCCGCGGAACTGGACGCCCGTTTGGCGGCAGATCGAGCCGATCGACTCGCCGCCGACTTGGAGATTGCCAAACGCACGCTTGGAGTGCAGGTGCCCGCAGACGAGATCGTTTTCATTCCCACGCTCCCAGTCCGCGTCCACGAGATCACGGCCGCTGTCGGTCAGGAGGCGAAGGGACCTGCGATGTCGGTGACGGACAATCAACTGGTGGTCGACTCGGCCCTCCCCCTCGACGCCGCACCGTTGGTCAAGCCCGGTATGCGGGTCGCCATTGACGAACAAGCCCTAGGGATCAAAGCCACGGGTGTCGTCGCACGGGTGGCCGATGCCCCCGGCACCCACGGGGTCGACGGCTACCACGTCTACTTCGAGGTTCGGGTCGACAAGACGTCGACCCGGCTCGAGGGCGTCTCCCTGCGCCTGACGGTCCCCATCGAATCAACCAAGGGAGTCGTGACCGTCGTGCCGCTCAGCGCACTCTCTCTCGCCGCCGACGGAACATCGAGAGTCCAGGTGGAAAGGAATGGTGCACTCGAGTACGTCGTGGTCAAGCCGGGACTCTCCGCCGACGGTTTCGTCGCAGTGACTCCTGTTCACGGAACGCTGCCACCAGGCCAGCTCGTCGTGGTTGGATACAAGAACCCGGACAATCGGGAACCAAAATGACCCCGAATGAGCGCGGCACAACGACTCGGGTGATCGAGCTGCAGAAGATCGGCAAGCAATACGGCACCGAGCCAGCCGTGCACGCACTCGTCGACCTCGATCTGTCGGTGGGGCGTGGCGAGTGGCTGTCGATTACCGGCCCATCCGGCGCCGGGAAGTCGTCCCTGCTGAACATCATCGGCTGTCTGGACCGTCCTACCAGCGGCAGCTATTTCTTTGACGGCATCGACACCGCAACGCTGACCGATCGACAACGCGCGGGGTTGCGGAGTCGGCGCATCGGGTTCGTCTTTCAATCGTTCCACCTCCTGCCGTACGAGAGCGTATTGCAGAACGTGATGCTGGCGGAAGTGTACCGCAGGCAGTCCCACCGGGGTCGGCGCACTCGCGCACTGGCGGCCATCGAGCGCGTTGGGCTCGGTCACCGCGCCGATTTCTTGCCAACCAAGCTTTCGGGCGGTGAGAGGCAACGGGTTGCCATTGCCCGCGCACTGGTCGGTTCTCCCAGTTTGCTGTTATGCGACGAGCCGACCGGCAACCTGGATTCCAAGTCATCCGCCGCCATCCTGGATCTCCTCGAGAAGCTGAACCGAGAAGGTCTCACGCTGGTCGTCGTGACGCACAACGAAGAGATCGCCAATCGGGCCAAGCGCCGCGTGCACGTTGTTGATGGTTGCTTGACGGATGTGACCAACGGAGAGTATGGGACCGGGTCCACGGACTCTCCGGCCGCAACTGCGAAGACGACCGTGTCGCGGTCGGGGATCACCATTCGCGATCTCTTGAACGAAGCGATCGCGGGGATGCTCGCCAGGCCGGTGAGGATGATGCTGACCGTGTTGGGCGTTGCCATTGGCCTCACTGCCCTCGTGGCTACGGTGGGCCTGACCCGCACCGCCGGCAACCGCATCATCAGCCAATTCGACCGGGTTGCTGCGACCGAACTGTTCATCACGGCGAAGCCTGGTAAGGTAACGGGTGTCGTCGATTCCAGGGCCCTACCCTGGGATTCGTCGATGCGTCTTCGCCGTCTGAACGGCGTGGTCGCCGCGGGAACACTGAGTGAGGTCAATATCGGGAACGCGCTGGTGAGCTCGTCGCCCGTGCACGATCCTGGCAGTCAGACCGCTTTCAAGCTTTCGGTGTACGCCGCGTCCCCCGATCTGTTCAGAGCAGTCAGGGCGGAGCTCGAGATGGGACGCGTAACGGATCCGGGCCATTCGAGTCGGGCGGCACGGGTTGCTGTTCTCGGTCCGGACGCCGCTCGCCGGCTCGGCATCGTGGGTCTCGAGCAACTTCCGGCCATCTCCATCGGCGATCATCTCTACCTGGTCGTCGGCATCCTGCGCGACGTCGCGCGAAGGCCCGAGCTACTTGCCTCCGTGATCATCCCGGAAGGTACCGCACGTCATGATTTCGGGTTGGCGGGTCCCGGCAGGGTGGTCGTCGAAACAAAGATCGGCGCGGCATACCTCATTGCCGATCAAGCACGATTGGCGCTACGGCCCGATGATCCACAGCTCTTGAGAATCGAGGTACCCCCGGAGCCCAAACGCCTGCGCGACGAGGTACAAACCGACCTGAGCACCATGTTTCTCCTGCTGGGCGGATTGTCCCTGGTTGTGGGCGCCATCGGGATCGCCAACATCACGCTGGTGTCGGTGATGGAGCGGACCGGCGAGATCGGCCTGCGCCGAGCCATCGGGGCAACGCGAGGCCACATCGCCGCGCAGTTCTTACTCGAGAGCGCCTCGATGGGTGTCATCGGGGGGGTCCTCGGCGCGAGTCTCGGGGTTCTCACCACGGTTGCGGTGTCCGCCTATCAGGTATGGACCCCGGTCCTGGACCCAGCGGTGCCCTTCCTCTCCCCGCTTATCGGCGGCGCCATCGGCTTGGTGTCCGGCACCTATCCGGCCTTGCGTGCCGCACGGCTCGAACCCGTGGATGCGCTTCGAAGCTGAACGGAACGGAGTCCCGTCCGAGGCGGACAAGTCATCGGGGAGGCGAGCAGTATGACGATGCACAGTGTTGCAGCAATATGGGCCTTCTTGGTCGTCTTCACCGGCGCGGCAAGTGGAGCCGGGGCCGGCTCCGCCGCCGCAGTTCCCTTCCCGATTGCCTCTGTTCATCTGGAGAGGAATGTCACGGACGGGGACATGGAAGTCGTGTTTGAGGTCAAGGGAGGGGATGACGGCCTGGCCGAGCTCACCGTGGTCGCACCCGATGGCCGGCCGGTCGTGGCATTCAGGGCTCCGGATTCGTCCACCCTGGGCATCAGGCAGTTTGTCTTCGAATCTCCCGAGCCCCGCGATGCGGCATCGCTCAAGGCAGCCTACCCAGAGGGAGTCTATGAGTTTTCCGGCAAGACCTCCTCAGGCGGCAAGCTGGTCGGCAAGGCGATTCTGAGTCATCGGCTGCCGGCCGCCACCGCATTCGTCAAGCCGGCCGCGGCGGCGGAGAACGTGCCGGTGAAAGATCTCGCAATTACCTGGAGCCCCGTCGAGGGCGCAGCGTCCTATGTCGTGAGCATCAAGCGAAGCGAGTCGAACGCGAGCATCACGGCGCGCCTTCCCGGCACGTCAACGTCGTTGGCAGTGCCCCACGCCCTCCTTTTGCCTGGCAGCAAATACACGGTGGAAATCGGCACTGTCAGCCGCGAGGGGAACATGTCGACCGTCGAGGCGAGTTTCGTGACCGAACAGTAATGGGAAGTGGAGGCTCGGCGTGCGCGGATCCCCGTGGTTTCCGTTGATCGTGGCGGTCGGCGTCGGGGCGTTGATGCCTGCGGCCTGCGTCCGCGCAGACGTGTGGACCGCGGAGTTTCCGATGGCCGAGGGGGAGTTGGCCTCCACCGGTTGCAACCCGTACTTCATCTTGGAACCGGGCTACACCCTGGTCCTCGCGGGAGGCGGCGCGCGCTTGACTATCACCGTCCTGAACGAGACGAAGATGGTGGACGGCGTCGAGACGCGGGTGGTCGAGGAGCGAGAGACCAAAAACGGCAAGCTGATCGAGGTGTCCAGAAACTTCTTCGCCATCAGCAGGCGGACCAAGGACGTGTTCTACTTCGGAGAAGAAGTGGACATGTACACAGACGAACAGGTCGTGAGTCACGCCGGCTCGTGGCTCTCAGGCGTCAACGGCGCGAAGTTCGGCCTCATGATGCCAGGCAAGGTGTCACTGAATGCGAGGTATTACCAGGAGCTTACGCCTCGGGTGGCAATGGATCGCGCCACGATCGTGGGTGTGAGTGACACGGTGAAAACCCCGGCGGGGGAGTTCACGAGCTGTGTCAAGGTGAAGGAGACGACTCCGCTGGAGCCTTTCACCGCCGAATATAAATACTATGCTCCCGGCATCGGGATGGTGCAGGACGGACCGCTCAAGTTGGTGAAGCACGGACAGTCCGGCGAGCGACCAGGAAAGGCTAGGTCGGCGCTCAGCGCGGCCCCGATCCCCAAGAGCCGATAGATCCGGGGGCGGCCGAGCCTTCAGCCGCAGCGTTCGCATACACCTCTTAGCGATCGGCCATCGGCCGGTACACACAAAGGACCGACAGCGTCAGCGATGACTGTCGGTCCTTTTGTCTGTCCGCGCTGGTGGACTTGCCGGATGCGTATCCCTTTCGTCCTGGCGGTCGATCGCTTCACGGGATATCGTGACTCGGCAGTCCAGCCGTTGGACGCCGCCCCAGCCTCCCACTATCGTTGCCTTTGCGCGACTCGCAGTCTGGGTCCTGCCTCCTGCCGCGAACGCTGGCGACCGCTGAGTCGCCCGGGATCACGCGGCCGAGGCACGCTGGGCGGCGGCCGACGCGACGGAACCCGGGGAGAGTTCCAGCTTGGTTCCCTGGGTCTTTGCGTTGTATTCTGCCGCGAGGGCCTCGGCATGGCGCAGGTACTCCGGCCTCCACAGTTCCAAGCGAAAGCCGATGTTGTCGGAGAACTCGCCGATGGTCTTCCACCAGAGGCAGACGCCGAACAACTTCTGGGGCAC
>Ga0316622_100000908_pt1 | contig 18407 bp, 17 predicted proteins | sample OWC_Aug_OW2_C1_D_FD_207646 | JGI IMG/M metagenome (GOLD analysis project Ga0316622, IMG submission 207646) | Wetland soil microbial communities from Old Woman Creek delta, Ohio, United States - OWC_Aug_OW2_C1_D5_C | ecosystem: Environmental > Terrestrial > Soil > Wetlands | place: USA: Ohio... | reverse complement strand
GGCATCGTGGGCTCCGTGGCGGACCTCCTCGAGGTCGACCGCGGCCTGACCGCGGCGATCGAGGCCGCCCTCGCGGGCGCGGCGGAATACGTCGTGGCCCGGGACGTCGAGGCGGCCACCCGCGCGATGCAGTACCTCACGCTGTCGTCCCGCGGGAGGGCGACGTTCGTGCCGCTGTCGGAGGTCTCGCGCCTGGCGGTGCGGCCGGTCTCCCAGGACATCGCCGGGGCGCCCGGTGTCCTCGGCAGAGCCACGGATTTCGTCAGGACCGCGCCGGAGCACGCCGGTCTGGCCGCGTTCCTTCTCGAGGGATGCGTGGTCGTCTCCGATCTGGACGCCGCCTTCTCCCTCGCGAGGAGGGAGGACGCGACCGACCTCGCGTTCGTCACGAGCGGGGGCGAGGTCTGCACCGCGGCGGGGCTCCTGTCGGGAGGCCGCGCGGGGAGCGAGGAGGCCGGGCTGCTCAGACGCACCGAGCGGCTGGAGAGCGCGCGCCGCGAGGTGGAGGCGCTCGAGCGCTCGCTTGCGCAGGCCCGGGCCGCAGAGGACGCCGCCGCGTCCGCCGGCGGGTCCGCCTCGGAGGAAGCCAGATCCGCTCGGGAGGCCGCGGAGCGGGCGGAATCCGACCTGTGGGACACCAAGCGCCGGGTCACCGAACTCGAGCTCGCAAAGGGCAGCCTCTCGGACAAGGTGGCCGGGCTCATCACGCGGCGAGACGCTCTCGCTGCGCGAGTCGAGGAGACGAGACGCGAGATCGCGGCGCTCGCGGGCAGGCTCGACCAGCTCTCCCGCGGCGAGGACGAGATGGGCGTCAAACTGGAGGAGCTTGAGCGGCATCTCCAGACTGCCGAACGGACGCTCGAGAGGGCCGCGGAGGAGGAGAGACGCGCGAGCGTGGCCGCGGCGGCCGCAAGCTCCTCGCTCGAGAGACTCAGGGCCGAGCACACGCAGCTCGCCGAGACGGCCAGGTCCGCCAAGTCCGCCATCGAGCGGAAGACGCTCGAGCAGGGCGAGCACGCTCGCGCGGTGTCGGAGCTGGATGCCCGCATCGCGGCGGACGACCAGGCGCTCTCCGAGCTGACGGCTCAGAAGGCCGCCATCGAGCGGGACCGTGACGCGATGCGCGACGCCGCGCGGGCCCTCCGCACCTCGAGCGAGCAGTTCGATGAGGAGGCGCGCACGCATCGCAACGCCAAGGAGGAGCTGACCCGCGAGGCGCACGAGCTCGAGCTCCGTGACACGGAGCTCAGGAGCAGGTCGGAGGGGCTTCGGGAACGGCTGAAGGAGGACTACTCCGTCGACGTGGCCGTGCTCGGAGACGTGCCGCAGGAGGAAGGACGGCCGGCGTTCGATGAGAAGCAGGCGCGCGACGAGGTGGAGCGTCTCAAGGTCCGTCTCAAGTCGATGGGACCGGTGAACCTCCTTGCCCTGGACGAGTACGACGAGGAGAGCAAGCGCCTCGAGTTCCTGAAGGGGCAGTACGAGGACCTGGTGAAGTCAAAGGAGTCGCTGAAGGAGGCGATCGAGAAGATCAACGCCACGGCGACCCGCATGTTCCTCGAGACGTTCGATCTCGTGAAGGGGAACTTCGTCGCCACGTTCCAGCGCCTGTTCGAGGGAGGGGAGGCGGACCTCCGGCTCCTCGAGCCTGAGAACCCGCTCGAGTCACCCATCGAGATCGTCGTGAGCCCGCGGGGGAAGCGCCTGGGGCGTCTGAGCCTGCTCTCGGGCGGAGAGAGGGCGCTCACCGCGATCGCGCTCCTGTTCGCCATCTACCTCGTCAAGCCTTCGCCGTTCTGCATTCTCGACGAGGTCGACGCCCCGCTGGACGACGCCAACGTGGAGCGGTTCATCCGGATGCTGCGGGAGTTCACCGTCCGCACGCAGTTCGTCATCATCACGCACAACAAGACAACGATGCAGGCGGCGGACCGGCTCTACGGCATCACCATGGAGGAGTCGGGCGTGTCGAAGGTCGTGTCCGTCCGGCTGGACGCGGTGAGGAACGAGGTCGTCAGTGAGGAGCCGGTTCTCGAGGCTGCTTGACGGCCTCGCGAAGACCAGGAGCGCGATCCTCGAAGGCATCCGGGCCGCGCTGCGGCCCGGCCGCGGGCTCGACGAGCAGGGGCTCGCGAGCCTCGAGGACGCTCTGATAGCCGCGGACGTGGGAGTGGACACGTCCGCGCACCTCGTGGACCTCCTGCGCCGGTCGGCGCCGGGACTCGAGAACGGTGAGGAAGGCGCCGCGTCGGTGATCGCGGCCGAGGTGGAGCGCATCCTGAACGGCACGAAGCAGACCGCGGTGCCGGCGGCCGGCGTCCGGCCGCGCGTCGTCATGGTCGTTGGCGTCAACGGGGTCGGCAAGACCACGACCATCGGCAAGCTTGCGGCACGGCACACGGCGGCGGGCAGGCGCGTGATCGTCGCGGCCGCCGACACCTTCCGGGCCGCAGCGGGCGAGCAGCTCGCGGTATGGGCGAGGCGGAGCGGCGCGGAGCTCGTCGGCGGCCAGTCGGGCGGGGACCCGGCCGCGGTTGCCTACGACGCGCTCGACGCCGCCATCGCCAGGTCGGCGGACGTGCTCATCGTCGACACGGCGGGCCGCCTGCACACGCGCACCAACCTCGTCGAGGAACTGAAGAAGGTCCAGCGGGTGCTGGGGAAGAGGCTCCCTGGGGCCCCGCACGAGGTCCTTCTCGTGCTCGACGCCAGCACCGGTCAGAACGCTCTGGAGCAGGCCCGTCTGTTCAACGAGGCCCTCGGCCTGTCCGGCATCGTGCTCGCGAAGCTCGACGGGACGGCCCGGGGCGGGATCGTCGTGGCGATCGCGAAGGAGATCGGTCTCCCCGTGACGCTTGTCGGGACGGGTGAGGGGCTTCTCGACCTCGAGGACTTCGACGCGGCGACGTTCGCGCGCGGCCTCGTAGGCAACCGCGGAGAGCCGGACTCGGCCCCTGCTTGACAGCGGCCCCGATCCGTGCTAGCTTGTTCTCGATCTCAAAGCACGTTCCTTCGGGGCGGGGTGAAAGTCCCCACCGGCGGTGACAGCCCGCGAGCGGTCCGTCAGGCCCGCAGAGCCTGTGCAATCCAGGCGCCGACAGTGAGAGTCTGGATGGAAGAAGGAACACCATGCGTGCGCCAAGCGCGCAGGCGTGCCGCGCCCCGGGGACCACTCGGGGCGCGGTGCTTTGTGGCGCTGTGAGAGGGACGACGAGTTGGCGGACGCGATGCGTGAAGCGGACCTGGCGTTCATGGCGCGGGCGCTCGAGCTCGCCGAGCGGGGCCGCGGATTCACGAGTCCGAACCCGGTGGTGGGCGCGGTCGTCGTCCGGGACGGCCGGATCGTCGGAGAGGGACTCCACGAGCGGTACGGGGGCCCGCACGCCGAGGTGAACGCGCTCGCCGAGGCAGGGGAGAAGGCGCGTGGAGCAAGCCTCTACGTCACGCTCGAGCCGTGCTGCGTGTGGGGCAACACGCCGCCCTGCACCGACGCCGTCGTCGCCGCCGGCATCAGGCGCGTCGTGGTCGCCGCGGAGGACCTGAACCCCGAGGTCAGCGGGCGCGGCATCGCGCTTCTCCGAGAGCGCGGTCTGACCGTGCTGACCGGGGTGCTGCGAGACGCCGCGGAGGCAGCCAACGAGCCCTACACGAAGTTCCGGAGGACCGGGCTCCCCCTGGTTCGCGTCAAGATGGCCCTGTCCCTGGACGGGCGAGCCGCGGGACCCGAGGGCGCCCCGCGCTGGATCTCCTGTCCCGAGTCCCGCGAGCGCGCGCACGCCATGCGCGCCGCGGCCGACTGCGTCATGGTGGGCATCGGCACCGTCCTCGCCGATGATCCCGAGCTGACCGACCGGCGGAGCGCGCGTGCTCCCCGGCAGCCGGCGCGGCTCGTGCTTGACCGGGACCTCCGCCTGCCGCACCGCTCCAGGCTGGTCGCCGGCGCTCGGAGCGTGCGCACGGCGGTGGCGTGCGGCGAGGACGCGTGCGCCAGGCGGGCGCGAGAGATCGGGAACCTCGGTGTCGAAGTCTGGCCTGTGCCGTCCGACGGGCCGGCCCTCAGGCTGGACGCGGTGCTTCGCAGAGCGGCGGAACACGGGATGATCGACGTTCTCTGCGAAGGGGGCCCTCGCGTCGCCACGTCGCTCCTCAGGGAGGGCCTTGCTGACAGGCTGGCCCTCTTCGTGGCTCCGTCACTCATCGGGCGCGAAGGAACGGACGCGTTCGGTTCTCTGGGCCCCTCCTGGTGGAAGGGCGATGGCGGCCTGAGGGACGTTCGCTGGGAGCGGATCGGGGACGACCTCCTGCTGGAAGCGAGAGTCGCCCGGGGCTGAGCGGAGGTGCGCATATGTTCACGGGCATCGTCGAGGCTGTCGGCCGGCTCGCATCCTTGAGGACGAGGGGAAGCGGCGCGGAGCTCGAGGTGACGGCCCCGTTCGCCGCGGCGACGGTGCGCGGCGAGAGCGTGTGCGTGAACGGCGTGTGTCTCACGGCGACGTGGTGCGGGCGCGACCGGATCAGGGCGGACGCCGTGCGGCGGACGCTCGACACGAGCACGCTCGGCGCCCTGGCGCCGGGGGCGCGCGTGAACCTCGAGAGAGCGGTCGCCGCCGGAGACAGGCTGGGAGGCCATCTCGTCACGGGGCACGTCGATGGCGTGGCGACGCTCGTCGAGATGACTCGCGAAGGCGCCGGGATGGACGCCGTCTTCGAGCTGCCGGAGGACGTCGTGCGCTTCGCCGCCGCGCGGGGCTCGATCGCGCTGGACGGCGTGAGCCTCACGGTCGCGGCAGTGGCCGGACGGCGCATCACGGTCTCGTACATCCCGGAGACTCTGCGGGCGACCGTCGCCGGCGAGTACCGGCCCGGTTCGCTCGTGAACGTGGAGGCGGACCTCGTGGCCAGGTACGTGGAGGCCCTCCGGGGAGAGGGCGCCGCCGCGGCGCCGGCATCCGACGGCGAGGGACGTGGAGTGACTCTCAAGCGTCTGCGTGAGCTGGGTTACGTGAAGGAGAGGCCATGACGGACGACCTTGATCGTCTCACGGCAGCCATCGAGGACATCCGGAACGGCCGGATCGTGATCGTCGTCGACGACGAGTCGAGGGAGAACGAGGGCGACATGGTTATGGCCGCCGACAAGGTCACGGCGAGGGCCGTGAACACGATGGCCCGAGACGCGCGCGGGCTCATCTGCGTGCCGATGACCGGCGCGCGACTCGATGAGCTGGACCTTCATCCCATGGTCGGGCGCAACACGTCTATCATGGGGACGGCGTTCGCTGTGTCGGTGGACGCGGTGGAAGGCACCACCACCGGCATCTCCGCTCACGACCGCGCCGCGACCATACGGGCCCTCGTGGACCCTGCCACGCGTCCTGGTGACCTCGCGCGTCCTGGGCACGTGTTCCCGCTCAGGGCGTCCGAGGGCGGCGTGCTCAAACGCGCCGGCCACACGGAGGCGGCGGTGGACCTGGCGCGGCTTGCCGGTCTTGCCCCCGCGGGCGTCCTCTGCGAGATCGTCGGAGAGGACGGCCACATGGCCCGCCTGCCTGAGCTCGAGGCGCTGGGCGCGCGCCTTGGGCTTCGCATCGTGACCGTGCGGTCCATCATCGCGCACAGACGGATGACGGAGAAGCTCGTCCGCCGAACGGCGCAGACGACCCTGCCGACGAAGTACGGGGAGTTCGACATCGTTCTCTACGAGAACGACCTGGACGACCTGCTGCACATCGCGCTCGTCAAGGGGCGGCCGAGCCCCGAGCGCGACGTGCTCGTGCGCGTGCACTCGGAGTGTCTCACAGGCGACGTGTTCGGCTCGATCCGATGCGACTGCGGCGAGCAGCTGGGCGAGGCGCTCGCCATGATCGAGCGTGAGGGTGTGGGCGTCTTCCTCTACATGCGCCAGGAAGGCCGCGGTATCGGACTCCGCAACAAGCTGAGGGCGTACGAGCTGCAGGACCGAGGAAGGGACACCGTCGAGGCCAACGAGGATCTCGGCTTCGCCGCGGACCTTCGCGACTACGGCATCGGCGCGCAGATCCTCGCCGACCTGGGCGTGAACAGGATACGCCTCCTGACCAACAACCCCAGGAAGATCGTGGGTCTGGAGGGGTACGGGCTCACCATCGTCGAGAGAGTTCCAATCGAGGTCGCTCCCACGGAACGGAATCTCGGATACCTGGTCACGAAGAAGCAGAAGCTGGGGCATCTGCTGGACTTCCAGTCCTGCGAGGTTCTGCGCGAGCCGGGCCGAAAGGGGCCGGCGGGGAGAAAGCCGGAAGGGGGAGAGCGATGAGCAAGGTGTTCGAAGGAAAGCTGAGCGGGGAGGGAAGACGCTTCGGCATCGTCGTGTCGCGCTTCAACGAGTTCATCTCGCTGCGCCTCCTCGAGGGCGCGATGGACTGCCTGAGACGGCACGGCGCGAAAGACGAGGACATCACCGTCGTCTGGGTGCCCGGCGCGTTCGACGTGCCCGTCCTCGCCAAAAGAATGGGTGACTCCCGCGCGTTCGATGCGATACTATGCCTCGGCGCCGTCATCCGAGGCGACACGCCGCACTTCGATCTCGTCGCCTCCGAGGCGGCGAAGGGCGTGGCCTACGCGGGGATGCACACGGGTGTGCCGACCGTGTTCGGCATCGTGACGGCGGACACGCTCGAGCAGGCGATCGAGCGGGCGGGCGCCAAGGCCGGCAACAAGGGCTGGGACTCCGCCGAGTCGGCCATGGAACTCGCGGACCTCTACGCAAGGATGGGGTAGGGTGTCGGAGCAGAAGCCCCTCCTGGGCGTCCGGAGGGAGGGGCGGGAACTCGCTATGAAGCTCCTCTACCGGGAGGCCGTGACGGGGCTCACCGACTGGGCCATCCCTGACCTGGACGAGGCGCGCCCGGCGTCGGTGGACTTCGCGAGGAGCCTGGTCGACGGCGTGCGCGGCACGCTTGCGTCCATCGACGACGCCATCAGCCGCGCGAGCGAGCACTGGGACATCGCGCGCATGGGCGCGGTCGACAGGACCATCCTCCGGATCGGCGCCTACGAGCTCATGCACACGCCCGAGACTCCCGTCGGAGCCGTCATCAACGAGGCCATCGACACCGCGAGGAAGTACAGCTCCGACGAGTGCGGTCGGTTCGTGAACGGCGTGCTCGACAGGATCGCGCGTGAGGTCAGGCCGACCGACGGCGCGCAGGCCGAGGGAGCGGATCGTTGCGATACGCCATCGTGAGCGACATCCACAGCAACGTGGAAGCGCTGACCGCGGTGCTCGGGGCGCTCGAGGCGCTCCGGGTCGACGGCGTCCTGTGCCTCGGGGACATCGTGGGGTACGGTCCCGACCCGGACGAAGCGACCGATCTCATGAGGGCGCGCGCGACGGCCATCGTGCGGGGCAACCACGACCATGCCGCCGTCACGCCGGGGCACGAGAGCTACTTCAATCCGTGGGGTCGGTCGGCCATCCAGTGGACCCGCCGCGTGGCGACCAGGGAGAACCTGGCGTTCCTGGGGGGACTCCCGATGGCCTTGAGGGTCGACGGCGCAAGGCTCGTGCACGCATCGCCTTCGGACCCCGAGGCCTGGCAGTACGTCATGGACGCCGACGACGCGGCGCCCGAGTTCGAATCGTTCGACGAGACCCTCTGCCTCATCGGCCACTCCCACATCCCCCTCGTCGTGGAGCGCTCGGGGGAGACCGACGTCGACGTGACGGCCTCAGAGGTGCCGCTTGCCGGTGGATGTCGCTACATCGTGAACGTGGGGAGCGTGGGACAGCCACGTGACGGCGACCCGCGGGCGGCGTTCGGCATCCTCGATCTCGGAGAGAAGCGGGTCACGCTCCACCGCGTCGCGTACGACGCGGCCCTCACGCGAGAGAAGATCCGCAAGGCCGGGCTCCCGCCGTTTCTCGGAGACAGGCTTCTGAGGGGGCAGTAGGGATGATCGCCGTCTCGGTGGGGGTCATGGCCTACAACGAGGAGCGCAACATCGGGCGCCTCCTCGAGGCCCTCACGAGCCAGAAGCTCGAGGTCGCCGACGTCAGGCGCATCACCGTCGTCTCGAGCGGATCGACCGACGACACCGACCACATCGTGGGCGACTGGGCGGCCCGCGACCCCCGGATCGAACTCCTGCGCCAGCAAGAGAGGGAGGGCAAGGCGTCCGCCCTCAACCTCTTCCTCGAGCGGGCCGAGGGCGACGTCTTCGTCCTGGAGAGCGGCGACACCCTGCCGGCGCCCGACTGCATCGAGCGTCTGGTGAGGCCCTTCGAGGACCCGGAGGTCGGGATGGCCGGCGCGCGCCCGGTGCCGGTTGACGACCCGACCCGCTTCATGGGCTTTGTCGTGCATCTCCTGTGGCGGCTCCACCACAGGCTGGCGCTGCGGTCGCCCAAGCTGGGCGAGATGGTGGCGGTGCGCTCCTACGTGCGCGCCATCCCGCGAGAGACCGCCGTGGACGAAGCCAGCATCGAGGCGATCGTCGTCGCCCGCGGAGGGAAACTGTGCTACGTCCCTGAGGCCGTGGTCTACAACAAGGGCGCCTCCACGGTCCGCGACTTCCTGAAGCAGCGCCGGAGGATCTACGCCGGGCACATCTGGCTCTCCAGGACGCAGTCCTACGAGGTGTCGACGCACAGGGCCGGCGGCATCCTGAGCGTCCTTCTCGAGGACCTCGATCCCTCTCCGAGGTCCATGCTCTGGACGGCCGGTGGTGTCCTGCTCGAGTTCGTCGGGCGGTCGCTCGGCGCGTTCGACTACTACGTCCTCAGGCGGAACCCCTACACGTGGGACGTGGCCGAGTCCACGAAGGCGCTCGGACACGCCGCGCCGGACTCGAGGGAGAGCGCAAGGCGATGATCGGCCTCCTCGTGCGGGTGCCGCTGTACATGCTGATGCGCAGAGGAGGGTGGCCCCGGCTGCTTCCCGCGAACGTGACGGTCAGCGTCACGTACCGCTGCAACTCGCGCTGCCTCACGTGCAGGGTCTACACGAAGCAGGCTCGCGAGCTCTCGGTCGACGAGTACGACAGGATCTTCGCCTCGCTCGGCCGCGCCCCGTACTGGTACACGATGAGCGGCGGCGAGCCCTTCCTGAGGGGTGACCTTCCGGAGATCTGCGAGCGAGCCTACCTGCGGGGTCGCCCGGGCATCATCAACATCCCCACGAACGGCTTCCTGAGCGACAGGATCCCGGCCGCGGTCGAGAGCATCGCGGCGCGGTGCGAGCGCGCGAGGATCATCGTAAACCTCTCCCTGGACGAGATCGGCGAGAACCACGACAGGATACGCGGGCTCCCGGGCAGCTACGATCGGGCCGTCCAGACCTACCGCGAGCTCAGGAAGCTCCGCGCGCCGAACCTCACGATAGGCGTGCACACGGTCATCTCCGTCCACAACGTCCGTCGCCTGCCCGAGATCTACGAGCACGTCGCGCGCGAGCTCCGGCCGGACTCGTTCATCACCGAGATCGCCGAGGAGCGCGGGGAGCTCGAGAACCGCGGCAGCGGGGTCACTCCAAGCGAGCCGGACTACGCACGGGCCATCGACCACCTGACGCAACGCCTGGCCGAGCAGCCGTTCGGCGGGATCTCCCGCATCACGCAGTCCTTCAGGCTGCGCTACTACGGAATGGTCAAGCGCTTCCTCAGGGACGGCGGGCAGGTGATCCCGTGCTACGCCGGCGTCGCCTCCGCCCAGATCGCGCCCGACGGCGACGTGTGGTTCTGCTGCGTGAGCGCTCTGGCCGTCGGCAACCTCCGCGAGGCTGACTACGACTTCCGGAGGGTTTGGTTCGGCGAGCGCGCCCGCCTCCTCAGGAGCGAGGTCAGGCGCGGCGCCTGCGCGTGCCCTCTCGCCAACGCGAGCTACACGAACATGCTCATGCACGTGCCGACGCTCGCCGGCGTGGCGCGGGAGACCGTGTTCCAGCGCGCGCACCCGGGCCGATCAGCGGGCCCTGCGCCGGAAACGGAGGGCTGAACTGGCGGTCTTCCTGGACACGGTCCGGCGCTACGACGTCGGGGAGATCGAGCGCGCGGTCGTCCGCGCCGTCGAGAGCCTGGGCGTGAACCTGGCCGGCCGGCGCACCGCGGTCCTCAAGCCCAACATCGTGGCCGGCAGACCCGCGAGGACGGGCGTCGTGACTCACCCGGCCGTCGTGGAGGGCGTCGTCCGTGTGCTTCGTGCCGCCGGTGTCTCCGACGTGTCCATCGTCGAGGGGCCCGGCGTCGGTCTCGACGCCGAGGCCGTCTTCGCAAGAAGCGGCTACACGGCCCTCGCGAGGCGGCTCGGCACCCGACTCGTGAGTCTGAACGACGCGGCGAGACGGGACCGCCCGTGGAAGTACGGGACGATCGGGATCCCGTGCATCGTCGAGGACGCCGACCTGTACGTCAATCTCCCGAAGCTCAAGACGCACGGCTACACGACGCTCACCCTGTCGATCAAGAACCACAAGGGCCTGCTGAGCGAGGCCGACAAGAAGCGCGATCACCATCTTGGACTGCATGACCCCCTGGTCCAGCACGCGAAGCTCGCGCCACCTCATCTCGTGGTGCTTGACGGGATCGTCGCCGTCGAGGGCGACGGCCCTCAGCACGGTCGGCCGGTGTGCGCCGGGATCCTCGCCGCAGGCACGAACATGCTCGAGGTCGACGCGGCGGTCGCGAGGCTGTGCGGATTCGATCCGCGTCAGATCGCTCACCTCAGGATCGCGGAGGCGGAGGGCCTCGGCACGCTCGACCCTGCGATCGTCGGCTCCGCGCCGCGACGGAGGCTCAAACCGGCCAACGAGCAGTACGGCCGGCTCATGAACATCTACTCCTGGCGCGACTGCACCGCCTGTTCCATGTGCATCGACTCTTTCGCCGCCGGCGTGCACCTCGCGGCACGCGACCCGCGCTACTGGTTCACTCTCGTGCCGAGGCTCGCCTACTGGGGACTCCTCGGACGGATGCACGTGGTTCAGGGACGGAAGGCGGCGGTCCCCGAGGGACGGGGACGGGTCGTGTGCCTGGGCCAGTGCACGCAGTCGCTCGCGGACGCCAAGGGGCTCCTGCACGTGCCGGGCTGTCCGCCGTCGGCGCGCGACGTCGCCGAGGCCTTCAGGAAGGGGCTCTGAGCGCATGCCCGTCGTCGAGAGCGATACCGGCCTGGGAACGACCTACGAGCGCATCGCCGTCGCGCGGTTCGCGGAGAACCTCGCTTCACGCTACTCCCTCTCACGGGTGCTCGAGGGCCCGGTGGACGGAATCACGGGGATCCGTGGGCTGAACAGCGTCCCGTTCGCGATGCGAGGCGCATCGGTCGAGGTGCTCCTGGCAGACGCCGAGGAGGTCGCGCTCGCTCGCCGCATATGGGGCAGGCTCGAGCTCGCCGTGCCTCCCGTGATCCGGCAGGCCCGCGGCTTCTCGCTCGACGCGCCCGAGCGCTCGTTCGATCTCGTCTGGAACTTCAACGCGCTTCCGCAGGCTCACGACGCCGACGCGCTCATCGACGAGATGTGCCGCGCGAGCGGCCGGCTCGTGCTCGTGTTCGTGTCGAACACGCGGAACTACGGATTCCCGGTCCACCGCCTGCACCACCGCGCCGCCGGTGAGCCGTGGTCCCACGGCGACGTCGCCGCCATGAGCCCGGCGCGCATCGCGCGTGCGTTCGAGAGAAGGGGTTTCCGCGTCGTGGACCGGCCGTTCGTCGACGTTCCATGGTGGCCCGACATCGACTCGCCGATCGAGGAGGTCGCCGCCACTTTCCTGCCCCTGCTCAGGGGAAGGGTCCGGGCGTCCCGGCGCCTCGAGCGCTACACCTGGGACGAACAGAGCCTTCCGTACTTCGACAGGCACAAGCGGCGCGCCCTTGAGGCCGATCTTGCGAGGCACGGTGCGATCGAGCGGTCTCGGTGCACGCCTCTCAAGATGCTCTTCGCACATCACCGCGGCGTTCTCGCCGAGAGAGGCGCCTCGTGAGCAGGAACGCGAGGATCGCGCTCGTCTGCGTGCTCGGAGCGGTGCTCCTCGTCGTCGCGCTGCGGGGGGTCGACGGGGACCGGGTCCGCGCGCTGGTCGCCGGCGTGAAGCCCGGATGGGTCGCACTCGCGCTCTGCGTCTACCTCTCGGCGTATGCGGTCAGAAGCCTCCGGTGGCGCCTCATCCTGAACCCTGTCGCCAGGGTCCGCGTGTCCGAGAGCTTCTTCATGCTCATGGCCGGCTACTTCCTGAACTACCTCATCCCCGTGAGGGCCGGCGAGGTTGCGAAGGCCCTCTTCCTCAAGCGGCTGCGCGGCGTCCCGGTCGCGGTCGGCCTCCCCACCATCTTCGTCGACAAGCTCTTCGAGCTCCTCTCGATCGTGCTCGTGCTGGTGCTCGTCCCGGTGTTGTCGGTGAGCCTGAGGGGGACCGTCGCGTCACTCGTCTTCTCGGTCCTGGCCGTTTTCGCTCTCGCCCTCGCGCTGCTCGGGTTTGCTGTAGCGAACCCGAAGGGAACCGCGCGCGGGCTCGCCGCCGCCACCTCGTGGCTTCCTGACCGGGTCCACACGAGGCTCTCAGGATGGCTCGGCATGCTCGTCGAGGGGCTGGGGGTCGCGCGCGCCAATGCGAGGGTGCTGGGCGCCCTCGTGGGGCTCACGGCTGCGGCCGTCCTCCTGGACGCGACGTACTTCTCGCTCATGTTCCGTGCGTTCTCCATCGACATCGTTTTCGCGAAGGTCCTCTTCGGCTATACTCTGCTCTCCGTCTCATACATCCTGCCGACGCCCCCGGCCCAGATCGGCCACAACGAGTTCCTCATGGTGGTGATCTTCTCGGAGGGCTTCGGGCTTGGGAGGGACGAGGTGACCGCGCTCATGCTCCTGGCGCACACGCTCACGGGTATCCTGATCACCGGAGTCGGCCTCTGGTCGTTCGGCGCCATGAGCATCCGCGTGACCGAGAGCTTCAGCCGCAGACCCAGGGAGGCCGTCCGGTGAGCAGGGTCCTCCTGACAGGCGCCGCTGGATTCATCGGCTCCCACCTGGCCGAGCGGCTGGTGGGAAAGGGCCATGACGTGGTGGGCGTGGACTGCTTCACGGACTACTACGCCCGCGGCATGAAGGAAGCCAACGTCGCCGGCCTCGCGGGCTCGCGGAGCTTCAGGCTGGTGGAGACGGACCTCGCCACCGCGCAGCTCGGGCCGCTTCTGGACGGAGTGCAGGCGGTCGTGCACCTGGCCGCCCAGGCGGGTGTCAGAGCGAGCTGGGGAACGACCTTCGCCACGTACCTCCAGTGCAACGTTCTCGCCACCCAGCGGCTTCTCGAGGCGGCCGTCGGCACAGGCATCACGAAGTTCGTGCACGCCTCCTCGTCCTCCGTCTACGGCGACACGCGCGACCTGCCCATGCGGGAGTCCGGCGCGACGGCGCCCGTCTCGCCGTACGGGGTAACCAAGCTCGCCGCCGAGCATCTGGCCATGCTCTACCACAGGGGGTTCGGCGTGCCGACGGTCGCGCTCCGGTACTTCACGGTCTACGGGCCGCGCCAGCGTCCGGACATGGCATTCCATAGATTCATCCGCGCGGGCCTCGAACACAGACCGGCGGTCGTCTATGGCGACGGGCAGCAGACGCGGGACTTCACGTTCGTGGCGGACGTCGTGGATGCGACAGAGGCCGCGCTGCTTGCGGCCCCTCCCGGCGAGGTGATCAACGTCGCGGGCGGCAGCCGCGTCACACTGAACGACGCTCTTGTCTCCATCGAGCGCTCGCTTGGGCGTCCCGTCGCGCGCGAGTACAGAGATCCGGCCAGCGGCGACGTGAGAGACACGCTCGCCGACAACCGGAAGGCCGTCGGGCTCCTGGGGTTCCACCCCCGCGTGACCCTCGATGAGGGGCTCGAGCTCGAGTGCGCCTGGATGCGGGATGCCCTGCGAAGCTGACGCGAGTCCCTGGGGAGGTCACGGAGTATGCTCGTCTCGGTGGTCGTGCCGCTTCTGAACGAGGCTGGGAGCCTGAGAGAACTGCAGGAGTCCATCCGTCGGGCGATGGCGGGCACGGGTGCGGAGTGGGAAGTCATCTACGTTGACGACGGCAGCACGGACGGGTCGCTCGACGCGCTTCGCGAGCTTCATGCCGCCGACCCGCACGTCACGGTGCTCTCCTTCGGACGGAACCTGGGGAAGTCGGCCGCGCTCGCGGTGGGCTTCAGGGAGGCGGCCGGCGACTACGTCGTCACGATGGATGCCGACCTCCAGGACGATCCGGCCGAGATCCCGAAGCTCGTGGGGGCGCTCGAGCGGGGATACGACCTCGTTTCGGGCTGGAAGAAGGACCGGAAGGACCCCCTTTCGAAGCGGCTGCCGTCGAGGGTCTTCAATGCCGTGGCCTCACGGCTGTCGGGTCTTCGAATACACGACATGAACTGCGGCCTCAAAGCCTATCGGCGCGACGTCGTCAAGGCGATCAGGGTGTACGGAGAGCTGCACCGATACACGCCGGTGCTGGCGCACTGGGCCGGCTTCCGCGTGACGGAGATGGAGGTCACGCACCACGCGCGCAGGTTCGGCACGTCGAAGTTCGGCGTTGAACGGTTCCTCAGGGGCTTCTTCGACCTCGTGACCGTCCTCTTCCTGCGCCGCTACCTCATGAGGCCGTTGCACTTCTTCGGCATGATGGGCTTCGTGCTGTTTCTCGGCGGCTTCGGGATCGGTGTCTACCTTACGATCGCCAAGATCATGGGGGAGGCGATCGGGCGGCGCCCGCTTCTCACACTGGGGATCCTCCTCATGGTCGTCGGCGTGCAGTTCGTGTCCTTCGGCCTCCTGGGAGAGATGATCGCCAACCTGAAAGGCGAGGACGCGCCGTACCCAGTCAGGGTCCGTCTCTCGCGCGAAGGGGCCACGCGTGCCGCGTGACGGAGACAGACCGACGAGAAACGGGGAGAACCTCGGCCCGGACCCCGCGAGGATCGCTATCGTCGGACCGGCCTACCCGCTCCGCGGCGGCAACGCGCTCTTCGTGGCGCACCTCTACGAAAGCCTCAGGCTCGACCACGACGTCTACGTGGTCTCGTTCCGGCGCCTCTACCCGGCCCTCTTCTTTCCCGGCAAGACGCAGATGAACGTGAGCCGCGACCCGGTGAAGACAACGCCGTCGCGCCAGATCATCGACTCGGTGAATCCCGTCACGTGGATCCGCGCCGCGCGATGGATGTCGCGCCCGCCCAGGAGGCCGGACCTCGCGCTCTTTGTCTGGTGGAATCCGTTCTTCGGGCCCTGCTACGGCGTCATGGCCCGCCTGCTCAAGCGAACGGCGCGCTGCCGGGTCGCGTTCGTCTGCGAGAACGTCGTGTCCCACGAGAACCGGTGGGCCGACAAGTTCCTCACGCGCTTCGCCCTGTCGGCCGCCGGGTCCTTCATGGTGCTCTCGGGGGTCGTGGCCCGACGACTCCAGTCGCTCTTCCCGAACGTGCCCATCCGCCAGGCGGCGCTCCCGGTGTACGACTGCTACAGCCAGTCGGCTGTTGACCGCGACGCGGCGCGCAGGCGGCTCGGTCTCACTCGGAGGACGCTGCTCTTCTTCGGCTACGTCAGGGAGTACAAAGGACTCGAATACCTGCTGCGGGCGCTGCCGCTCGTCGTTCGCGAGGTGGACGCCGAGCTTCTGATCGTCGGCGAATTCTACGACGAACGGTCGAAGTACGAGGATCTGGTCGACCGCCTCGGGATCCGGGACCGTGTCACCATCGTGGGGGAGCACGTGCCGGACGAGGAAGTCGGCCAGTACTTCGCCGCATCGGACCTCGTCGTGCTGCCCTACGTGTCGGCCACCCAGAGCGGCATCACCCAGGTGGCGTATGCCTTCGGCCTTCCCGTGGTGAGCACCGACGTGGGGGGGCTCCCGGAGGTGGTGCGCGACGGTGAGACGGGCTATATTGTGCCTTCACGAAGCGAGACGGCCCTGGCCGGGGCCGTCGTGCGCTATTTCACGGAGGGGCGCGAGAACGAGCTTCGGGCCAACGTGAGGGTCGAGGCCCGGCGGGACCGGGCCGGAGACCTCATCCGGCGGGCCGTCAGGGACTTCCTCGAGATGGGGAGCGGGTGACGTGGCGCAACCGGGCGTGTGCGCGATCGTCGTCAACTGGAACGGCAAGGCGGTGCTCGACCGCTGCCTGGCCACGCTGTCCGCGTCCGACTACCCGCAACTCGAGATCGTGGTCGTCGACAACGCCTCCGACGACGGCTCTCGCGATCTCGTCCGCGCCGGCTTCCCGTCGGCGCACCTCATCGAGTGCCGCGAGAACCTGGGGTACGCGGCGGGAGCCAACTCGGGCCTCATGCACGCTCTGCGAACGGGCGCGGACTACGCCCTCGTGCTGAACAACGACATCGAGATCGCCCCGGACGCGGTGACCCGTCTCGTCGAGGCGCTGGAGGCAAGGGCCAAGGCGTCCTTTGCCGGTCCGATGATCTACTACTACGATCCTCCGGACCTCATATGGTCGCTCGGAGGGCGCATCTCGTACTGGAGCGGCGACATCCGTCACGTCGCCATCCGCGAGCGCGACGAGGACCGGTACCGCACGGTGCGCGAGGCCGACTACGTCACGGGCTGCGCCATCATGGCCCGAACCGCCGCGATCCGGGAGATCGGCCTCATGGACGAGGGCTACTGGATGTACAACGAGGACACCGACTGGTGCGTGCGGGCGACCGAGCGCGGGCATGCGGTGCTGGTCGTGCCCGCGGCAAAGGTGTGGCACAAGGTGTCCACGAGCTCAGGAGGCGGGCTCACGCCGTACAAGGTTTACCACAGGCTCCGGAGCACGCTCAGGTTCTTCGGGCTTCACGCGAGGCCCTATCACTGGCTCGGCATCGTGCCCGCGACGGCCGCGCGCGCCCTCGCATTCGCCGTGAGCCAGCTCATCGCCGGCAGGCGGGAGAACGCCCTCGCCATGTTCCGCGGCGCGAGGGACTCCGCGCTGCGGAGAGGAAGGAGCGCCGGAGGTTGAGACGGATCTTCGCTCTGCTGGCGGCGCTGGTTCTGGCGGCCGGGTGCGCGAAGCGGGAGGCCGAGAGGCCGCCCAGGCTGCTCTTCTTCGGCGTCGACGCCGCCACGTGGGCGGTGGTCACGCCCATGATCCAGGCGGGCGAACTGCCGACCCTGGGGCGTCTGGTGTCGGAGGGCTCGTTCGGCGTCCTGAGCGCCGTGGAGCCTATCGAGTCGCCGCCCATGTGGACCACGATCGCGACCGGCGTCGTGCCGGAGCGGCACGGCATCGATGGCTTCCTCGCGCGCGTCCCCGGAACCGACAGGACGGTGCCGATCACGTCCAATCTCAGGCGCGTCAAGGCCTTCTGGAACATCCTCTCAGAGCGGGGCGTGTCGGTCGGCGTCGTGGGGTGGTGGCCCAGCTGGCCCAGCGAGCCGGTGAACGGCTTCATGGTGAGCGACCGGGCGTGGCCGCTCGCGTGGAGCGACAGGGGAGTGCCGCTCGGGACCGCGTCCGGCATCATCGGTGAGGTCGAGATCCCGGACTTCCCGGGGCGCACGTACCCCGAGTCCCTCTTCGACGACTTCCGGGCGCACATCGTCGTGGAGAAGGACGTGACGGCTGTCGATCTCGACCGCTTCTTCGCGGACTCCAGGTACGTGGAGCCGGTGAGCGACTTCTACATCCGATGGGTGTACGCAAGGGACAAGACGTTCGCGGACGCAGGCCTCGACCTCTTCGTGCGCCTGAAGCCGGACGTGTTCGTGCTCTACGTGAACGGCACCGACGTGGCCCAGCACTACTTCTGGGACAAGCAGCCGCAGGTGGGCTTCGAGATCACGGCCAGGGACGCGCGCCAGTACGGCCGTGTCATCCGCAGCTACTACCAGTACGTCGACAGCGTGATGGCGTCGTACATCGAGGCGGCGGGCGAGAACGTCGCGGTCCTCGTGTGCTCGGACCACGGGTTCGAGACGAAGGAGGACCTCAAGGCGGCGTGGGAAGCGGGCAAGAAGATCCGGACGGGGGAGGGAGCCAAGAGGGTGCCCTGGGACCACGCTCCCGAGGGGATCTTCGTCCTCTCGGGGCCCGGCATCAGGAAGGGCTTCCGGATGCCGGATGCCTCCGTCATGGACGTCACGCCGACGCTCCTTGCGTACATGAGGCTCCCATCGGGAAAGGACATGGACGGCCGTCCGATGGAAGCGATCTTCGAGCCCGAGTTCCTGAAGGAGCATCCGATCTCGTTCGTTGACTCCTACGAGACCGGCGAGCAGCGCGGCGAGCAGGTTCCGCTCGAGTCCCCGGTGGACGAGTCCGCCAAGGAGCGTCTCCGCTCGCTCGGTTACATCGACTAAGGGACCAACGCCCCTCTGGGGGGCGACAGGTGCGCTCATGCCTACAGACGCGAGACTGGACTGCAAGCACTACCTCGGCGACAGGCCGTGCGCCGCG
>Ga0316622_100000907_pt1 | contig 18414 bp, 13 predicted proteins | sample OWC_Aug_OW2_C1_D_FD_207646 | JGI IMG/M metagenome (GOLD analysis project Ga0316622, IMG submission 207646) | Wetland soil microbial communities from Old Woman Creek delta, Ohio, United States - OWC_Aug_OW2_C1_D5_C | ecosystem: Environmental > Terrestrial > Soil > Wetlands | place: USA: Ohio... | reverse complement strand
AAGCGTCGCGGTGTCGCTCGGCAGCGGTGTGCGCGTCGGCGGCACGGCGGTCGCGGTCGGCGATGCCCCGCACGCCGCCAAGAGCAGGCTCACGAACAGGATGCTGGTTCCCAGCGCCAGTCGCTTCATCGCCAGCCTCCATCTCAAAGGGGAGATCCAGGACTATGCACATTCTAGCACCGTCTGCTGGGAACGGCAAGGGGCCGCTTCGGTGACATTGTCATTTGGATTGACACGGCGAGAGGCAAGTACCATAGGGGAACGCACCTCCCCCTCCTCGGCGCCAGCCAAACGGACACCGAATGGCTCTGCCCAGTACAGGCACGGGGCAGGCAATCCGCGACTCGTCCAGCGTGAGGCATCGCCGCCATCGGCCAGCCAGTCCGATGCCGGTGACGGCTGCCCACCGGACGCCTGCACCCACTCTGGCGCCCCTCAGCCCCAAGCCCACCCGCGATACCCTCCTCCGCGCCGGCGATCTCTCCCTCGGTCTCCCGCTCAGCCACCTGCTGTCGATGCCCGGCGCCCCTCCCAGGGCCACATCCTGTCGCTTGCCCCCTCGCCCAATAGGCGGTACAATAGCCCCACGCGTTCGGCGTACCCTGGGGGCAGCGCGTGCAGGGTCTTTCGCGCCAGCGGGCGACTCGTTCGTATCACTGCAGTCAGCCGAAAAAAGCCATGGGGGAGAATGAACACCGGGGAGTTGCTTGACAGGTACAAGGCTGGGGAACGGGACTTTCGAAGAGCCGACCTCGCCGAGGCCAAGTTGCGTTGCACCGACCTGCAGAAGGCCGACCTGCGCGAGGCAGACCTCAGCGAAGCAGACCTGACCGAGACCGATCTGAGCCAAGCCAAGCTACACAGCGCCAACCTGTGCGGCGCTAACCTGACCAGGGTCAACCTGAGTGGCGCCCACCTAACCGGGGCCAATCTGGTCGGCGCTAACCTGTACAAGGCCAACCTGAGGGGGGCCAGCCTGAGCCAAGCGGATCTTGGCGGGGCTAGGCTGAAGGGCGCAAAGGTCTGCAGGTTCCAGCTCAAGAAGGCCAAGTCCCTCGAGGGTGCCACCATGCCTGACGGCACACTCCACCCATAGCGAAGGAGCGATCACTCCCCAACTGACAGACGGAGAGGTTATCCAGCCAGCCAGTACGTGTGCTGGGCCAGCTGCGGGAAGTGGGTCGGACCGAGTGAGGGAGCCTGGCTCGTAGTCGAAGCAGCCGCCCTCCACCGTCATCAGCACCCCGCGGCCGGGTGTGGCCATCCTCGACGCCGGCGTCAAGTCGATCTTTGGCCGACATGCTCTCTCTCAGCTCCCCGGGTGGCGGTCCGCTGCCAACCGGCTCGGGGGTCCCCCGACCGCAGCGACTCGCCAGCAGGCCCGGAGTTGACCAGAACTGATTCTTCTGCTAGGATAGTGACCGGTCGTGACGATGACGTGCGCTGTCCCTGATCTCAACGGCGGGAGGCCGGCTTGAAAGAGGGAGCGGGTGACGCTCGTTGGTGCGTCGGTGTGTGTCCAGGACCTCGCCGGTGCGGCCAAAGGCCACGAAGCCGTGCACGCTGAGGACCTCCTGCTGCGCGACTATCAGCCACGCTCGGCGTTGGTTACTGCCCAGCACACCGTCAGCCGCCCGCGCTTTGCAGCCATCGATGCCCACAACCATCTCGGCCCGGTATGGGGCGGCGGCTGGGCCGACCGCCCCCTGTCGGAGCTTCTGGACGCCATGGACCAGGCCGGCGTGCAGGCGGTGGTCGATCTGGACGGCGGCTGGAGCGAGGAGATCCTGGACCGGCACCTGGACCACTTCAAAGAAGCCGCGCCCGAGCGTTTCTTTCACTTTGGCGGGGTCGACTGGAGCCGCTGGGCAGACGAGAGGAACGCCTTCGCCGATAGGGCAGCCCGCCGCCTTCGCGAGCAGGTCCGGCGTGGTGCGCAAGGCCTCAAGGTCTGGAAGGGGTTTGGCCTCCAGGTGCGGGACCCCGAGGGCCATCTCGCCACGGTCGACGATCCCCGCCTCGACGCGATCTGGGAGACGGCGGCCGAGCTGGGCATCCCCGTCCTCATCCACGTGGCCGATCCGGTCGCCTTCTTTGCCCCCCTGGATCGATTCAACGAACGCTGGGAGGAGCTGCACGCCCAACCCGAGTGGCACTTCCCATCTCCCCCCTATCCTGCCTTTCAAGCCGTCGTCGAAGCCCTGGCGAGGCTCGTGCTGCGCCATCCGCAGACCAGCTTCATCGGCGCTCACGTGGGCTGTTACGCGGAGAACCTGGCGTGGGTGGGCGAATGGCTGGATCGCGCCCCCAACCTATACGTGGACATCGCAGCGCGCATTGGCGAGCTGGGCAGGCAACCCTACGCCGCCCGCCGCTTTTTTCTACGGTACGCGGACCGCGTCTTGTTCGGCACCGACGTGGGGGTAGACCCGGCCTGGTATCGCATCTACTACCGCTTCCTGGAAACCGCCGACGAGTACTTTGGCTACGACCCCGGCCCCGTCCCCGGGCAAGGCCGTTGGTCCATCTACGGCCTATTCCTGCCGGACGACGTCCTGGAAAAGGTCTATCGCCTGAACGCGCTCAGGCTGCTGGGGCAGCCTCGGGCCCGAGGCCGTGCTGCGGGGCTCCCGGGGGGCTCGTAGCCAGCGCAGGTCCCGATGCGGCCGATTCGCCGAGGAGAGTCAGACATCATGGCTAGGGGGCAGCATACATACCACGAGATACAGACCCAGCCAGACACCTGGGCGAGAGCGCTGGAGGGTTTTGCTGCCCGCGAGAGTGAGGTGCGGGAGGCATGGGTCGCACTCGCGCCGAGGCAGGTTGTCTTCACGGGGTGCGGCTCCACCTATTACCTGTCGCAGTCGGCCTCGGCACTTTTTCAGGCGCTCACCGGTGTGCCGGCCCAGGCCAGTCCCGGCTCTCAGCTTGCCCTCCTCGGCCTTGACGTCGTGCCGGATCCCCGGCATACCCTTCTCATCGCCGTCTCGCGCTCGGGGACGACCAGCGAAACGCTGATGGCGGTGGACCGCTTCCACGAGTTGGGCGGGAGGAGCATCTGGGCCATCACCTGCTCGCCGGGGAGCGCCCTGGCTCAGTCGGCCGGTCTGGCGCTCGTCGCAGAGGCTGCCCAGGAGAAGAGCGTGGCCCAGACCCGCTCCTTCACCAGCATGCTCCTGCTGGCCATGGCCGTGACCGCTGTGGCGGCCTCCGATGGGGCGATGCTAGAGCGCCTGCGCCGCCTCCCCGCCGCTCTGCGTGACCTCGCTCCGCGAGTCGGAGAGCTGCCGGGCCGGCTTGGCGCGGACTTGACCATCGAGCGCATCTTCTTCCTCGGCAACGGCCCTCTGTACGGCGTCGCCAGCGAAGCCATGCTCAAAACGAAAGAGGTGTCCTTGTCTCACGCGGAAGCCTTCTACCCCCTCGAGTTCCGCCATGGGCCCATGTCGATGGTGAACGAGCACACGCTCATCGTGGCACTGCTTTCGGACAGGGCGGTGACGGAGGAAGTCCACGTGCTGCGAGACATGCAGGCGTTGGGAGCCAGGATCCTGGCACTGGTCGAGGACGCCGATCGGCTGGGCACGTGGCGGCCAGACCAGCTGGTCGAGGTGCACGGCGGCATGGGGGAATGGGAGCGTGGCCTGCTCTATCTACCGGTGCTGCAGCAGCTGGCATACTTTCGGGGACTTGCCAAGGGGCTGGACCCCGATCGGCCGCACAATCTGACGGCCGTTGTGATCTTGTGAAGCATTCGAAAAGAAAGAGAGGAAAGCAGGAAAATGAAGAAGCATCTAGTCATTCTGGTCGTCTTCGCCCTGGCGCTGGCTGCCTGTGGCGCCCAGCCGACGCAAGCGCCTGGCGCATCCACCTCGCCTCTTCCGTCGACCACTCAGGCTGCCGCGGGCGAGCCGGTCGAGCTCACGTTCATGGCCTGGGGCGCCCCCGAGGAGCTCGACGTCTGGCAACAGATCGCCGATGGCTTTCACGCCATCAACCCCAACACCACCGTAAAGATGGACGTTTCCGACTGGGACTCGTACTGGACGAAGCTCGACACGCTGTATGCCGGTGGAACGCCGCCCGACGTTTTCGCGATGGACGCCCCGATGTACCTAGACTGGCAGAGCCGTGGTGTGCTGCTGAATCTCCAGCCGTACATCGATGCCACTCCCGGTTTCCTCGACGGCTTCTACCCCGAGCCGCTCAAAGGCTACAAGCTGGCCGATGGATACTACGGGCTGCCTCGCGACTTTCAGACGATCGTCATGTTCTACAACAAGGACATGCTCGACGCGGCGGGAGTCGCGTATCCTCAGCAGGGCTGGACCTGGGATGACCTGCGCGCGATGGCCAAGACGCTTGCGTTGGACACGAACGGCGACGGCAAGACAGAGCAGTGGGGCTTCTCCTGTGACCTGTGGGATATGGAGCTGTGCTGGAGCGAAGCCATCTGGTCCTACGGCGGCGACGTGATCAGCGCCGACTACACCAAGACGCTCATCGGCGAGCCCATGGCGCGCCAAGCCTGGCAGATGTTCTGGGACATGATCTTTACCGACAAGTCCATGCCCGATACGATCGTCGCCAGCGAGTTTGGAGGCGATCTCTTTCAACCGGGAGCCGTCGCACTGTACCCGATGGGCCACTGGGCCATTCCGGGCTATGCGGGCTCCGGCTTCAACTGGGACGTAGCCCCCATGCCCTCCGGGCCCGGCGGGCAGGTGACCTCGGTCAACAGCGCGGGCTTTGTCGTGGCCCAGGCCAGCAAACACCCCGAGGCGGCCTGGGAGTTTGTGAAGTACGCCCTCAGCGCGGACGGCCAGACGCGTTTGACCGAGCTGGGGCTGGCTATCCCCGTGCTACGCTCGGTGGCCGAGAGCACCTTCCTCGAGCAGCAGGTAGGGGGACGCAGCATCAACCAGCGGGTCTTCCTGGACGCGGTCGCCTACGCCCACCTGAAGCCTATCTTCAAAGGCTACACACTATGGGCCGACGCCGTCGGCAACGGCATTGCGCCTATCTGGAGCGGCGAGGCGGAGCTTGGCCCGACCCTGGACCTGGTGGTGGTCGACGCCGACAAGGTGCTGGCCGAGGAGAACTAACCGTACGGCGTAGGGGCGTGGCACCCGCGCCCCTACGCCTGCATTGCCTCCGCCGGGAGAGTGCGCATGGGAGCCTCCGGTATCAAGCCTCTGGGACGTGAGCGCTTCTGGGTGGCTGTGCTGCTGGCACCGACCCTCTTTGGGCTGGTCTTTGGAGCCCTTGGCTCTGTGCTGGCCACGGTGATCCTCAGCCTGACCCATTGGGACCTGCTCACCCCGCCCACGTGGGCAGGTCTGGCCAACTACGGCAAGCTGTTCACCGACGACAAGTTCGTCACCGCCCTCACCAACACGGTCAAGTTCAGCGCGATGTACGTGCCGGGTGTCGTCGCTGCCTCGCTGGTTGTGGCCATCCTGATGAACCGCAAGATCCGGGGAGTCAGCGTCTTCCGCACCTTCTACTTCCTGCCGGTCGTGACTTCGGCAGTGGCAGCCGCGCTGGTGTGGCAGATGATCTATGGCAAAGAAACCGGCTTGCTGAACTTTATCCTCGAGAAGCTGGGCCTGGCGCCGGTGTGCTGGTTCTGTGCCAAGAACGCCCTCTACTCGGTGGTGATCGTCAACATCTGGGGCGCGGTGGGCGAAGGCATGATCATCTTCCTGGCCGGCCTGCAATGCATCCCCCGCGAGTACTACGAGGCCGCCACCGTGGACGGCGCCGGCGACTGGCAGCGCTTCTGGCGCATCACCATGCCGCTCATCACGCCCAGCATCTTCTTCCAGACGCTCATCTCGACCATCAACGCCTTCCAGGCATACGACTATATCTACATGCTGACGCGCCGCGGCCAGGGCGACAGCTCCGTGCCGGTTGTGGTGTTCTCTATCTACCGCAACGCCTTCAACTTTCACCGCATGGGCGAAGCCAGCGCCCAGGCCATCGAGCTGGCGGCTATCGTCGTGGCGCTCATGGCCTTCTATTTCTGGCTGGAACGGCGGTACGTGGTCTATGAATAGCTCGCGCGGCCCGGGCGTCCGTACGCGGACCATGGTGCTCGACTTCGCCACGTACGCCATCCTCGCCCTGGGCGCGATCATGATGGTGCTGCCCTTTCTATGGATGATTGCCACGTCGTTCAAGCTCCCGGCCGACCAGTTCACCAAGACGCTCATCCCTCACCCGGCGACCCTGGCGAATTTCAGGGAGCTGTGGGGGCATCTGCCTTTCCCGCGCCTGATGTGGAACAGCTTTCTTCTGTCGGTGCTGAACGTGGTGGGGCAGCTGCTGACCTGCTCGATGGGGGCTTTTGTCTTCGCCGTAGCGCGTTTCCGTGGCCGCAACCTGCTGTTTACCCTCCTCATGGTCACGCTGATGATCCCGTCGCAGGTCACGCTCATCCCCAACTTTATCATCTTCCGGTACATGGGCGTGCTCGGCACGCAGGTCCCCCTCTGGCTCCCTGCCTTCTGGGGCGGCGCCTTCGGCACGTTCCTGCTGCGCCAGTTCTTCCTGACCGTGCCACGCGACCTGGCCGATGCCGCGCGGGTGGATGGCGCCTCGCTGCTGGGGATCTACTGGCGAGTCTACCTGCCGCTGGCCAAGCCGGCCCTGGCGGCCCTGTCCATCTTTACCTTCATGTGGACCTGGAACGACCTGCTCCATCCCCTGGTCTACCTGCCCACCGACATGAACAAGACCACGCTGACGGTGGGGTTGGCCTTTTTCCAGCAGCAGCTGGCGCAGGGAGGCAAGTTCACCGTGCTTATGTCCGGTGCCCTGATCAGCATCCTTCCACTCATCGCCGTGTTTTTCATCGCACAGAGGCAGTTCGTCGAGGGCATTGCCCTTACCGGCGTCAAGCGCTAGAACAGGAGGCCAAGGATTCCGCGAATGGACACCCCTGCCGCAACTGAAGTCCGAGTCGCCATCATCGGCGCCGGGAGCACCGTCTTTTCCACCGAGCTGATGACCGACATCCTGTGCACCCCTGCCCTGGGCCGGGGCACCTTCGCTCTGGTCGACGTCGACGCGGAGCGATTGGAGCTGGCACACCAGATGGCCGAGCTCCTCATCTCCCGCTCTGGCCGGGACTGGACCGTCGAGGCAAGCACCGACCGGACGGCGGCGCTGGCCGGCTGCCAGTACGTCATCAACACCATCGAGGTCGCCGGGCTGGCCAATGTGCGCCACGACTACGATATCCCGTTGAAATACGGCGTGGACCAGTGCATTGGGGACTCCATCGGGCCGGGTGGGCTGTTCAAGGCCCTGCGCACCCTGCCTGCCTGGCTGGAGATCCTGGCCGACGTGCAGCGGTTGGCACCTGGCGCCCTGGTCATGAACTATACCAACCCCATGTCGCTGACGGTGCTGGCCGGCCTGCGGGCCTCGCGGCTTGGCATCGTCGGCCTGTGCCACTCCATCCAGCATACCTCCCAACAGCTGGCCGAGTACCTGGGCCTGCCCTACGACGAGATCGACTGGCGCGCGGCTGGCATCAACCACCTGGCGTGGTTCGTGCAGCTCGAACGCCGCGGCGAGGACCTCTACCCTCTGCTGCGCCGGCGCATCCAGGATCCGGCCGTCTACGAGCAGGATCCGGTGCGCTTTGACATGATGCTGCACCTGGGCGCGTTCCCCACGGAGTCCAGCGGCCACGTGTCGGAGTACACCGCATACTATCGCAAGCGACCTGACCTCATACGCCGCTACTGCCGGTCGGAGTACCGCGGGGAGAGCGGTTACTACGCCAACCACTGGCCGAGCTGGCGCGCCGAGGGCGACCTGGAGATCCGCGACACGCTCGCGGGCAGGCGCTCCCTGGAGCTGCAGCGCGGCCCCGAGTTTGCCTCCTACATCATGGAGGCTGTGACTACCGGCACCCCGACGGTCGTCTACGGCAACGTGCTCAACGCCGGCCTGATCGACAACCTGCCCCGCGATGGCGTGGTCGAGGTGGCCTGCCTGGTGGACAAGAAAGGGGTGCAGCCCACCCACTTTGGCCCGCTGCCTACCCATCTGGCACTCATGGACGCTCAGCACATGGCCTTCCACGACCTTGTGGTCACCGCAGTGCTTGAACAGGACCGGGACGCTGCCGTACACGCGTTGATGGTGGATCCCCTGACCGCGGCCGTATGCTCGCTCGCCGAGGCGCGGCAGATGTTCGACGAGATGGTGGAGGCGGAGCGTGGCGATCTGCCCGAGTTCCTCCTCTGAGCCGACCGGCCTCTGCGTCCTGCAGGACATCGTCGCTTCCCACAAGCGCGGCAGCCCGGTCGGTATCTACAGCATCTGCTCGGCTCACGCCTTCGTGCTGGACGCCGCAGTCCGGCAGGCCGCCCAGGACGGCTCGCCCCTGCTGGTCGAGTCGACGTCAAACCAGGTGAATCAGACCGGCGGCTACACCGGGATGACGCCGGCCGCCTTTCGCGGGGTGGTTCAGGGCATGGCCGGCGAAGCGGGCCTGCGGCCGGAGCGGCTCATCTTGGGCGGAGACCACCTGGGACCTTATCCCTGGAGACGCGAGCCCGCCGCACGGGCCATGGACCAGGCGCGGGCTCTTGTCCGTGATTGCGTGCAGGCCGGCTACTCCAAGCTGCATCTGGATGCCAGCATCCGCTGTGCGGACGACCCGCCGGACCGGCCGCTCGACCGCTCCGTTGTGGCGGGCCGAACCGCCGAGCTGTGCCGGGTGGCCGAAGAAGCATACCGGGCCTCCGGTCTGGGCGGGCCTGCGCCCTGCTATGTCGTGGGCACCGAGGTCCCGTCGCCCGGCGGAGCGCAGCGCGAGACCGATGGTCCGGACGTGACGCGCGTCGAGGATGCGCAGGAGACGATCGAGATGACTTGCGCTGCGTTCGCGAAGTACGGGCTGCAGGCGGCGTGGGAGCGGGTCATCGCACTGGTGGTCCAGCCGGGTGTCGAGTTCGGCGACGACGCGCTTGCCGAGTACGATCGCCTCACGGCGGCGCCCCTCTCGCGCTTTATCGAGGCAACCGATCGCCTGGTCTTCGAGGTCCATTCAACCGACTTCCAGACCCGGGAGGCTCTCCGCGCGCTGGTGGAAGACCACTTTGCCATCCTGAAGGTCGGCCCGGCTCTGACCTTTGCGTTTCGTGAAGCGGTCTTTGCCCTGGCTCTGGTGGAGGGCGAATGGCTCGCGGACCAGAGGGGCGCGGAGCTATCGGATCTCCGGCACGTTCTCGACGCCGGCATGCAGGCCCGGCCCGAGTACTGGCAGGACTACTACACCGGCTCGCCAGCCCGTCTCCGGGTCGCCCGTGCGTTCAGCTACAGCGACCGGGTGCGGTACTACTGGCCAGACCCGGCGGTGCAGCACGCCCTCGCCCGCCTGCTTGCGAACCTCGAGCTCCACCCTGTCCCGCCTTCGCTGCTCAGCCAGTTCTTGCCCGAGCAGTATGAGCGGGTTAGGGCGGGGCGGCTGGGCAACCGCCCCCACGACCTGATCGCCGACAAGATTCGCTCGATCCTGGCGGACTATGCATGGGCCTGCGGCTATGACCAAGATCCTCGTAGTCGGTGAGCTAAACGCAGACCTGGTGGTCAGCGGGCTGAGCGCCTTTCCCGCCCTGGGCCAGGAGGTCGTGAGCGGTGAGCTGCGCACAGTGCTGGGAAGCTCGTCGGCCATCTGCGCGGCGGGCCTGGCCCGGCTGGGAGCGGTGGTGGACCTGGCCGGCAAGCTGGGAGACGACCACTACGGGGAGTTTGTCGCCGCTGAGCTGCGCCGGCTGGGCGTGGGGACCGATCACCTGCTCCGAGACCCGTTGCTTCAGACCGGGCTCACGATTGTCCTCGCCTATCCTCACGAGCGGGCGCTGGTGACCTTCCCAGGCTCGATTGCCGCCCTGCGCCGTGAGGAGATCCCTACTTCCATGCTGGCGGCTTACTGCCACCTGCACGTCGGCTCCTACTTCCTGCAAAAGGGGCTGCAGCCTGGGCTGATCGACCTGTTTGATGCGGCGCATGGCGCCGGGCTGAGCGTCTCGCTGGACACGGGCTGGGACTCAGAGGAGAAGTGGGGCGGCCCGGAGCTGAGTGCCCTTTTGGGGCACGTGGACATCTTCCTTCCCAATGAACGAGAGTGCTGTGCGATCGCCGGCACGGAAGACGTAGAGGACGCTGCGCGCAAGTTGGCAGGGAGAGCGCGGCTGGTGGTAGTCAAGCGCGGGCCGGAGGGGGCGATGGCGATGTGTCAGGGTCATCTGATCCGCAGCCCTGGGTTTCGGGTTGCGGTCGTCGATACAACCGGCGCAGGTGACTCGTTCGATGCCGGCTTCCTCTACGCGCACGTCATCAAACGACAGGAGTTGGGCGAGGCCCTGCGCTTCGCCAACGCGTGCGGGGCGATCTCGACTACAGGGTACGGAGGCACGGCGGCTCAGCCCATGCTGCAGCAGGTTCTGGGCATGCTGGACCGGTAGGCACGGACGTGCCTCTACGAGTCTCTGCAGAGCCGTCCCAGCAGGAACGTTCAGAGCTTGTACCGGCCAGGTGTTCTGATCCGCCGGGATCTTGGCCAAACACGGCGTTGGATGGCTCCGCTCGGGACGGGCACGAGGCGAGGAACGCGCGAGGGCCTCGTCCGGAATGACCCACCCCCAGCCCCGGACGGCCAGCCGGATGCCGGTCACCGCTGGCCGCCGGACACGGGCGCCCGCCCTGACGCCCGCCGGTGAGCCGGGCCAGGACGAGTCACGAATGGACAGACCCTGTCGGCCAGGAGTGGAGCGCAAGCACTGGAAACGCCCCTAGAACTGCCTCCTCGGCCGGTACTGGATCGCCTCGGCCGGGAGCGGCGCCTGGATGTGGTCGCTCCGACCACAGACCCTAAGGGTCTAGCAGGCGGTCATCTCCTACCCCTCGCCAGAGCCCGCTCTCACGCGATCGATGTCGGTGCCGGCCCGCAGTAGGCCGGGGACGGGAACCCGCTTCCCAGCGCCGGTCGCTTCATCGCCGGCCCCCACCCGGAAGGGGTGATTGAGAACTGGCGGGATTGTGGTACCGGCTGCCGGGAACCGCAAGCCGGTCCGGGTGCCCCTGTAGGGCAACCGCGGCCAGAGTCGGGAAACACCCCCGTGAACGTTGGAGCAAATCGTCGAGTTGACAGGTTGGCCTGCATGGCTTATGCTCACGTGCCGGCATGCTAGCGGCCAGGTCTTTCGCACAGTGGAGGTGCGCTATTGTCCTCATCAGACCTTGATCCAGGGGATAATCTCCAAGAGACCCGCAGGCGCACAGGCTATACCCCCAGAAGAGAGACTCCTCCCGAGACCTATCACGAGCTGGGTTTCATGTCGGGGCTGGAGATTCACCAACAGCTCCTCACGGATGAGAAGCTTTTTTGCCACTGCCCGGCCGGCCGCTACCAGAAGGACGGCCAGTACGATGCCGAGGTCATCCGCCACATGCGCCCCACCCTGAGCGAGCTGGGCGAGTACGACGGCACCGCGCTCATGGAGTTCAGGACGCGCAAGACGGTCATCTACCACATCGCGAACGAGACCGCCTGCACGTACGACGTGGACGACACGCCGCCCTTCAAACTCAACCGACGGGCGCTTGAGATTGCGCTGGAGATCGCCCTCCTCCTCAAGACCAACATCGTCGGCGAGCTGCACATCACGCGCAAGCAGTACCTCGACGGCAGCATCCCCACGGGCTTTCAGCGCACCGCCATCGTCGGAATCGAGGGCCGGCTGCCGCTGCCGGGCAAGACAGTGCGCGTCATCCAGATGAGCCTGGAGGAAGATGCCTGCCGCGAGGTGTCGGACGTCGGTCACGAGAGGGTCTATACGACCGACCGGCTGGGCATGCCGTTGGTGGAAACGGTCACCTATCCGGACATGAAGACTCCCGACGAGGTGGCCGAGGCCGCGCACCACATCCGCTTCCTCTGCCGCAGCACGCGCAAGGTGCGTACGGGCATCGGCGCCGCGCGCGAGGATGTCAATGTCAGCATCCGCGGCGGCACGCGCGTCGAGATCAAGGGCGTCGCCCACATAAGCACCATCCCCGAGCTGGTCCACAACGAGGCCTTTCGCCAGCGCAGCCTCCTCCTTATCCGCGACGAGCTGCTGGCGCGGGTGCCCGATGGCCGGGACTGGAGAATGCGCCACGTCGAGGTCGCCCCGGACTCACTGACGGCGACCTCGGCCTGGACCCGCGAAGGGAGAAAGAAGGACTACCGGCTGGTCGCTGCCAACCTGCCTCACTTCCGCGGCCTCCTTTCGTTCTTTACCCAGCCAGGCCACTGCTTTGCCGACGAGCTCAGCGACCGGCTCAAGGTAATCGCCTGCCTCGAGAGGCCGAACATGACGCACTCCGAGGCGCTGCGCGCCGAGGAGCAGGGAGACGACTGGGCGGTCATTCGCGCGCTGCTGGAAGCCGCGGAAGACGATGCCCAGATCCTCTTCTGGGGACCGGACGACGACCTCCGCACGGCGTGCGAGGCGATCGAGGAGCGCTGCCGGCTGGCGTTTCGGGGCGTGCCCAACGAAACGCGCAAGTCCTTTGCCGACGGTACGACGGTTTTTGAGCGTGTGCTGCCCGGTCCGGACCGGATGTACCCGGATACCGACTCGGCGCCCATCCCCATCGAGGAGGAGCTGATCGAGCGCGTCCGTGCGGGCCTGCCCCAGGGCGTGGACCAGCGACTGGAGCAGCTGCGGGGCTGGGGGGTACCGCGCGATGCGTTCGCCTTCCTGTTGAAGCACGATCTGGTCCCGCTCGTGGAGCGCATCGCTGCCGGCTTTCAGGCTGAGCCGCGTTTTGTCGCCACCCTGCTGGCGCATCGCCTGAAGTGCTGGCAGGGCCGCCTGCGGCCGGCCTCGCCGTTTGACTTTGCTCGGGTTTACGACCTGTTCGCTTTTGTCCACGAACGCAGCCTGCACAGGGAGATCCTGTTCGAGATGCTTCCGGTCGCCTACGAGCACCCCAACATGGACCTCGACTCCGTGTTGGCCAGCATCCAGTTCGTCCCCCACGACCGCGACGGCATCTTGATGCTTGTGCCGCTGCTGCGCAAGGAATTCGCCCAGACCCGTACCTCCCCCGACCCGGAGGCCGAGACGCGCTGGGTGATGAAAGAGCTGCGCAGGATGGCCGTCGGCAATCTGCCTCTGTCTGAGCTGGCCGCCCTCGTGCGGGAAGGAGGGGCTCCATGAGCGACCTCTTCAAGGGATACCGGGGCCGCGCGCTCGAGATGCTCCGGAGCTTCGGCGTGCGCGTGTGGAGCGAGGCCGAGGTCCGGACGACGCGGGGCGACTTTCGAGGCATCGTGCTGCCGCGCTCGGTGGACGACGACGACGAGCACATCGTCCTGAAGCTGGCTACCGGCTACAACGTGGGCGTCGCCGTGGGGACCATCCAGCAGATGGAAGAGTGCGGCTACAAGGAGGCCCACTACAAGATTCCCGAGCGCGAGTTTCCCACTTCGCCGGAGAAGCGCAACGTCAAGCTGCTGGGGACGGGCGGGACGATCGCCTCGCGGCTGGACTATCGCACCGGCGCCGTCATCCCGGCCTTTTCCCCCGGCGAGCTCTATGGCGCCGTGCCGGAGCTGGCCGACATCTGCAACCTGACGACGGAAAAGCTCTTTGCCGTCTTTTCGGAGAACATGGGGCCGACGCAGTACAAGGCGCTGGCGCAGGCCATAGGCGACGAGATCCGAAAGGGCATCGACGGCATCGTAATCGGCCACGGTACCGACACGATGCACCACACCGCCGCGGCCCTCTCCTTTATGGTCCAGAATCCACCCGTTCCCATCGTCATGGTCGGCTCCCAACGCTCCTCGGACCGGCCGTCGTCCGACGCGGCCCTGAACCTGATCCACGCGACGACGACGGCTGCCGAGGCGGACATTGCCGAGGTCATGGTGTGCATGTTCGGGCCGACGTCCGACGAGTACGCCCTGCTGCACCGCGGCACGCGGGTGCGCAAGATGCACTCGTCGTACCGCTCCACCTTTCGTACCATCGGAGACATCCCGATTGCGATGGTTCGCCGGGGCATGATCACGCCGCTGCGGCAGGACTACAACCGGCGGCGGAACGACCGCAACGTCGCCGTCCTCAACGTCTTTGAGGAACGCGTCACGCTGCTCTACTATTACCCCAACATGCATCCCGACATCATCGAGGCGATGATCGACCTGGGCTACAGGGGAATCGTGATCGCCGGCACAGGGCTGGGGCACGTAAACAAGCCGCTCTACCCGGCGATCCGGCGGGCCGTGGAGAAGGGCATCCACATCTACATGACGGTGCAGACGCTGTGGGGCTATGTGCACATGTTTGTGTACGACACAGGGCGCGACCTGATGACGCTGGGGATCGTGCCAGCCGAGAACATGCTGCCGGAAGTGGCGTACATCAAGCTCGGCTGGGTCCTGGGGCAGACCAAGGACCCGGCCCGGGTGCGGGAGCTGATGCTTACCCCCATCGCCGGAGAGATCACCGAACGCGAGCCGTACAACGGGTACCTGATCTACCAGGGAGGAATCCCCGAGGTAGAGGAGTTCATCAAAGCGTTTCACAAGTAGCGCTGCAGTCTGTCCATGGGGCCGGTGGAGCCCTATGCAGCCGTCGTGCGCTCAGAGGTGCCCCCCAGGCCGGTGCCGGATCGCCTGCGGCAGGCGGCCGGGGTGCGGTCGCCGCAGGCCACGTTGGCGATGGTTCTGGCGAGCAGCCGCCCTGTGATTCGCTCCTGGCAGCGCGTCACCATGGCCGGCGTTCAGGTGCACTCATGAACGTGGGCGCAAACAAGAAGATGGGATCGCGTTGACCGCACGGATTGTGCTGCCCAGGCCCGGCTACGGCAGCGGGACTTGCTCGACCGGGCAAGTGTCGAGGTAGCCTTCGTCGTTGGCGTCACCCTCGGCACCCCACAGGCACCCAAGCGGCAGCCGTGACACCAGGCTGTCCATGAGGGCGTAGTCATAATCGTCCGATACCCAGCCGACGGACTGCCACCGGTCGGCCTCGCCAAGCCCCAGCGCGAGGAACACGTCCGAGTCTGAGGTCGAATAGCGATCGTTGGGGTTCGCGGCCGACCCCGGCGGACCCCACTCGACCAGGGCGGCATACACGGAGCTCAGGAAGCACAGGCTGTTCTCGCCGGGCCAAGCCGACGCAGCCGTTTGGTCGTAGAAGGAGCCCCAGTAGGTCCAGCCGTCAGGCACCGACGCGGGCGCCGGATAGGCCGCCGGCATATTCTCGCAGCAGGTGGACGAATCGACGAAGAACCTGGCAAACACGTCGTCGTTGCCCAGTGCCCCCGGAAGCATCGTCACGTCGTAGACGGCTCCGCCAAGGCCCGTCCATTCCTCATTGCAGCTCAGAGATCCGATGAACAGGTACGTGAGCGGCGTCCTGTACTCGACCTGCACGCTCCGGTTCGCGTTCGCCGGGGGATCCTGCACCTTCGAGATGCGGAGCAGGTACTCCTTGAGCGCCCCGTTGGCACCGCCTTTCAGCCGCGAGGTCGTGAGCACCATCGCCCCTCCTTCGCGGCGCTTGTCGTCGATCTCTGCGAGCGGGCTCGACTGCGGCGCCGGCAGGATGTCCATCGCCCAGCGGGTCGTGTTGTGGCTGAGGCTGTAGGCGCAGTTCGCATTGCCCGGGCACACCCCGGCGGCCGGCTCAAAGGCCAGCTCCACCTTGGGCAGCTCTTGCAGGCTCGACTCGTTGGTCAAGAAGCTGAACCACATGTAGTCGCCCCAGACCACTTGCCCGTTCACGAGGGTTGCCGGCCATTCGTAGCCGGCCTTCATGCCCGCGAAGAGGGGACAGCTCGCGTCGGGCGAGCTGCAATCGATGCGCGTCACGTGAAGGGTGAACTGCACCGGCGCCTGGCCTTCCTCGGGGTAGACGCGGATGAAGTAGGGCGGGTTGGGCAGGTAGTACTTGGGTCCCACGCGCGGCCCAGAGCTGCCCGGATAGGGCGCCAGGGCGCGGCTCAGATCGTTCTGCGCGAACACCTGGTAGTTGGCCCCGTCCGAGACCTGGATGCCGTAGAGGCCGCCGGCGAACATGCCCTCCAGGCGGTACCAGAGCATCGCGCGGGCCGAGGGCAATGCCCCGCTCGCCGTCTTTACCTTGTCGCCGCTCCCGAACGTCAGCGGCGCAGCGGTGCGAACGGACTGGTTCGCGGCAAAGTACCTGAAGAAATCCACGACGAGCGGCTGGTGGTCGGAGAGGTTGCACCACCCGCCGGCGTCCTGCGGCAGGTTCGCTTCCCACGCCAGGCGCACGCGCTCCAGCCGGTAGGGCCGGTACGGGCCCTGGAACGCATAGTCGTACCTCTGGCCCTCGCAGGCCGTATCACCCCCGCATGGGGCGGAGATCTTGTCCGCGCTTTCGCTGAAGCGGATCCCCTGCGTGGCACCGGGATCGATCTCGCTCACGTCAAGTCCCCGCGGCGATCCGAACCAGAAGTAGGAATCGGCGAGAAAGCTGCCCGCCGGCCCGCCGGTCTCGCTCCTGGAAAAGTAGTCGAGACCATAGTACGCGCTTCGGAACAGCGACTCCCACTCAGCCTGCGCCGAGACGGTGCTCCCCGAGACGGAGAGGCGCCCGGGAATGTTCAGGTCGCCCACAAAGAACACCGGGGCCGATGCCATCTCCGAGCCGGCAGGCCCACACGTCTGCACCACGTCCTGGACCTGCTGGAGCTGCCTGCGGCGCACCCACGCGTACTCGTCGTCGGCCTGCAGGTGCGTGAACACCACGTAGGCCGAGCCATTGCCGAGCTTCAGCCTCGCGATCGCCACCGACTTCCAGGCGTTGGCGTCGTCGCCGGCACTGTCGTCAAAGGTCTCGGCGTACACCGCGTCGAGCCCGCTCGACGGCGCTGCCTCCACCGCCACTCCCGTCACCCCGCCCTGGCATTCCTCCCGCAGCGGGAGGAAGGGCAGCCTCGAAAAGAGCATGAGCCCGCTGTCCTCGACCTTGAGCGGAAAGCCGTCGACGGTGGTCACCCGGTAGGGATAGTCGCCTTCCAGCTGGTCCGCCAGCTCCGACCGGAAGCCCTCGTCCCAGGCCTCGTTGATCACGGCAACGTCGGGCGCCGCGCGCCGGATGCCTTCGGCGATATACTCAGCCTTGTCGTCCAAGGCGAGGGGCTCCCCGTTGCAGACGAACGTCTTGGTAAAGTTGGCCTGCGCCGCCTCCGGAAAAGCGCACACGTTATACGTGAGGATCCGGAGCGCCTCGCTCGAAGCAGCCACGGGCAGCGCCGGGGCTACGTGCGCCTTGGGCAGGCCCGTCACAGCCGGGACCGCCTTCTTGGGCACGGCAGTCTTGGGCAGGGGTGCGACCTTCGGGGCCACGCTCGCGCGCACGCCGAGAGGCACTGGCACAGAGGTGGCCTTGGGAGCCACGCTCACGGGAGTGGCGAGACTCCCTGGTACGGATGCTCCTTCGGGAGAAGCCTGCTCAGGCCGCGAAACTGCTTCTGGAGAGGGAGCAACCGCAGCAGCTGTCGGAACATACGCGGTGGGCATCGCCGGCACGGAAGTGGCTCTGGGAGCCTCTTCCACGGGGTTCACAGGCGTCACCGCAACGGGCGTCGAGTCTGCCGATCTTGCCTCAGGCAGGGCGACCCGTATGCGGGAGCAGCCGCCGGCGAAGAGCGCGACCATCAGCAAGCCAATGACCAGTCCGAGACGGTTGTGGCGATTCATGCTGTGTCCTCCAGATCGGCTACTACAGGCCACTATAGCAGATACGGAGGGCAGCGGCAAGCCCGGATAGGTCCCACTGTATGTACAGGCCGGGTTCCGTCGAAGAACCGAATGTGGCGGTATCACTTGGCGAACTTGGTGCAGGATTGGGTATGGTCGCATCCTCCGGTCCCCGCAGGTGCCCCCTGCGAAGGCGCTTTGCCACCTGCTGGTGTACTGGGCGGCTGGTGGGGGGCACTGCCGCTGCGCCGGGTGTCTGTGCTGACTGGCGCGCCGCCAAGAGCCGGCCCAGCCGCAGCATACCGATTCCTAGCGCCAGTCGCTTCATCGTCCGCCTCCACACGAAAGGGGAAATCCACCACCGGCTGCGCCGTGACCAGAGAGAAGCCGCAGACTAGCCGGAGTCCTTCACCAGGGCACATGGGGGCGTTCACTGCTTGTCTACGCCATAGAGGTGGTGATCGTGCTGTTCGGCCAGGCCAGCGACGCCGAGATCAGTGGCCCTTTCCAGAATCCTGCGAAAGGCTCGGGTAGTCACGCCGCTCTGTTGCTTCAGCCGCGCTGCTTCCACCAGGCGAGCGATCACCTCTGCCGGTTCCAGGTCTTCGCCGGCAGCCAGTGATACGATATCGGAATACAGTGAAGCCGGAAGCTCGAGAACG
>Ga0316622_100000906_pt1 | contig 18420 bp, 15 predicted proteins | sample OWC_Aug_OW2_C1_D_FD_207646 | JGI IMG/M metagenome (GOLD analysis project Ga0316622, IMG submission 207646) | Wetland soil microbial communities from Old Woman Creek delta, Ohio, United States - OWC_Aug_OW2_C1_D5_C | ecosystem: Environmental > Terrestrial > Soil > Wetlands | place: USA: Ohio... | reverse complement strand
GGCGTGGCCTTCGAGCGGCGTCTCTGGTTCAGCGACACCTACATCCGCACGCCGACCGGCTGGCGCTACGCGTTCGGACAGGCCTCGCTGCCGTTGCCCGCGGATCCGCCAGCCGCCGAAGGTAAGCGCTAGCACGCCCCGGCACCTGACTCATCAAGGTGAGCGTGAGGAGGCCCCATTGTCGGCACGAATCGCGCGGGCCCATACTGTGGCGTGCCCGTCGCGCGCTCTGCGCGTGAGGCAACTTCGTCGAATTTGAAGGGCTACTGACCACCCGTTCGCGTCCGGAAATACACGATCATGGGATGCCTGCTCAAGCAAGGCGGTGGGCTCTATCCGAGGCTGCGCATCGGCGCGGTACTGTTGGCGGCGGGTGAGGGCCGCCGCATGGGGCGGGTGGTCAAACCGCTGATTCGACTGCAGGGCGTGCCGCTGATCACCCGGCACCTGGTCGCCCTGAGCGGCGCCGGTGTCGACGAGGTCGTCGTCGTGACCGGCTACGCCCGCGAAGCGGTCGAGCAACAAGTGCGCCGCTTTTCGGTGGGGCTCGCGCACAACGCAGCGCACGCCGAGGGGCAGCAGGTGTCGGTGCGCGTCGGATTGGCGGCACTCGACGGCAGTTTCGACGCCGTGATCATCATGCTCGCCGACCAGCCGCTGATCGGCGCCGGCGACCTGACCGAGCTGATCGGTGCGTTCAAGAAGCGTCCGGGCGGTCACGTCGTGGTGCCGGTCGTGCACGGCCGGCGCGGCAATCCGATCGTGCTCGACAACGCGGCGCACGTGCGGATTCTCGCGAGCGACACGAACCTGGGTTGCCGCCACCTGATCGAGCGACAACCGGAACTCGTGCACGTTCACGAAACCACCAACACCCGCTTCGTCACCGACCTGGACACCGTGGAGGACGTGCGCGAGCTCGCACAGCGCACCGGCTGGCGCCTCGAACTGCCGCCGGAGGAACTCGCGCCGTAAGCGGCCCAGCAGTTGTATTTTTGCAGTGCGTTGGTCCAGCATCGGTGGCTCAAGAAGAATTCTGGAGGAGCGCCCGATGATTCCCCGTGAATTCGACTATCACGCGCCGCAATCCGTTCCGGATGCCCTCAGCCTGCTGCAGCAGTTCGGCGACGAGGCCAAGCTGCTGGCCGGGGGTCACAGCCTGCTGCCGATGATGAAGATGCGCTTTGCGCAACCCGGGCATCTGATCGACCTGGCCCGGATTCCGGAACTCAAGGGCATCCGCGAGAGCGGAGGCACGATCCACATCGGCGCGATGACCACGGAGAACGAACTCATCTGGTCGAAAGTGCTGCAGGAGAAGTGCCCGTTGCTGGTGGAGGGCGCGCGGCTCATCTCCGATCCGCAGGTGCGCTACAAGGGCACGATCGGCGGCGACATCTCGCACGGCGACCCGGCCAACGATCACCCCGCATTGATGCTGGCCCTCGGCGCGTCCTTCGTGCTCAAGGCCGCGTCGGGCGAACGGGTCGTGCCGGCCGACGGCTTCTTCGTCGGCACGTACGACACGCTGATGAAGCCCGACGAGATCATGACGGAGATCCGGATCCCCGTCCCTGCGCCCGGTACCGGCTACTGCTACGCCAAGCTCAAGCGGAAGATCGGCGATTTCGCGACGGCAGCGGCGGCGGTCACGCTGCGCATGAAGGGCGAGGTGGTCCAGGAAGTCGCGATCGCGCTGACCAATGCGGGCGCGACGCCGCTCAAGGCGCGCGCGGCCGAGGACGCATTACGCGGCAAGGCGATGACCGACGCATCGATTGCGCAGGCCGCCGGGCTTGCGATGGGCATCTGCGATCCGGCTGCGGATCAGCGCGGCGATGCGGAGTACAAGCGGGCCATGACCGGGGAGATGGCCCAGCGTGCGCTGCGCATGGCCCGTTCGCGCGCCAGCCGCTGAGACCGGGGAGAAGAACATGACCAGGAAGCAGACCGTATCGTTCAAGCTGAATGGCAAGACCGTCGACGTCGTGGTCGAGCCGCGCGAACTGCTCATTCACACCCTGCGCGAAAAGCTGCTGCACACGGGTCCGCACATCGGCTGCGAAACCTCGCATTGCGGCGCGTGCACGGTGGATCTCGACGGCATGTCGGTCAAGTCCTGCACGGTACTGACGGTGCAGTGCCAGGATGCCGACGTGCTGACGATCGAAGGTTTCGAGCAGGGGGGCACCCTGCACGCACTGCAGGAGGGTTTCACGACCCAGCACGGCCTGCAGTGCGGTTATTGCACCCCGGGGATGATCACGCGCGCCTATCGGCTGCTGAAGGAAATCCCCAATCCGTCGGAGGAAGAGATCCGTTACTGGATGGCAGGCAACCTGTGTCGCTGCACGGGTTACCAGAACATCGTCAAGGCCGTGCAGTACGCGGCAACCAAGCTCGCGGCGACGTCCGCCTGACCAACAACGATCCTTACGGAGCATTCGCCATGGCTGCTTCAACCGACACGCTCGAGCGCGAGACCAAGTTGCAGGGGATGGGCAGTTCCCGATTGCGCAAGGAAGATGCGCGCTTCATCCGCGGCCGGGGCACGTATGTCGACGACATCAAGCTGCCCGGCATGCTGTTCGGGGCGATGGTGCGCAGTCCCTACGCGCATGCCCGCATCAAGTCGATCAACAAGGCGAAGGCACTGGCGGTGCCGGGTGTCGTCGCGGTGCTGACCGCGGACGACCTGAAGCCGGTGAACCTGCACTGGATGCCCACGCTCGGTGGCGACGTGCAGGCCGTGCTGGCGGACAAGAAGGTCTGTTTCCAGATGCAGGAAGTGGCGATGGTGATCGCCAGCGATCGCTACAGCGCGGCGGACGGCGCGGAGCTCGTCGAAGTCGATTACGAGGAGTTGCCGGCCATCGTGGACCCGCACCAATCGATGGCACCCGATGCGCCGATCATCCGCGAGGACATCGCCGACAAGGACAACGTGAGCCACGGACCGCGCACGCACCCGAACCACATCTTCACCTGGGAGGCGGGCGACAAGGCCGCCACCGATGCGGTCTTCACCAGTGCCGAGGTGACGGTCAGGGAGGAAATCCTGAATCCGCGCGTGCATCCGTGCCCGCTGGAGACGTGCGGATGCGTGGCGTCGTTCGACAAGCCCACGGGCCAGTTGACGGTCTACATGACGTCGCAGGCGCCGCACCTCGTGCGCACGGTCGTGGCCATGCTCTCCGGCATCCCGGAGAGCAAGATCCGCATCGTCGGCGGCGACATCGGTGGCGGCTTCGGCAACAAGGTCCCGGTCTATCCGGGCTATGTCGTCGCCATCGTCGCGTCGATCGTGACCGGCGTGCCGATCAAGTGGATCGAGTCGCGCATCGACAACATCTCGACGACGGGATTTGCCCGCGACTACCACGGTGTCGGCGAACTTGCGGCCGACAAGGAGGGTCGCATCAAGGCCCTGCGCTTCACGGCGCTGGCCGATCACGGCGCATTCAATTCGCACGTCTCGGCCACCAAGCTGCCGGCCGGCCTGTTCAGCATCTGCACCGGTTCCTACGCGATCCCCAAGGCCTATTGCCGGGTCGACGCGGTCTACACGAACAAGGCGCCCGGAGGCGTCGCGTATCGGTGTTCGCTGCGCGTCACCGAGGCGGTGTACCTGATCGAACGCATGATCGACGTGCTGGCCCAGAAGCTCGGCATCGACAAGGCGGAGATCCGCCGGCGCAATTTCGTCAAGGCGGAACAGTTTCCGTACACCACGTCGCTGGGGTGGACGCTCGACAGCGGCAACTACCACGCCGCGCTGGAGAAGGTGCTGAAGGCGGTCGACTACGAGGGGCTGCGCCGGGAGCAGGCCGAGAAGCGCGCCAAGGGCGAGCTGATGGGAATCGGTATCTCGACGTTCACCGAGATCGTGGGCGCAGGACCCACCAAGGTCTGCGACATCCTCGGCATCGGACTCTTCGACAGCTGCGACATCCGCGTCAATCCGACCGGGAGTGCAATTGCGCGCCTCGGAACGATGAGCCAGGGCCAGGGCCACGCGACGACCTACGCGCAGATCATTGCGACCGAGCTCGGCCTGTCGTCGGACGAGATCCAGATCGAGGAAGGCGACACCGACAAGGCGCCCTACGGAGCGGGCACCTGGGGGTCGCGTTCGACGCCGGTCGGCGGGGCGGCCGCGGCGATGGCGGCGCGCAAGATCCGCGCGAAGGCACAGAAGATCGCGGCGCATCTGCTGGAGGTCGGTGAAGGCGACCTGGAGTGGGAAGTCGACCGCTTCAAGGTCAAGGGCAATCCGAGTGCGGCCAGGACGATGAAGGAGATCGCGATGGCGGCGCACACCAGCAACCTGCCCGACGGCATGGAGAAGGGACTCGACGCAACCGAGTACTACGACCCGCCCAACCTGACGTTTCCGTTCGGCGCCTATGTCTGCGTGGTCGACGTCGACCGTTTCACCGGCGAGACCAAGGTCCGGCGCTTCTATGCGCTGGACGATTGCGGGACCCGGATCAACCCGATGATCATCGAGGGCCAGATCCACGGCGGACTCACGGAAGCCTTCGCCGTCGCCTTCGGCCAGGCCATTCCCTTCGACGAGAACGGCAATCACCTCGGCAACAGCCTGATGGACTACTTCCTGCCCACGGCCGTGGAAACGCCGCACTGGGAGACCGACTACACGGTCACGCCCTCGCCTCACCATCCGATCGGCGCCAAGGGCGTGGCGGAATCGCCGCACGTCGGCGGCATCCCCTGCTTCTCCAATGCGGTCGTCGATGCCTTTGCGCACCTGGGGGTGACGCACATGGACATGCCGCACACCGCGTTCCGAGTGTGGCAGCAATGCAAGGCGGTGGGCGTCGACAAGCGCTAGACCGCCCGGCAGGACCATCAACGTGAAAGTCGAGCTCGAGAAGTCGTTTCCCATGCCGGGCCCGGCCGAGGTTGCCTGGGAGTTCCTGCAGAGCATCGAGTCGGTGGCCGGGTGCATGCCCGGCGCGAAAATCACGGAACGCCTCGACGGGGGACGCTTCAAGGGAACGATGACCGTGAAGATCGGCCCGGCGACCATGTCGTTTCGAGGCGATGTCGAGGTTCGCGACGTTGATCCGACCGCGAGGTCGCTGGCCCTGCTGGCCAAGGGGACCGACAGCACCGGCACCTCCGGCGCTTCGATGGATCTCAAGGCCCGTATCGAGTCCGTCGGCGACGCGTCGTGCAATCTCATCGGCGCCAGCGAGGTGTCGATGAGCGGCAAGGCGGCTGCATTCGGCGGACGGATGATGAACTCGGTCGCCGAGCAGATCATGCAGCAGTTCGCCGCCAACTTCGCGGCCCAGGTCTCGGCGCTGTCCGCGCGCCGGGCAGCCGTCTTGGCGCCGAGCCCCGACGTGCCCGGTGACGCGGCTGCCGTGCTGCCACCGATCGTGCCGCCCGTCGCCAGCGAGCTGAACGGACTCGCCTTGGCGTGGGCGGTCTTCAAGGACTGGCTGCGCAGCCTGTTCGCAAAGAAGGCCGCGTGAGTCTGTCCGGACAACGCATGAACGAGGTCGCTCTCCTGCGCGCGCAGCTGCAGGATTCGGGGTACATCGCCGAGCCGCCGCTCGCCGCCGCACTCCTGCTGATGTTCGATCTCGGTCGTCCGTTGCTGCTCGAGGGTGACGCCGGCGTCGGCAAGACCGAGGTGGCAAAGGCGCTCGCCACGGTACGCAAGGCGAAGCTCATCCGGCTGCAGTGTTACGAAGGGCTCGACGTGCACGCGGCGATGTACGAATGGAACTATCAGCGGCAGCTGCTGGCCATCCGGCTCCTGGAGCACGACGATCGCGCTGTCTCCGTGAAGGAGCAGGACATCTTCTCCGAGCGCTACCTTCTGAAGCGCCCCCTGCTCGAGGCGATAAGCTGCGCCGAGCCGCCGGTGCTCCTGATCGACGAAGTCGACCGCGCCGACGAGGCGTTCGAGGCGTACCTGCTCGAATTGCTGTCGGATTTCCAGGTTTCGATCCCGGAGCTGGGCACGATCCACGCCGTTTCCCGCCCGCTGGTCGTCATCACGTCGAACGGGACGCGCGAACTCTCGGACGCGCTCCGGCGCCGCTGCCTGTATCAGTACATCGACTACCCCACGTTCGAGAAGGAGCTGGCGATCGTCGAGATCAAGGTGCCGGGTGCCGCGGGGCAGTTCGCGCGCCAGCTGGTCGAATTCGTGCAGAGCGTGCGCCGCATGGACCTGCAGAAAAGGCCGGGAATCGCGGAAACGCTCGACTGGGCGGCGGCTCTGCTGCGCCTCGGCATTGCGACGATCGACGGTGACGGGGCGGACCGCATCGTCGAAACCCTGAGTGCTCTCATCAAGACCCGGGACGACCGCGCCGGCTTCACCCGCGAGGTCATTGCCCGCATCGCGGCCGCATGCTGATCGTCGCCCCATCCCAGGCCGCGGACGTTGGCGCCGCCGTCCGGGCGCGCCTGGCAGGTTTCGCCGGCTTTCTGCACGCGAACGGGTTCGGCACGGCCGGCAGCGACTCAGCCCGCGTGCTCGAAACGGCGGATCGCATCGGGATTCTCGATCCGCGAGTCCTGCGTTGGAGCCTCAAGGCACTCCTGTGTGGCCGTGGCGACGAATGGCGGCGTTTCGATACACTGTTCGACGCGTACTTCATGCCTCCGAACAAGAAGGTGTTCGTCGAACACCGGGCCACGAGTGCGGGAGTGGCGATCCCGACAGGCGGCTCGCGCGACGGTCACGAAGAGTCGCCCGCCGCCGCCGCCGATGGCTCGTCAAGCGACGACGATGGGATCGCTGCCCGGCATGGCGCCAGCCGCGAGGAATCGCTCGCCTCCACGAGCTTCCGCGACCTCGATCAGGCCGGCGATGCGCGGGCCATGGAGGCACTGATGCGCCGCTTCGCGAGACGCTTGAAACACCTTCAACTGCGCCGCGAAGTACGCTTCCATCACGGCCGCCGCCTCGACCTGCGGGGCACGATACGGAAGAGCGTGGGCAGTGGCGGCACGCCGTTCCGGCTCGCCTGGAAGACCCGGCGCCGAGTGCGCCCGCGCCTCGTCCTGCTGCTGGACGTCAGCCGCTCCATGAGCCAGTACAGCTTTTTCTACCTGCGCCTCGCCCGCGCACTGTGCGGCGAACTGTCGGACGTGCATTGCTTTATTTTCCACACGCGGCTCACCGGCGTGTCGGAAGCGTTGCGCGATCCGGACCCGTGGCGATCCCAGGAGCGGATGCACCTGCTGGCTGCCGGCTGGGCAGGCGGGACACGCATCGGGGAATGCCTGCGCGATTTCAATCGCGACCACGGGCCGCGCCTCGTGCATTCACGCACCGGCGTAATCATCGTCAGCGACGGTTATGACACCGGCGAACCGGCGCTGCTGGGGGAGTGCCTCGCTACGCTCAAGCGCCGGGCACGACGCCTCGTCTGGATCAATCCGCTGCTGCGGCAACCGGGCTTCACCCTGGAAAGCCGCGGAATGCAGGCGGCATTGCCTCATCTGGATCTGCTGACGCCCGGCGCCGATCTCGCGGGCATCACGCTTATACTGCCGCAGATCATCGACACCCTGCGCTGACATGCCAACGATGACCAACGCCGGATTGATGGACATGGCCCGCGACCTCGCAGCGCGCGGCGTGCCGTACGCGCTGGTCACCGTGGTTCGCGCGATCGCACCCACGTCGGCCTACCTCGGCGCCCAGGCGATCGTCCTCGCCGACGGGACCTTGCATGGCTGGATCGGCGGCGGATGCGCCAGGGGCGTGGTCATCGGCGCCGCGCAGGACGCGATCGCCGCGGGTGAGCCGAGGCTCGTGCGCATCAGCAACGACCGGATACAGTCCGACGAGGACATCGAGCAGCACGCGATGGCCTGCGCCAGCAACGGCACCATTGAACTCTTCATACAGCCCTGCACCGATCGCAGCGCGCTTTGCGTGCTGGGTGATACACCGGCGGCCGACGAGGCACGATTCCTGGCGCAGCGACTCAACATCGGACTCGCCGATGCGCCCGATCAGGCACCGATCGTCCTGGTCGCGACGCAGGGACAAGGCGATGAGGAAGCCCTCGAGCGTGCGCTGCGGAGTTCAGCAACGCACGTGTTGATGATCGCCAGCAGACGCAAAGCGGAGAGGTTGCGTGAAGCGATGCGGATGCGCGGCATCGACGAATCACGGCTCGCGCGGCTCACCGCCCCCGCCGGCCCGGATGCCGGTGCGAGAACGCCCGGCGAGATCGCGCTGGTGTCGCTCGTCGGGGTGCTGGCATTCCTGCGTGGTCGTTCCCTGACGCGCGCCGATGTCCAGCCCCCCGCCGCGAAAAGTGCCGCGACGGCTGGCGACAGGTTCGTCAACCCGGTGTGCGGGGTGGCCGTGAGTACCGCCAGTCCGAAACACGTCGAAACCTACGAAGACGTGGCTTACTACTTCTGCTGCGATGGATGCTGGACGACCTTCCGGCAGGACCCCGCGAAATACGCGGCGATCCACCACGCGGCCATCGCGAAATCATCGACCTGACGCTCGATGAACCGAGGTCGTGGCCCTGCCCGGGCACTCGGGCTGATGCTGGCACTCACCGGGGCATTGGTCGGGGGCTGCTCGACTGTGCAGCCCGCCGCGGACCCACTGGCGGTGCTCAACGCGATCCGCGCCAACGGTTGTAATGGCAAGCCTGGTGCCGCGACGCTGCACCCGGATCAGCATCTCGACCGCGTCGCCACCCGACTGGCCGGCGGCGACGGGCTTGCCGACGCCATCGCCGCCGAACGCTATCCGTCGGCGCGATCGACCTCGATACACGTCGTCCGGGCACCGGACGACAGTGCAGTCGGCATCCTGCTCGAGACGCGATTCTGTGCCGCGATTACCGACGATGAATTTGCGTCGATCGGCGTCGCCGGCCGCGATGGCGAAACGTGGCTTGTCCTGGCCGCGCCATTTCGCGCGCCACAAGCAGACAACCGCGCCGCATCGAGCCGCGTGCTCGAACTCGTCAACGCCGCCCGGTCGCGCCCGAGGAAGTGCGGCAGCGGCCGGTTTGCCGCGACCGCGCCCCTGACACTCGATGCGACGCTCGGTCGCGCAGCCGGGACCCATGCGCGGGACATGGCCCGCCGCGGCGTCCTGTCGCATGAGGGCTCGGATGGCAGCACGGTTGGGGACCGTGTCACTCGAGCAGGATACCCGTGGCGGTCGGTGGCCGAAAACATCGCCTCCGGCCAGAAGGACGCGGACGACGTCGTGCGGACCTGGCTGGAAAGCCCGGGACACTGCGCGAACCTGATGAACCCGGACATGCGCGACATGGGGGTAGCCTACGCGTTTGACGCGTCGAGCACGGACGGCATCTATTGGGTCCAGGTATTCGCCGCTCGTCGCTAGCACGGGTGGCGTCCGCGTCACGCCCTCCTGAGCACCAGCACATTGCCGACCAGCGAAACCGCCACGCCCGTCCAGGTCAGCGCCTGCCAGTGTAACCCCTCGAAGGCCGCGGAGATCGCCAGCGCGACGATCGGGATCACGACGCCGGTGTATCCCGCGCGCGCCGCGCCGATGCGCCCGAGCAACGTCAGGTAGCTGCCGAATGCGAGGATCGAGCCGAAAACGGCGAGGTAAAGCAGCGACAGCACGTATGAGGGCGCCGGGTTGAATGCGAATGACCGGCCGGCCGCGACGGTCCAGATCGCTACGAAGATCGCGCCGTACAGCATCCCCCAGGCCATGGCCTGCCAGACCGGGATGGCACTGTCGTGATTGCGGTGCGCGGCCATGCTGCCGAGCGCGGACAGGATCACCGACAGAGCCGTCAGGACGACGCCGAGCACCGGGCGGTCGGTGCTTTTGAAGTCCGCGAACTCGGGCGCGAAGACGAGCGCGATGCCGGTGATGCCGAGCACGGAACCCGTCGCGACCCGCGCAGTCATCGGCGTGCCGAAAAAGAGCCGCAGGCCCAGCATCCCGAGCAGCGGGCTAGCCGAGTACCCGACGGCGACCAGCCCCGAGACGAGATGCTGCTCGGCGTGGTAGACGAACACATAGCTCGCACCGAACATCAGCACGCCCTGCAGCGCGATCCACGCGTGGTCCCTCGGCGAGAACCGCAGCCGGAGCCGCCGTGCGTGACAGAACGCGAACAGCAGCAGCGACGCGAGCAGGAACCGGTAGACGACGCTCGCCTCCGGCGCGACGACGCCGAGCTGGAACGTGATCGCGAGCCAGGTCGAGCCCCAGATCGCGACGCAGGCGACGAAGAGCTGCAGGTTGCTCAAGCGGGCCGACGCGCGATGCGCTGCGGCAAGCGGGTCGCCGCACTCCTGCGCTCTTCGGCTCCCCAACGCATGGGACGGATCTTCACAGCGTGCAAAGCGCGCGGTCAAGACGATTCCGCCGAGGCCGGTCATCCTCGATCGCAGCGGGGACGCCTGCCGGCGGTGTACAGTTGGCCGGCAGGACCTGACGAGACCGAAAGGCGTGGCAAGCGATTACAAGTACTTTGCGTTCCTCAGCTACAGCCACGCTGACGAGCGCTGGAGCCGCTGGCTCCACCGGGCCCTGGAAACCTACCGGGTTCCCAAGCGGCTGGTCGGGCGGGCCACCGGTCAGGGCCCCGTTCCTGGCCGCCTTGCACCGGTCTTTCGCGACCGTGACGAACTGACCGGCGGCGCGGACCTCAGCAGCAAAGTCACCGCGGCGCTGGAGGCATCGCGCAACCTCGTCGTCATCTGCTCGCCCGCGGCGGCCCGTTCCAGGTGGGTCGACGAAGAAGTGCGTGTCTTCAAGCGAATGGGCCGCGGTGACCGTATCTTCACCCTCATCGTCGACGGCGAGCCGAACGCCGCCTCGAGGCAAGGCCAGGAAGAGCGGGAGTGCTTCGCAGCCTCGCTGCGCTACCAGCTCGAGCCGGACGGCACCCAGTCGACCCGGCGTGCGGAGCCGATCGCGGCGGATGTGCGTACGGGCAAAGATGGCAAGGCCGGTGCCAGGCTCAAGCTCATCGCGGGTTTGCTCGACATCGGATTGGATGATCTCCGGCAGCGCGAGCATCGGCGACAGCAAAAGCGGCTGCTCGCGATCACCGCGGCGTCCCTCGCCGGCACACTGATGACGGGCATGCTCGCCATCACGGCATGGCTGGCCCGCCAGGATGCGGTGCGCAGCCGCGACCGGGCCGAAGACCTGATCGGTTTCATGCTCGGTGACTTTCGCCAGCAACTCGAACCGCTCGGCAAGCTGGAGCTGCTCAAGAATGTCGGCGACAAGGCGATGACCTATTTTTCGTCGCTGAATGAACGCGACATTACCGACGATACGCTGCTGCGCCGCGCGGAGGCACTGCGGCAGATCGGCGACGTGCGGCTCTCGCTCGGCGAGTTCGGCCCGGCCCTGGATGCCTTTCAGGACTCGTTGACGCTCAGCCAGACGTTGAGCAAGCGATCGCCGGATAACCAGGACTGGCTGTTCGCCCTGGGCAACGCGTGGTTCTGGGTCGGCAACACCCATTGGCAGAAGGGCGACCTGGAGGCCGCCGTCGCGCCAATGACCGAATATCTCGACGCGGCCGAGCGCCTCGTACAGCTGGACCCCGGCAACCGGAAATGGCAGCTGGAACGCGGCTATGCGCTAGGCAGCCTCGGCGCCCTGGCGTTCGCCCGGGGAGACAGCGCGGACGCGATCCAGAAATACGAAGCCGCAAGGGACGTGACCGAACGGCTGCTCGACGACGCGCCGACCGATGTTGACCTGCTCCGCAGCCGGATCGAATACCACTCCTGGCTGGCCTCCATCCGGGAAAGCCGTGGCGAGCTTCGAAGCGCACGGGATCTTCACGCCGAAACCCTGCAGCTCACTCGTGATCTGCTGGCCATCCAGCCGGACGATCGACGCCTGTGGGAGGAAGGAGTCCTGAGGCGCAAATTGTATGGCAACGTCCTGCTGCTGATGGGCCAGCTGGATGAGGCGGATCGCGTCATGCGTGATGCCGTGACCCGCATGCGCACGTTGATCGGAATCGATCCAGCGAATGCCGTGTGGCAGCGGCAGCTCGCGAGTGTCCTGGAGCACGAGGCGCGCGTGCTGCGCGCGAGCGGCCGTTGCAGCGCCGCATTGCCGCTGATCGACGAGGGGCTGGCGACCAGCGCACGGATCGCGGACAAGGCCGCCGAAATGCGCGTGGCAGGGCTGACCCGCCTTGCGCTACGAAACGACAAGGCATCTTGCCTGCTGGCCGCCGGACGGGCGCAGGAAGCCGTCCGGATGCTCGATGCATCGCTGGCAGAAACGGCCGCCCCGAGCCAGACGCGTGTCGACTTCGTGGCCCAAGCCAGCGCGCTTGCGACGACCCGCTATCTCGCGGGCGATGCCAGTGTGGCCAACGGACAACCGGACCGCGCCCGCCAGCAGTGGGAGGCCGGGCTCGCCTTACTGGAACCCCGGCACACCGACCCGAATTACCTCGCGGCCCGGGTCCTGCTGCTGTACGCACTGGGCCGAAGCAGCGAGGCGCGGGACATCCACGCGCAGCTGACGGCGCAAGGCTATGCGGAGCCTTACTTCGTCACACGGACGAAAGCGGAAAGCCCGTCGCGCTGAGGAGTCAGGGGTCGTTCCGGATCGTCGGATCGTGCCGCCTCGCGTTGCCTTGCGGGTCGGTGTATTGCAGCGTGTACGAGTAACTGCCCTGGTCCGCCACCGTGTCGCTGACGCTCATGGTCGATCGGCCGGCGTTGTTGGTACCGATGACCGGCGTGCCGAAATCGCCAGTCGGCGCCGGCACTCCGCCGATCGTGACGCCCGTGAACGTGTATCCGGCGTTCGCGAATGTCCAGTCCACGCCGCCCTGCGTGGCCCGGCTCACCGGCACCGGATCCGGATTGCACGATACGCTGCCGTTGTTGTCGACGGTCACTGTGCAGTTTGCATTGCCCATGGGAATTCGTCTCCTCGTTCTCATTGGAATCACCGGGGCCACGCAGGGTGTGCCCCCCCCTTCGTCGAGTATGTGGCGCGCCGCCGTCGCGCCGCAAGCCGGCGTCAGCAGACGGACCCTGACTTCGGGCGCGCGATGAGGGAGAATTCTCTCCATGCTGAAAATCAACCCTCACTACCGCCGGCAGTCGGGCGAATCCACGGCTGGCTTCCTGTTGCTGGGTGTCGCCCTGGCAATCGGCCTCATCGTTGCCGCGTTCGTCGTCTCCCGGAGCCTCGAGCGCATCAAGCTCGCGGGCGACAAGATCACGGTCAAAGGATACGCCGAGGAAAAAGTCGTCTCCGACGCGGGCACCTGGCGAGGTGTTATCACGGTTCGAGCGGGTGACCTTCAGGCCGGTTATCGCGTGCTCGAGGCGGACACGGCACGGGTCCTCCAGTTGCTGAAGTCCACGGTCGGCGCCGATGCGGCGGTGTCCTCGTCTCCGGCCACCACCCGGCCACAGTTCGAGATCGGCCCCGGGGGTGTCCAGACCGGGCGCATCACCGGGTATGAACTGGAACGCACGCTCGAGTTCAACTCCAGCAACGTGGAACTCATTGGCCAGGTTGCCGCGGGCGCCTCGGCGCTCATCAGCGAGGGCGTGAACATCAATTCCTGGCCACCGCAGTATTTCTTCAACGACCTGAACGCCGTGAAGGTGCGTCTCATCGGCGCCGCGACGCGCGACGCCCAGTTGCGAGCCGAGCAGTTTGCGGCGGGGAGCGGCGTGACCGTGGGCGCGTTGCGTTCGGCCTCCCAGGGCGTGTTCCAGATCACGCGACCCAACTCGACCGAGACGGCGGATTACGGCAGCTACGACACGAGCACGGTCGAAAAGGTGGTCAAGGCGGTGGTGACCGTGGAGTACTCCGTCGCGCGAAAATAAGAATCGATCGCGCCACGGTGCGCGAACGTTGTCTCACTTCCATTAGATTCTTCTCATATATCTGGCGTGCCCTGCTAAACAGGTTCCGACACCTGAACACCGAGCGGGGAGCGCCAGATGAACACAAGATTCCTGAATACCAGGCTGCTCGCGACCGTCGCGGCGACTGCCACCCTGTCGTTCGCCGGCATCGCACATGCCGGCCACGGCATCGCCCCAGAGAAGACCCGACCCGGCGGCAGCAGCTGGGTCTACAAGGTCCTTGCCACCAACGACCTTGGCATGCACTGCGTGGACGCCGACTTTTCCGTCTTTTCGATCCTGCCGCCCTACAACGTCGTGAACGCGCAGGTCGTGCGCCGCTCCGGCACTGGCAGGCCGGTGGTGGTGAACGACTCGGTCGTCACGCTGCGCTACGAGGCGGTGCGGGACACGAACGGCTCCATCAACAGCACGAGTCGTCGCAGCAAGACGAACTTCTGGTCCTTTGCCGCGCAGACCTACGGAGCCAGCCTTGCCTACGGCCAGGGACTGAAAGGCCTTTATATGCCGGCGGACGCCCCCACCGTCGCGCAGCGATCGTTCGCCTGGGATACGGGCAGCGCCCTCTTCAAGGCGGAGGGCGTGCCGATCGTGCCCGTGGACGACGCCGGCAACGTGAACCGATATCCGCTGATGCGTGTGGTGGCCGTCGACAAGGCAACCGGCCGCACGGTGGCGAGCACCGATGTCGTCCTGCCGGTCTCCGAGGAAACGACCTGCGCAAACTGCCACGCGACCGGCGCCTCGGCGGCGAGCGACACCGCGGTGACGTGGTCCGCCAAGACCGATCTCGAAATCCAGAGCCGCGAGAACGTGCTCCTGCTGCACGACCACAACAATGGCACACGCCTCTTCGCCTCGAAACCCGTGCTGTGCGCGTCGTGTCACTACTCGCCGGCGCTGGACCTGGCAGGCGCCGGTCCGAACAGCACCCAGTCCGACCACGAACTGATGTCGGCCGTGATGCACGACTTCCACGCCGACAAGATGCGCAGCCCGTCCGGGGCCGCACTGCCGGATCACTGGCTGACCCAGGGCCAGCAGCCGCCGGCCGCCGAGTCGCAGTCCTGCTACCAGTGCCATCCGGGCAAGTCCACTCAGTGCCTGCGCGGCGCGATGACCGATGCGGTGACCTGCCAGAACTGCCACGGTGGAATGAAGAGCGTTGGCGGCAATACGCGACGTCCGTGGGTGGACCTGCCGCGCTGCCAGTCGTGCCACACGGGCGACGCAACGGACCACGTGACGCTCGACCCGTCCCTGATGGCAACCGACGGCATTCGCGCCCTGCTCGCGTTCAGCCCGGATGATCCATCGGCTACGCCGTTCCTCGCGACCAACAAGCGCTTTGCGGAGAACGACGGCAAGCTCTATCGCTACAGCAAGGGGCACAGCGGCATTGCCTGCGAGGGCTGTCACAACAGCACGCACGCGATCTGGCCGAATCCGGTGGACCTGCACAACGACAACGTCGCAGCGAAGCAGCTGCAGGGTCATTCGGGCACGATCTCGGAGTGCAGCACGTGCCATGCCGCAGGCTCGCTGCCACTCACCTTGCGCGGCCCGCATGGCATGCACAACGTCGCCGACTCGCGCTGGACCACCAGTCACAAGAGCCTCGCGGAGTCCAACCTTCCGGCCTGCGCCGCATGTCACGGTGCAGATTTCCGCGGCACCGCGTTGTCACGCACGGCCGCCGTCCGCACGTGGAGCACGGAGTACGGCACGCGCACCGTGCCGAAGGGACAGGCCGTCGGCTGCTACGACTGTCACAACGGGCCGCACGACGACTGACACCGTGCACGTACAGCGAGGGATGAAATGAGAAAGGCCCCGGCCACGGGGCCTTTTTCTTCGACCGACGCCGTGTCGTTTCGCTTACGCAATCAATGACAGATACGCAGATTCCGTCGGGGCGCGCGGCCAGGCATGCCTGCTAAGGTTCGGCAGTGAGTGCGAACGATGACTGAGCCGTCGAGCGCCGCCACTCCCCCGAGACCCCGCGCTCGCAGCTGGGGTCGCGCCGTCATCGTCGTGCTGATTTGCGCATCCGTGGCTCTCTTGCTGTCTTTCGATGAGGCATACGAAAGCCTGCAGCGAGCGCTGTCCGCCGCAGAGCCACTGATCGCCGGGCACCCTTACCTGGGTCCCGGCGTGTTCGTGCTGTTCGCCGCCGTATCGGCAATCCTCGCGTTCTTCTCCAGCGCATTGCTGTTGCCAGCGGCTGTGTTCACGTGGGGCAACACGGTCACCCTCGGTCTGCTGTGGCTCGGCTGGCTGTTGGGTGGCATGTGCACCTATGCGCTGGGTCGCGGGTTGCGCAGACCGCAGGGGAAGGCATCCAAAGCCTCGAGCCAGTTTGATTTCTACCGCCAGCGCTTTCCGGGCGAAGGCACGCTTGCCTTGGTCCTGCTGCTGTGTCTTGCACTGCCTTCGGAGGTTCCCGGATACCTGTGCGGGTATCTCGGCGTGCGCCTCCGCACTTACTTCGCGGCATTGGCCCTGGCAGAGCTGCCTTACGCTGTCGGTGCCGTCTTGCTCGGCAATGGCGTAGTCAATCGCCACCTCGGGTGGCTGGTGGCGTTCGGCTTGCTCGGCGCTGCGCTCAGCTTGTATGCGCTGCGGGCGCTGCACGAGCAGCTTGATCAGCCGTAGTGACTCGCGCGAGGTCCGCCCGCGCGAAGCCCTGGAAAGTCGCGCTTGAGGTGACGATGAGCCTCCAGGAACTCCTGTTCGCGGCCGTATTCAAATCGTTGACCGGTTTTCGCGCATGATCTATAAGCGCCAAAGAACCAACGAGACCACAGGCCTGCACGGGGAAGCCCGCTGGAGGCCGCATTGCACGCAGCGACCGGAGGGGGGATGGGTTCAGCCATGGGACGGGCTGTGACTCGCGGTCGACCGGACGCGTACGCCGGAATCGTGATCACGTGCCTGGCGCCGCTGGTGGCGGCTCAGCGAGCCGGCGCCCAGGCGCCGGACGAGCCACTCGAACAGGTTGTCGTCACCGGCTCACGTATTCCCCGGCCGGACTTCGAGTCGGCGAGTCCCGTCGTCAGTATCACCGCTGCGGCCTTCGAACGCGCGAGTGAACTCAGCGTGGAGTCCGTGGTCAGCAAGTTGCCGCAGTTCACTCCGTCTTTCGGCAGCACCTCGAACAACCCTGCCAACGGCGGCCAGGGCAACGTGCAGCTCCGGGGGCTCGGCGGGACATCCACGCTCGTCCTGATTGACGGTCGGCGCGTCATACCTGCGAACGGCAATGGCGTCGTCGACGTCAACATCATTCCGCCGGCGCTGATCGAGAGCGTGGAAGTGGTCTCGGGAGGAGCGTCGGCCGTTTACGGCTCGGATGCGATCGCAGGCGTCGTCAATTTCAAGCTCAAGCACGATTTCGACGGCGTCCGGCTCGATGGGAGCTGGGGCGAGACGGACCGTGGCGATGGCTCGGAACAGTCCGCCGGCATCACGGCCGGCCTGTCGTTCGCCGACGGACGTGGCGAGGCGTACGGCTTTATCGGCTACTCGGAGCGCGACGCCGTGGCACAGAGCGAGCGGAGTTTCTCCGAGGTATCGCTCAGCTACTTCGGGCCCGGGGCGGGTGGCGTCGGCCCGGACGGGGGATTCCTGCCAAGCGGATCACCGACCATCCCGGAAGGACGCACGGTACTTCGGCCGGATCAGCGCCCGAGCTTGACGGCCTTCCAGACACTGTTCGAGTCCTATGGCTACCCGGCCGGTACCGTCCCGCTGACCGACAACACGTTCAGTTTCAATGCCGATGGCAGTGTGTTCACCGCAGGAAACCGCAGCCCGGGCAGCGTCGCCAATTTCCGCGGCCAACAGGATCCGCGCCTCGCCAACGATCGCGGCTACACTTACAACTTCGCGCCGTGGAATTATCTGCAGTTGCCGCTCGAGCGCGTATCCGCGTTCGGCAACGCGTCCTTCCAGGTCGGCCCGGCGGCGGAGTTGTACGCCCAGGCACTGTATGCCGACTACACGGCGGATACCGCGCTGGCGCCGACGCCGGCTTCCCCGCTGCGCCTGCCGAGGTCCAATCCGTTCATCCCGGCTGACTTCGCCATCCTGCTCGATTCGCGCCCGAATCCGTCGGCGGACGTGCTGCTGAGCAAGCGACTGGTCGAACTCGGGCCGCGAATCTCGTCGAACGACAACGAGGCCTACCAGTTGACGTTCGGTTCCCGCGGCATTGTGTTTGGCGACTGGAGCTACGACGCGTATCTTCAGACCGGCGCCTATGACACGACCGAATCGCAGTCAGGCAACGCCCTGCGTTCGAAGGTCCATGAGCTGACCTACGCCCCCGACGGTGGCGTGGCCGCCTGCGGCGGCCTCGACCTGTTCGGGCTGAATTCCATCTCGGCCGCGTGCGCCGAATACATCGCCGCCGGCGGCACCAACCGCGCCGGTTACGACCAGACGATCGCCGAGGTATCGTTGACGGGCGCAGTGCTCGCGCTCCCCGCGGGCGACCTCAGCCTGGCTGTCGGCCTGATGTACAAG
>Ga0316622_100000905_pt1 | contig 18421 bp, 14 predicted proteins | sample OWC_Aug_OW2_C1_D_FD_207646 | JGI IMG/M metagenome (GOLD analysis project Ga0316622, IMG submission 207646) | Wetland soil microbial communities from Old Woman Creek delta, Ohio, United States - OWC_Aug_OW2_C1_D5_C | ecosystem: Environmental > Terrestrial > Soil > Wetlands | place: USA: Ohio... | reverse complement strand
ACCATGACCTCCACCTCGGTGTTCCCGATCACGTTGTGGAGGACGCGGCCGGCCTGGAACTCCGCCTCGACCTTCTGTACGACGGCCACGCCGCCCGCCCGCCAGGATTCGGCCGGGATCTTGGTCTTGGCCGTGAAGAGCTGGTCAAGAGCCGTCATGGATTCCGCCGAGCCGGCGGCGTATTGCAGCACTTTGCCGACCGCCGCGGCCCGGCCCATCCTCGGGCAGCCCAGAAGCAGTCCGGCGGCCGCCGCGCCGCCCCAGCCCAGGAACGTCCGCCGATCAACCTCTGTGCGCCACCTCTTGGCTGTCATCTCGTTCCCTCCTCTCTGCTCCTTCCTTGCGACCTCTAACCGGCCTCATCTCGGGAGTGTCCGATGGCGGGGACGCCGCCACCATCCGTGTTCCTCAGCCCAGACCCCTGAGGATCCGCCGCACCAGGTCGGCGCCGGCGTTCATGCCGATCTCGGCCGGCGGGAGCAGATCCGGATACCAACGCCGCTCGTACTCGATGGACAGCCAACCCTCATACCCCGTGCGCTTCAACTCGGTGATGATGTCACGCCAGGGCATCGTCCCCTCACCGACCACGCGGGAGATCGTTGGCTTGGCCTCGTCCGGGAGGGCTTCCACCGCGCCCGATGTGGCGGCGGGTGGCGCGTCCTTGAAGCTCAAGTCTTTGACGTGGACATGAACCAGGTATTCGGCCTGAAGGGGAATGGCTTGGCGGTATTCCTCTGCCCCCAGCATCGTCAGGTTCGCCTGGTCGTAGACGATTCCGGCGGCCGGGTGATCCACGGCCCGAACCACCTCGACCGTGCTCTTGGCGCTGTCGCCGAGCGTATTGAAGTGGTTCTCGAAACCGAGGCGGACACCGGCTTTCAACGCAACCTCGGCCGGGCCGCGGGCTGCCTCTACCAGGCGGCGGAATCGCTCGGCCCTTCCCGGCCCGCCGGTCTCCCTGCCCGCGTAGGTCCGGACACAGCGCGCCCCCAGGGCGTGGGCGATGTCGATGGCCCGAAGAAGAAGACCCCTGTGAAAGGTTGCCACCTGTGGGTCGTGGGAGTTCAGGTCGGTGGGGTAGGGCGCGATGCCGGCAAACGCGAGGCCTTGGCTTTCGGCTCGCCGCCGCAACGTATGCAGCGCTGCAGAGGGGGTGTCGGTCCGGATCGCGCTCCGGTACTCATCGTGGCAGATCGCCTCGATCCCCTCCAGGCCGAGCCGCGCGAAGAGGTCGATAGCCTCCGGCACCGTGTACTCGGGCGTTCCCATCGTGTGACCGGCGATCTTCATCGCGCCGTCTCCCGCATACTGCCGGAGCACCGCTTCAGCGTGCCAAGACCTCATTCCTGGAATCGGCCGGATATCCGAGGTGCCGGGAAAGGCGCTGTCCCATGGCCTTCACCAGGTGCGTGAACTGCGGCGCAGCTCTAGCGGGAAAACTCCAGGATGTCGAACCCCGCGTACCGGTCGACGATGCAGATGAGACCGCGCTCGTCGACGTCCACGTCGTTGGTCTGCGGCGCGGGCTTGCCGGGCGCCGGGTCGGGGATGAAGTGCCCCACCTCGCGCGGGCTCATGGGATCGGCGATGTCAACGATGCGCATGCCGCCGGCAAACCAGGCACAGTAGACCAGCGTGTCGCTCATGTGCTCCTGGAACTGGTGTCCGCCGAAGCGCCCGGGCGCGGCTCGGCTCCACGGCGAATCCAACTCGCTCACCTGGAAGATCGCCAGCGGTTGGATCCTGGCCAGGTCGGTCACATCGAACACCCACAGGCAGCCGTGCGGGCGCCCGCGGCGCCGTTCCATCTCCTCGGCGCTGTGCGCATGGTCCTCCTCGTCGATCGCCAACGCGAGGCGCCGGCCGTCGATCCGAAACGGCACCGGCATGAACGTGTGCGTGGGCTCGGGAAACGGCGGATGATAGTTGTGCTCGCCGACCGTGCGCGGCCTGCGGATGTCGGAAACGTCGATCACGCGCACCCCCGCGTGCCAGCACCCTGCCCACAGCTCGTCGCCGAACCGCAAGGCGTGATGCAAGCGGTGGCTGCGCCCGGCCCACGTCGGCTTCTCGCCGGCGGCGAGGTGCTGGCCGGGCAGCCACCAGTGTGACACCTCCTCGGGCTTGGCCGGACTCCGGATATCGTAGATAACGAGGATCGCGCCGATATAGCCTACCATTTCGGTCGAGATGTAGGCGTAGTTCGCGTCCATGTGGAAACGATGCACGCCTCTGCCCCCGGTCTTCTGATGGACGAGGAGCCGCGGCTTCGACTTGTCGGAGATGTCGTAAATCCGGAAGCCGCCGCGGTCGTAGGGCTTGGCCTCGGCGGCCTCGACCAGGGGAATTTCGGACTCGGCAACGCCGAGCGTCTGGGCCAACTCGGCGTGGCTCGGGTCCCGTCCCAGGCTCTGGCGCAGGCGCGCCCGCAGTGCCGGGAGCTGCTCGGCCTTGCGGCCGATGGGGGTCATGTTGCGCTCCTGATTGACGATCATGACGTCGCCGATCGCCCGGACCTTGTGGCTGTGGGAGTCGGGATCGTCGAGGGTCACCTGGGCGACGATACAAGGGGTCCGCGGATCGGCGATGTCGAGGATCGTGGTGCCCAGGAGCTGCGGGTTAGGAATATGTCCGACGAAGGCGTGGTGGCCAGAGACGTAAACCTGGCCGGCGCCCGGCAGATCGAGATGGGCCAGCCGCTTGACGTTGCGCGCGAGGGGTGCGGAGTCTCTACTCATATGCATGGTCTGCTCCTCCCGAAAGGTCGCTCGATGGCGATGCTCATGGCCCATGTCCGGCCGGCCCGGGGCGTCAGCGGCGTCCCTCGGCTCGGACCATGCGCCGGCTTCTGGCTACCGTGGCATGTTTTTCCGGTCTTGCTCGATGGCCCAGGCCACGTTCTCGCCGACCTCGGGGAGAATGTTTCCCATGGTCTCCTCTCGGATGGCCGCGATGTGCGGGGTGAGCACCACGTTGGGCATGCCCGCGAACTCATGCCGGCCCACCAGCGGCTCCTCCTCGAAGACGTCCAGGCCAGCCCCTGCGCGATACGGGTTCGCCCCGGACGCCACCAGGGCCTGCGTGACGACGCCGCGGAGCATGCCGTGCGCCTCCTCTCGTTGTCAAGGAGAAAGCTGGCTCGGCTGGCTCGGGCGGGCTCGAGGTGAACGGATTCGGCGAAAAAGCACACGGTCAGTGAATACTATTCGAATCGGGCGGGGGGCAGAGCATGGCGCGATTGCGGTACATCCTCGAGTGAATCGGACCGCCGGTCAGCGTGATAAGATCCTGCCGAAGATTCGAATCCGACCCATCCCGCTTGACGCCCGGAGGTCCATGAAGCAAGATACCGGCGACAGCGTCGCGGACACGGCGTCGCTAGTGGTGTGCTGAAGACCGAGACGTGGAAGCGCAATCTGAAAAGGGGGCACTCATGGATGTCTGGCGAGTCGATCTCTGCGCACGGTCGCTGAAACGTGAGCCGGTGCGGGAATCGTGGGATCGCCTGGGAGGCCGAGGCTTGTCGGCGCGCATTCTGCTGGACGAGGTGCCGCCGACCTGCGAGCCCTTGGGCCCCTACAACAAGCTGGTGGTGACGCCGGGGCTCCTGGTCGGCCACCTGGTCACCGCGTGCGATCGCATCTCCTTCGGAACCAAGAGCCCGCTGACGCGCGGCGTGAAGGAGGCGAACGCTGGCGGCTCCACGGGCCTGCACATGACCAACCTGGGGATCAAGGCGCTGATCCTCGAAGGCCAGCTGCCGACGGACGGCGAGGCCCGCTCCGGCTGGTGGGTGCTGCACCTCAGCCTGGCGGGCGCCCGGTTCGAGCCGGCGGATGACGTCGCGGGACTCGGGGTCTACGCGGCGGCTCCCCGATTACTCGCGCGCTACGGCGAAAAAGTCGCCATCGCCCTGATCGGCCCGGGGGGCGAGATGAAGCTGTCGGCGGCCGGGATTCAAAATCTCGACAAGGACCGCTCGCCCGCCCGCATCGCCGCCCGCGGGGGCGTCGGCGCGGTGATGGGCGCGAAGCGGCTGAAGGCCATCGTGTTCGACGACGCCGGCGGAAAGAAGCCGCCCCTGGCCGACGCCACCAAGTTCAAGGAGATCCAAAAGCGCTTCACCAAGAACGTCTTGGAGCACTCCCAGACCGCCGTGTACCGCGACTACGGCACGCCCGCCAATGTGCGACTCATCCAGGTCATGGGGGCTCTTCCCACCCGCAACTTCAGCAACGGCCAGTTCGAGGGATTCGAGACGCTCAGCGGCGAATTCCTGCGAGAGCTGCTCCTGAAACGCGGGGGCGACTGCGACCCGAGTCATGCCTGCATGGCCGGGTGTGTGATCCGCTCCTCCAATACCTACGGCGGCGAGGACGGGAAGGCCGTCGTCGGCCCGCTGGAGTACGAGACCGTCGGGCTGATGGGGTCGAACCTGGGGATCGCGAGCCTGGATGTCGTTGCCCGCCTGAACTGGGAAGTGAATGACCTCGCGCTGGACAGCATCGATCTGGGGGCGGCCCTTGGGGTTGCGGCGGAGGCCGGTTTGATGCAGTTTGGCGACGGAGAACGAGCCCTGGTGTTGCTCCAGGAAATCCGGAAGGGCACGCCGCTCGGGCGGATCCTCGGCCACGGGGCGGCGACGACGGGCCGGGTCTTGGGCGTGTTGCGCGTGCCGGCGGTCAAGGGGCAGGCCATGTCCGCCTACGACCCGCGGGCCCTCAAGGGGACGGGTACGACCTACGCCACCTCCCCGCAGGGGGCCGACCACACCGCCGGGAACACGATGCGCGCCAAGGTGGATCACCTGGATCCGGCGGTGCAGGCCAAGACCTCTCGGGCCGCGCAAATCGACCGGGCCATGTTCGACACCCTGGGGGCCTGCATCTTCACCGCGGCCGGATTCTCGGTGAACCGCGCGGTCATTCCCGACCTGCTGAATGCCCGCTATGGTTGGCAGGCGGGACCCGACATCGCGGAGAACCTGGGGAAGGAGACGCTCCGGCTGGAGCGGGGGTTCAACAGGCGCGCCGGCTTCACGGCGGCGGACGACCGGATTCCCGAGTGGATGCGGACCGAGCCGCTGCCGCCGCATAACTGCGTGTACGACGTACCCGACGCGGATCTGGACGGCATCTTCAATTGGTGACTACTGCCCGGCGGGAGCCGTTGTCCTGTCCGATCGCCAAAAGGGGAAGAGGCCGGCTACCGTGTCGGACGGCTGCGGGGCCTGGGCGGCTTCTGGCCCAATAATCCCTACCTGGACGAGGTCATTCACGTCTTCCGAGGCCCAAGCCCTGGCCCAGGACGACCGGTTTACCTGCGGCCTCACCAAGCTGGCGATCCTCTGGGTGGCCACCGCGCGCGCTGCGGCGCCGACGCCCTGACGGGGCACGGCGTGCCCGCTGGCGCGGTCGATCGGGCCGGCCGCCCAGGTAAGGGAACCGTGCAGATGCTGCGATGGCTTACCAACGCACCGGACAGTCCGAGCGACGGCGGGCCGGTTACCTATGTCATCGGGGACGTTCATGGGTATCTGGCGCCCTTGGACCGGCTGCTGGCGAAGATCGCCCCCCGGCCGGAAGACGAGGTCGTCTTCGTCGGCGACTACATCGATCGGGGGCCGCAGTCGCGCGAGGTGGCCGAGCGGCTGCTCGGCCTGCCCTATTGGAAAAAAGCATGAAACAGGGTGTCGCCGTGGCCCGTAAACATAAATAAGCGGGCGAGCGCCTCGTGCTGCAGATCGTTGGCGTTCCATTGGTCTCCACATGGTCTTTGCTATCCCTACCGAGCTCTGCGGTCCCGCGAATCGCGTGGGCGCCGATTGGCGCGATGGTGCGTGGGGGCTCTGTCCGGTCGCGCGTGGCGCGTGCGGAGGCACCGATGAAGATCGGTCCAGCGGGCGTCCTCGTGGCAGCGGTCCTCGCCGCAGGCGTCAGCGTGGGAGAAGCCGTCTATCGCGGGGTGTACACTCAGCCGCGGTACGCCACGGTTCCGGTGGGGCGCGGAGAGGTGCGCACCACCGTTTCTGCCACGGGTACGCTCAATGCGGAAGTCACCGTCCAAGTGGGCACGCAGGTCTCCGGGACGATCCAGCAGCTCTTCGTGGATTACAACTCTCCGGTGCAAAAAGGACAGCTCCTCGCCCGCATCGACCCGGCGACCAGCCAGGCGAAGGTCAACCAGGCCAAGGCCGATGTGGAGAGCGCGCAAGCGACCGTCGTGGAGCAGCGGGCGGCCGTGGCTCAGGCCCAGGCAGACCTGGAGAACGCCAAGGCCATCGCCACGAGGGATCAAGTGGCCGTGCGGGACGCCAAGATTAAGCGGAAGTCCCGCGAGCGACTTTACCAAGAAGGAAACCTCTCCCAGGAGGACCGAGACACGGCCCAAACGATCGAGGACTCGGCCGCCGCCGACCTCGTCGCGGGCCAGGCCGGCGTGCGTGCGGCCGAGGCGACTCTTGAGGTGGCCCGCGCCCAGCTGGCAGCCGCCGAGGCCACCGGGCGGCAGAAGCAGGCCGTGCTGGTCCAGGCGCAGGTAGACCTGGCCAACACCGCCATCCTTTCCCCGATGGATGGGGTGGTCGTGGCGCGCAACGTGGATGTGGGGCAGACAGTCGCAGCCTCCCTGCAGGCCCCCACGCTCTTCCTGATTGCCCACGATCTCACCGAGATGCAGGTGGACACCAACATCGGCGAGGCGGATATCGGTCGGATCGCGCTGGGTCAGGCGGCGAGCTTCACGGTGGACGCCTATCCGGAGCAAGCTTTCAAAGGCCATGTTACCCAGATCCGACAGGCGCCCCAGACGGTGGACAACGTCGTCACTTACGATGCAGTGGTGACGGCACATAATCCGACCCTGCGGTTCAAGCCAGGGATGACCGCACAGGTTACGTTCGTGACGGCTCGCCACGAAGCGGTTCTGGTGGTTCCCAACGCGGCCTTCCGAATCCACTTGGACGGCGCTTCGGCTGTCGGTGGGCAGCAGCCAGGAACCGCCGGGCGGGGCAGCCTTGGCACGCCGGCCCCGGGGCCTCCCCTCGGTAGTGCGGACGGGAAGCATGGGGACGCTGCGGAACCGCGCCAGCTTCTCTGGGTCCTCCGGGAAGGGCGTCCGGAGCAACGCCGGGTGCAGGTAGGGCTCACCGATGGCGCACGTACCGAGATCGTGGCGGGCCTTCAGGCCGGCGAGCAGGTTATCGTAGGGCGCGCGGCGTCTTGAGCGGTGAGGTCTCGGCCGGCGATCCCATGCGTGACGCACAACTTATCAGCGGAAGGGTTCGGTCCGGGCTGTTCTTGGCAGCAATGCGGGGGCGTTTGGCACGACGGAGAGGCGTCCAGCGACTCCACGAGGAAAATCTTCGCCGACGAACTACGTGGCCTCGGTCCGACTCTCTCCCGCGATGCTGCTGCCGACTCGGAAGCCCCAGGTCTTGGTTGGATGGGGGATGCACGCGTAGAGAACGATATGAGTGATGACCTTGGCGATCTGCTCGCCCCCTTGGCGGCTATCGGCCGCGCGATGCAGGAGGCCTTCGATCCGCGCCGCTTTCTGGCCGAGTTCTCCGCCCACCTCCAGCGCGTGCTTCCCCACGATCGCTTGTTGATGGCGTATCTGGAAGAAGGCGGGCGCCTATCCGTCTTTGCCGAGCATGCCATTCGAGGTCCGGCGCCCCACGGGGGCCGCTACACCCTCGACTTCGATCCGAGCGGCCGGCACGTTCCGGCCGAGTTGTTGCTGGGGCCGGTGTTGGCCGGGGAAGCCGTGCTCGTCAGAGATTTTGAGACGGACCCCCGATTCACCGAGCCGGGCGTCGACCCGCCCAGCGCATTGCGGATCGGCGTGCGATCGCGGCTCACGGTGCCGCTCACCAGCCGGGGAGAGGTCATCGGGGCCCTCTTGATCGGGAGCTACACGCCTGAGACGTATGCGGAGCCTCACGTCGCCAGGGCTCGCGAGGTGGCCGATCTGATCGCCCCATTCATCGAAAACCTCGTGCTCCTCCACCGCGAGCAGCGTCGCCGGAGCCGGCTGGCCGCCCTCGGCAGCCTGGCCCACGTCTTCGGCGCCAGCTTGAATCTCCGGGAGACCTTCGAGCAGGTGGCCCAGGCGGTCCGCCCGGTCCTGGGCTTTGATGTGATGGGGGTGCGCCTCCTCGCCGAAAGCGGGCGGGACATGGAGTTGGTGGGCCGGGTGAGCGACTCGCCCGGTCCGGCCTCGCCGGCGCGGATCCCGTTCGACGATCTGTCCTTCTCCGCTACGGTCCAGGCCGGGACCCCGGTGCTCATCCGGGACGCCCAGCGGGAGCTGGATCCGGCGCGACCAGGGGATCGGCGCATCCTCGAGCGTGGGAACCGCTCCTTGCTGTCGGTGCCGCTCTGGTTCGCCGAGGAGGTCGGCGGCGTCCTGTTCTTCGCCAAGCGCCAGGCCGACTGGTATGACGGCGCCGACGTCGAGATCGCGCAGGCGATCGCGGCCCAGGTCGTGGTGGCGCTCCAGCACCAACGCCTCGCCGAGGAGCAGCACCAGCGCGCCCAGGCCGAGGGCCGGGCGCGCCACCTGGAGCAGCGCCTCACGCGCCTGCGCCACGAGCTAGGCGCCCAATTCGGCTTCGACCGGATCATCGGCCGCGCCCCGGCCCTCCGCGAGGCGCTCGCCCGCGCCGCGAAGGTGGCCTCGACCGAGACGACGGTGCTCCTCACCGGCGAGAGCGGGACCGGGAAGGAGCTGGTCGCCCGGGCCATCCACCACGCCAGCCCGCGCGCCGAGGGGCCGTTCGTGGCCGTCAACTGCGCCGCCCTGCCCGAGACCCTCGTGGACTCGGAGCTGTTCGGGCACGAGCGGGGCGCCTTCACCGGGGCCGACCGACAGAAGCCGGGCCGCTTCGAGACGGCCGCGGGCGGCACGTTGCTCCTGGACGAGATCGCCGACCTCGCGCCGGCGGTGCAGGCGAAACTCCTGCGGGTGCTCCAGGAGCACGAGTTCCAGCGCGTGGGCGGCACCGCCACCCTCCGGGCGGACGTCCGTCTCATCACCGCCACCAACCGGGATCTCGCGCGGGCAGTGGCAGAGGGCAAGTTCCGCGAGGACCTCTTCTACCGCCTCAACGTCTTCAGCGTGCACCTGCCCCCCCTGCGCGAGCGGGGCGACGACATCCTTCTGCTGGCGCACCACTTCGTGCGCGAGCTGGGCCCGCGCATCGGGCGGGGTGAGTGCGGGCTCAGCCGTGACGCGCGGAGCCTGCTCGTGGCGCACCCGTGGCCCGGCAATATCCGGGAGCTCCAGAACGCCGTCGAGCGGGCGCTCATCGTCGCGGAGGGCAGCCTGCTCACCGCGGCGCACCTCGGCCTCGTCGCCCCGGCCGCGGCGCCGAAAGCGGGGGCGGCGGACCGGCCGGCGGACTTGACGGCGGCCGGGTACCTGACCGAGGTCGAGAAGCACACCATCTTGGCGGCCCTGGACCGCGCCAAAGGCAACAAGACCCAGGCCGCGGCCGCCCTCGGCATCACCCGCACGAAGCTGTACACCCGCCTGCGCCAGCTCGGCCTCCTCCGGTAACTCCCCCATCACCTGTCCACGGCTGGACACTCCGTCCATGGCTGGACACCCGGTTGCGTACCGGTGGACGCTCGGGACGCCGCCGCGCCGGCTGCCGGCGCGAGACCTACGGCTTGGCACAGGGTTCGGCCCCCGCTCCCCGTTTGGCACTCTCCCTGCATTTCCAGCTTACCGTTCGGATCTTCACAGACACCGAGGAAGGACAGGTCGATGTGCCAGGCAGCGGTGGAGAAGACGTTGGGCAAGCTGGTCACGGATGAAGCGTTCCGGGACCGCTTCTTCACGGATCCGGCCACGGCGAGCTTCCAGGCGGGCCTGGACCTGTCGGCCGCCGAACTGGAGGCGCTGGGGCGCGTCCCCGTGGCGGCGCTCGTCCGGCTCAGCTGGGTGCTGGACGGGCGGATCTGCCGGCTGCTCGTCGCGGGGGATTCGGAGACTAGGCCGCCGAGTGGTGCGGAGAACGAGGGAGGGGAGAGGCATGGCTCCCCCCGGAGAGCTCGTGCGGGTGGGGAGGAGGACGGATTCCCGGGGGAATCCGCCGTAAGCCGGACCCACTCTTGATTGTGACGGTCCATGCAAAGGAGAATTCCAATGAAGAAGCAAGCGGTGTTGGTGGGGCTCGCAGTGGGGTTGCTGGTGGCGGGACTGAACGGGATCGCCCTGGCGGACCACAACAATCCAAACCTGGCGGAGACGGGCCACCCGGGGTACGCCCCCGATTACTCGGCCCCGATGGACACCAGCCAGCCGGGCTGGATGCACAACATCCAGGGCCATGAGTACGTAGGCTACCCGGAGGATTACAGTAGCGCACCCAAGACTGACGGCTGGATCCCCATGGGCTCGGATGCGGCCCGGGTGAGCGCACCGCCGCAGACATCCCAGGCGCAGCCCGTGGTGCCCGTCGCCCCCTTCCTGGGGAATGACCAGCGGAGCTCTCACAGCGGTTGAGTCGGACGCTCTGCCGCGGCGCACGCCTCGTAGTGCAGGCTGGGGACGAGAGATTGCAAGACCCGCATCGGGGTTCCTCTCGATGCGGGTCTTCTCTCGTTTGCGTCGGGCGTGGGGGGTTGGGCGTTGGGAGTATTCCTTATGCGTTCCCCGGCGTCTCGGCACTGCGGGCGTACGCCTCCACGCATCTCAGAAGCTCGTCCCGTCCGACCGGCTTCCCGAGGACGGCATCCACCGTGCCTCGCATGACGTCCTGGCGGACGGCCCGGTCTCCCCAGCCGGTCAGGAGAACGACCGGCAGTGTCGGCGACTGCCGCTTGATGGACTGGGCGAACTCGATGCCGTTCATGTCCGGCATTCCCAAGTCGGTCAGCACGAGATCCACTGCGTGTTCCGCCAGGCGAGTCAAGCCGACCGTCGGGCCTTCGGCCTCTATGACGGTGTGCCCCGCGGACCGGAGCAGTTCGGCGATGGTCTCGCGCACGTGCGGCTCATCATCCACAAGCAGGATCCGTCGGCAGCTACCGACCGGCGGCTTGGCGCGGGTTCGCCCTTGGGTGCTGTCACCCTGCGCGATCTGGAATCGGAGCGTGAAGATGCTGCCTTGTCCTGGGGCCGAGGCGACGCCTATATGCCCCCCGTGGCGCTCCATGATTCCATAGACGACCGAGAGGCCCAGCCCGGACCCGTGGACACCTTTCGTCGTGAAGAACGGGTCAAAGACCCGCCGCCGCACCTCCTCTGCCATGCCCATTCCTGTATCGGTCACATACACCTCGACCCAACTCTGTCGCTTCTCGCGCCCGCCGTCCGACTCGACGACGCGCCCAGTGATCTCCAGCGAGCCGCCCCCCGGCATGGCATCCACGGCGTTCAAGATGAGATTCGTCAGGACTTCCCGGATCTCCGCGTCATCGCCCAGCACCGGTGGAAGATGCTCGACAGCCGTCCGGATCTCAATGCTCACACCGCGGCGCTCCGGCTCATTCTTCCAGTGAGGCCGAGTGATGTTCAGGGCTTCACTCACGACGGCGGCCAGCGCGACGGGCGCCGACGGTTGACCGGGTTGTTGCCGGCCGAAATCCTGGAGGCGCCGGATGATGTGCGCCCCGTCTCTGGCCGCCATCTCCAGCGTTCGCAGCGAGCCGCGTACGTCGGGGTTCGCCACCTGTATCTGCAGTAACTCCACTTGACCGAGGATCGCCGCGAGCACGTTGTTCAGGTCGTGAGCCATCCCGGCACTCATCTGCCCCAGGGCGCGGAGCTTCTCCGTCTGGACCAACTGTTCCTGGGCTCGCTGCAGCTCCTGGTAGGACTGCCGTGATTCGGTGAACAGCCGGGCGTTCTCAATGGCAATGGCCGCTTGCGCCGCCAGGAGGGCCAGGAGGCCCTGATGCTGTCCGGTGAAGGTCCGGCTCGGCTCGACGTGGTACAGGATCACGACGCCGAGCAATCGGTCCTGATAGACAAGCGGCTCGCCCAGGGCGGCGACGATGGACGCGTGCTCCAGCAGCGCGAGGTTGGCATACGGGGACGCCGCGTAGTCGTTGATCAGCATGCCGCGCCGTTGTGCGGCGACCGTGCCTGTTAGGCCCTCTCCCAGACGGCCGTGAATGTTTGCTATCCACTCGCCGCACCCATGCCAGGCGCGTGGAACGAGGGACTGCGTGTGGTCGTCCCACAGGATGACAGCGCCGGCGGCACTGCCCACCAGTTCCACCGCGCGCTGCACAATCAGCGCTAACAGGCGACCCAAGTCGAGTTCACGGGTGATCTCGACGCTGATGGCGCGCACCGCCTCCAGTTGCCGCGTGCGTTCCGCCAGTGTCCGCTCGGACTCTTTCCGCTCCGTGATATTGCGATGGATGACGAGGAAGGTCTCAACCGTTCCCTCCGGTCCCCGCTCCGGCACGACACGGGTCTCGTATTCCCGGACGCCGTGCGGTGTGGGCAGGCGGCATTCCACGGTGTGGATTTGCCCGTCCCGGAGCACGGCGCGGAGCGTGTTCTCCCAGAGCTCCACGCAGTCTTCCGGGAAACCCAGCTCTCGATTGGCCTTGCCAAGCACCGCGGACGCCGGAATGCCCGTCTCCGCTTCCATCTGCTGGTTGACGTAGATGTAGCGAAAGGCAAGGTCAAATCGGGCAATCGTATCGGGGAGGTTCTCGGCCAAGGAACGGTAATGTGCCTCCTGGCGTCGGAGGGCCTCCTCCACTTGGCGGCGCTCCCGGAGCTCGACCTGGATTGCTTCGTGGACGTGGGCATGATGAATGGACGCCGCCGCCAATTGGGCGAAGGCGGTCAACAGCGCGATCTCACTCTGGCTGTACTCTCGCGGCTCGGGCGTGTTGAAGACGAGGACGCCGAAAAGCCGATCTTGGTGGACGACGGGGAGCCCAAGAAACGAGACGCGCCCATGCCGTTGCGCATAGTTCGGGTGCCGCAGGCGCGGATCGTGCCGCATGTCGCTGACCGTCAGTGGGAGCCGGGTGGCCGCCACGCGTCCAGACAGATCCTCCCCGACCGGAATCGTGAGGTCCTGTTCGGCGTCGAGGGAAAGGCCGACCCCGATCCTGCACCGCAGTAATTGGGTTGTTTCCTCAAGAAGAAACAGACGCACGGTGGGGATGCCGGAGACTGCCATAGCCTGGGCGACGATGGCTTGGAGGCTCTGAGTGAGGTCGAGGGACGAGGCGAGGACCTGGCTTGCATTCAGGAGGGCCTCGAGTTCCTGCCGTCGAAACGCGCCGCCTGGAGACGAATCGTTCGCCACGGGTCCCGTGTCTCCCGTTGTCTGGTCCATCCGCAATCTCCAATGTCTCCGCCGGTCGGCTTTTCCGGAGGACCAGACGCGCCCCGCGCGTCGCGGCACGGCGCTCCTGGGAGTCGGGTCCGCCACACGTAGCGGCGCTAGCCTAGAGAATATCCGTATGTGGGTCAAGCGTAATGGCGGCGTCGAGCGACGGACACGCGTCCGATCGTGCGCCCGGGGGCGTCTCAGTGTGTGCCGGCGGTCTTGCGGGGGTTCCCTGAATTGGGGAACCCTCGGGCGCCCGCGCTCCCGTCCGCGTGGCCGCCGTAATACCAACGATGGAGGCGGGCGGGCCGAACGCCCACGGCGTACAGCAAGCGCAGCGTCCACATGAGGACGATCGTACGAAGTGCGCCCTCCCGCTCCCACTTCCGGGCCGAGGTGGTGACGCGGAGTCGAAGGCAGGCCAAGCGGCCTTGCCGTTTCAGACGGCGCGAGAACTCGACGTCCTCCATCAGGGGGATGGCCGCGTAGCCTCCCATGACCTCGAAAGTGTCCCGGCGTACGAAGATGCCCTGATCGCCGGTGGAGATCCCGCTCAGTCGGGATCTAATGTTCATCATGGTCGCGATCAGCTTGAAGATGGGACGGGGGCTGTCGAAACGGACGTCGAAGCGGCCGCCCACGACGCCGGGAGAGCGAAGGGCGTCCTGAATTGCCCCTTGGGCGCCGGGCGGGAGTGTGGTGTCGGCGTGCAGGAAGAGGAGCGCGCGACCTGTGGCGACCCGGGCACCCGCGTTCATTTGTCGGGCGCGCCCGCGCTCGGCCTCGATCAGCGTCACGCGAGGGAACCGCCGTACCAGGTCCTGGGTCCCATCGGTGCTGCCCCCGTCCACGACGATCACCTCCGCTTCGCGACACGTCCGGGTTAGGTCCGCCAGAAGGCGTTCCAGGTGCGCCGCGTCGTCCAGGACGGGGATAACCACGCTTAGCATGGACTGGGACGCTCGCCCGCCGGACGTATCCTACTTGGCTGGTCGAAGGATGATCTGGTCATAGTACGCGACGGCGCTTTCGCCGGTGTTGTCGGTGTCGGTCATCACAGCGACGCCGGCGATCCGCGGCGGTTCCTGGCCGAAAAGGCGCCGGTAGTCCTCATTTAGATTCCGCTCCTCGGCCAGCCAGCGGCCGACGTCCTCGGCGCCGCTCCGCACCACGATCATCTTGGCGCGATCCGTGAACGCGTTGTCAAGCGCTGTCCCTCTGGGCAGCCGATTGTCCCAGATGTAGTTGATAACGCCCTGGGGAGGGTACTCCCCGTAGAAGAGTTTGTAGGCGCCGTATCGCGTCTTCTCCCAGAGTGTGGCCGTGTCCGGATCGTAGCGGAAGGCCACATAGGCACGGGCCGGATAGTCATCTCCCTCCTTGCGGCGCGCGTCCCCTTTGGTGAGGATGTTCTCAACCTTCCAGCGCCAAGCGATGGTCTGATAGGCCCGCGGATCCACGTCGACCGGCCGGTACAAGCCCGAAGCAGCCGCACGACTGTGTGCCTTCAGCACGTACCCGCCGCCGTCCCGCACGATGCTGTACCGGGTTCTCATGGGGATGTTCTGGAAGATCAGCGGCTGCCACCCTTCGGGCAGTCCGTCTGGGTTCGTGGGAGACCCAAGCCTGCCCAGGAGCAGAATCTCCTCGCTTGCCGTCCAGGCCGGGGTGACCGCTCCCAGGATCAGGATCAGGCCCAACGTGCCCCACCATCGCCCCTTGTCACTCATGGGCGCACTTCCTCCCGGAGAGCGCGTCCGTGACGCCGATCCGCGCCGCCAACCGCTTGGGTACGACGGAGAGGAGGCCGAGAAGAAGCGCGGCGATACCCAGATAGACAACGAGCCAACGCAGATCCGCGTCGCCTTCCACCAAGGCGTCACCCGCGATCACCAGGGCCACCGCGCCCGGAAGCGAGAAGATCGCCGAAACGACCAAATACGTCGAGAAGTGAATGCCGGTCAGGCCGTAGGCGTAGTTCTGCATGTTGAACGGGAAAACGGGGACGAGGCGCGTGAAGGCGAGGATCCGCCATCCGTGCCGCGCCACGGCGGTGTCAATCTGAGACAACCGACGGCTCTTGGCAACACAGCTCTCGACGATCGCGCGTGCCCCGTGCCGCGCGATGAGAAACGCCAGCGCCTCGCTCCCCGTGGCGCCGATCCAGGCATAGAGAGTTCCCCACACTGGGCCAAAGGCGATACCGGCCAGGATGGTGATGGGCAAGGCCGGGACAAGAACTAACTCGAGGACCGCGTAGCCCGTCATGTAGAGGATGGGCGCCCAGGGGCCGAGACCACCCACCCAGCGTTGGAGACGGGAAAGGTTCCCCAATCGGAGATAGTCATAGAGTCCAAGCGACCAGGCGAGAATCACTCCCGCAAGGATGACCCCACCGCAGAGGACAGCACGGCGCCGGCCGTGCGAAGGGCGCGGCGGCGGAGCGGCCGGTCGTGGCACATGCGCCGTGACCGTCCGCGATCCTACTGAGTCCAGGTCAGCCACCTCCGAAAGAGTCCCTTGACGAACGGAGTCAGCCGGCTCCGGTTATACGAATCCCCGAGCTTCCGAATGGCCTCCGCCTGTGTCGGATAGGTGTGGATCGTCGTGGCGATCTTTCCCAGTCCGAGCCCATGCGTGATGGCTAAAGTCAGCTCCGGCACCATCTCGCCGGCGTGCCGCGCGACCACCGTCGCTCCGAGAATCTTGTCCGTCCCTGCCCGGACGAGGGCCTTGACACATCCTTGCGTCTCGCCGTCCAGCACGGCCCGGTCTACGTCAGCCAAGTCCTGCACGAAGGTCCGCACGGGAATGCCCTTGGCTTGGGCCTCCCGCTCGTACATTCCGACATGGGCGATCTCGGGATCGGTGTACGTACACCAGGGAATGGTCAGGGCGCTGGCCTTGGCGCGACCGAAGAAGAGGGCGTTCTGGATGACCATCCGGGCTTGGAAATCCGAGTTGTGGGTGAATTTGTACGGCGAGCAGACGTCCCCAGCGGCGTAGATGCGCGGGTTGGTGGTCTGCAGGCGGTCGTTCACGGTGATCCCGGTTTTGTCGAACGCGACGCCGACCGTGTCCAATCCGAGATTCTCGATGTTCGGCCGGCGCCCCACGCCGACCAGGATCTCGTCCACCGGGAGGTCGTAGTGCTGCCCGTGGGACTCGACCGTCAGGCGCTTGCCCCCCTCCTCTTTGTTGACCTTGAGATCGCCGCCGCAGCACAAGAGCGTGATGCCGTCGCGGATCAGCGACTGGAGCACGATCTCCGCCGCGTCGCGGTCCTCGTTGGGGAGGATGCCGTGCTGAGCCTCGACCAGGTACACCTGGCTGCCAAACCGGGCGAAGGCTTGCGCGAGCTCGCAACCGATCGGGCCGGCCCCGATCACACCCACGCGCCGCGGAAGCTCGGTCAGGCTGAAGACGGTCTCGTTCGTCAAATAGCCTGCCTCTGCCAAGCCCGGGATTGGCGGCGCGGCGGCCCGGGCCCCCGTGGCGATGACCGCCTTCTTGAATCGCAGCGTTTTTCGTCCCACCTCCACGGTGTCCGGGCCGGAAAACCGCCCCTCGCCCAGGTAGACGTCCACGCCCAGGTCGCGAAAGCGCCGTGCGGAATCCGTTCGACTGATCTGCGCCCGCAAACGCCGCACGCGCTCCATGACGGCGGGGAAGTTCACGCGAGTCCCCGAGGGCACCTCCACGCCATAGGGGCCGGCATCGCGGACGTCCGCGAAGGCGCGGGCGGAACGGATGAGGGCCTTGGAGGGGACGCAGCCGACGTTCAGACAGTCACCGCCCATGAAATCTCGCTCGACCAGGGCAACCTTTGCTCCAAGCCCGGCGGCGCCCGCAGCGGTCACGAGACCTGCGGTGCCTGCCCCGATCACGACCAGGTTATGCCGGCCGGCGGGCTCGGGATTCGTCCAGTCCGCGGGATGGACGTTGGACGCCAGAGCCTGGTTGTGCTCGTCCCAGGGTTGGACGACGGCCGAATGGGAGGGACGCTCTGTCGTCTGAACCACGGGCTCCTCCTTTGCCCTCTTAGCAGGCTGCTGAAAAAGGCCCATCTGCGGCGTTAGCTTGCTCGGGCACTCGCTGCGGCGTACCGGAAGTACGCCTCACTCGGCCCCGGGTACCCATCCTTCAGGATGGGTGACGCCGCCTTGCATCTGGGTCTTTTTGAGCAGCCTGGGAAAATACTAGTTTTTCAGCATACTCTTAGTGAGCGATGCGTTTGCGTAGGGCGGCCCGGGCGATCCGTGTCACGTACACCGTCACCGCGACAGTTGCGAGAAGTCCCACGACGTAGAGTGCCCACTCGGCCGGCGTTCGGGCGCGTTGACCGGTACCCACCTGCGCGAGGTCTCCGGCAAGGGATCCGAGGTACACGTACATCAACGTCCCGGGCATCATCCCAATCCACGACGCTAGGACGTAGTGGCGCAGCGACACCCGTGTGACGCCGTACGCGTAGTTCAACAGGTTGAATGGGAAGGCCGGCGAAAGCCGGGTCAACCCGACGATCTTCCACCCCTCGCGAGCCACGGCCTCGTCAATCGCCACAAACGTCGGGTTGCCTTCGATCCGCTTTGCCACCCACCCCCGCGCGAAGTACCGACCGACGAGGAACGCGGCGGTAGCGGCTAGTGTGGCTGAGATGGAGACGATGACCCAGCCTTGGGTCACCCCGAACACCGCGCCGGCTCCCAATGTGAGCACCACCGCCGGCAAGAGGAGCACCGCCGTGGCGATGTAGAGGAGAACGAAAAGCACCCAGCCCCACGGCCCGAGCCCCTGAATCCAATGCAACGCGCTCTGGAGGAAGGCCTGGGCGTTCAGATACTTGGCCAGAGCCAACACGCCAGCGATGAGCAGCACCCAGAGGATGAGGCGCCCCTTGCCGACTGTTGGCACTGTGCTGTTTCTCGCGACTGCGCCACTCATCGGTTCGTGACCTCGCTTCGCATCAGTCGAGAATCGCGTTTCTTTGATGAGACGACGGCACTTGGGGATTCAGAGATTTTCCACGACCCGGAATGGCACGACGGAGCCAAGCGATATCCGGCAGTGGCCGGCGGACACAATGGTTGGGACCGTCCGGATGCGGCG
>Ga0316622_100000904_pt1 | contig 18426 bp, 19 predicted proteins | sample OWC_Aug_OW2_C1_D_FD_207646 | JGI IMG/M metagenome (GOLD analysis project Ga0316622, IMG submission 207646) | Wetland soil microbial communities from Old Woman Creek delta, Ohio, United States - OWC_Aug_OW2_C1_D5_C | ecosystem: Environmental > Terrestrial > Soil > Wetlands | place: USA: Ohio... | reverse complement strand
CCGTGATCGGCACGCGGGCGGAGCGTGGCCGGCGGTCCTGGCGCGCGTAGCCGAAGTAGGGGATGACCGCCGTTATGCGCCGCGCCGACGCCCAGCGCATGGCGTCGATCATCACCAGCAGCTCCATGAGGTTGTCGTTGGTCGGCGCCGAGGTCGGCTGCACGATGAATACGTCGCGACCCCGGACGTTCTCCTGGATCTCGACCATCACCTCGCCGTCGCTGAACTGGCCGACGATCGCCTTGCCGAGCGGCAGGCTCAGCCGGCCGCCGATCTCGGCGCTCAGCTCGGGGTGCGCGTTGCCGGAGAAGACCATCATGCTGGTGCTGGGCACGCTAGCGCCTCTTTCGACTGTTGGTACGGCGAAACCTGGCTGGGGCGACAGGATTACTCGGACGTCCTGTCCTCGCCCCTTCGGGGCCGGCGCGCTTCGCTGCACCGTTCGGTTTCGCTCCCGGCGAAACCGTCGAACCCGTCGGTTCTCATCCTGCCGCCTATCACCTCGATCCGGTGCCTCAGCACCTCATGCCGCAGCGCCCGATCTCGAATTTGGCTGGGGCGGCAGGATTCGAACCTGCGAGTGCTGGAGTCAAAGTCCAGTGCCTTGAGCCGCTTGGCGACGCCCCACGAACCCACACGCTAGAGCCCGGCCAGGGCAAGCACCGGCGACCGGTTCAGGCCACGCGCCACGAACCCCTCGTGGCCCGCCGGCAGCACCTCGATGACCGCCCGCGCGTCCACTTCCCGCTCGAAGGCGGCGTACACGCAGGAACCGGTGCCGGTGAGCCGCGCCGCGCCGAAGCGATCGAGCCAGTCGAGGGCTGCGGCAACCGGTGGATAGCGCCGCCGCACCACGGCGAGGCAGTCGTTCTGCCGGGACCCCGCAAAAAAGATCGATATTGTCGTGACGGGGCTATTGCGTGTCAATTCAGGGTCCGTGAACACCTCTGCCGTCGACACGGCGCAGGGCGGACGCACCACCGCGTACCAGCTGTCCGGGAGATCCAGCGGGGTCAGCACCTCGCCGACACCCTCCGACCACGCCGACCGCCCCCACACGAATACCGGCACGTCCGCCCCGAGCCGCAGGCCCAGCGCGGCGAGCCGCTCCTGGTCGAAACCCAGGCCCCACAGTCGGTTGAGGGCGAGCAGCGTCGTCGCCGCGTCCGAGCTGCCGCCGCCCAGCCCGCCGCCCAGGGGCACGCGCTTGCGCACCTCGATCTCGGCGCCGAGCCGGCAGCCGCTCTCCTGCTGCAGGAGCCGGGCGGCCCGCACGACCAGGTCGGCGTCGGCCGGCACGCCCGGCACCTCGCCACGGCGCCGCACCTGGCCGTCCTCGCGGACGGCGAAGCGCAGGTCGTCGCCGTAGTCGAGCAGCTGGAACACGGTCTGCAGCAGGTGGTAGCCGTCGGGGCGCCGCCCCACGATCCGCAGCATCAGGTTCAGCTTGGCGGGGGCGGGCCAGACGATTTCAGCGTTGCCGGGCATCATCCGAAATTCGTCTATCCGATCGCACGCTGGCCGGGTGAACGACGACCCGAGGGGCCTGCCGCGAAGGCTCAGCGGAAGCGCTGGATGGTGGCGCGCAGCACGGCGTTATCCGGCTCGCGCTGCTCCGCCTCGCTCCACACGCGCAGTGCCTCGTCACGCTCGCCGGTCACCCACAGCACCTCGCCGAGGTGCGCGGCGACCTCCCCGTCCTTGAGGCTGGCGTAGGCGCGGCGCAGGTAATCCAGCGCGGCCGCGTGGTTGCCCATGCGGTACTGGACCCAGCCCATGCTGTCGAGAAAGGCAGGGTTGTCTGGCTTGAGCTCGAGGGCACGCTTGACGTAGCCGAGCGCCTCCTGGTGGCGGTCGGTCACGTCGGCGAGGGTGTAGCCGAGCGCGTTGAGGGCATCGGCGTGGTCGGCCTCCTTGGCGAGCACGCGCTTGAACCCGGCCTCGGCATCGTCCACCCGCCCCTGCTCGGCGGCCAGCAGCGCTTTGGAGTAAAGCAGCTCGACGTTGTCAGGGTGGTTCTTCAGGGCCGTGTCGTAGAGCTGGCGGACCTCCTCGGGGCTGCCGTGCTTGCGCAGCAGGTCCGCCTCCGCGAGGTAGAGGTCCACCGCGCGGTCGGGCGCGACCAGACGCAGCTGCGCCAGCCGTTCGCGCGCCTCGACGACCCGCCCCGACTTCGCCGCGAGCACCGCCAGCCGCGTGCCGGCGTCGATCCGGAACGGCCCGTCGATGACCTGGCGGTAGAGCTCCAGCGCCACCTCCGGCCGGTCCGCGAGCTCTTCCGTCTGCGCCAGGAAATAGCGGCCCTCGTCGGCGTGCTCGCCGGTCGTGATCAGCGCATTCCAGGCCTCGCGGGCCTCGCCCCAATCCTCCGCCTGCATCGCGACCAGGCCGGTGGTGAGCAGGATCTCGGTGTCGTCGGGCGCCTTGCGGCGCAGGGCGCGGTACTCCGCGAGCGCGGCGGGGTAGTCCTTCGCCTCCACCAGCAGCTTGGCGTAGGCGGAGCGCAACGCGGTGTCGTCCGGTCGCTTGTCCACCGCCGCCTTCAGCGCCACGCGCGCCTCGCCGGCCCGCCCGGTGGCCGAGAGCACCTGCACGAGCAGCAGTCGCGGCTTGGCCCATTCGGGATCCAGCTCGATTGCCCGCTGCAGGCGCGGCTCCGCCTCGGCATAGGCCTCCAGGCTGGTGTGCATCAGCGCCACCGCGTACTGGCCCCGCGCATCACGCGGCTGGGCATCGGCGAGCTCGGCGAGCAGTTCGAGGCCGTGCGGCGTCCGGTGCTCGCCGCCGAGAACCGCCGCGGCGAGCAGAAAGCCGTCCTCGCCTCGCGCCTGCGCCACCTCGAGCAGCGCGTTGAGCTCCCGGCGCGTGCCGGCCAGGTCGCCTTCCTGCAGCAGCAGATGGGCGAGCGCCTGCCGCGCCTGCAGGGAATTCGGGGCGAGCTCGACCCACAGGCGCGCGGACTTCAGGGCCGCCGGCCGGTCCTTCATGAAAAGCGCGATGCGGGTCGCCTGCTCCGCCGCATAGGGGTCACGGGTCAGGAGCGCGGAGTGCGAATAGTGGTTGTAGGCGAGCGGCAGCTCGCCGCGGTCCGCCGCGATCTCGCCGACCAGGAAGCTGTACACGGCATCCGGCGTCAGGTCGGTTTCCGGCCGTTCGGGCTCCGGGAACGGCAGGCGCGCTGCGGCCGGGGCCGGCGCGGACTCCTGCGCCGCGGCCGCGCCGGCATCGGCGCGCCACTCGAGGGCCTGGCAGCCGGCCACCGCCAGAAGTGCAAACAGGAATCCGGTCTTCGCCACTCGAAGGATCACGCGTCGCGGCGCCTCTGCAGGGGAGGCGGTAGAGTATATGCACCTTCCCCGACCCGCCATCGGCGGCTGCCGGGGCCCGGCGCCCCCGCGCCGGCCTTCTTGCCATTGCGGGGCGTGGCCGGGAAAATCGCGGCCTCGCCCGCAGTTAGACCTCATAGGCCGTGACCCTTATCGCCCTGGGACTGAACCACAAGACCGCCCCGATCGACATCCGGGAACGGCTGAGCTTCGGCCCGGACATCGTGGTGGGGGCGCTGCGCAGCCTCGCGGAGCAGGCCGGCGCGGGCGAAGCCGTCATCGTCTCCACCTGCAACCGGACCGAGATCTACTGTGCGGGGGACGACCTCGACGGCGACGCCATCCGGCAGTGGGTGTCGCGTTTTCACGGCATCGACGGCTCGCTGCTCCATCCGTACCTCTACGCGCACCGCGACAAGGAGGCGGTGAGTCACCTGTTCGAGGTGGCGAGCGGACTGGACTCGATGATCCTCGGCGAGCCGCAGATCCTCGGCCAGGTCAAGAGCGCCTTCCAGACCGCGCAGAACGCCGGGTCCGTGGGCAAGCTGCTGGGACGGCTGTTCCAGTGCACTTTCGCCCTGGCCAAGCAGGTCCGCACCGACACGGCCATCGGCAACAGCCCCGTCTCGGTCGCGTTCGCCGCAGTCACGCTGGCACGCCAGATCTTCGCCGACCTGTCGGCGCAGACGGCGCTGCTGATCGGCGCGGGCGAGACGATCGAGCTGGCCGCGCGCCACCTGCACCAGCACGGGCTCGGCCGGATGATCGTCGCCAACCGGACGGTCGAGCGGGCCCACGACCTGGCCGCGCAGTTCGACGGCTACGCCATCGCCCTCACCGAGATCGCCGTGCACCTGCCGGAGGCGGACATCGTCATCTCGTCGACGGCGAGCCCGCTGCCGATCCTCGGCAAGGGCACGGTCGAGAGCGCGCTGAAGAAGCGCCGGCACCGGCCCGTGTTCATGGTGGACATCGCGGTGCCGCGCGACGTCGAGCCCGAGGTGGCCGAGCTCGAGGACATCTATCTCTACACCGTCGACGACCTCGAAGATGTCATCCAGGAGAACCTGCGCTCCCGCCAGGAGGCCGCCGAGCAGGCGCGGGAGATCATCGAGACGCATGCCGGGGAGTTCATGGCCTGGCTGCGCTCGCTCGATGCGCTGAGCGTGATCCAGGACGTCCGCAACCGCGCCGAGGCGATCCGCGACGAGGTCCTGGACAAGGCGCTGCGCCAGGTCAGCGCGGGCAAGGCGCCGGAAGAGGCCCTGCAGTTCCTTGCGAACACCCTCACCAACAAGCTGCTGCACGCGCCGAGCGCGCAGCTTCGCGCCGCCGGCTCGAGCGGCCAGACGCAACTCCTCGAGGCGGCGAGCACCCTGTTCCAGCTGAGCCCGGACCGCCCACCCCGATGATCCCCTCCATCCGCGGCCGCCTGGAACGCGTGGCGGAGCGCTTCGAGGAGGTCACCGGCCTGCTCGCCGACCCCCAGATCCAGGCCGACCAGGACCGCTACCGGGCGCTCGGTCGCGAATACGCCCAGCTCGAGCCGGTGGTGCGCTGCTTCCGCGACTACCAGGCCTTCGCGGCCGAGATCCGCGGCGCCGAGGGTATGCTCGACGACCCGGAGATGGCGCCGCTGGCGCGGGAAGCCGTGGCGGACGCGCGCGCCCGGCAGGCGGCGCTCGAGCCGGAGCTGGAGCGCCTGCTGGTCCCGCCCGACCCGAACGACGAGCGCAACGTCTACCTGGAGATCCGTGCCGGCACGGGCGGCGCTGAGGCGGCCCTGTTCGCCGGCGACCTGCTGCGGATGTACCTGCGCTACGCCGAGCTGCGCGGCTGGCGCACCGAGGCCGTCAGCGCCAGCCCCGGCGAGCACGGCGGCTACAAGGAGGTGGTCACCCGGATCGCCGGGCAGGGCGTGTACTCGCGGCTGAAATTCGAGGCTGGCACCCACCGCGTGCAGCGCGTCCCCGAAACCGAGGCCCAGGGGCGCATCCACACCTCGGCCTGCACCGTCGCGATCCTCCCGGAGGCGGCGTCGATCGACGCGATCGACGTCAACCCGGCCGACCTGCGCATCGACACCTACCGCTCGTCGGGGGCAGGCGGCCAGCACGTCAACAAGACCGAGTCCGCCATCCGCATCACCCACCTGCCGAGCGGGATCGTGGTCGAGTGCCAGGACGAGCGCTCGCAGCACAAGAACCGCGCCCGGGCCATGGCACTGCTCCAGGCGCGGCTCCTCGCCGTCGCCCAGGAGCGGCAGGCCAGCGAGCAGGCCAGCTCGCGCCGCCTGCAGGTGGGCAGCGGCGACCGCTCCGAGCGCATCCGCACCTACAACTTCCCCCAGAACCGCCTCACCGACCACCGGGTCGGCCTGACCCTGTACCAGCTCGACGAGGTGATGGAGGGCGCGCTCGACGCCGTGATCGACCCCCTCAGCAGGGAGTACCAGGCCGAGCAGTTCGCGGCGCTCGCCGGCTCCGCGGCGTGAGCGCGACGGTCCGGGAGCTGCTGGCCGAGGCGGCGTCGCAGCTCGCCCCCCGGGCGGCGGACGACGCGCGGGCCGAGGCGGAGATCCTGCTCGCCCACACCCTCGGTTGCGAACGCGCACGGCTGTGGGCGTGGCCGGAGGCGGCGGTTCCGGCGACCGTCGCGGCAAGCTGCCGCGGGCTGGTCCGCCGCCGGGCGGCGGGCGAGCCCGTCGCCTACCTCACCGGCCGTCGCGGCTTCTGGACCCTCGAGCTCGAGGTCACCCCGGCGGTCCTCATCCCCCGGCCGGAGAGCGAGCTGCTGGTCGAGCAGGCCCTCGCCATGCTGCCGCCGCACCGGCCGGCCCGCGTCGCGGACCTCGGCACCGGCAGCGGCGCCATCGCGCTCGCGATCGCGGCCGAGCGGCCGGGCTGGGAGGTCGTGGCCACCGACGCCTCGGCCGACGCCCTGGCGGTGGCCCGCCGCAATGCGTCGCGGCTGGGGCTGGTCCATGTCGCATTCCGGCTCGGCGACTGGGCGGAGGCGCTGCGGCCGGATGAGCGCTTTGCGGCCATCGTCAGCAACCCGCCCTACGTCGCCGACGGCGACCCGCACCTGGCCGAGGGCGATCTCCCGTGGGAGCCGAGGGCCGCGCTCGTCGGCGGACCGGACGGCCTCGACGCGATCCGCCGGCTCGTCGCGGCGGCCGTCCCGCACCTGGAGGCCCGCGGCTGGCTGCTGCTGGAACACGGTGCCGGCCAGGGCGAGGCCGTGGGCGGGATCCTCGAGCGGGCCGGGCTGGACGGCGTGCGCACCGTGCGGGACCTCGCGGGACTCGAGCGCGTGAGCGGCGGGCGCCGCGGGCGGTCGCTTGATTAATTCGCGGTCACCGCTAGCATCCCCCTATGGACCAGACGCCGGCATCCCTCGTCAAGCACCGCGAGATCGGCTTCCGGGACCTCCACCCGGATCCCGACCAGGCACGGTCGGCGAGCCTGCTGCTGGTCGACGTCCCCGGCGTTCGCGAGCTGCAGGTGGTCACGCCCACGCTGCTGCAGATCGTCTACCACGTCCTCGAGGTATCGCTCGAGCAGATCGAGACCGCGCTCGACGAGGCCGGCTTCCACCTCGACAACCGCCTGATGTACCGGCTGAAACGGGCGCTCTACTACTACACCGAAGAGGTCGAGCGGGCGAATGCCGGCTGCCCGCGCGGCAGCACCAACTGCACCCAGACGGTGTACATGACGCGCTACCGGCTGGCGGCGCACGGCTGCCGGGACCCCCGGCCGGAGCACTTGCGCGAATACCGCTGAGACCGCCGCCGCGCCCGCGGCCCCGTCGCCGATGAACGACGCGCAGCTGCTCCGCTACAGCCGTCAGATCCTGCTGCCCCAGTTCGGGGTCGAGGGCCAGGAGCGCCTGCTGGCGTCGACGGTGCTCGTCGTGGGCGCCGGCGGCCTGGGCTCGCCGGTCGCCCTCTACCTCGCGGCGGCCGGCGTGGGGCGACTGGTCATCGCCGACTTCGACACCGTCGACCTGACCAACCTGCAGCGGCAGATCCTGCACGCGACGGACCGAATCGGCACCGCCAAGGTGGAGTCCGCGCGCCGCACGCTGCAGGCCCTGAACCCGGAGGTCGAGATCGTGCCCCTTGGCCGCCGGCTCGAAGGCGGTCTGCTGGAGGAGCAGGTCGCCGCCAGCGACGCGGTGGTCGACGGCAGCGACAACTTCGCCACCCGTTTTGCGGTCAACGCGGCCTGCGTCGCGGCGCGCAGGCCGCTCATCGCTGGCGCCGTCATCCGCTGGGAGGGCCAGATCTCGGTATACACGGCGCGGCCGGGCGACCCCTGCTACCGCTGCCTGTACGGCGCCGGCGGCGAGGTCGAAGACACCTGCAGCCAGAACGGCATCCTCGCCCCGGTCGCCGGGATCATCGGCAGCATCCAGGCGACCGAGACCCTCAAGGTGCTGAGCGGTGTCGGGACGACCCTGGCCGGTCGGCTGCTGATCCTGGACGCGCTGGAGATGCGCTTCCGCACCCTGACGCTCACGCGCGACCCGGCGTGTCCGGTCTGCGGGCGGGCGTGAAGCCACGAGGGATCGTCGGGCCATGCCCTGCCATACCGACCCGCGCTGGCTCGAGAAGGCCCGCCAGGACATCACGTTCACCGCCGAGCTGCGGGGCCGGCCGCTCCGCCTCCGGACGACCTGGGGCCTGTTCAGCCCGCGCGAGGTCGACGAGGGCAGCCGGCTGCTGCTCGAGCACCTCGAGGTCCGACCCGGCGACCGCGCCTTCGACCTGGGCTGCGGCTATGGCCCGCTGGGGCTCGCGATCGCGCGCGACGCACCCGACGGCCACTGCCTGATGGTCGACAAGGACTTCGTCGCGGTGGAGTACGCGCGCCGCAATGCCGAGCTGAACGGCATCGGCAACGTCGAGGTGATGCTGTCGGACGGCTTCCGCCACGTCGGCGACCGCCGCTTCGACCTGGTGGTCTCCAACCTCCCGGCGAAGACCACCAAGGAGCACTACTACCTGTTCTTCCACGAGGCCTGCCAGCGGCTCGCGCCCGGGGGACGCTGCTGCGTCGTGGTCATCTCGGGGCTGCGGCAGTTCATCGCCCGCGCCTTCGAGGAGGTGTTCGGCAATCACGAGAAGGTGAAGCAGGGCCGCAGCTACACGGTAGCCCTCGCCCGTCGCGAAGCATAGGACTTGCCGCCACGGGCTGCCCTAAAGAAACCGCCGCGCAATCCGATAGGTCCCTCACCGGTCGTGCATCCGCAGGCTGACGCCGCTGGGGCGCAGGAGAGACCCCGTCCCGATGTCGAACACCGCCGAAACCACCGCCGAGCTCGCGCGCCTGGCGCTGCCGCTGATGTCCAGGCACGGCATCCCGCTCACGCCGCGCAACTACGCCGTCTGGTACGAGTACGTCTCCGGCGCCAACGCCGCCCTGAAGGAGGAGATCGACCGGCTGCGGTCCGATGAGGGGGCCTTCACGGAGGCCGCGAACGATGCCCTGTTCCAGCAGTTCGTCTCCGAGTGCGACGTCGCCGCCTTCCAGCGCATCCGCGCCGAGATGCGGCAGCTGCTGCGCGAGGTCGGGGCCTCGCTGCTCAACGCCGGCGAGGACGCCGAGCGGTTCGGCAGCCGGGTCCACGGAGCGGTGGCCGAGATCGAGCACAGCAGTAGCGTCGACCAGATCCACGACCTGCTCCGGGCGGTGATCGACGAGGCCCGGGCGATGCGCGAATCGACCAATGCCCTGAGGTCGCATTTCGACACCAAGACCCGCGAGATCCAGACCCTGCAGCACGAGCTGGATCGTGCCCGCAAGCGGGCGCTCACCGACGCCCTGACCGGCCTCGCGAACCGCGAGGCGCTCTACGAGGCCGTGGAGTCCGCGATCCATGATGCCGACGAGCACGACACGGACCTCTGCCTGCTGCTGGTCGACATCGACTACTTCAAGCGCGTGAACGACACCCACGGCCACCTCGTCGGCGACCGCGTCATCCGGTTCGTCGCGAGCACGCTGAAGCGCCTGGTCAAGGGCAAGGACACCGCCGCCCGCTTCGGCGGCGAGGAGTTCGCCGTGGTGCTGCCGGACACACCGGCGAACGGGGCCATGGCGCTCGCCGAAAACATCCGCCGGGCGATCGCCGACGCGCGCCTGGTGCGCTCGGACACCCGCGAGCCGCTCAGCCAGATCACGGTGTCGATCGGCGTCGGCAGCTACCGGCGCGGCGAGGCGGTGAACGCCCTGCTCGACCGCACCGACCAGGCGCTGTATGCGGCCAAGTCGGGCGGGCGCAACCGCGTGACCAACGAGAACGCCATCGGCGACGGCTTCGAGGTCTCGCCCGGCTAGCCCGCGGCGCGCGGCGGCAGCAGGCCGCGCAGCTCCACCAGCGAATCGATCACGGCATCGGGCTCGGCCGTCCGGATGTCGACGCCGTGGTTGTAGCCGTAGCTCATGCAGACGATCTGGAAGCCGGCGGCGCGCGCCGCCTTCACGTCCGAGACGGAGTCACCGACCATGAGGGACTCGGCCGCCGAGACGCCGAAGTGCAGGGCGGCGTGCAGCAGCGGCGCCGGGTCCGGCTTCTTCACCGGCAGGGTGTCGCCGGCCACGACGATGCCGAAATCGTCGCGGACCCCGAGGTCCCTCAGCAGCGGAAGGGTGAACTGCGCCGCCTTGTTGGTGACGCAGCCGAGCAGGTAGCCCTGGGACTTGAGCCAGTCGATGCCCTCGCGGATCCCCGGATACAGCCGCGAGCGCTTGGAGGTGTTCTCGCCGTAGAGCTCCAGGAAGATCGGGTAGGCGCGGGCGTAGTCCTCGTCGGGCGGCTCGCCGTCGAGCTGGCCGATCAGGGCGCGGCGCACGAGGCGCTCGACGCCGTTGCCGACCCAGTTGCGGACCTTGGCCTCGCCGTGGACCGGCCGGCCGAGGGCCTTCATCAGCTCGTCGACGCAGTACGCGAGGTCGGGAACGCTGTCGACGAGGGTACCGTCGACGTCGATCAGGATCATGCGGGGTGAGCGGAGGGTGGCCATCGGCTGTTCTCTCGTTCGTCTACCTCAGGTGGCGCCCAGCCAGGCCGGCGGGCCGGCGCCGGTTGGCTGCGCGCAGCGCACAGGGATGTGCGCGGTAGCGAGTGGATCCTGGACGATCCCTCGAGCGGCGAGCAGCCACCGGCGCAAAAGGGCCGCCGATCCCGGTGGACGCCGGCGGGCGCGCATGACCTGCTCGGACACGCCGTGAGTACGTCCCTGTAGGCTCGGAAGCGGCATCCGTGCCGCTTACGGTCCTCGCACGTCATGCACGCCCGCCGTCTGATTCGGCCGACTAGCGGGACGCTGCCCGCAGGCAACTCGCCGGACCGGTGAACCGGCGGTCCTTGCGCCGGTGGCTGCTCGCAGTCAACCGGCTCCGGCCCGCCTTGACCGGAACCCGCCTCAGCCGACCTTCGCCAGCTCCCGCCGCATCTCGCCGACGATCGTGTCGTAGCGGTTCGGGTCCGAATCCCTGCCCGCGCCGAAGATCGCCGAGCCCGCGACGAAGGTGTCCGCGCCGGCCGCCTTGATCTCGGCGATGTTGCTCGCCTTCACGCCGCCGTCGATCTCCAGGCGGATGTCGCGCCCCGAGGCGTCGATCAGCTTGCGCGCGGCGCGCAGCTTGTCGAGGGCCGAGGGGATGAAGCTCTGCCCGCCGAAGCCGGGGTTGACCGACATCAGCAGCACCATGTCGATCTTGTCCATGACGTACTCGAGGTAGCTGAGCGGCGTCGCCGGGTTGAACACCAGCCCGGACTTGCAGCCGCAGTCGCGGATGACTTGCAGGGTGCGGTCGACGTGCTCCGATGCCTCGGGGTGGAAGGTGATGTAGGTGGCGCCGGCCTTCGCGAAGTCCGGCACGATCCGGTCGACCGGCTTGACCATCAGGTGCACGTCGATCGGAGCGGTGACACCGTGCTTGCGCAGGGCTTCGCAGACCAGCGGGCCGATCGTCAGGTTGGGGACGTAATGGTTGTCCATCACGTCGAAATGGACGATGTCCGTCCCGGCCTTGAGCACGTTGACGACCTCTTCGCCCAGCCGGGCGAAGTCCGCTGAGAGAATTGACGGTGCGATGAAGTCCTGGGCCATGGCTGAAGCTCCCTGGAGGCGGGCCGCCGCGCACGGACGGCCGCCGGTTGCACATCCCCCGCGTCGGACGCGGGACCGGAATCTCGGGACCGTCGAGGACTATACCGAAAGCCCGCAGGGTTTTCAGCGCGACCCGCCGGCGCAGATGCGAGCGGCGCGATGTCGCGGCTGGAACTTTCACCGACCGGGCCAGTCTATGAGTATGCCGTTGCGAAATGTCGGGCCGATCCCCCTCCCTTGTCGGCCCGACCCGGAGCTTCAGCCGGAAGCAAGTGAGGCCCCGACCACCTCTCCCCCAAGGTGGTCGGGTTTTTTTTGCCCGACCGCCGGGTCAGGCCTGGTTCGCCGGCGGGTGCTCGCGCCGCAGCCAGTCATCGAGCACTCCCGCCAGAACCTCGACGCCCTGGCCGGCAACCGCCGAGAACAGCTGGACTGTCGGGGCCTGCGGGTAGCCGGCCAGGGCCTTGCGCGTCGCGAGGAGCGCCCCAGTGGCCTTGCCCCGGCCGAGCCTGTCGGCCTTTGTCAGCAGGAGGTGCACCGGGCGCCCGAGGTGGACGGCCCAGTCGATCAGCTGGCAGTCGAGGTCGCGCAGCGGGTGACGGATGTCGCTGAGTACGATCAGGCCCTGCAGGCTGCGACGCCGCTCGACATACTGGGCCACGGCCCCCTGCCACTCCGCCCGGATCGTGGCCGCCACCGCCGCGTAGCCGTAGCCAGGCAGGTCCACCAGGCGGCGCTGGTCGTCCAGCCCGAAGAAGTTGAGGAGCCGCGTCCGGCCGGGGGTCTTGCTGGTGCGGGCCAGCCCCTTCTGACCGCAGAGCGCGTTGATCGCGCTCGACTTGCCGGCGTTCGAGCGGCCGGCAAAGGCCACCTCGAAACCGACGTCCGGCGGCGCCTGCTCGAGGCGGGCCGCGCTGGTGAGGAAACGCGCGCACCGGTAGTAGTCGGCGGGGCTCATGGCGCGGGCGAGTGTACCCTGAGCCGCGCTATCCTCGGGTGATGCGCGGGCAGACGCCGATCCGCAGCGCCATGATTCTCGCCGCCGGGCGGGGCGAGCGCATGCGGCCCCTCACCGACCGCACGCCCAAACCTCTCCTGGCGGCCGGGGACCGGCCGCTGATCGGCCACCATCTGGCAGCCCTCGCCCGGGCGGGGGTGCGCGAGGTCGTCATCAACCACGCCCACCTCGGCGCGCAGATCGAGGCGGCGCTCGGCGACGGCGCCGCTTACGGCCTCCACATCCGCTACTCGCCGGAAGAAACGGCGCTGGAGACCGGCGGCGGCATCGTCCAAGCCCTGCCGCTGCTGGGGCCGGATCCCTTCATAGTGGTCAACGGCGACGTCTGGACGGACTTCGCGCTCGACCGACTGCGCCTCGCCGACGCCGACCTCGCCCACCTGGTCCTCGTGGACAACCCGGCCCACCACCCGGCGGGGGACTTCGTCCTGGACGGCGACCGGGTTCGCGCCGAGGGTGGCCCGCGGCTCACCTTCAGCGGCATCGGCGTCTACCGTCCTGCCCTGTTCGAGGGCTGCAGCCCAGGCCGCTTCCCGCTCGCCCCCCTGCTGCGGGCCGCAATGGCGGCTGGCCGGGTGAGCGGCGAACACCACCGCGGGCGCTGGATCGACGTCGGGACACCGGAGCGGCTGGCGGCGCTGGACCGCGAGCTGAGTCGGTGAACGAATCGGGCTCGAGCGGCAGCCCCCCTCGGACACGCCGTGAATACCCCTCCGCTGCGCGGCTGGGCCCGGCCCAGTCCCCTCGGGCCTGGGCGTTCACCGGGCTGCGAAGGTCCACTGGACCTTCGGTCCCGGTTCACCCCTGTAGGCTCGGAAGTGACATCCCTGTCGCTTACGGTCCTCGCAGGTCTGCCGCTCGACCCCGCCCCTTCGGGAGATCAACGGCCCGCCGGCTCGCGCGCGGCCGGCGCGACCTGCGGCCGCAGGCGGTACCAGAGGTTCCCGGTGATCTCGTGCAGGGCGATCGTGCTCATCGCGAGCGCCGTGCCGGAGGGCAGCCAGTCGCCAATCGGCGGGCGGCCGTTGTCCGTGTCGTCGCCGTAGAAGCCCGTCGGCGCGGTCACGACGGTGAGCCCGGCCGCCTCGAAGCTGTGGCGCGCGCGCTCGATGTGGAAGGCGTGGGTCACCAGCGCCACCCGCCGGACGTCGAACCGCTCGAGCAGGCGCGCGGTGAACCAGCCGTTCTCCCAGGTCGTGTTGCTGGCCGCCTCGGCCACCAGGGGCTGCAGCCCGTACTCGTTCTCCAGGACCTGGGCGGCGAGGACGGCCAGCGGCGTGGCGTCGTCCTCGAGCGCGCCACCGGTCACGGCGATGGGCAGGCCGGTGCGGCGCGCCAGCCAGGCGCCGTACCGCAGGCGCTGCATGCTCAAGGGCGACAGCGTTTCCGCGGCGCCGAACTCCCACGCCGGGCGGATCCGTCCGGCCAGGGCGACCACGACGGCCTGCGCCCCGGCTGCCCGGACCTGCTCCGGCGTCTTCACCGCCTCCGCCTGCAGGGGCAGCATGAGCCACGCGGCGACCTGCGGCGTGCTCAGCAGGTACAGGCCGAGAACGGCAAGGAAGGTCGCCAGCCGTCCGATCCGGGTGCGCCCGGCAGCGAGGCCAAGCACGGCCAGCAGGAGCAGGCCGCCCGGCGGGAGGATGAGCGCCTCGACGGCGCGTACCAGTCCGACGTCCATTCCGCCTCAGGGGCTCCGCGCAGTCACCCTAACTTCACGGCCGCCGGGACGCGGCGCCTCTGCGGTTCAATCCGCGATCTCGGGGCTCAGCCGAGCTCGGCCAGGACCGGTCTGGCCTGGTGCTCCGCGTGGTAAGACGATCGAACCATCGGCCCGCTCGCGACGTTCCCGAACCCCATCGCCTCGCCGAGCCCGCGCAGGGCTTCAAACTCGTCGGGCGAGACGAAGCGTGCGACCGGGAGATGGTCGGCGCTCGGCTGCAGGTACTGACCCAGTGTGAGCATGTCGCAGCCGTGGGCACGCAGGTCGCGCATCACGCCCTCGACCTCGTCGAGCGCCTCGCCCAGCCCAAGCATCAGGCCGGACTTTGTGGGCACCCCGGGGTGCTGATCCTTGAACCGGCGGAGCAGCAGCAGCGAGCCGGCATAGTCCGCGCCCGGCCGGCACTGCCGGTACAGCCGCGGCACGGTCTCGAGATTGTGGTTGAAGACGTCGGGCGGTGCCCCGCGGAAGGCCTCGAGCGCGATCTCGAGGCGACCGCGGAAGTCGGGCACCAGGGTCTCGACGATCGTGGCGGGGTTGCGGCGGCGGATCTCGCGCACGCAGGTCGCGAGGTGGGCCGCCCCGCCATCGCGCAGGTCGTCACGGTCGACCGAGGTCACCACGACGTGCGCGAGGCCCAGCTCGGCGATGGCCTCGGCCAGCTGGCCGGGCTCGTCGGCGTCGAGCGGGCGGGGCCGGCCGTGGGCGACGTCGCAGAACGGACAGCGCCGCGTGCAGACGTCCCCCATCACCATGAAGGTCGCGGTGCCGTGGCTGAAGCACTCGCCGAGGTTCGGGCACAGCGCCTCCTCGCACACCGAGCTCAGCCGGTGCTCGCGCAGGATCCTCTTGATGCGGGTGACGCCCGGGCCGGTCGGGGCCCGTGCCCGGATCCAGGCAGGCTTGCGCAGCGTCTCGGCGGCGGGCTCGACCCTGACCGGAATGCGGGCGAGCTTCGCGGCGCCGCGCTGGTGCGTGTCCGGGCTCGCGCGCGAGGGCGCGGTGTAGTCGTCGACGGGCTCGCTCAAGGGTCGCTCGCGGGAGGGGCCGGGTCGGGGATGACCGGAGTATACGCGCCGGGCCGCCAGGCGCCGGCCGCCTCCCGCTGCGACAGGCCGAGAGCCCCGGCCAGCCTTGCCGCGAGGCGGTCGCCGACCGCGTCGACGCCGAGCGGCACGCCCAGGTCGCGCAGCCGCGTCACCGCCAGCCCCGGAAAGCCGCACGGGTCGATGCGCGAGAACGGCTCGAGATCCAGGTCGACGTTGAGCGCGATGCCGTGGTAGCTGCAGCCGCGACGCACGCGCAGGCCGAGCGAGGCAATCTTGCGCCCGTCCACATAGACCCCCGGCGCGTCGGGCCGCGCTTCGGCGGCGATTCCCCACTCGGCGAGCAGCCCGACCAGGGTCCGCTCGAGCAGTGTCACCAACGGCCGCACCCCGAGGCCGGCGGCCCGCAGGTCCAGCAGCACGTAGGCGACGAGCTGCCCGGGACCGTGGTAGGTGACCTGGCCGCCCCGGTCGGTGCGAATGACGGGAATCGCGCCGGGAGCCCTCAGATGCTCGGCGCGGCCGGCCTGGCCGAGCGTGTAGACCGGCGGGTGCTCCAGCAGCCAGAGCTCCGACGGCGTCGTCGCCGTGCGCGCGGCGGTGAAGGCCCGCATCGCGTCCCACACGGCGGCGTACGGCTGCCGGCCCAGGCGCCGGACCAGCAGGGGCAGCGGCGCGGTGGTCACAGGCTCATCAGGACGCGGGGATGGGCCGAAAGCTCCCGGTAGATCGCGTCGAGCTGGGCGCGGCTCTCTGCCCGCACGGTCAGCGTCACCGCCAGGTACCGGCCGCCGCGGCTGCCCCGCACGCTGACGGCGCCCTCGCCCAGGTCCGGCGCGTGGCGGCGCACGATCCCGACGACCAGCGCCTCGAACCCCGGCTCGGCCTCCCCCATCACCTTGATCGGGAAGTCGCAGGGGAAGCGGAGCAGCTCGCGCTCGCCGTCGGCCGCCGGCTCAGGCATCGGGCTGCTGGCGCAGGCGGGCCTTGTACGCCTGGTAGAGCTCGTTCATCCGCCGCCACACCGGGCCGGGGCGCCCGGCGCCCACCGGCTTGCCGTCCAGCCGCGTCACCGGCATCACCTCGCGGGTCGAGCTGGTGAGCCAGATCTCGTCGGCCGTGGCGAGCGCGGAGACAGGGATGTCCGCCTCGCTGAGCTGCACGTGGTCCGCCTGCGCCAGCTCGATCACCAGGTCGCGCGTGATGCCGGGCAGCAGCAACGGGCTCTTCGGCGGCGTGGCCAGGCGCCCGGAGGCGAACACGAACAGATTGCTGGCGGCGCCCTCCAGGGCGAGGCCGTCGCGGATCAGGATCGCCTCGAGGGCCCCCCGCTCCTTCGCGATCTGGCGCGCCAGGACGTTGGCGAGCAGGGTGGTCGCCTTGATGTCGCAGCGCTGCCAGCGCAGGTCGTCGAGGGTGATCGCCGCGATCCCCTCGGCCGCGACCGCCGGGTCGATCGGTGCCAGCGGCGTCGCCATCGCGAACACGGTGGGGGTCACACCGTCTGGGATCGCGTGATCGCGCTTCTCCGCCGCGCCGCGCGTCACCTGCAGGTAGACCGACTGATCCTCCCCCGGGCGCTGGCCGACGAGCTCCAGCAGGGCCGCCCGCCAGGCCTCGTGCGAGAGGGGGTTCGCCATGCGGATGGCACCCAGGCTGCCGTCCAGCCGGTCGAGGTGGTGCTCGAGGCGGAACAGGCGGCCGCCGTAGACTGGAATCACCTCGTAGACGCTGTCGCCGAACAGGAAGCCGCGGTCCATGACGGGTACGCAGGCCTCGGCCCGCGGCACGAGGCGACCGTTCAGGTAAACCTTGGTGGCGTTGGTCATCACGGCTTACTGGAACCAGAGCAGGATGGTGTCGATCAGCCGGCGGAACCAGCCGCCGAGCGGGATCTCCTCAAGGGCGACCAGCGGTGCCTCGCGGACGACCTTGCCCGCCTGCTCGACCACCACCCGGCCGACCACCTGGCCGCGTACCAGGGGGGCGAGGAGGCGCGGCTCGATCTCCAGTCGGGTGGAGATTCCGTCGTGCTGACCGCGCGGGACCGTGATGGTGAGATCCGACGCGACGCCGACGGCGAGGTCGCGCTTCGTCCCCTTCCAGGTCTTGGTCTGGGCGAGCGTGTCGCCGGCCCCGTGCAGGCGGTGGGCCTCGTAGAAGCGGAAGCCGTAGTTCAGCAGGCTCAGCGTCTCCTTCGCGCGCTCCTGCTCGCTCTTCGTCCCCATGATCACCGAGATGAGGCGCATCCCCTCGCGCTTCGCCGACGCGACCAGGCAGTAGCCGGCCGTCTTGGTGTGGCCGGTCTTGACGCCGTCGACCGATTCGTCGCGCCACAGCAGCAGGTTGCGGTTGGTCTGCTTGATGTTGTTGTGGACGAACTCCTTGATCGCGTACCAGGGGTAGAACTCCGGGAAGTCGCGGATCGTCGACTCGGTCAGCTTCACGAGGTCGCGGACGGTGCCGTAGTGGTTCGGGTCGGGCAGGCCCGTGGCGTTTACGTAGTTCGTGCCCGTCATGCCGAGCCGCCGGGCCTCCTCGTTCATCATCTTCGTGAAGGTCTCTTCGCTGCCCGCGACGTGCTCAGCCAGGGCCACCGCGGCATCGTTGCCCGACTGGACGATCAGCCCCTTCAGCAGGTCCTCGAGCTTCACCCGGGTGTTCACGTCGATGAAGGTGCGCGAGCCGCCGGTGCGCCAGGCCTTCTCGCTGACCAGCACCTCGTCCTCGAGCTTCACCTTGCCCTCCTTGAGGGCGCGGAACACGATGTGGGCCGTCATGATCTTGGTGAGGCTGGCCGGCTCGAGGCGGCTGTCGGCGTTCGACTCGGCCAGCACCCGGCCGCTGTCCATGTCGACGAGGACGTGCGCCGAGCCGGGGATCTGCGGCGGCGAGGGCACGGGCGTGTCGGCGGCGACGGTGGCGCCCGACCAGAGCGCGAGAGCGATCACCATGGCCGCAAAGGGGCGGAACGATCGGGTCATGAGCTGGTTCTTGCGATGAAGTGGGCGGGAAGGCGGCGGCTGGCGAAATCCGACGAGCGGGGCACCGGCCGCGCGGAACGCTGTCCATTCTAACCGAGCGACGGCCGCAGGCTACGGCAGCGGACGCGACTCGCAATCGACTTTGACACCTCGATGGTGACCACAGAGGCACATGGACACAGAGAAGAAACCTGGCGCGGCCTT
>Ga0316622_100000903_pt1 | contig 18431 bp, 18 predicted proteins | sample OWC_Aug_OW2_C1_D_FD_207646 | JGI IMG/M metagenome (GOLD analysis project Ga0316622, IMG submission 207646) | Wetland soil microbial communities from Old Woman Creek delta, Ohio, United States - OWC_Aug_OW2_C1_D5_C | ecosystem: Environmental > Terrestrial > Soil > Wetlands | place: USA: Ohio... | reverse complement strand
ACGTCAGCACGCCAATAATGACCATAATCATAGATAAGCACGTGGGGCGCTCAGAGCGCCATCACAAGGACAACTGACAGCACCATCCCAAAATAGGTGCTGATGAGCACCACGCCTCCCATCTGCGAGATTCTCATCCCTCTCAGCATGAATACCAGGACGAGGAAAGTCGAGAGATTGAGCACGACGACTATTGGCAGGATGTCGGCCTTCGCAAATTCGAACGGCTTGAATATGCCCATCAGGCCTAGGGTCAGAAGGGCGGTCACGATATTGGCGCCGATGCCCTCGCCCAGCGCCAGGTCTCCGAAACCTCTTCTGGCGGCATGGTACGAGGCCGCGATATCCGGCAGCGTTGTGCCGAGTGCGACCAGCGTTATACCGATGAGCCATGGATTCAGGTTGAAGTCGTTGGTGACGTTCATGATGCTCCTCACGACCAGCTCCGCACCCATGACGGTCCAGAGGATTCCGAACACGAGCCATTGTACGCCTGCCCGGATCTCGACCTTCCTGCCAAACAGATGTCCCATCAGCTCTAGCTGGATCCTCGCCTCCGCGAGCCCCTCTTCCAGCTCTTCGGGGTTCCCCTTCTTCTCTATCAGGAGCAGATTCATGGTGTAGGGGACGAAGAGGATCATCAGGGCGATTCCCTCCAGGAACGAGAGTCCGCCGTCCAAGAGCAGCACTGACGCGACTATCGTCACGGTCATGAGGAACACGGCGTCCCTCATGATCATCTCTCGGGTCACCTTCAGCGGGACGATGATCGCGGTGAGTCCTATGACGAAGGCGATGGTCACGACGTTCGAGGCTATGCCATTGCTCAGTGCGATGGTCTCCGCACCTTCCTCCAGCGCAACGAGAGAGACCAGCACCTCGGGCATCGCGGCCAGTGTGGACACGACAAGCATCCCGATGACGAACCTGCTTATCCCGAAGTTGCGGGACACGGCTACGGCGTTGTCGGTGATGAGCTTCGCGCCCTGGTTCAGGACGATGAAACCTATCGCTAACAATGGTATGAATAGGAGCGAGGCAGAGTCCAAACTTACCCATCCCTTGGTCTTGCCGCTGTCACGGACATAGCATACGCCGATATATGGTTTTTCGAGTCCAGGCGTCAAGTTGTCCAGTGACAACTTTGATTTTGCGTCACTCTATCTAGTGTCCGTGCGCGGAGCATATGGCATTATTTGCGAGCTGCAAGACGATACTCGCATCAAGGTTGGTTCTCTTGGGAGCAAGGAGTTCGTTCGAGGTGTGTATGTATACGTTGGCTCGGCCCAGCGCGGTATTGAACAACGGGTTGGCAGGCATCGTTCGAGGAACAAGAAACGCAGATGGCACATCGATTATTTCCTGGACAAAGCCGAGGTGAATGCTGTCGTGGCCGTGCCGTCGGAGGACAAGGAGACAGAATGCAGGCTGGCCAAGGCCCTCCTTGCGATAGAAGGCGCGAGAGTTCCGGTCCGAGGGTTCGGATCTTCGGATTGCGGCTGCGAGGCTCATCTCGTGTACCTAGGTGACGAAGACGTTGAATCCGTATCCGAGACGGTGGTGTACCATCTCTCGATGCTCGGCTGCATGTACCCTGAGAAGATCGAGGACTCTCGCGGACAGCAGCGAAAGAGGCGTTAGGGTTTTATCGCATGTGATTGGTTAGAGTGTCGAAATGGCGGAGGAGTTCAGTGCAGCGCTCGTGGTTCTTGTAGTCATCGGCATAGGTCTGCTGCTGTTCTTCCTGTACATCTCATCCCTGGAACGCGTCTACGAGAAGATCGGTTTCACGAGGTCTGAGGCCGGAGCTATCCTCACGCTGACTCTGTTCTTCGGATGGATCACAATCCCGCTGTTCCCGTACGATGGCTGGTGGGTCGGGGTAAGCATCGGAGGCGCCCTCATCCCGTTGATCATCTGCATTCTGCTGCTCAGGTCGAGAAGGGTCGGAGTTGCAGAGGCAGGAATTGGCATCATCATTGTCGCCACGATAACCTACTTCATAACGAGGGCCGAACCAGGAGTCGGCATCGTTGCGGACTTGGAGCTCGCGTTCGCGCCTGCGCTTGCTGCTGCATTCTTCTCGCTATCGACGTTCTGGGTCGATGTCAGCAAGGCGGCCCCCCTTGCCTATCTGTCGGGCGTTCTCGGGACGCTGATAGGAGCGGATGTGTTCCATCTGACGGAGATACTCGTCACGGAGCCGCCTTCGGGCGAGACCGTCATTCTCAGCGTGGGGGGAGCGAACATCTTTGACATGGTCTACCTGACAGGTATCGTTGCCGTGATGCTGGACATACTCATCTTCTGGTTCCAAAAGCAGCAGGCAAAGACAAGTTACGGGAAGGTCGCACGCGAATTCCAGATGCAGGCCCAAGGGTTGCCTTATGCGAAGGACATCCCATCTGTGCCCAAGTTGGAACCCGGGAGGAAGGGCCGGATCTAGGAAGTTCCTGTCGTTCCGCGTTTCATAGATGAGCTGTCGATCATGGCAATCGACACTATCGAGGCAGCTGCCAGAATCGCGCCAATGTAGAACGCGTAGTCGGGGTTATGGAGGTAGTTGGCCACTATCCCGCTGAGAAACACGAAGACTGCACCCCCGCCGAGCTGGAACCCGAAGAGGATTCCGAACGCGGTTGCTCGTTCCTCGACCTCCGTCACTTCGGTGAGGTATGAGAAGAGGGCGGGATACGTCGTGAATAGGAATGCTCCATAGATCACCAGCGCCGGTGTGATCAGGAACCACTCTGCCGTGAGTGCGATTACCAGGATTGCACCAAGACTCGCGATATAGCCCCCGGCAAGCAGACGCTTCTTCCCGAACCGAGCTGTCATGACCCCGAAGTAGTACGAGGTTATTGTCCCGACTGCGATCCAGATCGCGAATACGAGGTCGGCGTTGCCTGCACTCCAGTCATGCACTGTTGTCAGCTTGATGGGTCCGAAGTAGGTCGTTATCTGGTAGAGGGCGCCCCCGGTGATGATTGGCAGAATGAGAATCCACATCTTCTTTGTGGTGCTGAGGGGGCTCATCCTTCTAGGGGTCACTGTCACGCGCGGTGGCGCCGGCTCGCGCCCTATCAGCACGACCCCCATCAGGACCGCGGTGAAGTTCAGAGCTGCCCAGAGGATGCACGGAGCCTTCCATCCGAGGAGTTCGCCAAGGAACCCCGAGGAGCCCAGCGCAACTATGACGCCGAAGTTGCCGACGCCACTTTGAATGCCGAGGGCAGTATCGAGATAGCCTCCAGCGTATTCCTTCGTTATCCAGCTGATGCCGACGGGGTGATAGAATGCCGCCCCAAAGCGCATCGAAATCACCGCGAGGAAGAGCTCTGTGAAATCACTGACGAACATCATCAGAACGAAGGACGCCCCCATGAGGAGCGCCCCGACTTCCAGAAGATATCGGGAGAAAGTGCGGTCGGCGAACCTGCCAACCATGTACTGGACAACAACTGTGATCAGCAAACCGAACCCCAATAGTCCGATCTCGTAGAGCGACAGCTGCATCTCTTCTTCGAGGATCGGCAGGAGCGCAACCAAGGCCATGAGAGTGCCGTCATTGCAGGCGTGGTGAAAGCTGATGATCCATAGCAGTCGGGGTCTCTTCGTCATTCAAGGCCTTGGGCTTCAAGGGTCTTCTGCCATATCTGCTTTTTCAGAATGCTTATCTCCGCGGATGAGGTTCTCCGAATGTGCACCGGTTCCCTTCCGGACTTCGTATCTCGAATCTCGCAGAGAGGAGTTCGTACTACGAGCATGAGTTCGACATCCGCGGTCTGGACCGCTGGATAGGCGACCGCGCTCGGCACATGAAGCTCGCCATGATTCTGGGAAGGCACTCTGGTCTGGTTACGGAAGCCCATGCCGCTAACAAGAACGATGTCATCATCATCGACGAATGGAGTTCCGCACGCGATGTGCGTGACTACTGTCTCGAGTATCTGCCAGAAGGACTCTACTATGATCGCAACAGGTACCTGGACATCCGCGATTGCGCTCGGTGCGGCAGGTCAAAGCGGCCTTGCATCAAATGCTACAATTATGACGGACAGCAGCTCGCTTTCGATCTAGATCCCGAAAACGTGGACTGCCCCTATCACGGACACATTGGCGATAAGATTGGCCGAGGAGAAGGCCTATCATTCTGCATGTTCGAGTTCAAGAAGGTGAGGCGAGAAGCAATAGAACTCCTGGCCGAGCTGCGTACTACATTCAAGGACGTTCGGGTCGTGTACTCAGGACGAGGTTTTCACGTCGTCGTGCGCGACGAGGCCGGATATGCACTGACTGCCGGACAGCGCAAGGCAATTGCCAGGGAATTCGCAGTAAGGTATGACATAGATGAGTGGGTCACGGAGGGCGGGTCTCGCCTGATGCGCCTGCCGTATTCGCTCAATGCGCTGGTGTCGAGAAAATGCATGGAACTGAGGGAAGAAAGAGTATTGAAGGAGTTTGATCCACGCCACACTGGACAAGTGATTCCGAAGTTCGCAAGGTCATCTTGAGCGCGAAGCTCGAATTTCCTTGCCCATGTAGTAACTCTTCTTTTTCCGAGCCTTCCCGGCCTTCTTGGATGTCTTCTTCGGAGCCATTGATTTACCTCCATATAAGAGGAGTCCAGCTCGCGAGAGTTACTTCTTCTTCTTCTTCTTTGTTGCCTTCTTCTTGGTCTTCTTTCCACACTTTCCGCAGGCCATAGTATTCCTCCTAGTTTGGCTCAGGGATCGACCCTGACGCGATATGCCGATGCATCTACCCCATCCAAGAGCGGTTAATTAGCGTCGTATTGCCCTGACTCAGATACATCTACGAGTAGTGGAACGCGTTCATAACATAAGTGTCTTGCTGTTTTATTCGCAATCCACGAAGCAAGCGGGATGAGTCGAGAGATAGGGCGGTCCTATGCAATCTTGCCGTGGAAAGATTTTATACGCAACCTGTCCATACATCAGCAAGTCAAGGAAGGTACGAGGGTTTGGCGCAACCGGAAGAGACTCGAAAGCTCAAGATATGTCTTGTCGGTGATGTCGGAGTCGGCAAGACGAGCCTGATAAGGCGATTTGTCTTGGACGTCTTCGATGACAAGTATATCGCCACAATCGGCACGAAGGTCACGAAGAAGGACATCGACATCAAGAATCCCGCGACAGGAGCGCAGGAGAAAGTCACACTACTTATCTGGGACATCATGGGCCAGCCAAGTTTCAGGGAAGTCCTGAGAGAGGCTTACTTCTACGGCGTCCAGGGCTCGCTCGCGATATGTGATGTCACCAGCAAGGAGAGCCTCGGGGAGCTCAGGTACTGGATCAAGGCCATGACGGCTACTACTGGCAAGGTCCCGATAGTCTTCTTGGGGAACAAATGCGACTTGCGGGAAGAGACCAGGATACCTTTCCAGGATCTCGAGGTCTTCGCCAAGAAGAACGATTCGCCCGCCATGCTCACATCTGCGAAGACGGGGTACAACGTGGAACAGGCGTTCCAGACCCTGGTAGAGATGATGCTGTCCTCGAAGTAGTCGCACTCCGACCGTCAAATGTAATATTCGCGTCCTGCGTTCTCCCTCACGGGATCAGGCATGAAGGTTAGATGTGCGGATTCGGTTTTCTTCAACGGCAAGTTCATCACTCTTGGCCGCAGGGATGGGCTCGTGAGCGCCGTGGCTGTCGAAGACGGTCGAGTAGTGTCAGTCGGTGATGACCGGGAGGTCAGGGGACAGGCTCCGAGGGGATGCGACAGGTACGACATTGGCGGCAGAACGGTCGTGCCCGGATTCATCGATTCGCATACGCATTTCGTGCAGATGGGAGTAGATGCCATGAATGTGGATCTCACTCGCACGAAATCCAAGGAGGAGGCGCTCTCTCTGATGAGCGCGGCGGCGAAGAAGGCTCCTGAGGATGAGTGGGTCGTCGGGGCCGGATGGAAGGAGAGCGGATGGACTGACCCACAATTCCTCACAGGGAAGGATTTGGACGTCTCGTGCCCGCTCAACCCCGTTCTGGCCCACAGAGTCTGCGGCCACATGTCGACCGCCAATTCGAGGGCACTGGCGCTCCTCGGGATTGATGCCAAGACGCCTGACGTTGGGCGGGATGCTGCCGGCCGGCCCACGGGCATCTTACTAGAGAGCGCAGTGGCTCTCGCAAGGGATGCGACCGCCCCGGATGATGCGAAACGCAGGAGAGGCCTCCAGAACGCCATCAAGAGAGCCCATTCGCTCGGGGTCACCTCTATTCATGACAACGGCGATAGTGAGGACATCGCGCTGTACCGAGAAGCGGAGCGTGCTCAAAGGCTCGGAGTGCGCGTATGGTTCAACATTCCGGGTGGGGATATCGATTCCGTACTTGCGCTACACCTTGTCCCGGGCATCGGCTCTGACTTTCTCAGGCTTGGCGGACTGAAGGTCTTCTGTGACGGTGCGCTCGGCGCGAGATCTGCCGCTCTGTCGAAGTCATATGAGGATGATCCTGGCAACTGCGGCTCCCTCGTCCATGACAAAGCCGAGTTCGTTTCCTTGATCGAGCAGGCGAATGCAGGGGATCTGCAGCTGGCGGTCCATGCAATCGGTGATGTCGGCATAGACGTCGCAGTTGCAGCGTTCAAGAACGCGCTAGGCAAGTTCGCGCGGAAGGACCACAGGCACAGGATAGAGCATCTGGAGCTGCCGTCGCGCGCACACCTGCGCACAATGAAGAAGCTGGGCCTCATAGCGTCAATGCAGCCCAACTTCATAGGTGAGTGGGGGGGCACAGAGGGGATGTACCTCGCGAGGCTCGGAAAGGAGCGAACGGCCAGGAACAATCCCTTCCGCGAAGTACTTGACGAGAAGGTGAGACTCGTCTTCGGGTCCGACTGCATGCCATTCTCGCCCTCCTACGGAATAGTCTCAGCAGTACAGGCGCCTCATGAGGCACAAAGGATATCCGTTCTCGAGGCGCTTTCGGCATACAGCAGGGACGCTGCGTATGCCTCCTTCGCGGAGAACCAGAAAGGCACGATCGAGGTGGGGAAGCTTGCGGACTTCGTGGTTCTGTCCGAGGACCCTTTCGGAGCGGGCGCCAACTTGAAGCTGATGTCCGTCGTCAAGACTGTCCTCGGCGGGGAGGTAGTGTTCGATCGGATTAGAGGTAGGCGGGATTGAGGATATGGCGGCAAGGTCGAAAACGGTATTCACGAACGAGGCTCCGAGACCGATAGGGCCTTACTCTCAGGCAGTTGTGTGTGGGGATTTCGTGTTCTGCTCGGGACAGATCGGGATGGACCCGATATCAGGGGAACTCGTGGGTAAGACGGCGGGTGAGCAGGCAGAGCGGGCGCTGACCAACCTTCGAGCCGTCCTGAACACCGCCGGAAGCGAGATGTCTCACGTGCTGAAGGTCACTCTCTTCTTAAAGAACATGAAGGATTTCGAAGAAGTCAACCAGGTCTACGCGAAGCACTTCGTCGATGGCAAGCCTGCGCGCTCGACGGTCGAGGTGTCGGAGTTGCCCAGGGGCGCATTGGTGGAGATTGACGCCATCGCCGAGGTCCGTTGAACTCAAGTTCGTCACAATATCTATATTGGATGGCTCAGTCTGGAAACCGGGAGTTGGGCGGGTATGTTCGGTATCGAGATCGTACGCGGAGCTAATGTTGTCGGCGGGACACTTGCCATTGCATTCCCCAGTGTGGGCATGGTTGGTTCCATAGCTGGTAGTTTCGTGTCAGAGTCCCTGAAGATGGAGAGAATCGCGTATGTCCTTTCAGAGGACATTCCGCCAGCAGCCCTGGTTCAGGAAGGCATTCCGAGCTACCCTCTGAGGATCGTCGGCCACAAGGACATCTCGATCATGACTTCTGAGTTCCAGATACCTCTTACTCTGTCGACGCAGCTGGCGAAGACGCTGCTTGAATGGTCGTCTCGGCACGGGTTCAACCAGATAATCTGTCTCGAGGGTCTGATGACAGGTCAGGAGGCGGTGGAGGCCGACAAGGCAATCCGGGTGTTCGGCGTCGGCTCGACAGTCGCCGCGAGGGACACACTGACGAAGGCAGGCGTCGAGCAGTTCAAGATAGGCATGATAACCGGTGTTTCCGGAGCCATCCTGAGCGAGGCCGAGAGAACCGGACGGGACGTGATATGCCTTCTCGTCGAGGCGAATGCGATGTACCCGGACGCGAGGGGTGCCGCGAAGCTGGTCGAGACCCTCACGAAGCTACTCCCGACGCTCCAGCTCGACCTCAAAGAACTCTACAAGGAAGCCGAGATGATTGAGGAGAACGTCAAAGCAGCGGTCGAGAAGACCAAGGAGATGCTAGCCGCGAGACAAGGTCAGGCTGAGCGCCTGGGGAAGTCGTACATGTATGGATGAAGAACCGCGGAAGCAGAAGACCCTCAAGGAGCTGGTCGAGGAGTCTCCGTTCTGGGAAGCCGAGGAGCTCATGCACAACCTCGATGTCGAGATTGACAGAATGGAGCGTGGGTTCGGTCACATGGTGTGGGTCGACAGCAGTCGACCAGTATCGATATGCCTCCCTCTTCTGCCAATCACCCCTAGGTTCAAGATCAAGGAATCCGAGGGCAAGTTCGGCGTCGCGGTAGAGCTTCCGAATGTCCCAGAAGATCTGATGCGTGTCAATGTGGATAGGACCGGAATCGAGATCTCAGCCTGCACATCGGACCCTGTCTGCAGACCCTACTACGTGAAGATCGAATCCAACGTACCCTTGAACCCTGATACGGTTCAGCTCAAGCACACCGGGACGACGCTCGAGGTGAATGCGGAGAAGATCAAGAGGAAGCGGGTGAACGTGAGATAGGACGGCCTGTCGGGACTGAAACGAGCTTCGGTTTGTTTTTGTGGCGGTTTTTCGCATTCCGTTGCACATGGTACATCAATATTACTCAATTTTCCAGAAAGGGTCAGCGAAGTTGGTGCTTCATCTGATGGAGCGGCGGCTTATGCGAGCAAGGTTTAAGTAGAATGGAATTGTACGGTGACTGTCTGGTCCAAAAGACGGTTTTTGGAGAGACTATTTGGATTAACACAAGGGAGGTGTGCAGAAAATGAGCATGCTGGTTCTAGGTGCCTCGGGGCAGATCGGCGCATACACGGTCCAGGACCTCATCGAGTTCTGTGGTGAGAAGGACGTGATCGCCTCGAGCCGGAAAATGGCGAATGTGAAGAAGGCTATGGACGACCTGAAGCTGACCAAGAAGGTCAAGCTGATGGAGATCGACGCGAACGACACCAACAAGGTTCTTGATGTCATCAAGAAGGAGAAGGTCGAGTCCGTCGTCAACTGCGCGTGGTATCAGACAAACCTGGGTGTGATGGACGCCTGCCAGAAGGGTGGCGCGACCTACACGGACCTGGGCGGGTTCTTCGACACATGCCTGAAGCAGATCGATCTCAACAAGAAATGGGCTGACGCCGGCATCAACGCAACGATAGGACTTGGCAGCACGCCAGGAATGACCAACATCGCCGGTGCTGCGGGGGCGAAGAGGCTCGACAGCATCGACAAGATCGACATCGTCTGCGCGTGGGGCAACACTCTCCCGGTCAAGGAGGCAGGCTGGCCAGGCTACTCGATCAGGACGGTCCTGGACGAGTTCACGCAGGAATCGGTTCAATGGGTCAACGGCAAGTACGAGAAGCAGAAGATCCTTGGAGGAGAGACCGATGTGCTCATGCCCGAGCCGATCGGCAAGGTGAAGGCATACTTCATCAAGCACTCCGAGCCGGCGACCATGGGCAAGTACCTCAAGGCCAAGAATGTCACATTCAGGATCGGGTTCCCAGCGATGGACATGAACACATTCCTCACGCTTAGAGCGCTCGGATTCGCCGATGAGAAGCCCATCGAGATAGGCGGGGGCAAGGTTTCGCCGCTCGACTACCTCACTGCAATGTACCAGAAGGGCATATCCGACGGCAGGGGAGCGCCGCCGAAGGAGAAGTTCGAGTACGACATGTTCAGGATCGATTGTGTCGGAAAGAAGGACGGCATGCCGAAGACGGCCACTTATTTCATCGTGACGTGGAACGACCCCGAGAGGGGCGTGTCCTCAGCGAGGGACACTGCGGTTCCGCCGGCGATCGTGGCGCACTGGCAGCACACAAAGAGGATCAAGCAGGCGGGCGTGTTCCCGGCAGAGGCGACCGTCGAGCCCGAGGCGTTCTTCAAGGAGCTGGGCAAGAGGAAGATCCTGGTCGACGAGCAGATCACGACCACGGCCAAGTACTACTGAGCCGCCGGAAACTCAAACCCGGGAGCACCGAGGTGCTCCCGTTGAAATCCCTTTTACGATTCTTGTCTTTGACTATTTCGATGCGGCGGCCTCTTCTGGCAGGAGCTTCAGCAGCCTGGCCATGGCAACCGTGAAGTCTTCGAGCTTGACGTCGACCACGGACTGATCGACCGGGAGCTTCTCCGAGATGGCACAGGTCATGTGGATCTGGCATTTCGGGCAGAACATCAGCATCCGGTCAGCCCCAACTCTCTTCGCCTCGGCCACTCGTTCGACCTGCATCCTCTTCGCGTTCGCGTTGCAGTTCGCCCAGGCGCTCACGCCGCAGCACAGCGCTTTGTCCCTTGTGTTCTCCATCTCTATGAACTTCGCCCCGGCAAATCCTTTGGCCAGGGCTCTCGGAGAATCATACACTCCGGAGTGTCTGCCCAGGCGGCACGAGTCGTGGTAGGTGAAGGAGAACGGCTGTTTGGAATCACTTTCCACCTTGAGGCTCCCTGATGCAACGAGCTCGTTGAGGTAGTCCGCGATGTGAACCATTTCGAACGGGAGGTCGCCCATCAGTGCCTGGTAGTCGTTGTTGAATGTCCTGTAACACTCGGGGCATGTGAACACGACCTTCTTCGCCCCGGACTTCTTGACCAGTTCCACGTTGTGCTCCATCAGCTTCTCGAAGTTGTCCTCGTCTCCGGTCCAGTTGAGGTCATGACCACAGCATTTCTCTTCCGAGCTGACGACAGGTACGATACCTGCCTGGTTCATGATCCGGACTGCGCTCTCGGCGATCTGGTTCAGGTTCAGGCCTTCGCGGTCGTAGAATATGGCATCATAGTGCGGAAGGCAGCCGACGAAATAGAAGACATCCCCCTTGTCGGCGGTCTTCATGCCGTCCTTGACCCAGCCAGTTCTCTTCTGCTTGAGGTTGCTGTTGGCCATTATCCTCTGAACGGAGTGGATCAGCCCCCCTTGAGAGCAAGACGGCTCCGCTCCGAATGAGGCCGCCTCCTCCCGCATCCCACGGATGAAGCCCGTGTAGTCGACCTTGTACGGGCACATGGAGTTGCACTGCTCGCATGTGGTGCAGGTCCAGATGTGCCGATCGGTCGCTATGTTGTCGACGATGCCTTCCATCGCTTTCAGGACGATTGTCCTGGGCGCGAAGGTCGAATCGTACTTGGCGATCGGACATACTGTGGTGCACTTCCCGCACTCGACGCAATCGAAAGCGCCAGTGTCTTCAATCAGCTGCTTGACGGCCTTTGTGATCTGCTCTTTGTTCTTCGGCTTCCGGGCCTTCTTCTTGTCAAGCTTTATTGGGCCGAGCTCGCGAACCTCCTCCACAAACTCGCTAACGGTCTTCGCGAACTTGGCTCTCTCCGAGGCGTTTATCCACTCGGTTCTGAGCCGTCGAGCGTCCATTCCCATGATGTCGAACAGCTTCTTCAGGGCGTCCACGCGTTCCTGCGCCTTCTTGTTCCCTGAGACGTAGTGACAGTTGTCCATCAAGCACCCGATGACGATGACCCCATCAGCGCCGTGCTCGAAGGCGTCCATGATGACTCCCGGCTCGACGCTCCCAGTGCACATCACCCGGACTATCCTTATGTTCGGAGGATACTCGACCTTGTTCACGCCTGCGAGGCTTGCCGAGGGATAGCCGCACCACGTGCACGTGAACGCGATTATGGTCGGCTCGAACTTCTCACTCATCGGTGGCCACCTCCTCAAATTCCTCGGTGATGGCTCTCACCATGGCCTCCACCTGCTCGGGCCTGTAGCCGTTGACTGTGATCGCCTTGTTGCAGCACGCCACGGCGCACTGGCCGCAACCTTCGCATACTATCTCGTCTATCTTCGAGACCAGGACTCCTCGTTTCTCGTCCTTCGTGACCGTAATGGCTCCGTATTCGCAGGTCTTCTCGCATCTCCCGCAGCCCCTGCACCGCTCTTCGTCCACGAATGCCACGATTCTCGGGAACTTGATCGACCCCTTCTTCATGAGGTCGATCGCGCTCGCGGCCGCCGCCTTCGCGTCCTCGATCGAATACCGGATACCCTTCGGTCCCTGAGCTGTTCCGGCGACATACACCCCTCGCCTGAATTCGGACGGGAACATCGGGTTTATGTCTTTCATGAATCTGTCAATGTCGGTCTGAATGTGGAGCAGCTTCGCCAGCGCGTCGCTTCCATCGGACGGCTCCTGGCCTACTGCCAAAACTACGAGGTCCGAATCTATGTTCAGAAGAACGTCCGCATCCGTGTCTAGCGCTCTGACGAAGACCTTCCCCTTGTCCTCGACGATCTCAGAGATCCTTCCTCGTACGAAGTTGATGCCCTCCTCCTTGGCGGCCTGGTAGAACTCCTCGAAGCCCCTATACGGTCCCCTGAGGTCGATGTAGTGTATGTAGACATCCGCATCGGGGTTCATCCGCTTGATCTCCCTCGCCTGGCCGATGGCGTACGTGCAGCACACCAGCGAGCAGTGGAGGTTGCCTTTCGTCTTGTCCCTGGAGCCAACACACTGGATGAAGTTGACAGTCTTCGGTGTCTTGCCGTCCGAGGGTCTCTTGAGTCCTCCTCCTTTCTCCCTCTGTTCGACTATCAGTTGCTCGAGCTCTACGGTCGTGACGACGTCCGGGTTCGAGTATCTCAGCTCTGGAATCCTGTTCGGGTCGAACAACTTGGATCCGGTCGCTACGATTATTGTGCCGACGTCGAGCTCGACCGGCCCCTTCGGCGTCTTCACCACTACATGACGCTTCCCGAAGCCCCCAGTTATGTCCTGGATCTCAGATTCGAGCAGGAGTTCAATGTTCTTGTTCTGCATGACGTCCTCGATCTTCGGGGTGAACACGCACTCCTTGCAGTACTGCATACAGCAGATGCCGCAGTTGTGCGTCGGGAATGTCATGCTCAGCTTGTAGGCCCTTCCTCCCAGCTCCGCAGTTCGTTCGACGAGGTAGACCTTGAAGCCTTGCGCCGCGATGTCCAGCGCCGCCTGCATCCCGGTGACACCTCCCCCGATGACGAGCGCCTCGCCCGTTATTGGGATGTCGATGTCTACGAGCGGAATGAGCTTCTCAGCGCGCGCGAGCGCGCCTTTGACGAGGCTCTTCGCTTTATTGGTCGCAGCAGCCTTGTCCGCGTGGACCCAGGCGCACTGCTCTCGGATGTTGACCTGCTCCACCAGATACTTGTTCAGCCCCTCCTCCTCGAGCGCTCTGGTGATGATCATGCCCTGTACGTTGGGCGAGCAGGCCCCGATCGCGACCCGCTCGAAAAGCTTCGAGGACGCCTCGTTCCTCAGGAACACCTGGCCCTCCTTCAGGCATAGGGCTTCGTGAATGCTGACAGAGATCACCCTGGGGTCTTTTCGGAGCTCCTCGGCCACCTTCTCTAGGTCGACCTTGTTGCCTATCGCGCCCTTGCACGTGCACAGGAAGATCGCGATGCCCTTGCGTTCCTGCTTCTTGTCCCCAGGTTCGTCAGTCATGTAACGCCCTCCCAGCGGTCCGAGTGTTTGTTGGATCAGCAGGAGACGAAGTCCACACCCTGCTCGAGCTTCGCCCTTCTCAACGCGTTGTACATCCCTTCTAGGATGCAGCTCTCAGTCACATATCCGTAGAAATCGCCTTTGTCGAAGACGACGATCGTGGACACTCCTGAGTTGGCCATTGCCTTGGCGACCCATCTCAGGTCCAACGAGAGATTCGTGAGTATTACGAGCGGCTTGGACATGACGTCCTTGACCTTGACTCTCGTCGGGTCCTTTCCCTCTGCCACCACTTTGGCGATCAGGTCCTTCTTCGTCACTATCCCATACGCGTCGGACTTGTTCCTTCGAGGAACGAGCAAGGACCACCTGTTGTTCTCCATCATGACCTTGATGGCGGCGGCAACCGTGGCGTCCCGCTGGATCATGGGCAGCTCGAAGGTCTTCACGACATCCTTGAGTATAAGAGGTCTGGTGTTCATGTCTTGACCCCCTTCGCCTTCTTGCTCTTGTGAGCCACTGCCTTCAGGACATCCACATCAGAGATGAATCCGAGGAAGTTCTCGCCGTCAAACACAGCGACTTTCGACACCCCTTCGTTCGTCATCTTCTTCGCGACCCACTTCACGTCCAAATCGAGATTGTTCATGACTACGAGCGGTTTCCTGGCATATGGCATGATTGAAGTCGTCGGAAGATCGAGCCCATGTGCGATGGGCCCCTCGACCAGGTCCCACCTGGTTACAATCCCGTACGAGTCGCTCGGCCCGTCCCTGTCGATGAGCAGAAAGTCGGTCTTGTTCTCTATCATGGAAACGAGAGCGTCACTCACGGTCGCACTAGATTTGATCTTCACGTGTCTTGAATCGCTAACGATATCTCTAAGCTCCACCAGCTCTCCCCCTTCTGGTCGATGACGTAAACCGTGTTATTGATGCCACCGTATTTGAAGGTTCTGAATTCCAGATGACGTGGTTGGGAGGTCTGTGTGGCTGCCACTTCTAGAGCCTTTGACAATAGATAATATCCCGCAACCCCATCCGCGACCGATGTCAGAGGGCCTGGACAAGCTCTTCAGGCCGTCCTCAGTGGCGGTCATCGGGGCGTCTGCCAACCCCAGCAAGATGAGTCACATAGCCCTCAGGAACTTGTCGTCCGGCAAGTTCACCCTTCACCCGGTCAACCCGCATGAGAAGGAGATCCTGGGCAGAAGATGCTTCGCGTCGATTCTGGATGTGCCAGACGATGTGGATATGGCCCTTGTCTCCTTGCCGGCAGCCGCCTCCATAGGCCCCGTTAGGGAGTGTGTCGAGAAGAAGGTCGGCGTGGTCATCGTCACTGCATCTGGGTTCAAGGAGTCCGGGACTGATGGCGCGGCGCTGGAGAAGGAGCTGCTGAACGCGATTTCGGGCTCCGCGACCAGGCTACTCGGCCCCAATACCATGGGGATATTCGTCCCCGATCACGGCTTGGACACCTTCTTCATACCGCGGGAGCGCAGTCCCCGCCCCGGCCCCGGAGGCGTGGCCATGATCTCTCAGAGTGGTGCAGTCTCAATATCCTTCCTCGAGAAAGCCGCGGCTTCGGGAATGGGCGTTTCATCGTGCGTGGGTCTTGGCAACAAGGCGGACATCAACGAAGACGAGATACTCGGGTATCTCGTAGGCGATAGTGCCACCCGATCGATAGCGATGTACCTTGAGTCTTTTTCGGACGGGAAGGAGTTCTCTCGTGTTGCGAAGGAAGTGACTGCCAAGAAGCCTGTGGTCGTGCTGAAGTCAGGGCGTACCCGGTCCGGCTCCTTGGCAGCAACGTCTCACACTGGTGCGCTCGCCAGTTCGTCGGATTCGATGGTCGAGAGCGTGTTCCGGCAGGTCGGTGTCACCAGAGCATACGACGAAGAGGAGTTGGCGGACTGTGCAAGAGCTCTCGCTCATGTGGGTCATCTCGATGGCGACAGGATATGCGTCATCGCGAGTGCAGGGGGTTTCGGCGTGATCGGGGCAGACATGGTAGAGTCAGTGGACCATGGCGCCGGAATGAGGATGGCTGAGTTCTCGCCCCGCACGGTGGAATCTCTCAGGAAGATCATACCCGGTTACTCATCCGTGAGCAATCCTGTGGACTTGACCGCAGGCGTGACAGACGCGATGTACGACGAGGTGCTTGAGGTCCTGCAGCGCGACCCGGGCATTGACGGAATCATGATGTCGCTCGAACTCCAGCCCCCGGGAGTCACAGACGCTCTGATGGATGTCGCGGGTAAGAGGGCGAAGTCCCCACGCGTCCCGATCGTCGTGAGCGCGTTCGGAGGCGAGCGGACCGCAGAGATGCTGACCAGCTTCGAGAAGAATGGAGTTCTGGCATACCCCACCATCTGGCGTTCCATTAGGGCACTTCGCGTTCTTGCTGAGCGAGGACGCTACCTGAAGAGAACAAAAACTTTCTCAGAAGACACCCGATGAATCAGGGTTGTGTGTTATTCGGGGTCTTCTGGAATTGGTTTGGGGAAAGCGGTTTAGCCACCGATTCTGAAGACCTTTGTGCCACACTTCGGGCATGATCCCTTAGTGGCTGGCTTTCCGTTCTTGAGCTTGACTTTCTTCGGGTCCTTCATCTCGACGGACTTCTTGCACTTGACACAATATGCCTTTGTCAAATATCCCACCATCCCTGTATCGGCTCGTGTTAATATATAGTCTTTTGGATGATTAATCCCAGCCAGCCCATCCATGCAGGTCGAAAACGAAGCGAAGGCGAGCCCGAGCCCGGTCCTCGAGCGCATCTCATCCGAAACTGAAATATATAATGCTCCGGTGATTCACAGGTGACAGGGATGGGATACCATGAGGTCTGAGCCAGGCGCTTCTGAATCGCGAAATAGCCAGATCAAGAAGCGGATCCTGGGCAAAATGGCGCAGAATCAAGCCGGCGTCAACCTGGGAAAGGGCATGGCTGACCCTTACATCCCGGTGCTGGCAGTCACGCTCGGCGCGTCTACGCCGCAACTTGGCTGGCTGCAGGCGTTCATGAACCTCTTCCCGGCTGTGATGCAGGTGCCTTGGGGCAAGCTGAGCGATTTCTTCGGCCGGAGAATTCCCTTCCTGGCAATTGGCGGCGTGATGTCCTTCGCGCTGTACTTCTTCATGATTGCCGTCATCGATGCGTGGCAACTCATCATTGTCGTCGCGGTGCAGATGCTAATCGGCTCCATGATGATACCGACATGGTCTGCCTTGGTTGGCGACGTGACGACTGTGAAGGATCGTGGGTCCGTGATGGGGCGATTCTTCGCGATATCGACTGTTGCAAGCCTGGTTGGCACGCTCTTCGCGGGTGCGATCGTCCCGAGCAGTGACGCGGTCCTAAGGGACTATGCGATACCGTTCTTCTGTGCGGGCATTGTGGGGATAGTGGCTTCTCTCATTCTGTACGAGATAGCGGAGGAGAAGCGCAGGCTGTTCGCGTCACCGAAGACGCTGTTCGCGTTCAGCGTCAAGTCCCTGATATTCTTCAAGGATTTCACTGAGAACAAGTTTTTCAGGAACCTGGTCATCCTGAACTCCTCATACAATTTCATCATGTCGTTGATCTGGCCGTTGCTCTACATGACGTACATGATGGTCTTGGGGGCGAGTGCGTTCGAGATCGGGATCATAGTCGTGATCGAGAGGGCTTCCACATTGTTCTTTCAGACGAAGGTCGGCAAGCTCCTCGACGTCATTGGTCCGATGCCTCAGATACTCATCTCAAGGTTCGCCTTCATCTCAGTGCCGATAGTGTATGCTCTGGCGACTGAGATATGGCACATATGCGTACTGAACTTGGCCTTGGGGTTCGCAACGGCGATGTCAAACGTGTCCTTCTTTGCCTATATCCTGGACGTCTCTCCTGAGGAGAAGAAAGGTGAGTACTTTGCAGTGTACAACACCGTGATTGGACTGGCCACTTTCGTAGGTTCCATCATCGGAGGCTATCTGGCATTCTATTTCCTGGAGTACTATGACGACCTGGTGCTCGGACTGGGCGCGGTGTACGCGATATCGGCCGTGGGCAGGATCGTTGGCGCTTTCTTCTTCCTGAAGCTGAAGGATCCGGTGAAGTATCCCGACACGCTCAGAGGCGTCATTAGGAAGTGGTACGCGCGGTGGCGTGGTAGGATCTCAGGAGCATAGTCACACACTCGCTTGAAAAGAAGAAGAATATTGGGAAAAGGTTTGAGCTCAGTCCGTTCGTCTGTTGGCGACGAATGCTCTTACGGCCCTCTTCTCCTGCGCAGTGGGGGGAGCTCTTCGCTCCTCAACGCGCGCACGGGCGTAATTGATCCAGAGTCTGCTTGGTCGCATGTACTTCCACCTCCGTTAGAATCTAGTACTGGCGAGTTCCACATGTGCGGAGCTTGCCTGTCACTTAGACAGCGCTCGCGCTCCCCATCTATCCACGGGAGAACAATCCATTCCAGTGAGGGTGTGCGCGGTCATTGCTATCGATTATCTCCTAAGCTCGTGGGTTATAATAGGCTTTTCCCGTTACCATTGAAAGAAATAATGGTAATATTATAATATCATTCGGATGACGATATTTCCGAATGTGTTTGTCGGAATTCGGATGGCGGGTTTCGAACACTGGACATGACAGATGATGTCGGAGATCCCGGGCGCACATTTACTGGGCAATTAATATATTGTT
>Ga0316622_100000902_pt1 | contig 18451 bp, 15 predicted proteins | sample OWC_Aug_OW2_C1_D_FD_207646 | JGI IMG/M metagenome (GOLD analysis project Ga0316622, IMG submission 207646) | Wetland soil microbial communities from Old Woman Creek delta, Ohio, United States - OWC_Aug_OW2_C1_D5_C | ecosystem: Environmental > Terrestrial > Soil > Wetlands | place: USA: Ohio... | reverse complement strand
GTGAGCCGGGCGCCCTGCGCGGTGGAGGTGGCACGCGGGAGGGTGGGCGCCGCACGCACCTACACGGTTGATCCGGCGCGCTGCTCCGTCTGCCACCTCACGTGCGGCGAGCCCGCTTGCGGCCTCGTGCACGACCCTGCATTCGCGCTCGTGCGCGCGGGAAAACGCGTGGATCTCAGGCCCGGCGTTCTGCAGGGCGGCCTCGCGCCGTGCTCCGCCGGCTGCCCGGCGAACCTCTGCATCCCGGGCTTCATCGCGAGCTTCCAGGCCGGCGACGTCGCCTCGGCCTACAGGATCATCCGGGGGAGCCTGCCCCTGCCCTCGGTCCTCTCTCGCATCTGCCCGCGCTTCTGCGAGCAGGGGTGCTCGGAGGGCATAGGCATCGCGATCAACGATCTCAAGCGCGTGGTCGTGGACCTCGCAACGGGCTCGGACCGCAGAGCGGCGCTCGAGGCGCTCCGCGCGGACAGGCCGGCCACCGGGAAGCGCGTCGCGATCGTGGGAGCTGGGCCTGCGGGCCTCGCCGCGGCGAACGATCTCGCCCTCGCCGGCCACTCGGTCACGATCCTCGAGGCGAGCGACGGGGCCGGCGGGCTCCTCGCACGGGCGATCCCGCACTTCAGGCTGCCGCCCGAAGTGCTCGAGCGCGACGTCGAGGACATACTGGCGCTCGGAGTGCAGGTCCGCACGGGACAGAGGCTCGGACGGGACTTCACCCTGGAGAGCCTGCTCGAGGGCGGATACGACGCTGTGCTCCTCGCCATGGGCGCGGGGAAGGGGCGCAGGCTCGGGATCGAGGGCGAGGACGCCCGCGGAGTGCACGACGTGATCGACATGCTCGGACGCGTCTCCCGGGGCGAGCGTCCCCGACTCGGGCAGCGAGTCCTCGTCGTGGGCGGCGGGGACTCGGCCGTGGACGGCGCGCGCACGGCCCTGAGGCTCGGCGCGCGCGAGGTCCGCATCCTCTACCGGCGGACGCGGGGCGAGATGCCGGCCGGCTCCCACGAGGTAGCCCGGGCCCTCGACGAGGGCGTCCTTGTCAACGACCAGGTCTTGCCGGTGCGGGTCCTCGTCTCGGACGGCGCGGTGCGCGGCCTCGCGTGCCTGCGCACCAGGCCCGGCGAGCCCGACGAGGACGGCAGGCGCAGACCCGTCGCGATCGAGTCGAGCGAGTTCGAGATCCCGGCCGACGCGGTCATCGTGGCCACGGGCCAGGGCCCGGCGGAGCACCCCCCCGGAGTCGCGGCGACCGGCGACGGCTTCATCGACGTCGACCACCTGACCGGTGCGACCAGTGACCCGCGGGTGTTCGCCGCGGGCGACGCCGTGCTCGGCCCGGCAACGGTCATCGGCGCGGTGGCCACCGGCCGGACCGCGGCCCGAGCCATCCATTGCCGGCTCACGGGCGAGCCAGCCCCGGTCGAGCCCCTATTCCGCGGCCCGGGGGACGCCTCGCATGCCGCGCTCCTCGTGCCGGAGGAGCAGGGAGGAGCCCCGCGTCTCGCCGCCCCGGCCCTCGACGCGGTCCGGGCGCGATCCTCGTTCGAGGAGGTCGCGACGGGCGCATCGCTCGATCAGGCCCTCGCCGAGGCCGGCCGCTGCATGGGCTGCGCCACGTGCGCACGGTGCGACGCCTGCATCACGACCTTCGGGTGCCCCGCTTTCCTGCGCGACGCTTCCGGCGCGATCCAGATCGACCCTGCCATGTGCAACGGCTGCGGCGTGTGCGCGCTCCTGTGCCCCAACGGAGCCATCGTGCCCGCGGAGCAGGTCCCGTGAGGCTCCGCGTCCACTTCGCTGGCGTCGGCGGCCAGGGCACGCAGACCGCCTCCCGGATCCTGGGCGAGGCCGCGCTCGGCCGCGGCCTCGGCGTGCTCGTCGCCGCACTCCATGGCATGGCGCAGCGCGGGGGGGCGGTCATAAACCAGGTGCTCATCGGCGACGTGAGAAGCCCGCTCATCGAGCCGGGCGAGGCCGACGTCCTCGTCGGCTTCGAGCCCATGGAGACGGCCCGGTCGACGCCCTTCGTCGGCCCGTCGACGATCGTGATCTCCTCGACGAGCCGGATCGTGCCCTACGTGCTCACCGCCGCGGGCGGCTCCTACCCGAGCATCGACGATCTACTGGGCCCGGTCGAGAGGATCTGTGCCCGGATGCACCGCATCGACGCGGCCTCGCTCGCGGCCGGGGCGGGCAATGCGCTCGCGATCGGCCCGGTCATGCTCGGCGCGCTCGGCGGGCTCGGGGCGCTCCCCTTCGAGGCTCGCCACCTACGCGAGACCCTCGCCGGCCTCTCGACAGGCAGCCGGCGGGACGTCGACCTCAAGGCCTTCGACCTCGGGCTGCGCTCGACCACCCTGTCCTGAAGAGCCTGTGGCTTTCGAGCCGCCGGGCTGGTAGATTCCACATCCATGGGCATCACGGTCCGGCAGATATCGCCCACCGACCGGAGAGATCTGGACAGGTTCATCCTGCTCGTCCACGATCTCTACAGGCACGATCCCGCGTTCGTCCCGCCGATCCTCGCCGAGCGCAGGGACACGCTGAGTCCCGCGAGGAACCCGTTCTGGAACCATGCGGAGGTCGCCCTGTTCCTCGCCGAGCGCGACGGCCGGGCCGTGGGCCGCGTGACGGCCCACACCAACGCGCTGCACGACACGAAGTACGGCCCCGGGACCGGGTTCTTCGGGTTCCTCGAGCTCGCTGACGACGCAGAGGTGTGCGCCGCACTTCTCGGCGAGGCCGAGAGGTGGCTCCGGGACCGGGGCAGGACGCGCATTCTCGGGCCCATGAGCTTCGACGTGCAAGGGGAGGTCGGGATCCTCGTCGAGGGCTTCGAGCACCCGCCCTACATCATGATGGGCCACGCGCTGCCGTACTACGCCGGACGCGTCGAGGCGCTCGGGTACGCGAAGGCCAAGGACCTCTACGCCTGGAGCTACGTCGTGGGCGAGATCAACGACCTCGTCGAGATGATGGCCGAGGAGGGCAGGAAGATCGAGGGTCTCAGGATCCGGCCACTCGACATGAAGAACCTCGATCGCGACGTTCGCATCCTCATGGACATCTACAACGACGCGTGGGCCGACAACTGGTGCTCGCTGCCGGTCTCCGACGAGGAGGCGGCCAAGGCCGTCAAGGACCTCAAGCACATCGTGGAGCCCTCGCTCATCCGGTTCGCCGAGCACGACTCGGTCCCCGTGGCCGTGGGCTGGGCAATGTACAACATCAACGACGTGCTCCGCCGCATGGGCTCGTGCAGGAGCACGCTCGGCCTCCTGCGCTTCGCGTGGAACATGCGGTTCCACCCCCCCAAGACGGGCAGGCTCGTCATCCTCGGGATCAAGAAGAAGCACAGGGGGGGCGCTCTCCGCACGCTCTCCGTGCTGCTCTACCACGAGATGCACAAGGCGGGCGTTAGCCTGGGCCTCACGGGAGGCGAGCTCGGCTGGACGCTCGAGGACAACGAGAAGATCAACCGCGGCATCGAGCTCATGGGCGGCACGCGCTACAAGACCTACCGCGTGTATGAGAAAAAACTCCTGTAATATCGACAAGAAAGCCTCTCCCCGATGCAGCGTCCCCTGTTGCTGCAATTGCCGAACGTGCTAGTATGTAATCATGTTAGAAAATGCTGACAGGCTTGCGGGCTCTTGCCTAATCCTCTGTCTCCTCGCGCCTCCGGCAAGGGCACAGGGCACCGGCGGCGAGGCGAAGAAGAAGGAGTGGCCCAAGGAGATCAAACCTTTCGTCATCGGGGACAAGGACGGCCCGGGCACGCTTCGCCTCGCGATGACGGTCCAGGCTCTCATCAGGCTCGACTTCACCGACATCGACCAGCCGGGCAAGATGGAGTACGAGTCCCAGGCCCAGCTCAGGCGGCTCAGGTTCTACCTGAGCGGCCATCTCATCACCCCGGACTTCACCTACCAGCTCCACCTGTCAGCACTGCCCGGGAGCCTGGAGCTGCTCGACCTCTATCTCGACTACCAGCTCCACCCGCAGGCGCGGCTCCGGGCGGGCCTCCTCAAGATCCCGTTCACGCGTTACCGCACGAACTCCTTCTCGAGCCTCTCGATGGTGGACTGGTTCTGCGTCACCGAGTACTTCGGCGCGGAGCGGCAGCTCGGCGTCATCCTGCACAACGGCTACGGCAAGGACGGACTCATCGAGTACGAGCTCGGCCTGCTCACGGGCGTCGCCTCCAGGCCGCCTCACGCCCGCGGCCTGTCCAAGCTCTACGGCGAGACCATGCCGAACCGCTCGGACCTCACGAGCCCCTCGATCCCGACCTCGATCCACCCCGAGATCGTCGCCCACGTCGCATGGAACCACGGCGGCTACCAGCACGCGCCCGAGGCCGACATCGACGGCGGCGCACCCCGCCTGTCGCTCGGCGCGAGCGTCGCCTGGGACGCACGGCCCGTCGCCTACGAGGACCTCTCGCTCAGGCTCTCGCCCGAGATCTGGCTCAAGGCTTACGGCCTCGCGCTCCACGTGACGGGCTACTTCGGATTCGTCGCGCTCGGCCGCGACCTCTCCTACACGAACCTCGCCCTGGCCGGCGCCGTGGCCCGGATCGGCTACTGCATCAAGGGCCGGATGGAGATCGCGGCCCAGTACGCCGTCGTGCACGCAACGAACGAGGTGCGCACCGACGCCCGCGCGCGCGCCGACTCGATCATCGGCGCCGCCGACCCGGAGGACCTCGACACCCTGACATCGAAGTACGAGAGCGCGGGCGCGCTCCGGCGCAAGCAGGAGGCCGGCCTCGGCGTCACCGTGTTCGTCATCGGCCAGGCGCTCAAGTGGACGACAGAGGCCGTCTACGTCCTGACCACGTCCGGCGGCGCCGACCGGCACGACATGCGCGTGCGCTCCCAGCTCCAGCTCGCATTCTGAGCACGGCATCGTCCGTCGGAGCATGGCGGGCACCAGCCCTTGTCCGGGCACCGGTGCGGGTATAGGTTGGATACATCATGAAAAACGCGCTCATCATCATCTGGCTGGCGGCCGGCGCGACGGCCTGCGGCAGCGACGGGCGGGACGAGGAGCAGGACGCGGACGCCGATGGCGACACGGGGGAGATCGACGCGGAGGAGGAGGCGCCCGAGCCCGTGGAGCCTCCATCGCTGGAGCTGACCTACAACCCGATTGCGCTCACGGATCTCGCGAGCGAGGCCGTGGCCGCGGCACCGGACTGGCTCAGGGACGACATGGCCATCAACCTGGCCAGGCTCTACATGACGGATCAGAACGAGCTGGCGAGCCTCGTGACCGGGATCGACGACCCCTACCTCATCGACGAGATCGGGTTCGCCATCGCCCACACGAGCCCCGAGGTGATCCAGAACGACCTCTTCTACCCCGAGATCCTCGAGATGAACGCGAGGCTAGTCTACGACTACGACCCCCTTCTCGACTACGTGGCGCTCGAGGACGTGGGAGTTCCAGGCGTGGATCCGGACTACCACACGACCGCCACATACAGGCTGGAGACGTCGACGGGCGTAGTGGACGTCACGATCGACCCGGAGAAGTACTACTGGTACGTGGTGCACCCCAGGCTCGAGGACGAGATGCCGTTCTTCGTGGACGGCTGGCACTCGGGAAGCGGCGTGAGCCCCGACGTGGGGTGGTTCTGGCGCGAGTTCCTGTGGGACGCGGCCGCGGAGGGCTGCCCGTCCGGCAGGACGTGCCCGCTGCTCGTCGACAGGATGGGTGGCATCGAGGTCCTGCGCCGGCTGGCGGAGGGCAGCGCGTACGACAACGACGCGGTGGCGTCCCTCTACGCATTCCAGGAGGAGGTCCTCGACTTCGGGGCCGGGACCGAGAGACCGATCCAGCCCAACCGCATCTACGCGGTCGCGTGCGGAAACTGCGGCGAGTACGCCGACTTCCTCGTGGCCTCCGCGCGCACGGCCCTGGTTCCGGCCCGCAACGCGGGCGCCTCCTCCAACGACCACACCTGGGGCGAGTGGTGGCTCGAGGGCGACGACTGGCACGGCGAGACGGGATTCTACAAGGGAGGCGTGGTGCGCGACCTCGTCGACAACGACTGCGACGGATCCGCGGACGACCTCATCGACGACACGGACTCGGACGGGGACGGCCTCTCCGTGGCCGACGGCGACTGCAACGACACCCTGGACACGGTCCACCCGGGCGCGACCGAGATCCAGAACGGCTACGACGACGACTGCGACGGCCGTGCGGACACGGGCTTCGCGGACGCCGATCTGGACGGAGACGGAGACGGCTACTCCATCTCGGCCGGCGACTGCGACGACACGGATGCCGCGGTGAGTCCCGGCGCGACCGAGGTGGCGAACGGCCTGGACGACGACTGCGACCTCACGGCCGACGACGGCACCGACGCGTCCGACTCCGACGCGGACGGCACCACCATAGCGGCGGGAGACTGCGACGACACGGCCGCGGAGGTCCACCCCGGGGCCGCCGAGACGTCCAACGGCCGCGACGACGACTGCGACGGCGATGTGGACGAGGGCTTCACTGGATCGGACCGCGACGGCGACGGCTTCACCATGGGCATGGGCGACTGCAACGACCTCGGCGCCGGCACGAACCCTGACGCGCAGGACCCCTTCTACTCGACCAATCGCCTCTACGCCATCACGGCCGCGCGAGGCGACACGTTCCTCGACGTGAGCCGCACGCCGGCCTACGCCACCCTTCCCTCGTACCTGGAGTTCAACGTCACCGACAGGACGGGAGACCCGGTGGACGGCGCTCTCGTCACGATCTACGGCACGTGGGAGGTCTACGGCCACCCCGAATCCTGGGCCGTGGCGAGCGAGGTGATCACGGACCTCGCCGGATTCGCCTCCCTGCCCGTGGGCGAGGCGAATCCCTACGGCTACGCGGTGACATCGGCCATCGGCGACAACCCGGGCGAGGGCTACCTCCTGCGCGCGGTCACGAGGACGGAGCCCTGGGAGACCTACACGACGAGCACGGCGGTCCCGGGCGACATGCCCGCCGCCCCCCAGGCCACCGAGGCGGACCTCTCGGCAGGCGCCGCCCCCGAGGTCGCGCTCGGCGTCACCTTCTCGGTGGAGAGCTATCGCATCGAGGGCGACGGCCAGCTCGCAGGCTCCTTCTCTCGCGAGCACGACGGCGGGCGTGTGGACGCCTTCCTCCTCGACGAGGCAGGCTACGACCTCTTCCGTGCGGGCGAGGCCTTCGAGGCCCTTTCCGTGGACCTCGGCGCCGCCGAGGCTACCGTCTCCTACGATCTGCCTCGCACCAAGAGCTGGATCCTGGTCCTCTCCAACACCGGCACGACCGCCAGCACCATGGTGGGCTCCGTCTCGGTCACCGCCTCGCCGTATGGCGACATCACCTGGACCTCCGACGTCCCAGCGCTCACCCACCGCTTCCGCATCCCCCCGGGCGAGCACGTCACCATCACCCTGCGCTAGGATCAGAGCCCGGCCCAGTCCCCCCGGAGCCGCCAGCACTTCACCCCTCCCGAGTCGAGCACGCACGCGGCCTCGAACCCGAAGGCCACCTGCTCTGGCCCGCTCACGCCCTCGATCTCCCATCTCCTGCCGCACTCGACGGTCCTCGTGCTGTAGCCTGTGAGGCCCGTGCCGTCGCTCGCGAAGAAGAAGTGCTGCGGGCCGGGCCAGATGCGCTCGGGCCTGCCTCAGGGAGGAGTGGTCGCTACTCGTACTCGGCGATGGGCATGCCGGTGTTGGGCGCGTCGCCCACCTTGACGTGCAGGCGGGCTATCTTGCCGGCTCGCGGCGCGCTCACGGTGTTCTCCATCTTCATGGACTCGAGGACGCACAGGGGATCGCCGGCCTTGACCTCGCGGCCCGGCTCGACGAGGACCTTGACGACCTTGCCCGGCATGGGCGAGGGGATGACGTTGCCCGTCATGACGACGGGGGCAGCGGGGCGCGGCGGCGGCGCGGCGGGCTCAGCCTTCTGGGGCTTCGCATGCACGTCGGGCGCGACGCGGCCCGGAGCGGGGAGACTCGGGGGAGCCGCCCTCGCCGGCACGGATCCCGGGATCTGGATGGCGAGCCCCCAGTCGGCCTGCTCGACGGAGACGTCGCGGGCCTTGCCGTCCACGGTCACGGCGTAGCCGCCATAGCCGCGCTCCTTGACGTCGATGTCGAAGCTCCTCGTGCCCACGCGTATCTTCCAGCTGCTCATCGGTTCCTCCGTTTCACGGCCGCCTGGGGCGGTGGGTCAGCACCGAGGAGGCGCCGGCGCGGCCGGCGCGGCCCCAGAATCCCTCGTCCCTCGAGCCAGCCTCGAGAAGCTCTACCTGTGACTCCACCGCGGCGCGGTGCAGAATGACGGCGAGAGCGATGGCCGCGGTCTCTTCCGCGTCCACGTCGCCGGGTCCGGTCTCGCGCTTTGCGTCGCTCATGTCCGTCCTCCCTAGAGCGGGATGTTGTCGTTCTTCTTGGCCGGGATCGTCTCGCGCTTCGAGCGTGTTGTATCGAGCGCCCGGATGAGGTGCTTCCGCGTCTCGGCGGGCACGATCACCTCGTCGACCTGGAGCCTCTCGGCCGCGCGGTACGGGTTCGAGAACCGTTCCTCGTAGTCGGCGACGAGCTCCCGCCGGCGGCCCTCCTTGTCCTCGGCCTGGTCGATCTCCTTGCGGAAGACGAGCGGCACGGCCATCTCCGCGCCCATGACCGCTATCTCGGCCGTGGGCCACGCGAGCACGCGATCCGCACCCTGCGAGCGCGAGCACATGGCGAGGTAGCTCCCGCCGTAGGCCTTGCGGACGATGATGGTGATCTTGGGCACGGTGGCAGCGGAGTAGGCGTGGAGCATCTTCGCGCCGTGACGGATGATGCCGCCGTGCTCCTGGGCCACTCCGGGCAAAAATCCCGGCACGTCCACGAAGTTCACGATCGGGATGTTGAAGGCGTTGCAGAAGCGGATGTGGCGCGCGGCCTTGTCCGAGGCGTCGATGTCGAGGCAGCCCGCCTTGTCGAGCGGCTGGTTCGCGAAGATGCCCACCGTCGAGCCGGCCACGCGGGCGAAGCCGATGATGAAGTTCCGGGCGAAGCGCTCGCTCACCTCGAAGAAGGAGCCCGGATCGACGACGAGATCGATGACCCTCTTCATGTCGTAGGGCATGCGCGGATCGTCGGGTACGATGGAGTTGAGCTCGGGCTCGATCCTCGCCTGGACGGAGACGACCCTCTCGCGGGGTGGATCCTCGAGGTTGTTGGAAGGCAGGTACGAGAGCAGCTTCTTCACGATCTCGACGGCGTCCTCTTCTCCCGCCGCCATGAAGTGGGCGACGCCGCTCCTCTCGGTCTGCACCTCGGCCCCCCCGAGGTCCTCCATCGAGACCTCCTCGCCCATGACCTCCTTTATGACCTTGGGGCCCGTGATGAACATCTGGCTCGTGCCCCTGACCATGATGATGAAGTCGCACAGCGCGGGAGAGTACACGGCGCCGCCGGCGCACGGGCCCGCGACGACAGCGATCTGGGGCACGACGCCCGAGGCGATCGTGTTGCGGTAGAAGATCTCGCCGTAGCCGTTGAGCGAGTCCACTCCCTCCTGGATGCGCGCCCCGCCCGAGTCCTCGAACAGGACGACGGGCGCTCCGTAGCGCATCGCGTCGTCGATCGCCTGGCAGAACTTGCGGCAGTGGACCTCCGCCGCGGTGCCCGCCACGACCGTGAAGTCCTGGCTCGCGGTGAACACGAGCTTGCCCTTCACCGCGCCGGAGCCCGACACGACGCCGTCGGCGGGCAGATCCTTGCCCGCGAGGCCGAAGTTCACGCACCTGTGCTGCGCGAAGAGCCCGACCTCCTGGAACGTTCCCGGATCGAAGAGAAGGTCGAGGCGCTCGCGCGCCGAGAGCTTGCCGGAGGCGTGCTGCTTCTTCACGGCGTCTTCGCCGCCTCCCCCGTGCAGCCGGGCTCGCTCGGCCAGCAGGTGATCCAGCTTCTCCTTCACCTTCGTCATGCGCACCTCACAGCGGGATGTTGCCGTGCTTGCGCCACGGCAGATCCGTCTTCTTGTCCTTGAGCGAGTCGAACGCCTTGACGAGCACCCGCCGGGTGTCCGCGGGATCGATGATGTCGTCGAGGTGCTGCAGGCCTGCCGGGTAGTAGACGTTCATGTAGGTGTCGATGAACTCCTGCTCCTTGGCCGCGCGCATCTTCTCGCGCTCGGCATTGTCCTGCACCGCCTGGAGATCCTTCTGGTAGATCACGTTGACGGTGCCCTTGGGCCCGACGAGCGCGATGGCGGCGGTCGGCCACGCGTAGGCGAAGTCCACACGGAAGTCCTTGGAGCCCATCGCGAGGTAGCCGCCGGCGTAGGCCTTGCCGATGTAGACCGTGATCTGCGGGACCGTGGCCTCGCTTATCGCGTGGAGCAGCTTCGCGCCCTTGTAGATGATCCCGAGCTTCTCCTGGGTGGAGCCGATGAGGTAGGCGGGCGTGTCCACGAGGCTGAGCACGGGGATCCCGAACGCGTCGCAGAAGCGGATGAAGCGCGCAGCCTTCTCGGCCGCGGGCACGTCGATGGCGCCGCCGAGGAACATGGGGTTGTTCGCGTAGATGCCCACCGTGCGGCCGTCGAGACGCGCGAAGCACGCGATCATGGACCGTGCGAAGTCGCGGTGGATCTCGAAGAACCGGCCGGCGTCCACGATCTCGCGGATGATGTCGTGCATGTCGTAGGCCGTGTCGCGCCCCTCGGGGATGATGCCGTAGACGCCGTCGCACCTGCGCTCGGGGTCGTCCCCGAGGTCGACGCGCGGCACAGGCGCGCGGTTCGAGCTCGGCAGGTAGGACAGGAGGTCCCGTGTCTTGTCGAGCGCGTCCTTGTCGTCCTCGCATACGAGGTGGCAGGTGCCGCTGATCTGCGAGTGCACGTCTGGGCCGCCCAGGCTCTGGGCGTCGATCTCCTCTCCCGTGACCGCCTTGACGAGCGGCGGGCCGGCGATGAAGGTAACCGCGGCGTTTCGCGCCATGATGAGGAAGTCGTTCAGGCCCGGCGAGTAGGCCTGGCCCCCCGCCACCGGACCGAGGAGAACCGCGATCTGGGGCACGACGCCCGAGGCGATGGAGTTCAGGTAGAAGAGCCTCCCGTACTCGGAGAGCGGCCCCATGTTCTCCTGGAGCCTGGCCCCTCCGGAGTCGTTCAGGCCGACGACGGGCATGCCGTTGCGCATGCCGAACTCGATGAGCTTGTTCATCTTCCTGCCGTGGCGCTCCCCGAAGGTGCCTCCCATGCAGGTGAAGTCCTCGGCGAAGGCGGCGATGGGCCTGCCGTCCACCTTCCCGCATCCGATGATGATGCCGTCGGCCGGCACGTCCTTCTCGGCCATGCCGAACTCGCGGCCGATGTGCTTGGCGAAGACGTCCATCTCCTGGAACGTGCCCGGGTCGAAGAAGTAGGCTATGCGCTCGCGCGCCGTCCACTTGCCGCGCCCGTGCTGGGACTCGACCGCCTTGTCGCCGCCGCCCTTCTCGATGACGGCGCGGCGCCTTGCGAGCTCCTGGATCTGCTGCATGACCTTCGACATGGATGAAGTCCTCTCCTAGCGGTTGGCCTTGCGGTAGCCGAGTGCATCGTTGGCGATGATCGTCTTCTGGATGTTGGCCGTGCCCTCGACGATCTGGTAGAGGACGGCGTCGCGGTAGTACCGGGCCGCGCTGAACTCGGTCGAGTAGCCCATCGAGCCCATGATCTTCATGCAGTAGTGGCTCGCCCGCTGCGCCACCTCGCCCGCGAAGAACTTGGCCATCGAGGTCTCGAGGGTGTTGCCGAGGTCGCCCTGGTCCTTCTGCCACGCCGCCCTGTAGACGAGGAGCCTCGCGGCCTCGATCTCGACAGCCATCTGGGCGACCATGTCCTGGTTCATCTGGAACTTGCCGATCTCCTGGCCGAAGGCCTTGCGCTCGTTCGCGTACTGGACCGTGATGTCGAGGCAGGCCTGGGCCACGCCCACGGCGCCGGCGGCGCAGTTGAGCCGCGTGCGGGTCAGGCACGCGAAGACCTGCTTCACGCCCTCCCCCTCGGCGCCGAGGAGCGCCGAGCGCGGCACCCTCGCGTCGTTGAACGCGATGAGGCCCGTGGGCGAGGACCTCGTGCCCAGCTTGTCGAGGCCGCGCGCCTCGATGCCGGGGTTGTTCTTGAGCTCCACGATGAACGAGCTCATGCCCTTTGGGCCCTTCGACCTGTCCGTGTAGGCGTAGACGAGCGCGAGGTCCGCGTGCTGCGCGTTCGAGATCCACGTCTTCTCGCCGTTGAACACGTAGTGGTCGCCGTCCAGGACTGCGGTCGTCTTCATCGCCATGATGTCCGAGGCCGCGTCGGGCTCCGTGATGGCGAAGCAGCCTATGTACTCGCCCGTCACGAGCTTCGGGATGTACTTCCTCTTCTGCTCGCCGGTGCCGTAGAGGAGCAGCCCGTACGCGGGTCCCGAGGCCTGCATGTTGATCGCGACGCGCATCGAGCTCGATGCGCGGGCGACCTCCTCGCTGATGATCGCCAGGGCGAGCCAGCCGTCGTTCGTCCCCCCGTACTCCTCGGGTATGATGCACCCGAAGAAGCCCATCTCCCCCATCTTGAGGACGACGTCCCTCGGCCAGTGGTGCTCCTCGTCCCACTTGTCCGCGTAGGGCGCGATCTCCTTGTCTGCAAACTCCCTGGCCGCCTTCTGTATCGCCAGGTGATCCTCGCTGAGCTTGAAGTCCATTCCTGCTCCTCCTAGCTCTCGCGGCGGATGACCATCGCCATGGTCACGCCGCCGCCTCCGCAGATCGACGCCACGCCGAGATGTCCGTCCCGGCGCCTGAGCACGTTGTAGAGGGTGACGAGAATCCTCGCCCCGCTGATCCCCGTGGGATGGCCGAGCGCGATCGCGCCGCCGTGCACGTTGAGCCTCGCGCGGTCCCACTCGAGCTTGCGCTCGTTCGTGAGCACCTGGGCCGCGAACGCCTCGTTGACCTCGATGAAGTCCATGTCCGCGAGCGTCATCCCGGCCTTCTCGAGCGCGAGCGGGATCGCGTACCCCGGACCCTCGCCCATGTAGGCCGGGTCGACCGCCGTCGAGGCGTAGGAGACGATCGAGAACAGGGGCGGCTTGCCGATCGCCTTCGCCCTCGCCCGCGAGGTCACGACGAGCGCGGTCGCCCCGTCGCTCATCCCGCAGGCGTTGCCAGCGGTCACGCGGCCGTCCTTCTTGAAGGCAGGCCTGAGCTTCGCCATGGCCTCGACCGTCGTGTCGGCCCTGATCGTCTCGTCCCTCGCGAACGCGAACGGCTTCTCGTCCCTGGAAGCGGGCTTGACCTCGACCGGGACGACCTCCGCATCGAACGCGCCATCCTCCCACGCCTTCGCGGCCTTCCTGTGGCTCTCCACCGCGAACAGGTCCATGTCCTCGCGTCCGATGTCGTACTTGCCGACGAGGTTCTCGGCGGTCATGCCCATCCCGTAGCCGCACAGCGGATCGATGGAGTCGCTCCAGCCGTCGAGGAGAGCCTTGTCGCCCATCCGGAACCCCTGCCAGCGCACGTCCTTGAGCAGGTACGGGATCGTGCTCATCGAGTCCATCCCGCCCGCAACGAAGATCTCGCCGTCGCCGACGAGCACCCCCTTGGCCGCGAGCGAGACCGCCATCATCCCCGACGGGCAGGCCATGTTGATCGTCTGCACCGGCACGGTCACCGGCACGCCGCCCTTGACCGCCGCGGTGCGGGCCGGGTTCGGGCCGTTGCCCGCCTGCCGGCAGGATCCGTAGATGACCTCGGCCACCTGGTCTCCCGCCACGCCGGCCCGCTCGAGCGCGGCCCGGATCGCGGCCGCCCCCAGCTCCCACACGGGCGTGTCCTTGAGTGTGCCCCCGAACCTCCCCATGGGGGTCCTCACGCCGCTCACGACGACGACATCACCGATCTTCATGGACGCACCTCCTAGATGTACTGGCCGCCCGAGACGTTGATGACCTCGCCCGTGATGTGGCGCGACGCCTCGGTGCACAGGAACACGACGACGTCCGCGACCTCCTCGGGCCTGCCGAGCCTGCCGAGCACGATCTCGGCAAGCGCCATCTGCTTCACCTTGTCCGGCGCCTGCGCCATCATCTCGGTCTCGATGAGGCCGGGGGCCACGGCGTTCACGTTCACGTTGAAAGCGCCCATCTCCCTGGCCACGGCCTTCGTTAGACCGATGATCCCGGCCTTGGACGCCGAGTAGTTCGACTGGCCGAACTTCCCCCTCAGGCCGTTTATCGACGTGACGTTCACGATCTTGCCGCTCTTCTGCTCCTTCATTATCGGCGCGGCCGCCCGGATGTAGTTGAAGTAGCCCTTGAGGTTCGTGTCGATGACCTCGTCCCACTCCGGTTCGCTCATCTTCCAGATCGTCCGGTCACGGTTGATCCCGGCGTTGTTCACGAGTATGTCGAGCCCGCCGAACGTCTCCACCACCTTCTTGACCATCTCCTGCGCGTCGTCGAAGCTCGTGACGTCCGCCCGGATCGCGACGCCCTTGCCTCCCGCTTCCAGCACCTGCCCCGCGACCCTCTCCGCCTCCTCCGCGTGCTTCCTGAAGTTGAGAGCGACGTTCGCCCCCTGCCTTCCGAGACCGACCGCGATGGCGCTCCCGATCCCGAGGCTTCCCCCCGTGACGATGGCCGTCTTACCCTTGAGAAGCATGGGGAAATCCTCCTTCCCCCCGCAAGGGAGGGAGAAGTTACCACCCTGCCGGAGACATGGTCAAGTCGAGCCCGAGCGTGAGCGATGGCCCGCCTGCCCTAGGTGCCCCCTCGAGCGCGACGGGATCGTGCCGCTTCGTGGGCCCTCGCGACGTCGCCATCGCAGGTGAGGAGGTCGGCCCGCCGCGAGAGGGCGAGGGCCACGAACAGGGAGTCGTAGACCGTGAGATCGTGCTCCCTCGCGATCGCGAGCGCGGGCGTGACGAGATCCCCGTGCCCGATCACGTCGACCGGCAGCTCCATGAAGGCTTCCATGATCTCGTCCACGGCCTGCCGGCTGAGCAACCCCTTGCGCTCCTTCTTCAGGAGGACCTGTGCGACCTCTGCCAGGGCGATCTCGGGGACCATGAGGACGGCTTCGGCCGTCGTGGCTTCCGCCACGCGATCCTCGAGCCCCTCGGGCAGCGGTCCGTCTGGTACGTACAGGCGGACGATCGCGGACGTGTCCAGGACCGCCGCCTTCACCTCCTGCGCTCCTTCCTCAGCTCGGCAACGGTGTCTCCGAGGTCCCGGCCGGCGAGCCTGCCGCGGATCGCCGCCGCGCGCTCGAGCGGAGACGATCGATCGAGCAGCCTCGCGTGCTCGAGGAGGATCAGGGCCTGCTGCTGCAGGCTCCGGCGGTTCCTGCGTGCCAGGCTGACCAGGGCGCGGTAGAGCGGATCGGGGACGTTGCGGATCGTGAGGGCCGCCATCCGATGCCTCCTGAATGCATTTTGACATTACATCATTTCGATGTCAACGAGGCGGGATCCTTGAGTCCAGTCAACCTTGAGTCGTTCCCGAACACGGTGCAGATCTCGGTGTCCGAGAGCACATGAGCCAGGTCAACCGATCCACCGTGGTCGCCCTCATCGTCGCGTCCGCCTGCGCCCGGCAACCTCACCTGCCAGTGCCCGCGCCGACAGCGCAAGGCGCGCCGTCACGGCCACTGCCATCCTTCTGCACGGCGGATCTCTCGGACTGGACACTCACGCACGATACGCCGTTCGTGCCCGCGGCGATCGCGACGCGTGCTGTCCGCCCGGCCGTCCTCGGCCTGCAGCAGCGCCTGTGTGCCTGCATCTCGACAGCGGCCAACCGGCCAGCGTCCCTGCGCTTCGTATTCGTCGCCACCCCGAACCAAGGACGCACGGAAGTAAAGCCCGGCGTCGATGTCGAGCAAGACGTCGCCGCCTGCGTCGGCACCTTCATAGCGACCTATCCCCCGTTCGACTTCCGCGGGGACGTCCTCGAGTGTGCGTCCGACGACTACACGAGCTGCACGAGCCCGCCCGCTTCCTTCGTAATGCCCCTGGAGTTTCCCCTGCTCGTTCCGGCCGGGATCAGTTGAAGGTCAGATCGCCGCTGATGTCCTCGAGCAGGCAGTCCTCGGGCGCCCGGAAGTCTAGGGAGTAGAGGAAGCCGTACGGATCGTACTCCGCGGGCAGGGGAGCGCCGTCCAGGCTGATGTCCCAGCCCTCGGCCTCCCAGCGCGTCCACACCGCGTCGTTCCAGGCCGCGGCCAGCTCGAACTCGTCGGCCATGGTCGCCGTGTCGTCGGGGTCCGTGTAGTAGGCGTCGAGGATGCTGGCGAAGATGCGGGATCGGGCCTCGCGGACGAAGGCCGGGTCGAGGATGGCCACGTCCATCTCGCCCTCGTAGACGAGGCCCCGGTTGTTGTGGTTGCACGAGCCCAGGGAGAGGAACATGTCGTCCACGATCAGGATCTTGGAGTGCACGTAGATGTCCTCGAAGCGGCTCTCGGTCTCGTCGAAGCCCCATCCCACGTCCACGGTGTCGAAGGAGCGCAGCTGGTAGAGCCTGTAGCGGCCGGGGAACGAGGTCTCGAAGAACGTGTCCGTCAGGTGGGTCCACCAGCATCCCGGATCGGTCCACTCGTCCACGGGCAGCGTGACGACGATGAGCACGAGGCCGGGCACCTCGCTCATCCTCGCGGCGATGAGCTCGTTGAGCATGGGAGCGCGGAAGTACTGGTCCTCGATGTAGATGTAGCGCTCGGCGTTGGAGATGGCGCTGTACCAGGTCTCGAGGATGGAGTGCCTCCAGAACGGATCCGGGAGGGTCACGGTGAGCTGGGCCGTGACGCCGTCGTCGTGGGGCGGGAGGTCGCCGGTCACGTCGAACGTGGAGGAGTTCTCCGAGAAGCGGACCCCCTCTGCGAGCACGTAGTCCCAGCGGGCCTTGAACACCTCCGCCACGTCCTCGATGATGGGCCCGTCGATCGCGAGCATGTAGTCCTTGCGCGGGGGCGTGTCCGTGGACGCCTCCTTCGCCAGCACGTCCCCGCGCTCTGCCGTCGTCGCATCGAATGCCATGCGCCTGGGATCGAAGACGAGGTGGTCGCTCGTGTCCCAGTCCGTGTCCTCGACGTTCATGCCGCCGACGAAGCCGTGCGTGCCGTCGATCACGATGAACTTCTGGTGGTAGGAGGCCACGCTCACGCCCTCGATGCCGAGCGGCAGCGTGATGTCCACCGCGTGCCCCGGCACGGGCGAGACGACGGCGGCCTCGCCGTCGAAGGTGCGCGACGAGGCCCCCGGCCTGCGCTGCCTGACCCTGTCGCCGAACAGGAAAGTCTCCATCTCGAACTCGAACACCCCCTCCGTGGGATTGACCTGCCCCATGAACTCGAACCCGTCGCCGGGCGTCGCCCCACGGTCGAGGAGATGGTCGTCCACGTTGTAGTCCTCGAGGATGCCGTCCTGCGTCATGAACTGGTTGACCAGGATCCGCCTCTGGACCGCGGGCAGGGCGTCGAGCACGCCCATGATCGTGTTCGGCCATCGCTCGGTGGTCGTCGCGTAGATGTCGTCCGGCGTGGCGGCCCGGCGAAGCTCGAAGTCCGACTCCCACCACCACGTCGCCATGTGCACGAAGGACGTGGCTGCGGCCAGGCCGTCCGCGACGGCGCCCCAGGCCCGCTCTCCGTCCATCATCAGCTCGATGCGGTTTCCCGGCCTCGCCGGCGGGCCCACGGCCGAGAACCACCTGTGCCGGAGCCCTAGGTAGAACGCGTGGGTCCAGTTGCCGTCCACAAGATCCCTCGAGACGCTCAGGCCGTGCCCGGCCTCGTTGGGGAAGGAGGGCACGGCGAAGGCGCTCGCGGAGTTCTCGCCGCTGTAGACAATCGTCAGGTCCAGGGGGTGGAAGCCCGGCGCCTCGAGGTGGATCGAGAACGTGCCGGCCTCGCCCGGCTCGACCTCGGTGACGGGGGTGTCCGTCTCCAGCGCCTCGCCGTTGTAGTCGATGGAGAGCGAGGCCCCCTCGAGCTCGGTGGCCCAGATGTCGAGCGCGTGGATCTCGAGCCGCGATCCGAGGAAGGTGGCGCACCTCTCCCCCCCCCATCCGGGATCGCACTCGCACCCCGGCACTCCATCGACGATCACGCAGGTGCCGTGCGGGCCGCAGTCGATGTCGCACTCGACACCGTCGGTTGCGTCAGGTGCGTCGGTACCGGAATCGGTCGATCCCTTGTGAGTGCCGGAGCACGCGCACGCGGCGACGGCGAGAAGGATCGTCAGCTTCTCCGTCATGGGCGGATCGTAGTGCTCGCCGTGCCCCAAGACAAGCTCGGGCGGCGGGTCTCCGCATCGTTTGCCACCCGGGGGAGCCCGGGTATACTCCCATCTGGCAGGGAGGCTTCCATTTCGAGGAAGACGTTCGGCATGGCTTTCATGTTCCTCTCGGCTCTAGCAGGCAAGGCGACTGCCGCGT
>Ga0316622_100000901_pt1 | contig 18453 bp, 15 predicted proteins | sample OWC_Aug_OW2_C1_D_FD_207646 | JGI IMG/M metagenome (GOLD analysis project Ga0316622, IMG submission 207646) | Wetland soil microbial communities from Old Woman Creek delta, Ohio, United States - OWC_Aug_OW2_C1_D5_C | ecosystem: Environmental > Terrestrial > Soil > Wetlands | place: USA: Ohio... | reverse complement strand
GTGGCCGCACAGGCGGACTCGGTGACGTTCTGTCTCTCCAAAGGGCTCGGGGCGCCCGTCGGCTCGGTAGTCACGGGCAACCGGGACTTCATCGACAGAGCCCGGCGCGCGAGAAAGATGTTGGGCGGCGGTATGCGCCAGGCTGGCATCATCGCCGCGGCGGGGATCGTGGCGTTGGAGACGATGGTGGAGCGGCTGCGCGAAGATCACGAGAACGCCCGCACGCTGGGCCACGGCCTGGCGGAACTCCCTGGGATCAAGATCGATCTGCCCTCAGTCCAAACGAACATCGTCGTGTTTGACATAGAACGTAAGGACATCGATGCCCCCGGTCTCGTGCTGAAGCTCGCGGGGCAGGGTGTCAAGTGCTTCAGCGTCGGCCCGATTCGGATCCGGATGGTGACCCACAAGGACGTGGATCGGGCGGGAATCCTGTATGCGCTGGAGGTGCTGAGAACGATTCTGAAGTAACCGCAGATTTCGCACAACGTGCACGATGCGGACAGACTCTATCGATCCGCAGATTACGCAGATTACACAGATTTAACGGGGGGTCTTTCCGGAATAATCTGCGTGAATCTGCACTACAAACTCGCAGAATCTTGTTTTTCGGAAAAGATTTTGCGGTTCCCCGTGAAATCGGCCAATCTGCGTAATCTTTGGATGAAGACAGTTCGTTGCTTTGGTTGCCCTCAGGCCGTGCTGTGTAATCTGCGGACCCGGAAAATTCAAGAGCCCTGGGGATGCCCCAGGGCTCTTGGTGTCTGGCGAACGACTACGGCGACGTCAAGTCCAACTACTTGACGGCGTCCTTCAGGGCCTTGCCCGCCCTGAACTTCACGACCTTGGACGCCTTGATCTTGATCGCCGCGCCCGTCTGAGGATTGCGGCCGTTCCGCGCGGCCCGCTTGCCCACCCTGAACGTCCCGAACCCGACCAGGGTCAACGCCTTCCCCTTCTTCAAGGAATCCCGCACGCACCCGACAAAAGAACGTAGCGCTGTCTCCGCGGCCTTCTTGGTGATCTTGGCATCCTTGGCCAACCGGTCAATCAACTCTGTCTTCGACACTGTTCACCCTCCTCTCATCAGCCCGTCACGCCCAGAGACGGCAACGCCGCCCCTGCCCCGCAAATTCGTAACGCTCTTACCAAAGATCCCCCCGGGAGGTCAAGGCAAAAAAGCGTTTCAGGCGCCAGGCTTCCGTCGCCACACGGCCAAGCGCTTCTTGATCTCGGCCTCCAACCCCCGATCGGTGGGGCGGTAGTACACGCGCCCGCGCAGCCGTTCGGGGAGGTACTCCTGCTGGACGTAGGCCGCGTCGTAGTCGTGGGCGTACTTATACCCGTCCGCGTACCCCAGCTCCTTCATCAGCGCCGTCGGAGCGTTCCGGATGTGCAACGGCACGGGTTCGGCCGGCGCGGAGGCCACGTCGGATTGCGCCGCGCCGAAGGCGACATAGACCGCATTAGACTTTGGCGCAGTGGCCATATAGGTCACGCACTGGGCCAGGGCCAGCTCACCCTCGGGGCTGCCGAGGAAGTGATAAGCGTCCTTGGCCGCCACGGCCAGCGTCAGGGCCCGCGGGTCGGCGTTTCCGATGTCCTCGGAGGCGAAGCGAACCAAGCGCCGCGCGATGTACAAGGGATCCTCGCCCGAGGCCAGCATGCGGGCCAGCCAATACAGGGCCGCGTCCGGGTCGCTACCGCGCAGGCTCTTGTGGAGGGCGGAGATCAGGTTGTAATGTTCCTCGCCTGCCTTGTCGTACAGGAGGCTTTTGTGTTGCGCCGCCTCCTGGACAACGGCCAAGGTGATGACGTCCGACTCGGGCCCGGCCGCGGCCAGCCGCGCGGACAACTCCAGGAGATTCAAAGCGGCACGCGCGTCCCCGTTGGCCCAGCGGGCAATAGCCTCCAAGACCTCCGGCGCCGCCTGGGCGCCCGTGCGGCCGAGCCCGCGCTCCGCGTCGGCCAGGGCGTGGGACAGGATCTGGCCAACCTCCGGTTCGGAGAGGGGTTGGAGGACCAGGACTTTGGCTCGGGAGAGCAACGGCGCGATCACCTCGAAAGAAGGGTTCTCCGTCGTGGCGCCGATTAGGGTGATGGTTCCATGCTCGACGTGAGGCAGGAAGGCGTCCTGCTGCGCCTTGTTGAAGCGGTGGATTTCGTCCACGAACAAGACGGTCCGTTGGCCGGCCCCGCGCAACCTGCGGTCCGCCTCGGCGACGACTTCCTTGATCTCCTTGATGCCGGCCGTGACGGCGGAGAACGGGACGAAGGCCGCCTGGACGTGACTTGCGATGAGCATGGCAAGGGAGGTCTTGCCGGTTCCGGGCGGCCCCCAGAAAATCAGGGAAGGAATTTCGCCCTGCGCCAAGGCGATGCGAAGGACCTTTCCTTCGCCCAGGAGGTGAGCCTGACCGACAAACTCCTCCAGACTCCGCGGCCGCATCCGATCGGCAAGAGGAGCAGCCTTCTTGGTCGCTTGGGAGGCGGATTCTTTGGGAAACAACTCAAGCGTCACGAGCTAAACCCTCGAACGTTACTGAAAACCCGTTTTTCCCAGGCTGCTCAAAAAGGTCCAGATGCAAGGCGGCGTGGGATGCGAGGCGCGAGGCGTACTTAGCATGTACGTCGCAGCGCCGCGCGACCACGCCAACGCAGCAGATGGGCCTCTTTCAGCAGCCTGCTAGAACCGGACCGTGGCGATGAAATCCATGCAGCGGGCGAATTGGTCCGGCGGCAACCGGCCTGCGTCCCGGAGATGAGCGAGGACCGCGGAAATTCGAAGCGCGCTGTGCAGCGCGTACCCCTTCTCGCGGAGCCGGTCGGCACCGCCCTGTTCCCGGTCCAGGAAAATGACGAAGTCCTTGACCACCAGCCCTGCCTGCAGGAGCGGCTCGGCCGCCTCGAATTTGCTCGCCCCGTCGGTGATCACGTCGTCTATCAGCACCACCGTCTCGCCGGCTGCGAATTTGCCCTCGATGACCCGCTTGATTCCATGGTCCTTGGCCTCTTTCCGCGCGTAGATCATCGGGAAGCTTCCGGCCAGGGACACCGCCGTGGCGATTGGGAGCCCGGCGTACGGGATGCCGGCGATGCGCTGAAATCTCAGCGGAGCCAGGAGGTCCAGGATGCGCTGCGCGATCGCCCGGAGCATCGGCGGGTGGGAGATGATGACGCGGAGATCCACGTAAAAGGGCGAGAGGGCGCCAGACTTGAGCTTGAATTCGCCGAATGTCAGGGCCTGGATCGCGTACAGATCGTTCACCAGCGTCTTCTCGGCGTCAGTCAGCATGCTTCCCTCATGAATTGAAATGCGGAATACGGGGTGTGGAATGCGGAATGGCGGATTCCCCAAAGCTTTCTGCCATTCATCACTCCACATTCCCCATTCCGCATTCGATAGCGATGCGCCGCGCCGCCTCGACCGGGTCCGCAGCCGCCTGGATTGGTCTCCCCACCACGATGTAGTCGGCGCCGGCCCGGATGGCCTCCGCGGGTGTCATGACGCGCTGCTGGTCGTTGCGGGCCGCGTCGGCCGGCCGCACGCCAGGCGTCACGATCAGGAAGTCCGCTCCGCACGCCTGCCGAATGAGGCCGATCTCGTGCGGCGAGGCCACGACGCCGTCCAGGCCGGCAGCCTGAGCCTCCCGGGCGAGATGCTCCACCTGCTGCGGCAGCGAACGTGTCGTGCCGAGCGTCCCCTTGATATCCGCATCAGAGAGGCTAGTCAGGACGGTGACGGCGATGACCAACGGCCGCGTCCCCTTCGGACGGTCTGCGACGGCCCCCGCCGCGGCTTTCAGCATGGCCGGGCCGCCACTGGCGTGCACGTTGACCATCCACACGCCGAGCGCCTGTGCCGAGGTGAGCGCGCCCGCCACGGTGTTCGGGATGTCGTGGAACTTGAGGTCGAGGAAGACACGGAGCCCGAGGTCGTGCATGGTGCGGACGGCCCGCGGCCCTTCGGCGGTGAAAAGCTGGCTACCGATTTTGACGGCAGCCAGGTGGGGCGCAAGGCGTCGGGCCAGGTCGGTAGCCTCCGCCAGCGTCGGGACGTCAAGGGGAAAGATCACACGGCTCGAGGAAGCGCTCATCGTCGGGTCTCGCTCCGGCCAGGGGTCATGAGGTCCCGCAATCCGGCAATCAGGCAACTTGGCGACTGGGCAATTTGGCAATCTGGCGGCTAGGCAATCTGGAAAAAAGGAAGGGCCGACAACCGATTTGCCTAATTGCCAAGTTGCCAAATCGCCGAATTGCCATTTCTTCCCGGGAGGCTACCATGGAGGCGGAAGCACCGTCAATGAAAGCGCTCGGACCCCGGTTTGCCCGCCGACGGCTGGCGGCTGCGTCCGCAAGCGTTGACACGTCCCAGGCTGTCGGCTTAGAGTACCGACATGCGTGTCCTGCGGAAGGCGTTTCTCTGTGTTGGCCTTGGGTGGTGCGTCCTCGCTGCGTTGCCCGCGGCCGGATTCCACGACGCCCCGGCGTTGCAGGCAGGGATGCTCAGAGCCAGCGACCTTCTGTTGAACCTGGATACGGATGCCGCGGCGACCGAGTGCCGTGGGCTCCTGGCCATGCCGCAAGGCGAGGCGCTGGGCCGCTTCTGTCTGAGCCTCGTGACGCTGACCCGCGCGGAGGACCAGGATGAGCCGACGGCGGACCTCGACCGATTCCTTGAGCAAGCTGCCGAGGCTCTCGTGGCTGCCGAAGCGCAGGAGCGCGCGGCGCCGTCGGACGCCGAAATCAAGCTCCTGCTGGGATTGATTCATGGGAGCAAGGCGCTCGTGGACGGAGGCCGCAAGAACTACCTCGCGGCGCTCCAAGGGGTGCGCGAGGCGCACCGGTGCTTCCAGGAGGCGCAGCGACTTGACTCGACCCTGGTAGACGCATCCTACGGTTTGGGGCTCTACCATGTGGCCATGGGAAAGCTGCCCGGGATTGTGAAACCCTTCGCCGCCATCGTGCTGCCGGCGGGAGACCCTGAGCTGGGCCTGAAGGAACTCGAACGGGTGGCGGAGCAGGGCGCCTACCTGAAGGCGACCGCCCGTGTGGCATTGTTGCAGTTGTACGCTGGGAGCGAGCAGAAATACGCGGAGGCCTTGCGGCTGGGTCAGGATCTCCTCCGTCGATACCCGGGGAACCCCGACCTGTATTTCGCCACGGCCCATGCGGCCTCAGAGCTCGGCCGTTTCGAGGACGCGCTCGATATTGGGCGCCGCGTTGGGCAACAGGTGCTGGAAGGTCGTCCGCGGTTCACAGAGCTGACGGCACGGTACAATCAGCTAATGGGTAAGATCTACATGGATCGGGGGGATTACGCCACGGCCCTCGTCTTCTTTCAGCGGGCACTCCAGGCGCCCACGCCGCCCCGGTACCGGTGGATCACCGCCTGGGCCTGGACCCGTTCGGGAATGATCTACGACGTTCAGGGGGATCGGCAAGAGGCCGTGCGCCGCTATCAGGCAGCACTCAACGTCGAGACGGACGGCCTGGCCAAGGAGCTCGCCCGCCAGTACCTGGAGGTCCCATACCGCGGCCGCCTTCGCGCCCGCTCCTGACGATCCGCTAACTCGCTAACGAAAGGACTCATACTCCATGCCCAAACGCGCTCCCCACCCTCGCCAGGACGAGCACGCCGACCGGTCGGCGCACCGGCACGCCCTGGCGCACCCGTGGCTCCTGTATGCCGTGGTATTCATGTGCGGGGCCATCTTGATGGCCCTCGAGATCGTCGGCAGCCGGATGCTCGCCCCCTACTTCGGCAACTCCATCTTCGTGTGGGGGAGCCTCATCAGCGTCGTTCTGGCGGCGCTCAGCCTGGGGTACTGGCTCGGCGGGATCGTGGCGGATCGCTGGCCGCGTTTTTCGGTCCTGGCCATGCTCATCGTCGTCCCCGGCGTCATCATCGCTCTCCTCCCTTTCGTGTATCCGGGGCTGAATCGCGCTATCGCGGGGAGCGACATGGGGTCCCGGCTGGGCCCGCTGCTCTCCTGCCTCATCCTGTTCCTGGTGCCGAGCGTGTTCCTCGGGACGATCTCGCCCTTCGCGGTGCGGCTGCAGGCGCGAGCAGTAGCCTCGGTGGGGTCAACGGCGGGCGGCCTGTACGCCGTCTCCACCGCGGGAAGCATCCTGGGGACCCTCGTCACGGCGTTCTACCTGATCGCGGTCCTCGGGGTGGCGAACATCGTCCACGGGTTGGGGCTCGCGCTGCTTCTGGTGGCGGCGGGAATCTTGCTGGGCCGACGGCGCGTGGCGCAAGCCGGGCTCACCCTGCTCTGCGCCGCCCTCCTGCTCACCGGCATGATCTGGCACGTCCGAACGCAGGCGGCGGAGGCGGGGCTGATCCTGGAGACGGATTCCTTCTACAACCACATTCGCCTCGCGGAGGACGCCGACCAGCGTTACATGGACTTCGAGAACCTTCGGCAGAGCGCCATGTCCCTCAAGGATCCGTGGGAACTCCGCCTGCGGTACACGCGCTTCCTGTCGCTGGCCCTGACGCTCCAACCCGAACCCAAACGCATCGCGATTCTTGGTCTGGGCGGCGGATCGTTCCCCAAGAGGCTCTACCGCGACCTTCCGAATGCGGCGGTGGATGTGGTGGACATTGATCCCGAGGTCATCGCCATCGCCAAGCAGTACTTCCAGGTTCCGGAGGATGCCCGCCTGCGCCTTTTCGCCAAGGATGGGCGACGGTTCGTGCAGGAGGCGACCGACAAGTACGATCTGGTGTTCCTGGATGCCTACAACTCGGACACCATTCCGTTCCACCTGGCGACCCGGGAGTTCTATGAGGAGATCAAGGCGCACTTGACGCCCGGCGGCGTCGTCGTATCGAATATCATCGGGACACTGCGCGGCCCGCAGAGCGGGTTCTTCCGATCCATCTACCGGACCCTTTCTGAGGTCTTTCCCACGATTTATGTGGTCCCCACATACGATCAGGGCAGCGGCTGGATTCTCGGCGACATCAACATCATCCTGTTCGCCACGCAGGATTCGGCACGGCTGAGCCGTGGGGAGTTGGTTGCCAGGGCAGCACGGGTCGGCGGGAAACTCGTCCCGGCTTCCGACCTGGCGGAGTACGCGGCGCACCTCCTGGAGGTGCCCATCGAGGTCAAGGACGTTCCAACGTTGACCGATGACTTTGCGCCGGTGGAGATCCTGCGCGCCCTGTAGGAATAAACCGTTGGCCACAAGACGCACAAGAAGCACAGGGGTATGGAGCGCGGGTGAAGGCGAACTACAAAGCGTATCGGACGCGAAGGATCACGGTGGCCCCGACGGGCTGGTTGCAGGGAATGGAGCCCTAATGGAAGATCGCGAGATCTTGACCCTGTGTGACCGGATTCGGGAGATCAGCCTCGCTTTGCACGGGTACTTTCGGCATGGGCACCTGGAGAAGGTGTATGAGAACGGATTGGCCCATCGTTTACAAAAGGCCGGGATCCGTTTCGAGCAGCAGCATCCGTTGAAAGTATCCGATGAGGACGGTGCGACTCTTGGAGAGTATTACGCAGATTTTTTTGTCGAAGGCTGTCTCGTAGTCGAGTTGAAGGCCTGTAAGGCGTTGGTCGACGAACATATCGCCCAGATCCTCGGCTACCTCCACAGGCTGCTGAAAAAGGCCCATCTGCGGCGTTGGCGCGCTCGCGCGGCGCTGCGACGTACGGACTCAGTACGCCTCGCGCCTGCACCCATCCTAGCGGATGGGTACCCGGCGCTCCGCCTTGCATCTGGACCTTTTTGAGCAGCCTGGGAAGAAGCGCGTTCTTGCAACTACGTTTGAGATCATCCCGCAAGGCGCACGGCGTGTTGATCAACTTCGGTGCTCCTCGGATCGAGATTCGCAAGTTCAAACTCTAGAACTGCCGCATTCCGTGTCTTGCATATCATTGAATCGATTGTGCTTCTTGTGCCTCTTGTGGCTGCCCCGTATTTCAGCTTGACGCTCAGGCCTCATCTCTGGTACAAGGAGACACCTTTTAAGCGAGCTCCGTGAAGCTCGCAAAGGAGCGTTTCGTGTTCCCCAAACTGGCACAGCACATCAACCTCCTCGCCCGGAGCGGCGAGGAGGTTTTTTTGTGCCCGGAGGCGGCATGAGCGAGCGACGCGAGAAAGCGCAAGTCCTGGACGAGTCGGGCATGGCGCGCGCCATCACCCGGATTGCCCACGAGATCGCCGAGCGAAACAAGGGGGTCGAGGGGGTTGTCCTGATCGGTCTGCGAAGCCGGGGGGTGGAATTGGCGCAGCGCATCGCCGCGCGCCTGGAGGAGATCGAGGGCGTCAAGGTCCCCGTGGGGGCGCTGGACATCACCTTGTACCGTGACGACTTTGGAAAGGCGGCGAACCAGCCGGTCCTGCGGCGGACCGAGATCCCCTTCTCGATCGACAGCAAGAAGGTCGTGCTGGTGGACGACGTCCTCTTCACCGGGCGGACCACCCGCGCGGCCCTGGACGGTCTGATGGATCTGGGCCGGCCCCGCTTGGTGCAGCTCGCGGTCCTGGTGGACCGCGGCCACCGGGAGCTGCCGATCCGGGCCGACTACGTTGGGAAGAACCTCCCGACCTCGACCCAGGAGGCGGTGCAGGTGTTCATGAGCGAGGAAGACGGCGTGGACAGGGTCGTGATCTACGAGTCGGCGGAGGCCTGACGTCCTGAGACTCAAACGCGGCCCCGGAGGGCCGATCCGGCCGGCGCGGAGAGCAGATGTGTCCCTGTCAATTGAGCGGACCGAGAGGACGGCGCGTTCGGGAGGTGTGCCATGGGGTTGAAGAGTAAGGACTTGCTGGGGATTCAAGCGCTTACCGTCGAGGAGATCCGCCTCATCCTGGACACGGCGGCCTCGATGAAAGAGATCGCCTCCCGCGACATCAAGAAGGTGCCCGCCCTGCGCGGCAAGACGGTGATCAATCTGTTCTACGAGCCCAGCACGCGAACCCGGACCTCGTTCGAGATCGCGGGCAAGTGGCTGAGCGCCGACGTGATCAACATCTCGACCTCGGCGAGCAGCGTGGTGAAGGGGGAGAGCCTGAAGGACACCGGCCTCACCCTGCAGTCCATGCACCCGGACGTGGTGGTGATCCGCCACGCGGTGCCCGGGGCTCCCCATCTGCTGGCGCGGCTGCTCAAGGCGTCCATCATCAACGCCGGCGACGGCGCCCACGAGCACCCGACCCAGGCGCTGCTGGACCTGTTCACGATCCGGGAGCGGCGGCCGACCCTGGAAGGACTCAAGGTCGCCATCGTCGGGGACATCCTGCACAGCCGGGTGGCGCGCTCGAACATCTTCGCCATGCAGAAGATGGGGATGCAGGTCCGAGTCTGCGGGCCGCCGACGCTGCTGCCTCGGTACGTCGAGAGCCTGGGGGTGGAGAAGTTCCTCCGCGTCGAGCAGGCCATCGCCGACGTGGACGTGATCATGATGCTCCGCATCCAGCGCGAGCGGATGGGGGCGGGCCTGTTTCCGACGCTTCGGGAGTACTCCAAGCTGTTCGGACTGAATGTGGACCGTCTGAAGATGGCTCGGCCGGACGTCCTGATCATGCACCCCGGCCCCATCAATCGCGGAGTGGAGATCTCGCCCGAGGTGGCCGACGGCCCCTACTCGATGATCCTGGACCAGGTGGAGAACGGTCTGGCCATCCGGATGGCACTCTTGTACCTGCTGGCCGGCGGCCAGGCGAGCACGAACTAGCAGGCTGCTGAAAAAGGCCCATCTGCGGGGACCCATCCTCCGGACGGGTACCCCGCGCGCTCGCGCGGCGCTGCGACGTACGCGGTAAGTACGCCTCGCACCTGCACCCATCCTAGCGGATGGGTACCCGGCGCGCGGCCTTGCATCTGGACCTTTTTGAGCAGCCTGGGCGAAACGGGGTTTTAGCAAGTTGTCAAACGGACGAACAATGTTCAGGGTTCGACGTGCGACGTTCTCGAACCTTGAACGTTGAACCCGGAACGTCGAACGGAGCACCCATGAGAATCCTGATTGCAGGCGGGCGCGTGATCGATTCGGCGAACAAGCGGGATGCGGTGCTGAACGTCCTGATCGAAGATGGGCGCATCGCTGAGATCGCCAGCCCCGGGGCCCATCCTGCGCCCGCGGCGGATCGCGTCCTGGACGCCCGCGGGAAGGTCGTGTGTCCGGGCTTTGTGGACCTGCACGTCCACCTCCGCGAGCCGGGGCGGGAAGACATGGAGACCATCGCCACGGGCACGCGGGCGGCGGCCCGGGGCGGCTTCACCTCGGTGTGCTGCATGGCCAACACTACTCCGGTCAACGACAACCAGTCGGTGACGGACTTCATCATCGATCGGGCGCGGCGGGACGGCGCGGTACACGTCTTCCCCGTCGGGGCCATTACCAAAGGCATGAACGGCGAGGAGCTGGCCGAGATCGGCGAGCTGATCGGCGCCGGGTGTGTAGCCATCTCCGACGACGGCAAGCCGGTCATGAACGCAGAGCTGATGCGGCGAGCCTTGGAGTATTCCACGCTCTTCAGCGTCCCGGTCATTCAGCACGCGGAGGACGTGCACCTTACCGGGAAGGGCGTCATGCACGAGGGTCGGGTCAGCACCGAGCTGGGTTTCAAGGGAATCCCGGCGGCCTCGGAGTCGGTCATCGTGGCACGGGACCTGCTGTTGGCGGAGCTGACCGGCGGCCACTACCACGTTGCCCACGTCAGCACGGCGGAGGCGATCCAGCTCGTGCGCGAGGCGAAGATGAAGGGGCTCCAGGTGACGTGCGAAGCGGCCCCGCACCATTTCGCGCTGAGCGACGAGGCCGTCCGGAGCTTCGACACCAATACCAAGATGAGCCCGCCGTTGCGCTCCAACCGCCACGTGGAGGCGGTCAAGGCGGGTTTGCGGGACGGGACCGTCGACGCCATCGCCACGGACCACGCCCCGCACACGATCCAGGACAAAGAGGTGGAGTTCGATTACGCCGCCAACGGGGTCATCGGGCTGGAGACGGCCTTTGGCCTGACCATGTCCATGCTCGTTGAAGGGGAGGTGTTGACCCTGACCCAGGCCATTGCTCACCTCACCTCCGAGCCGGCTCGGATCTTCGGGTTGGCCAAAGGGACCTTGTCCGTGGGGGCGGATGCCGACGTGACCATCGTGGACCCGGCTCGCGAGTGGGTCGTGGACATCACGAAGTCGGCGTCGAAGAGCCGCAACTCGCCGTTTCACGGGTGGAAGCTCCGCGGGCAGGTGCTGGCCACGATCGTGAGCGGGAAGATTGTGTGGGAACTGCAAGGGTAAGCGGCTGCTGAAAAAGGCCCATCTGCTGCGTTGGCCCGCCTCGCCACTCGCTGCGGTGTACCTCCAGTACGCCTGGACCCAGCGGACTGGGTACCCCGGGCTGCGGCGTGCCGCCTTGCATCTGGGTCTTCTTGAGCAGCCTCGATGAAGAAGGGGTTTTCGGCATGCGGTCAAGGAATAGCGCCGTGAGGATAGGCGAATGAAGCCGGCAGTGCTGGCGTTGGCCGATGGCACCGTCTTCGAAGGGCAGACCTACGGGGCCGAGGGCGAGACGGTCGGCGAGGTGGTCTTCAACACCTCGATGAGCGGCTACCAGGAGATCCTGACCGATCCGTCCTACAAAGGACAGATCGTGACCATGACCTATCCGCTTATCGGAAACTACGGCGTGAATCCCGAGGACGTGGAGTCCCGGCGTCCCTTCGTCGAGGGGTTCATCATCAAGGAAGGCAGTGCCCGCGCCAGTAATTGGCGGGCGAAACAATCCCTGGAAGAGTATCTGGGCGAGCGCGGCATCGTCGGGATCCAAGGGATCGACACGCGGGCGTTGACGCGGCACATCCGGGACCACGGCGCGCAGGAGGGGATCATCTCGACGACCGACCTGGACCCGGCGAGTCTCACGGCCAAGGCGAAGGCCTCGCCCGGCCTGATCGGACGCGACCTGGTGAAGGAAGTGTGCTGCGACGCGCCGTTCGCCTGGACGCAGACGGTGTGGCAGTGGCCGCGCGGGTACGGCGAGCCACGAGCCACGAGCCACGAGCAAGGCATCGGTCCGGTGCAGCTCGGTCTTTTCGCGGCTCCAGGCTCCAGGTTCGCGGCTCGGCACTATAAGGTGGTCGCCTATGACTGCGGCATCAAGTGGAACATCCTGCGCCAGCTCATCCAGAGCGGATGCGAGGTCACGGTCGTGCCTGCCTCGACCGCGGCGGCGGACGTCCTGAAGCTCGACCCGGACGGCATCTTCCTCTCCAATGGCCCGGGAGACCCGGAAGGGGTGCCGTACGTCATCGCGGCAGTGCGGGAGTTGATCGGGAAGCGACCGATCTTCGGCATCTGCCTGGGCCATCAGATCATCGGCTTGGCCCTGGGTGGCAGGACGTACAAGCTGAAGTTCGGTCACCACGGCGGCAACCAGCCGGTGAAGGATCTCACGACGGGCAAGGTGGAGATCACGGCCCAGAACCACGGCTTCGCCGTGGACATGCAGTCCTTCCGGGACGCCTCCAGGGAGGAGTTGCGCGGCGAACCCGAGGACATCGTGCTCACCCATGTGAACCTGAACGACAAGACGTGTGAAGGGTTGATGCACCGGCGCCTGCCCCTCTTTTCGGTGCAGTATCACCCCGAAGCCTCGCCCGGCCCGCACGACGCCGGCTATCTCTTCACCCGATTCGTGGAGCTCATGGGGCAGGAACGACAACCAGCAGGATAGCCTGCCCGCGCGGCGGGCGACCCCGCCGGCCGAAGCTCCGCGCCAGCAGAGTTACGCCACGAGGTGATGATTGCCCAAGCGAACCGACCTGCGGACGATCCTGATCATCGGCTCCGGACCTATCGTCATCGGCCAGGCCTGCGAGTTCGATTACTCGGGGACTCAGGGTTGCAAAGCCCTCCGCGAGGAGGGCTATCGCGTCGTCCTGGTGAACAGCAATCCGGCCACCATCATGACGGACCCCGAGTTCGGGGACCGGACGTACATCGAGCCGATCACGCCCGAGTTTGTGGCGCGGATCATCGAGCGGGAGCGTCCCGACGCCTTGCTGCCGACCCTGGGCGGGCAGACGGCGCTGAATACCGCCGTGACCCTTGCCGAGTCGGGCGTCCTGGACCGGTACGGTGTAGAGTTGATCGGCGCCAAGCTGCCCGCCATCAAGAAGGCGGAGGACCGCGACCTGTTCAAACAGGCGATGACCCGGATCGGCCTCGAAGTCCCCGAGAGCGGCTATGTCAAGTCGCTCGACGAGGCCCTGGAGATCGTGGACCGGGTCGGCTACCCGGCCATCATTCGCCCCTCGTTCACGCTGGGCGGCACGGGGGGGAGCATCGCCTACAATCGACACGAGTACGAGGAGCAGGTCCAGTGGGGGCTGAACCTCAGCCCCGTCCACCAAGTCCTCATCGAGGCATCGGTGATTGGCTGGAAGGAGTTCGAGCTGGAGGTGATGCGAGACCTCAAGGACAACGTGGTCATCATCTGCTCCATCGAGAACTTCGACCCTATGGGCATCCACACGGGAGATTCGATCACTGTGGCCCCGGCCCAGACGCTGACCGACAAGGAATATCAGGTGATGCGGGACGGCGCCATCGCCATCATCCGCGAGATCGGGGTGGACACCGGCGGCAGCAACATCCAGTTCGCGGTGGACCCGGACACGGGGCGGATGGTCGTGATCGAGATGAACCCCCGTGTGTCCCGGAGTTCCGCCCTGGCCAGCAAAGCCACCGGCTTCCCGATCGCCAAGATCGCCGCCAAGCTGGCAGTGGGCTACACGTTGGACGAGCTGCGGAACGACATCACGCGCGAGACCCCCGCCAGCTTCGAGCCGACCATCGACTACTGCGTGGTGAAGTACCCCCGCTGGGCCTTCGAGAAATTTCCGGGAGCCGACGACACACTCACGACCCAGATGAAATCGGTGGGCGAGGCCATGGCCATCGGGCGGACATTCAAAGAGGCGCTTCAGAAGGCCATCCGGTCGCTCGAGATCGACGCCTATGGCCTGGAGTCGCGGCTACACGACGGCCAGGTCGACCGCGAGGCAGCCTTGAAGTGTATCCGGGAGCGGCTGCGGGTTCCCAAGTGGGATCGGCTCTTTGACATTGCCGACGCCGTCCGGCTCGGGATGAGCCTGGAGGAGATCTCCGCCCTCACGCGCATCGACCCCTGGTTCCTCGCCAACATCCAGCAGATCGTCGAGGCGGAGGCGCGCCTGCGCGGCCCGGAGACCGAGCGGTCGTCCTTGAGGCGGCTCCTCACGGCACCGGCCATGCGGGAAGCCAAGGCTCTGGGGTTCTCCGACCGGCGACTGGCCCAGCTTGTGGGCTCCGACGAACGGACCATCCGCGAAACCCGGAAGAAACTGGGTGTGGAGGCCACCTTCAAGATGGTGGACACCTGCGCCGCCGAGTTCGTCGCCTACACGCCCTACCTTTACTCGACGTACGAGCAGGAGTGCGAGGCCAACCCCAGCGATCGGAAGAAGGTGGTGATCCTGGGCGCCGGCCCGAACCGGATCGGGCAGGGGATCGAGTTTGATTACTGCTGCGTCCACGCCGTCTTCGCGCTGAAGGAGATGGGCTACGAGACCATCATGGTCAACTGCAACCCCGAGACGGTCTCCACCGACTACGACACGGCGGATCGGCTGTACTTCGAGCCGCTGACGTTGGAAGACGTTCTGAACATCGTCGACCGGGAGCGGCCCGCCGGCGTGATCGTCCAGTTCGGTGGGCAGACGCCCCTCAAGCTGGCCGTGCCCCTGCAGGAGGCGGGAGTGACGATCCTGGGCACCCCGCCGGACGCCATCGATCGGGCGGAGGATCGGGAGCGGTTCAAGCAGCTCGTGCAGAAGCTGGGTCTGAACCAGCCGCCCAACGGGACGGCCTCCTCGTTCACCGAGGCGGCGCGCATCGCTAAGCAGATCGGGTACCCGGTGCTGGTGCGCCCCTCCTACGTCCTGGGCGGTCGCGCCATGGAGCTCGTGTACAACGAGTCGGACCTCAAGGACTATATGGAGAGGGCGGTGCAGGCCTCGCCCGACCATCCCGTCCTGGTGGACAAATTCCTCGAGGATGCCATCGAGATGGATGTGGACGCCATCTCGGACGGGAAGACCGTGGTCATCGGCGGGATTATGGAGCACATCGAGGAGGCGGGCATCCACTCGGGCGACTCCGCGTGCTCGCTGCCGCCCTGGTCGGTAAGCGGACGGCTGTTGGATTCGATCCGGGAGCAGACCCGGGCCATGGCGTTGGAACTCGGCGTGATCGGGCTGATCAACATCCAGTTCGCCATCAAGGACAGGGTGGTGTACGTCCTGGAGGTCAACCCGCGCGCCTCCCGCACCGTGCCGTTCGTGAGCAAGACCGTCGGGGTGCCTCTCGCCAAGCTGGCGGCCAAGGTGATGCTGGGCGCGACGCTGCAAGACTTGGGGTTCACGCAGGAACGACGGCTGGCCCACGTGGCGGTCAAGGAAGCCGTGCTGCCCTTTGCGAAGTTCCCAAACGTGGATGCGGTGCTGGGGCCGGAGATGAAGTCCACGGGTGAGGTGATGGGGATTGACGCCGACTTTGGCTTGGCATTTGCCAAGTCGCAGATTGCCGCCAGCGGAAGCCTCCCGACGACTGGCATGGTTTTCCTGAGCGTGCGGGAGAAGGATAAACTGGCGGTCGCCGCGCTGGCCACGCGGCTGGCCGTCCTGGGTTTCACGCTCATGGCGACCGAGGGCACGGCGGAGGTGATCCAGCGCGCCGGTGTGCCCGTCGAGCGGGTGTACAAAGTCACGGAGGGGGTCCGTCCCCACATCGTGGATCGGATGAAGAATGGCGAAGTGGCCATGCTGGTCAATACGCCCGAGGGGCGCAGCGCCCGCCTGGACTCGTATTCGATCCGGCGGACGGCGGTGACGATGGGCATTCCGCACTTCACCACCATGGCCGCCGCCGAGGCCGCCGCCGAGGCGATCGGCGCCTTGCGAAAGGCGCCGTTGACCATCCGTTCCCTGCAGGAATACCACGTCGTCGTGTGAGACTCTCGTGCGCGCCCAGATTGCTTTCAATCGCCCAATCTCCGCTGCCTACCGTCACCTCGGCATCCTAACGCCCGGTTTTCCTCAGGCGTTCGCGCCCGGGCAGTTCGTGATGGTGCGCCCCTCTCTTGCCGTAGACCCCTTCCTGCCGCGGGCGTTCTCTATCTATCGCATTGGACCTTCCGCAGACCGCGGAGCCCCGGTAGTCGAGATCCTGTACAAGGTGTTGGGAAAGGGCACTCAGTGCCTGTCGCGGCAGGAGCCGGGCCAAGAGATCGAGCTTCTGGGGCCCTTGGGCAACAGCTTCGCCGTCCGCGAGGATGTCGATGTGGCTGTCCTGGTGGCCGGCGGCATCGGTGTCCCGCCGATCGCGGCGCTCGCGCGGCACATCCGCAATCCGCAATCCGCAATCCGCGGTTGCGTTGTTTTCCTCGGCGGCAAGACCTCCGAGGATATCCTGTGCGTGAACGATTTCGAGGCTGCCGGGGCGACCGTTCATATCACCACCGAGGACGGCAGCCTGGGCGCTCGCGGCCTCATCACGGATCTCCTTGGTCCGCTCCTTGAGTCGGTTGGCGAGCAGGCAACTTGGCAATCAGGCAATCAGGAAGGACCCAATCGCCCAATCGCCCAATCGCCGAATCGCCTATGTATCTTCACCTGCGGCCCTCCGGGGATGCTGGCGGCGGTGGCGCGGCTGGCGGAGACGCTCGGCGTTGCCTGCCAGACCTCCGTCGAGGCCAACATGGCCTGTGGGTTTGGCGCGTGCATGGGCTGCGCGATCGAGGTGCGCTCAAGCGGCACCGGGCCGAGCTACAAGTTGGTCTGCAAGGACGGACCGGTGTTTGATTCTCCGGTAATCAAATGGGGATGGGAGGGCGAGGAGCCGTGAACGCAGAGGCGAGAGCCCCGAGCTCCGTTGGTCTGGCGGTGGACTTCGCTGGGATCCGGATGCAGAACCCCGTGCTGAGCGCATCGGGGACCTTCGGCTATGCGCAGGAATTCGAGTCCTACTTGGACCTGAACCGGTTGGGCGCGCTGGTGGTGAAAACCATCACCCGGCTTCCACGCCCCGGCAATCCTGCCCCGCGGATCGTCGAGACGCCGGCAGGCATGCTGAACGCCATCGGCCTTCAGAATGTCGGCGTCGACGCGTTCATCGCAGAGAAGCTACCCTACCTCCGGACGCTGACGCCGCCACTCATCGTGAACGTGGCGGGGGAGTCGGTCGAGGACTTCCGGGAACTGACCAAGCGGATCGGCGATCAGGAGGGTGTGGCAGGAATCGAACTGAACGTGTCGTGCCCCAACGTGGCGGGAGGGCTGGACTTCTCCACGGATCCCAAGCTCACCCACCAGGTGGTCAAAGCTGCGCGGGAGGCGACGCACCTGCCGATTATCCCCAAGCTGTCGCCGAACGTGACGGACATCCGGACCATCGCGCGGGCCGCCGAAGAGGCCGGTGCCGACGCGATCTCTCTCATCAACACGTTGGTGGGTATGGCGATTGACGTGCGGACGCGCCGGCCGAAGATCGCCAACGTGACCGGCGGCCTTTCGGGGCCGGCCATCCGACCGGTAGCCGTTCGCATGGTGTGGCAGGTGGCGCAGGCGCTCCGGCTGCCGATCCTCGGGATGGGCGGTATCGTGACGGGGGAGGACGCGGTGGAATTCCTCCTCGCCGGGGCCACAGCCGTGGCCGTGGGGACGGCCAACTTCATCGACCCGACGAGTGCCGTGAAAGTCATCGAGGGGCTGCACGATTACTGCACTGCCAACGGGATCGCGGAGGTCCGCCAGCTTGTGGGGGGCATCCAGATTCCTGGGCGGAATACCAAGTGACCGTGGAGTGTTGTATGGCGACGAAGACATCGCGGGGATTTCGTGGGCTGCTCTGGGCGACCGTGGTTCTCTCCGGGCTCGGCATTTTCGTCTCGGGCTACCTCGTCGCGAAGCGCTTCACCGGGGGCAGTCTCGCCTGCACTCGTTGGGCCCAGTGCGACGTCGTGAACAACAGCGTGTACTCCCAGATCTACGGCGTGCCGGTTTCGGTCATCGGTTTGGCCGGGTACCTCCTGCTCCTGGCGTTGGCCTTCGCGGCCCTATGGACGGAGGGGCGCACGCAGCGGAAGATTCTCCTTCTCAGCGTCGTGCTCTCCTTGGTCGGCGTCGGGTTCTCCGCATACCTCACCTATCTCGAGATCTACGTCATCGAGGCCCTCTGCGCCTGGTGTGTCGCCTCGGCGGTCATCATCTCATTGCTCGCGATCGTCACAGCCGTCACGATACGCCTCGCCGCGCCACAAGACGCATAGGCGGTATGGGCTGCCCACCGTTGGTGGGCGAAGAATTCCCGGGTCGTTTCCTCTGTCGGGGAGGGGTTGGGATGGACGAGAAACGGATGGTCGCAATCGATACTCAAGGGCTCCC
>Ga0316622_100000900_pt1 | contig 18461 bp, 15 predicted proteins | sample OWC_Aug_OW2_C1_D_FD_207646 | JGI IMG/M metagenome (GOLD analysis project Ga0316622, IMG submission 207646) | Wetland soil microbial communities from Old Woman Creek delta, Ohio, United States - OWC_Aug_OW2_C1_D5_C | ecosystem: Environmental > Terrestrial > Soil > Wetlands | place: USA: Ohio... | reverse complement strand
CGCCACGATGAGATGCGGTACCTTGCGGTAGCCGGTGAACACGTCGCTCACGTAGCGCCCGTTCTTCATCACTTCGGCAAACCACTCGGTCGCGGCATAGTTCTTTCCAGCGAGTTCTTTCGCGAAGGGACCCTGATAGGCGAGGTGGTTCCCGCGGCGGTCGATGACCCCGAGGTCGGTGATGACACCGCTGCGGTTGATGGCCTTGAATAGCGCGGTCAGGTGCTGACCTTTACTGAGTGTTTCCGGATTGTAGAGCGACAGGAAACCGGCGAGCTGGTCTTCCTGGGTTTCGAGAAACCGGTCGATGAGCGCGCGGCGGTCGCCGGCAAGGGTAGCGAGTTCGAGGGAGGTCTTCTCGATCCAGGATTCCTGATAAAAACGCGAGGCGTTGTAGTTCAGGAATAGGAGCGGCACGATCGATACCACGACGAAGACCAGCGCGAACAGGTACTTCTGTCGGGCGTAGTAAGCGTCGCGCGATCTCATTGACTCAGACCCTGAGTCGCATGCAAACAGCGCGCGGCATCGGCGCTCCTTGCATGCCGGTGCATCACGGCAGGAGATACTTCAGAAGACTGGCGGCGCGGGGCTGCCCCTGCTCCTCGAGGAAACCCCCGATCTCTCTGCTCGTCGTGCCGAGTGGCATGACACCCTCCTCTGCAAACGGTGTAGGTGTATTAGAGAAACGCGATATTCGGCGGCCAATGTAGTGAATCGATAGCCACAGCGCAATCGCGTCAATTGTTGACCGGGAGGGGTGGTCAAAGAGGACACTGCAAAGCTCGCCACTCGATCGATTCCGGGGCTGGACGCAGCCGCCAATGGCCTGCGACCGCCCGGTTGCTCCGACCCATCCCCACTTCTGGCCCTGACAAGACCGAAGCGGGTCGAAAGCCGGAACGGCACGGGTTTCAGTCGGCCTTGCCCCAGCGCGCCGGCAGCGGGCAGAGCAAATCGTCGGCGGCCTCGGCGCCGAGGCGTTCGTAGATCGAGGCGAGCGCCTGGTTCTCGGTGGCGTGGATGTTGTGCCGACCGATCTGATCGAACAGGCCGGTGGCGCGCAGCACATCGAGGATCTGCTTCTTCAGGCCGGAAAACACCAGCTCCACCCCGGCTTCGCGCAGACGCTCCACCAGGTGCCGCAGCAATTCCTCACCGGTGGCATCGATCTGGTTGATGCCGTCGCCCACCACCAGCAGATACTTGGCCTGTTTGTGGTCGGCCACCGCCTCCAGCACCGCGTCCTCGAAATGCGCAACGTTGGCGAAGTACAGCGAGCCGTCGAAGCGCATCGCCACGACATGGGTGCTGGTGGCCAGATTGGGATTCACCTTGATGTCACGCAGCGTGCCGTCGCTGAAGCGGCCGAGGATCGCTACGCGCGGGGTCATGGTGCGGTACAGGAACAGGATGATGGCCAGCCCGGCGCCGATCAGGATGCCCTGGTCGAGGTGTGGAGCGAACAGCAAGGTCAGCACAAAGGTCGCGATGACGACCATGCCGTCGGCGCGGCTGGCCTTCCAGACGTGCACCACGGCCTTGGGCGTGACCAGGCCGGTCACCGCCAGCAGGATGATCACCGCCAGCACCGCCTTGGGCAGACTGTAGAGGTACGGAGTCAGGAACAGCAGCGTGACCGCGACGAACAGGCCGTTAAACACCATGGCCAGGCCGGTCTTGGCGCCTGCCTGGAGGTTGATGGCCGAACCGGTGAACGAGCCGCAGGCCGGATAGGCCTGGAAGAAGGCGCCGCCGATGTTGGCGACGCCCTGGCCGATCAACTCCTGGCTGGGATCGATGCGCTGCTTGGACTTGGTGGCCATGGCCTTGGCCATCGAGATCGATTCCATGAACGCCACCAGGGCAACGATGAAGGCCGCGGTAAGCAGCTGCATGACCGCGTCGAAGGTCAGCGTCGGCAGGCGGAACGACGGCAGGCCATGCGGAATCTTGCCCACCACCTCGCCGCCACCGACCACCTTGATCTCGCCCTTGTCGATCCGTTTGATGCGCCAGCGGCGACCGTCGGTCTCAACGCCCTCCGGGGCCTTGCCCTTCACGTAGAACAGCGCCTGCTGGTCGTCGGGCGCGTTGCTGCGCTCGAGCTGCAGGGTGCGGATGCGGTGCAGGCGGGCCTTGTTCTGGGTTTCCAGCGCGGCGATGTCCAGCCGATCCAGTTCAATGTCGTGGTGCAGGTCGCTCACGGTACGCAATTCTCCGGCCCGCTCCGCGGCACGCAATTCGGCCGACTTGCCGGTAACCTCGGCCGTCAGGTCGCTGATCTTCTGGCTGGTGCGCGCGTAGCTGGTCAAAAGCTCGAGCGCACCCTTGTCGGTAATCTGCTCGGGCCGGATCTTGGTGTCACGCTCGTAGCCGAAGGCGAAACTGACAACGGTGGTGATCACGACTGCGATCAACACGCTCGGCTTCGGGGCAAACTTCTTCAGGCCCAGCATCAGAGCCAACGCAAACAGCGACATGGCAAGCGTTGGCCAATGGGTCATGGGCAGGTAGTGCAACATCTCCCAGATGTCCTGGAGAAAGAAATCGCTGCGGCCCTTGGGGATGCCGAGCAGCAGGTCCAGCTGCGACAGGGCGATGATGATCGCCGCCGCATTCATGAATCCCAGAATCACCGGGTGCGAGGCGAAGTTCACCAGGCTGCCCAGGGAAAGCAAGCCCATGCCGAACTGGATAACACCGACCATCAGGGTCAGCAGCAGCACCAGGCCGATGAACTCATCGCTCAGGGGTATGGCCAGCGGCGCCACGGCGGCGGCAGTCATCAACGAGATAACGGCCACGGGACCGGTGGCCAACTGCCGCGACGACCCCCAGAGAATGCCGAGGATCGCCGGCACCAGGGCCGTGTACAGGCCGAAATACACCGGCAGGCCGGCCAGCTGCGCGTAGGCCATGGCTTTCGGCACCAGCACCAGCGCGCCGGTGATGCCGGCGATCAGGTCGCCGCGCAGAATGACGGAATTGATGGGAAACCAGGCGAGGAACGGAAAGAAACGCAACAGCAGCTTGTTATTGAGCATCGAATCCAGTTGCACGATTTTTTTGCCTTGTTTCGAACAAAATCCGGCCGGACTGACCCGCTTGATGCAATTCGCATCATAGGCATTTCATTATAGAGCAAAACGGAAAACTGTGGCGCCCGGCACAGACATGCTCAGGAGCGCCGGAGCCGTGGTCGTGCGCAAGCTTGTGATGGCGCCTGCGATGACTAACCGACTGCTGCGCTAGGTCATATCGGCGTCCGGACCAGGTCGCTGCGGCGACAATGCGATGGGATCGCCAGGAGCGGAATCCGAAGGCGGCCGTGCGCACCGGTGCACCCAATCTCGGCTCACCACGACACTTTGTGTGGCTGCCCGGCAGCTTCGACGTTTCGATCCCGCAATATGATGGAATCGCCGCACTGTAGCTGCCGGTCGCTGACCGCCGCGAAAACTGCAACGTCCCGGCCAGCAAGTGCCGGCCGAACATGCATGTGCCGATCGGCCAAGGAACCTCGGAAGAGGTTCGATTTCTTCTTCGTCATTCCCGCGGGGCTGCCCAGGCGTGACGATCACGAAACTTGATTCTGCGCTTCCCTGGCGCTGATACCGCATCCGCACCGCCACGGCAACCCGCATTTATTTATGAACTCGGCAAGCCGCGCCCGATTCAACGCGAGCGATGGTGCGGCCAGGTCACTACCGGGGCGGTTACCAGCCCTTGCTGGCGATGATGTCCTTGACCTTTTCCTCGGCCTCCTGCGAAACCAGCACCAGCCGGCGCGCACTCGCTTCCTCAATCTTCTGGCGGAGGGTCTCGATGTTGGCCGGCTTTTCGAGCAGGTCGAGAGCGCCGCGCTTCATCGCCTCGACGCCCTTTTCGACGGTGGCGTGGCCGGTCAGCAGGATGACCTGCAGCTTCGGGTCTCTCTCCTTGAGGATGCGCAGCGCCTCGAGTCCGTCCATGCCCGGCATCTGCAGGTCGAGCACCACGGCGTCAAACGTGCCCTTCTCTACCTTGGCCAGCGCATCCTTGGCGGATTCGGCGGTCGATACATCCATGCCGCGGGCCCGCATGCGCTCCGAGAGCGTCTTCAGGAATTCCGCTTCATCGTCAACGAGCAAGATCTTGTCTGCCATGGCTGCACTCCTTTACGCGGGTTTGCCGGGGGCGTTCGCCCGACCGGCGTCAATGTTTCCGGGCAGCGTCATGACCAACGCGCCACCCGCCACGCTGAACTCGATGGTCGCATCCAGCACCGCCAGCAGCAACTTTACCTCGTCCGACGCCAGCAGTTCGGCCAGCGGACCGGCACAAGTCGCCAGCCCCGGTACGCTGATCTGCGCCTCCGGTCCGCGCCAGCCGAGCCCGATACTGACCGTACCGATGCCGAAGGCCTTTCCAGCCAGGTGATCGAGCAGCTTGCCGATCAGCGTTTCCAGCACGAACGGGTGGGTCGCGATCATCATCGGCTGCCCCGGCGTCTGCACCTGCACCGTCACGCCGCGGGCGGCCGCGGTCCGGCCGAACATCTGAACCGAAAGTTCGACCAGCCCGACCAGGTCGGCGGTGGCGCGCTCGTGGTCCGCGGTGTGTGCGAACCGGTTCATGTTCCGGACGATCGTGTCACCGCGTCCGATCTGCTTCAGCATGCCGTCAGAAAGTTGCCGGATGCGCTCCACGTCCAGCGGCCGCCCCTGCGCCGCCATCGCGACGAAGTCCTGCAGCAGGCCGGCGTGCTCATTGAGGATCGCCAGCACGTTCTTCAGCTCGTGCGAGATCGAGGCCGTGACCTTGCCGAAGTAGCGGATCTCCTCCTGCCCGATGACGTCCGGCTCCGTGCTCATGGCCGCGACGCCCCCGCACCGAGCACCTCGGTCATCTTCCGCATCAGGTCCTCGATGTGCACCGGTTTGGCGAGATAGTACTCTGCCCCGGCTTCGCTGGCGCCGGCCTGAAAGTCCTGCTCCGATCCATGGCCGGTCATGAAGATGAACTTCATCTCCGGACGCCGGGCGCGCATCCGTCGCATGAGTTCGATTCCGCCGATGTGCGGCATCTTCACGTCCAGCACCGCAAGGTCGTAGACATGATCCGCCATCCGCTTCAGGGCCTCCTCGCCGCTGCCGACCCAGTCGGCATCGATGTTGCGCATCGACAGCCGCTCCGCCAGTGTGGAGACAAATTCGGTTTCGTCGTCAACCAGCAATACCCGCATCGGTCCTAATCCTTGCGCCCGCCGCCTTGAGTCGGCAGGGTAATCGTGAATGTCGCGCCACGCCCGACCTCGCTGTCGACCCGGATCGTGCCACCGATCTCCTGCACCAGCCCGTAGGTAATCGACAGACCGAGCCCGGTTCCACCCTTGTCCTTCTTGGTGGTGAAAAACGGCTCGAAAATGCGCTCCATGTCGCCCTCGGAAATGCCGCAACCGTCGTCCTTCACGGTCAGCACGATGGTCTGGTCGGTCTCCAGGCGTGCCCGGATCTGCAGATTACCGCCGTCGTTCATGGCGGCAAAGGCATTGTTGACCAGGTTGAGGAGGATCTGCTGCAGCTTGCCGTGATCACTCACGAACTGCGGCAGGTCTTCCGGCACGTCGACCTCGACCGCGATGCTCCGGTAGCTGGCCTCGCGGTGCAGGAAACCCAGCACCTCGTGCACGATCTCCGCCAGGTTCACCGGCTCCACCTTGAACTCGAGATGCCGGGCGAAACCGAGCAGCCGCTCGGTGATCGCCCCACAGCGATCCACGGATGCGGTAATCGAATCGACCAGCCCAACCAGCTTGGCGTGACGCGGGTAGTTGCTGTCGATCGACAGGATGTCCTTCAGCAACCCGGCCTTCTCGCCGATGATGGCCAGCGGGTTGTTGATCTCGTGCGCAACTCCGGCTGCAAGGCGCCCGATCGATGCCAAGCGGCTGGACTGCTGTGCCTCGCGCAGCGTCCGCACGCGCTGCTGGTCGGCAATGTAGACCACGTTCACCAGCCGGGTCGCCACCCCGATGATCACGACCAGGATCAAGGTCGTGCTGACGGCAATGAAACCGATCAGCAGCAGCTGCGTGCGGTGCACGGGGCGCATGAGCTCGTTCTTGCGGGTAACGAGCATCAATATGAACGGCGTGCCCTTGATGTAAGAGGCACCGACGACCAGCGGATCGCCGCGACCGGTGTCAATCTCGTAGACCCGTGTGGTCTCGGCGTACTCCGGCACCGCGAGCGCCAGCTTCTGCAGCACGCCCCCGTGGTAGCGCGACGGCGTCTGGAGGACGCCATGGCGATTGACGAGAAACATGTCGCCGTCGCCGCTGCGCTCCATCTGCGACAGCACCTGGTTGAAGCGCTCGGTGTCGAGCGTCGCCCGGAACACGTAGAACGAACCGTCCGGGTGGCGGTGCTTGATGGCGATCACGAGGTGCGGCGCCTCGCGGAACCCGAGAAACACGTCGCTGATGAAGTGGCCGCGCTCGAGCGTCTCCTGGAACCAGTCTTCGCCGCGGTAATTCTTGCCTTCGAGATCATAGGGCCCGACGTAGACGACCTGTTCACCGGAGGCGCGAATCAGGCCGAGATCGGTGAATCCGCCCATTGCCTCCTTGAGACTCTTCAGTATGCCGGCCAGGTGGCGCCGGTCGGCCAGCTCCGCATACGCGTGACTCCTGACGATGAAGTCGAGCGCATAGCGGCGTTCCTCGAGGAAGAAGGTGAGCGTCCGGTCGGTGTTCGACACCAGCTTCGAGACGCGCAGATTGATCTCGGTCTCGGCGCTGCGACGGGTGACATTGAGATCGAGGATCGCAAGCATGAACAGCGGTACGATCGCGACACAGGCGGTCAGCAGCACCGCCAACCGCCAGATGCGGCGGTAGTTGAACAGCCGCCGGAACGGGCCGGTGTCAGTGAACCGCTCGTTCCAGAATTTCGGTATCAGGCGCTCGAACATGGCTTCATCCGGAACGCGACCCGGCACGACCGGGCGTGTGTGTTGCGATCCCCGTCGGTACCTGCGACGTCAACGACCCGTGGTGCGCTCGCGGCGCTTTTGCTGAATACGCGCATTCGCGTCCTTGAGCGTCTGGCTCAGCACCTCGATGTCGACCGGCTTGTGCAGATAGGCGAAGGCGCCGAGCTGCATGCAGGTCTCGCGGTCGGCCTCGGAGCCGTGTCCGGTGAGGATGATGACCTCCACGGCCGGCCGGGTGCGTTTGACCTGCCGCAACACCTCGATGCCGTCGATGCCTGGCATCATGAGATCCAGAATCATCACCTCCGGCTCGTCGGCGGCAATCAGGTTCAGCGCCGACTCGCCGTCGTAGGCCACGGCCGTACCCATGTTACGCAGCTGCAGACGCTCGGACAGGGTCTGCACGAACTGCTTCTCGTCGTCGACGAGCAACACCTTCGATGGCGTCTCGAACTGGAACTGCCGGTAGACATCATCCTGGTGGTAGCCGCTGCCAACCCGAGTCTCCACGGCCCGGACACCGGCCACCGGCGCGACGATCGCCTTCAGCTCCTCTTCCAGCCGGCTCAGCATCAGCACGTGCTTGTTGATCGTCAGCAGCACATTGCCGTCGCGGGTACTGACCTCGACATTATGCCCCTCGTTGGCGAGCGCCACGCCCACACGCGAGGCGAGCAGGAAATCCTGCGCTGCCTGGCGCGACTGGGCAGTGGCATTCAGTCCCGGCGCCCCCGCGTGCTCGGCGATCAGCACGGCGGCCGCGGCGGCCGCAGTGGTGTCGAGCGGAATCACCATGTCGTAGAGGTCGGGGCGCCACGGGTCATCGACCGCGCGCAACGCCCGCACCCACTCGGCCCGCTCCTGGTCCAGATGACCGATGGTCCGGATGGCCTCCTTCTCCGCCAGTCCGCGCTCGTCGGCGGCGCGCGCCACCCGGAACTTCAGACCCGCAATCAGGCACACCCGCAGCACATGGCTGATCTCGCGCGGTATCAGGTGGGCAGCATGACCGGAGACCAGCAGACTCTCGCTGCCGAGCCGCTCGGCCACGGCCAGGCGCAGGAACGCCAACGCCCGTTCCTTTTCGTGCGTGAACTTGTTGAACACCGAGGTCGCCGAGCAGAACGCCTTCTCCAGCTTGTGCGTGTCGAGTCCCGAGATCCGGGCCGCGTCGGCCAGCACCTCGCGGTCGGTAATCGGCTCGAGCCCGGTCCGCGCCGCCAGCTCGCGAACCACCGCGTCGGTGCCGCAGAATTCACCGTAAAACACCGAGATCGTCGGCATCGTGTTGGTCTCCGTCAACTCGCCTTGGCCGCGAGGTCGCCTTCGGCGGTGAACGAACATTCATGCTCGCCCCCGTCCGCATGCGCCAGCCTGTGAACCAGGGTAATCGCCTTGCTCGTCGTCGGGTAGAAGTGCTCCCGGCCGATCTTTTCCAGCAAATGCGTGCGCTGCAACACTGCCATCACCGATTCGTTGACGCCGCTCAGCGAGATCTGGATACCGGCGCTCCGCAGCCGGTCCACCAGCAGCGACAGCGCCTCCTCGCCCGAGGCGTCGAGCTCGCTGATGCCGTTGCCGATCAGCAGCAGGTGCCGCAACTGCGGCTTGGTCAGGCGGATCTGCGCGATGCGCTCCTCCAGGTAACTGGCGTTGGCAAAGAACAGCGGACCGTCGAAGCGCACCACGGCCAGATAGGCGCATTCGCGCAGCTTGCGCATGCCGCAGTCGCGCTGGGTATCGTCCTCGTCGCGACACAGCGACACGATCGTCGGCCGCATGCTCTTGTACAGGAACACTGCCAGCGACAGCAACACCCCGATCATGATGCCCTTGTCGAGATGCGGCGCAAACGCCAGCGTGCTCACGAATGCGATGACCGAGATCACGCCATCGTGGCGCTGTGCCTTCCAGGCATGCACGAAGCCCGAAACGTTGATCAGCCCCACTACCGCCATCATGATCACCGCGGCCAGCACCGCCTGCGGCAGGTAATAGAGCAGCGGCGTGAAGAACAGCAGCGCCACCACCACGGTCAGGCTGGTGAAGACGCTGGACAGCCCGGTCACCGCGCCGGCCTGCAGATTCACCGCCGAGCGGGAAAACGAACCGGATACCGGGTAGCCGTGGCTGACCGCGCCGACCATGTTGGCGAGCCCCTGGCCGATCAACTCCTGGTTGGGGTCGAGTCGCTGCCCGGTCCGGGCGGACATGGCCTTGGCAATAGAGATCGCCTCCATGAAACCCAGCAGCGAGATGATTGCCGCATACGGCAGCAGCTGCAACAGGCCGGCGATGTTGACCTGCGGCAAGCCCAGCGACGGCAGGCCGCTCGGCACTTTCCCGACCACGGCACCACCGCTCATCATCGGAATCCGGTCCGCCGGTAGCGCCTTGTTTCCCACGGCGATCCGCCAGGTGCGGCCGTCGTGGTCGACGCCGTCAGTCGCTGTCTCCTGCGCAACGAAAGCCAGCGAACCGTCGGCACGCGGGTGCCCGTGGAACAGCAGCCGGCGCAACTGCCGGCGGTAGGCGCGCGCATCGATGCGAAGGTTGTCGATCTCAACGGTGATCAGGTTGATGCCATGCCGGGCATGGAGCTCGGCATTGATGTCGCCGCGGCGATGGGCCTCGTCACGCTGCTTGTGCAGCTCGGTGCGCGCAGCGGACAGCGGCGGAACCGCCTCGACCACGCGGTTGAAGTCGGCAATAAGCTTGACTGCCGCCGGCGATTCGATCGCGGACAGATCCGCGCTCACCTGACGCTCGAAATCCATCGCCCACGACAAGGTCGTGGTCACCACCACGGCAATCAGCACGCCGGGAATCTTGCGCGACACCCGGCTCAGCCCGAACATGATGGAGAACGCCAGCACGCCCATCAGCAGCGTCGGCCAGTGCGTATAGAGCGTCGCCTCGTGAATCACCCGCATGACGGTCTCGTACTGGTGCGCAGCGCTGTCGACCTCGACACCGAACAGCTTCGACAGCTGCGAGCTGGCGATGATGATGGCCGCGGCGTTGGTGAAGCCGTTGACCACCGGGTGCGACAGGAAATTGACCACCAGCCCGAGGCGCAGCACGCCGAGCGAGAACTGGAACACGCCGACGATCAGCGAGAGCAGGATCGCGTAGGCGATGTAACCCTCCGACCCGGCCGATGCCAGGGTTTCCAGCGAGGCCGCCGTCATCAGCGACACGACCGCCACCGGGCCGGTGGCGAGCTGCCGGCTTGACCCGAACAGCGACGCGATCAGCGGCGGCAGGAACGACGCGTACAGACCGTAGTACGGCGGCAGACCCGCGAGCTGCGCGTAGGCCATGGATTGCGGAATCAGCACCAGGGCCACGGTCAGCCCCGCCACCATGTCGGCCCGCAGGTCGGCAGCCCGGTACGTCCGCAACCAACCCAGAAACGGCAGGAATCGTTCCGCTAGTTCGCCCATTCAGGTCTCGCGCCTCGCAAGCATCCGCCGGCAGGCGCCCACCAGCTCGCCATAGAGCGTATCTGCCTGATAGAGATTGAAGGTGTTGAGGCGCACCAGCCCGTCGACCGAGGTGAACACGATCAGGGCGGTCTTGCGCGCCGGGACGTCGATGATCGAACCATCCTGCTGGCCCAGCACGATGGCCTTCTCGAAGGCGTCGACGATGCAGTCGTAGATGGCTTCCAGGTGCCGTCGGAATGCCGGGTTGGTGCGGGCAATGCGGTACGGATCGTAGCGGTGCAGCAGCAGGAAACGGTCCGCCATCTTCTCGGCCAGATTGACGTAGAAGCCGAGCAGACCCTCGACCCGCTGCAGGCCGGTCGCAAACTCGCTGGCCGCCAGAAACTCGTCCAGCGCCAGCGTGATGTGGCCGCGGAACTCGTCCAGCACCGCGAGGTACAGCTCTTCCTTGGTCTTGAAGTTGTAAAAGACCGTCCCGTCCGCGACCCCGGCGACTTTGGCCACCTCGCTCATGGAAGTCTCGCGATAACCGCGCTCGGAAAAGAATCCGGCAGCAACCTGGAGGATGGCCTGCTTGCGCGAAATCATGGCGCCCATAAGGAGATGCTTGTGTTAACTGAGTACTCAGTCAGTTTTAAATACGCGCATCCTTTGGCCACGTCAATGCCTGAAACGATGAAAACCGGCGCATTTGGCGGCTGTCGCGACCAAAATCATCGAGTCCTTGACGCAGATCAATCAATCGCCCGCCTGCGGGTTGACCTGACCACCAACGAATCGTCACCGAGGCCGGGCCACCGCCCGGGCAGCACATCCCGCGCGTCGACTCTGGTTGCACAACCGTGACGCACACCGCCTGATCCGAACGATCACGTCTCGCCCCGGCCCGCGCCGCTCAAATCGAAGCCGGATATTTCCGTGCTTGCAGCTCGGCGCCGGCGCCTGCGCTCATGCGCCGTCCATCGACTGCCACGCGACACTCTGCAACCGTCACCGCACGCCTCGCCCCGGTCGCGGTTTCCCGGTCGCTCCCTGTCCCGCCGTTTCGCCCGGCGTTGACGAGCCGCTCTGACACGCACGTCGCTTTCACCAACCTGCCGGTCCCTCGGCGCACGGCCGGCCGTGCGTGCCTCGATCACTCTGCCCCAACGGGGCAGGCGCGCCGGCGTTTTGGCCGGAATCGGCACGCGAATCGTCACCGCGGGCCGTTCCGCCACCCGCATCCGCATCCGCCTACGCGTACGCGCCCGTTCGAAGCACGCCGATGCTGTTACAATGGTGCCCCGCCATGACCGACATCGACCAAATACCCTTAAGCTTTCTGTTCGGCGCCCTCGTCCTTCTCGTACTGCTGTCGGCATTCTTCTCGGCCTCCGAGATCGCGCTGGTCACGCTCAACCGCTACCGGCTGCGCGGCCTGGCGGACTCCGGGCATCGCGGCGCACGGCTCGCGCAGAAGCTGCTCGAGCGCCCGGACCGGCTGATCGGCGTGATCCTGCTCGGCAGCAACTCGATCAACGCGCTGTTCTCGGCCCTGACCACGGTTACGGTCATCCGGGTGTGGGGCGACAAGGAAGGCGCCATCGGCATCGCTACCGTGGTCATCGCCCTGGTGGTGCTGATCCTCACCGACCTGGCGCCGAAGACGCTGGCCGCGCTGCGCCCGGAGCGCATCGCCTACCCGAGCGCGTTCGTGCTGCGGCCGCTGCTGGTATTGAGTTACCCGGTGGTGTGGGCGATCAACCTGTTGGCCAATGGCCTGCTGCGGCTGTTCGGGGTGCGGGTGCAGGCGCGCACCGCCGAAAAAATGACGGCCGACGAGTTGCGTACCTTGGTGATGGAGGCCGGCGTACTGATGCCGGAAACTCACCAGGACATGCTGCTGGCGATTCTCGATCTCGAGAAGATCACCGTGGACGACATCATGGTGCCGCGCGTCGAGATCGAGGGCATCGATCTCGACGCTGACTGGGAAGATGTCGCCGCCCGCATCGCCAGCAGCCGCTTTACGCGCCTGCCGGTCTACCGCGGCAACCTCGACCAGATCACCGGGCTGGTGCACCTGCGCAAGGTGCTGCGACTGGTGCAAACCGGAGACTTCAACCGCGAGTCATTGCTCAAGCTGATGGTCGAGCCGTTATACATCCCGCAGGGCACGCCGCTCAGCATCGCGCTGCTCAACTTCCGCCGGGCACGGCGGCGGAGCGCGCTGGTGGTCGACGCCTACGGCGACATCCTCGGCCTGGTGACCCTGGCCGATATCCTCGAGGAAATTGTCGGCGACTTCACTGCCGCCACCACGGCGATCTCCGAGGAGATCCAGCCGCAGGCCGACGGTTCGTACCTGGTTCAGGGCAGCGTCACGCTGCGCGATCTGAATCGCCGCCTTGACTGGAACCTGCCGCTCGCCGGCCCGAAGACCGTCAACGGCCTGATCACCGACCACCTGCAGGACCTGCCGGCATCCGGCACCAGCCTCATGCTCGGCGATATCCAGATCGACGTGCTGCGCACGCGCGGGACCTCGGTGCAGCTGGCACGCATCCGCCGCATGCCGGCGCCGCCGCAACCGTGACGCCGCAGTTCAGCACGCTGCGCGCTCAGCCCCGCACCTTGGCCCTGGCCGCGACGTCGTCGCGGATATAGAGCGGCAGCGCCTGCTCGGCACTCAGCGCGCGACCGGCACGCAGCGCGTGTACGGCCAACGGCAGCATGTCGCGCGCATGCGGCAGCTGCGCCGGTACCCAACGCGCCAGGTGTGAACCGAGCCGTCCCTCCAGCACCGCCGCATAGGCGTCCCAGCCGGACCCGGCGCCGGCCCAACCCTCACCCTCCGGATGCGGCACTGCCGCCGGCGCCAGCACCTGCTCGCTGCCGTCCGGCTCCATCACGCCGTCGCCGCTGCGCCGGTACGCGCCCCAATAGACCTGCTGCATGCGTGCATCGAACGCGGCCAGCACCCGGTCCGCTGCCTGACCCTGGGCCAGGGTCGCGAGCGAGGACACCGGCACCACCGGCAGCTCGGCACCGAACGCCAGCCCCTGGGCGACACCGGCGCCGATCCGCAGACCCGTGAACGAACCCGGCCCGCGCCCGAAGGCGATGGCATCGAGCTGCCCGAGCGCGAGCTGCGCCTCGGCCAGCAGCGCATCGATCATCGGCAGCAGATGTTCCGAGTGCTGACTGCGCCGCTCGAAGCGCTCCAGCACCCGGCCATCGATGCCCAGCGCGACCGTGCAGGCCTCGGTGGCGGTATCGAGCGCCAGCAGCTTCATGGACCCATCCCGCGCCGGCCCCGCTCCTCGGGCAACGCGCAGGCGCTGCAGCCGGGACGGAAGATGGAGAAATAGCGCAACCAGACAACGATCAACACCGGCAACAGCATCAGCCATAACCATTCCCACGGCCCAAGCTGCGCCAGCTGCCCCTGCCACCACTCGACGGCAACACTGACCGACTGTACCAACGCGAAGCCGAACAGCATCCATGCGGCGAACAGCAGCAGCGCACGGGTAATCGGATGGCGGATGTTCATCTTCATGCCTGGGGTCGATGGAAGAGAGAGTATTTATGAATTCTTGCCGCAAAGACGCAAAGGCGCAAAGAACGATTACTGATGGCGGTTAGCTATTAGCTGTTAGCGGTTAGCTAAAAGCCAACCGCCAATCGCTAACAGCTCCACTTTGCGCCTTTGCAGCAGATTTAAACCCCAACGCGCCACCGCCCCTCATTCCGGCAACGCCACCAGCGTGGTCGCCAGGAACGCCTCGACCTCGGCCAGCTCGCGGGTGCGGCGCATCGGCGGCAGGCTGGCGAGGAACACCTTGCCGTAACCCTTGCGGCGCAGGCGCGGGTCGCACAGCATCAGCACCCCACGGTCGTGCACGTCGCGGATCAGTCGCCCGGCGCCCTGCTTGAGCGCGATCACCGCGTTCGGCAACTGGTAGTAGGTGAACGGATTACGCCCGGCCTCTTCCATGGCGGTGGCGCGCGCCTGCAACACCGGGTCGTCCGGGGTGGCGAACGGCAGCTTGTCGATGATCACGCACGACAGCGCCTCGCCGCGCACGTCCACGCCTTCCCAGAAGCTGCTGGTCCCGAGCAGCACCGCATCGCCGAGCGCCCGGAACCGCTCGAGCAGCTCGGCGCGCGGCGCACTGCCCTGCACCAGCAACGGATAGTCGACGCGGCGGGCCAGCCACTCGGCCGCGAACCTGAGCGCCCGGTGACTGGTAAACAGCAGGAACGCGCGCCCGCGGCTGGCCATGATCACCGGCAGCGCCGCGCTCAGCACCTGCTCGGTATAGTCCGGCGCCGACGGCTCCGGCAGGTCCTCCGGCAGGTACAGAAGTGCCTGGCGCGGGTAATCGAACGGACTCTCCCACACTGCGGTCTCGGCCTGATCGAGCCCGAGCTGACCGGTGAAGTGATCGAAGTTGCCGCCGATTGCGAGCGTCGCCGAGGTGAACACCCAGGCACGGGGCTGCTCGCCGATGCACGCCCGGAACGAGCTGGCCACGTCCATCGGCGTCAGCCGCAGCATGAAGCTGCGCACCCCGGTCTCGAACCACGGGATGTATTCCGGCGGCGGATTGTCGGCGAACAGCATCATCCGATCGAGATAGCCGGAGGCGCGGCGGAAACAGTTGGCCAGTCCGGTACCGCGCGCCGCCGCTTGGTCGAGCAGATTGGTGAGCTCGGTGAGCCGCTCGCGCAGTTCGCGCAGCGCCGCGCCGCCGCCCTTGCGGGCGGTGAGCGCACTCCAGGCGCCACGCTGCTGCGGTTCGGTGCCGAAGGCCAGCCGCAAGTCGGCGACCGCCTTCTCGAGCTTTTCGGCCGCGGTCTGCAGGCCCGGCACGGCGCTCTTTTCCTTTAGGTCCTCGGCGATGGTGTCGCGGCCGAGGCTGACCAGCTGATGGCTGCTGACGTTGAGGCCGAAGAAATTCGAGGCGATTTCCGGCAGCTGATGGGCCTCGTCGAAGATCACCGCCTGCACCCCCGGTAGCAGCTGTCCGAAACCTTCTTCCTTGAGCGCCAGGTCGGCGAAGAACAGGTGATGGTTCACCACCAGCAGCTCGGCGGCCAGCGCCTCGCGGCGCGCGCGGTTCACGAAGCACTCGTCGTAGCGGCCGCACTGGCTGCCGAGGCAGTTGTCGGTGGTCGAGGTGACACGTGGCCAGAGGCCGGAGTCCTCCGGCACCTCGGCCAGCTCGCCGATGTCGCCGCTCCGGGTACGCGCGGCCCAGTCGCGCACCCGCGCGAGGTGTTCGGCCTCGCGCCGGTCCGGTGCGCGTCCCTCGCTGAAGGACTGGTCGAGGCGGTGCAGGCACAGGTAATTGGCGCGGCCCTTGAGCAGCGCCGTGGCCACCGAAACCCCGAGTGCGTCGCGTACCGCCGGCAGGTCACGGTGAAACAGCTGGTCCTGCAGGTTCTTGGTGCCGGTCGACACGAGCACCTTCTTGCCGGACAACAGCGCCGGCACCAGGTAGGCAAAGGTCTTGCCGGTGCCGGTACCGGACTCGGCAATCAGGATTGAACCGTCCGCGAGCGTGCGCTCGATGTGCGCGGCCATGTCCTGCTGGCCGGCGCGCGGCGTAAAACCGGCAATACGCCGCGCCAGCGGTCCGAAGGCGCCGAGCGCCTCGGCGCTGTTCATGACTTGTCCCTGCGTGTGCCGTTCATGAAGACTGGATTCCTATGATTTTTCACCGCAGAGGCGCGGAGGCGCAGAGAAAACCGGTTCTTGCTGGTTCTTGCCGTTCTCCGCGCCTCTGCGTCTCTGCGGTGAATAATAGTTTTGAGCTCCTGTGACGTTGGGGTTCCGTTGGGGTTCGCTACGCGATGGGCAGGATGCCCAAGTGCCGCGGAGGCCATGGATGGCCGAGAGCGGCCTCACCCCAGCCTGCATAACTGCATGCACCGAACCCGCGGGCGCCGAACGCGAAACCCGAACTTCGACACTCGAAACTTATTGACCTCGCTCCGCGAGGCAGCGCTGCAAACCGTCCTGCCAGTCCGGTAGCCGAATCCCGAATACCCGCTCCAGCTTGTCGTTCGCCAGCACCGAGTACGCCGGCCGCCGGGCCGGCGTCGGATACTCCGAGGTCGGGATCGGCTTTACGGTCACGCGCGCGGCGAATCCGGCCAGCTCGATGATGCGCTGCGCGAAACTCCACCAGCTGGTTTCGCCGCTGCAGGTGACGTGATAAAGGCCGCAGCGCTCCTTGCGTACCGAACCGTTGGCATACACACCGTCGAGCATGGCGATCGTGGCCTCGGCCACCAGGTCGGCGTAGGTCGGGCTGCCGAGCTGGTCGTTCACCACCCGCAGCTCGTCGCGCTCGCCGGCCAGCCGCAGCATGGTATTGAGGAAGTTCTTGCCGTGATTCGAATACAGCCAGGCAGTGCGCAGCGTCAGGTAATCGGCGCCGGCCGCGGCCACCGCCTGTTCGCCGGCCAGCTTGGTGATCCCGTACACACCGAGCGGCCGGGTCGGGGATTCCTCGGTGTACGGTGTGCGCGCGCTGCCATCGAACACGTAATCAGTCGAATAATGCACTAGCAGCGCGCCGAGTTCGGCCGCCGCCTCGGCCATGACCCGCGGCGCCTCGGCGTTCACCAGCCGGGCATTCTCGGCATCGGACTCGGCGGTATCGACCGCGGTGTAGGCGGCGGCATTGACGATCAGGCCGGGGCGCGCCTCCCGGACCAGTGCGCGAAGACGCACCAAGTCGCGCAAGTCGAGCTCGGCGTGTCCGACCGCGCGCACCGGACCGCGTGCCATCAGCAGGGTCCTGAGCCGGGTGCCGAGCTGGCCGTTGGCACCGAACAGCAGGATATTACGGCTATCGTTGTGCAAGCCTGCTGTCCTCCGCTTCATCCGGGGATGAAGGCGTCCTTGAGCAGCTTGCCCTGCGCGTCCTTGTCGGACAGCACCGGCTCCTTTACCGGCCAGTCGATGCCGATCGCCGGGTCGTTCCAGACCAGCGTGTACTCCTCGCCCGGTGCGTAGAAGTCGGTGCACTTGTACATCACCCGTGCGGTATCGCTCAGCACGCAGAAGCCGTGGGCGAATCCCGGCGGGATGTACAGCTGCTCGTGCTTGCGGTCGTCGAGGATCGTGCCGTACCACTGGCCGAAGGTCGGCGAGTCGCGGCGGATGTCGACCGCGACATCGAAGATCTCGCCGGAAATGGCGAACACCAGCTTGCCCTGCCAGGTCGGGTGCTGATAATGCAGGCCGCGCAGCACACCGCGGGTGGAGAACGACAGGTTGTCCTGTACGAAGCGCTGCCCGAAATCGGCGTTGGCGAAGCGCTGCTGCTGGTAGATCTCGAGGAAATAGCCGCGGCTGTCGCCGAACACCCGCGGGCGAATCAGCTTCAGGCCGGCCAGCGGCAGATCGAGGATCTCCATCAGCGCCGCTCCCGCCCCTGCGCGATCACGTCACGCAGATAGGTTCCGTATTCGTTCTTCATGCCGGCGGCCAGCTTGTCGAGCTGCGCGCCATCGATGTAACCCATCTCGAACGCCACCTCCTCGATGCAGGCGACCTTGAGCCCCTGGCGGGCCTCGATCACCTGGATGTAGTTGGCCGCCTGCTGCAGCGACTCGTGGGTGCCGGTGTCGAGCCAGGCGGCGCCACGCCCGAGCCGCTCGACCCGCAGCGAACCGTCCTGCAGGTACCAGCGGTTGACGTCGGTAATCTCGAGCTCACCGCGTGCCGAAGGCTTGAGCGCGGCGGCCACTTCGCACACGCGGCTGTCGTAGAAGTACAGGCCGGTCACGGCATAGTTCGACTTCGGCTGCTGCGGCTTTTCCTCGATATCGATCGCGCGGCCGGTGGCATCGAAATGCACCACACCGTAACGCTGCGGGTCGCGCACCCGGTAGGCGAACACGGTGGCGCCCTTCGCGAGGCGCGTGGCGGCCTGCATCTGCTCCGGCATGCCGTGGCCGTAAAAGATGTTGTCGCCGAGGATCAGCGCCGCCGGGCCGTTGTCGAGGAACCGGCGCGCCAGCAGGAATGCCTGG
>Ga0316622_100000899_pt1 | contig 18463 bp, 17 predicted proteins | sample OWC_Aug_OW2_C1_D_FD_207646 | JGI IMG/M metagenome (GOLD analysis project Ga0316622, IMG submission 207646) | Wetland soil microbial communities from Old Woman Creek delta, Ohio, United States - OWC_Aug_OW2_C1_D5_C | ecosystem: Environmental > Terrestrial > Soil > Wetlands | place: USA: Ohio... | reverse complement strand
GGTCGCGGCCTTCTGGAGCGCCTCGCGCCCGTCGGCGGCGACGGTGACGCGGTATCCCTCGTCGGAGAGGAGCGCCTGGAGCGACTCGCGCTGGTGCTTCTCGTCGTCGACGACGAGAATCGAGGCATCCTTCACGCGGCGATGCTAGCGCAGAGCGTCCTGCTCACGCGGCCACCGGGAGCGTCATCGTGAAACGGGCTCCGGGGACGCCGTCCGTCCGGTTCGAGGCCGAGACGCGCCCGCCGTGCTCTTCGACGATCCGCTTCACCATGGCGAGCCCCAGGCCGACCCCTCCTTCCTTCGTCGAGAAGTAGGGCTCGAAAAGGCGGGGGAGGTCGGCCGGCTCGAGGCCGGGGCCGGTGTCCTCGACGACGAGCGTGACTCCCGCCGCGTCCGAAGCCGCGGTGACGGTCAGGTCGCCGCCGCTCTTCTCCATGGACTGGACGGCGTTCTGGACGAGGTTCCAGAGGGCCGACTTCACGAGCGAGGCGTCGGCCGAGACGCGCGGCAGCCCGGGGGCGATCCGGCTCTCCACCGTCACCCGGGCCCGGTCCGCGATCTCCGAGAGGTCCGACAGGGTCGCCCCGACGAGGGCGGCGAGGTCCACGGGGATCGCCGTGATCGTCAGCGGGCGGCCGAAGGCGAGGAAGTTGTTGATCAGGACCGCGAGGCGGTTGATCTCTTCCCGGAGAGTCTCGATCCGGGCCCCGTATTCGGCCCCGGCGGCCTCGCCCCCTGGCCGGTGGCGGCGCTTCAGGACGTCGAGGCCGAGGGAGAGGGCGTTCAGCGGGTTCTTGATCTCGTGCGCGAGGCCCGAGGCGAGCTGGCCGATCTCGGCGCGCTTTTCCGCGGCCATGAGACGGGCCTCGAGAAGGTGCCGCTCCCGGAGTCGCTCCGTCATGTGGTTGAACGCGGCGGCGAGACGGCCGACCTCGTCGTCCCGGTCCACGGAGACCGTCACGTCGAACCGCCCGTCGGCCACGCGCGCGGCCCCCTCGGCCAGCCGCTCGAGCGGCTGGGTCGCGTTCCGGATCAGGATCAGGATGATCGCGAGGCCGATCGCGAAGACGCCGAGAAGAGCGAAGAGCCGCCGGCGGAAGTTGTCTTCGAGCTGGACGCGCATGTTCTCGAGGTTGTAGTCGAGGTGGATCCGGCCCAGGAACTTTCCGTCCACGACGACCGGGATCTCCAGCGTCCGGTTCGTCGGGCCCCCGCCGACGACGCCGGAGATCAGGAACGACCGGGGCGCCTTCGCCTTTCTCTTCGTGGTCGTGGACGCCGGGAAGGGGTTTCCCTTTTCGTCCGTCACCGTGATCTCGCGAAGGCCCCGCGCCTCGAGGGTCTTGAGGAGGTCGGACAGGACCTGCTCGTCCTTCCACCCCTTCTCGCCCACCTGCGTCTGCGCCAGCTCGATCGCCTTCGCCAGCGCCTGGTACGAGGCGTCCGCCTCCTCGAGCGTCTCGTTCCGGGTCCGGAGGTAGACGAGGGCCTCCGCGAGTGCCGCGAGGACGAGGATTCCGGCAAGGGCCAGCCCGAGCCGGCTCGAGAGCCGAAGTCCGGAGAAGCGGTTCTTCGCGGTCACGGGTTGACGATCCCGCTCACGGACTTCACGGTGAAGAAGATCCCGAACAGGACGAGGAGGAGACCGGCGAGGGCCGTGGAGCGCTTCACCCACCGCCCCGCGCGCGCGCGGACGGTCGAGAGAAGCTCGATGACGAGCGCGAACCAGGCGAAGACGCCGATCCCGACGCCGAGGGCGAACGCCCCGGCCGGGAGGGGGTGCGGCACGAAGAGACGGTGCCCGACGAGGAAGCTGATCAGGAGGGTCCAGTTCACGACGAGGGCCGGGTTCGCCGCTCCCTGCAGGATTCCGCTCAGGAAGGGAAACCGCGAGGCGCGCGGCCGGGAGGGCTCGGCCGCCGAGCCGTTGTTCAGCGCCGCCAGCCTCTCGGCCTCCTCCTCGCGCCGGAGGTCGATGAAGAGGAGCTTCAGCCCGTAGCCGACGAGGAAGAGGGCGAGGAAGCCGCGGATCCATCGGTCCGTGGCGATCCGCTCCAGCGCCCAGCCGAGGCCGAGGCCGATGACCCCGCAGATGAGGGCGTCGATCGCCGCGCCGCCGAAGGCGACCCGGAAGGCGTCGCGCCGCTGCCCGTGAAGCGTCTTCCGGAGAATGCTGACGTTCAGGGGGCCCGGCGGGATGGCGCCGAAGAAGCCCGCAAGGACGCCGATCAGAAGGGTGAGCGGCAGGTTTTCCACCGGCTGCCAATCCTCTCACGGCGTTTGCCCCGGGCCCCCGCGCGGCGTAGAGTCGTTTCGTGACGCGACGCCGGTGGATCCTCCCCGGGCTCGCCCTCCTCGGGGCGCTCCCGCTCCTCTCCCAGAGCGGCGCGACGCTGGATTTCGAGCCGCGGGTCGGTGCGACCGGCTCCCGCGTCGTCGTGAAATACCCCTCGCCGCCGGGGGTCGTCCTCCGCTTCGGAGAGCGGGTCGTCCCTTTCGTGCGCGAGGACGCGGGGCATCTGGCCTTCATCGTCCCGGCGAACGCCTTGTCGTCGTTCATCGAGCTCCGGTCGGGGGACCGGGTCCTCGCGCGGAGCGCCGTTCCCTTCGTCGTCTCCGGGCCGTCCATCGCCGCGCCGAGGCTCCTCGGCCTGAAGGAGGCGATCGACGTCTTCGCCTACCAGGACGACCCGACTCCGGAAGGGGGGCGGCGCCCCGAGACGCCTGCCCGACCGATCCTCCGGCTCGGGGACAGCGACATCATCACGATCGGCGAACCGGCCCCGCAGCGGATGCCGCTCCCCGCGGTCGAGATGGGCGACGCCGCGTCGGCCGCAACGCGCGGCATGGGGTCGGCGGCCTTTCTCATCACGGCCCGGCCTCCGGTGAAGCGGGTCGTCCTTCCCACCCCCACTCCAACCCCGACACCGGCCCCTCCGGAGAACCGCTAGCCGGGGCCGCGTCCCCCCGCGAGGGTCTCTCCCGCCCCATGCCGATCCTCGAGTTCCGGCTCCCGCTTCCGGGCGTGACCCAGCGCGACCTCTTCGAGTTTCACCGGAACCCGGTTGCCCTCGAGCGGCTTTCACCCCCTTCGAAGCAGCTCCGGATCCTCGAGCGACCGAACGCGATGCGGAACGGGGCGCGGGTCGTTCTCGCCGTCCGGCAGTTCGGCATCCCCCTCACGTGGGTCTCGGTCATCACCGACTGGGACCCTCCCCGCCGCTTCTCGGACATCCAGGAGAAGGGGCCCTTCGCGAGGTGGAAGCACCAGCACATCTTCCAGGACGGCCTCCTCATCGACCGTGTCGACTACGAGGTCCCCTTCGTCCTCCTGGGCGGCCGCCTCGTCGAACGGCTCTTCGTGAGGCCCGACCTCGTCCGGATGTTCCGGCACCGGCACGACGTGACGGGAAAGGCGCTCCTCCCGAACGTCTGACGCGGGAACTTTCCGCGGGGGCTCGGGTCCAAAGGGGCGGAGATGCTCCCGTGGCGGCCCGCATCCTCGCCTTCGACGCCCACCGCCCCTCCGGGGGGCGTGTGAGAATCACTTCCGTGGTCCTCGCGCACCGACCGCCTTCCGTGCCGGACGACGGGATGGGCGACGAGCAGGCCGTCTCGCGCTTCCTGGCGGGCGACGTCACGGGCTTCGAGGCGATCGTCCGCCGCTACTCCGGAATGGTCTTTACCCTGGCGGCGCGCCTCGTCGGCCCGCTCGACGCGGAGGACATCGTCCAGGAGACGTTCCTCCGGGCGTTCCGCGGCCTCGAGAGCTTCCGGGGCGAGTCGTCGCTGAAGACCTGGCTCTATGCCATCGCCCTGAACCGCGTCCGGGTTCGACGGGGAACCCTCGCGAGGCTCCGGAGCCTCTTCGGCTCCGCGCGGTCGGACGCCGGCCCGGACTTCTCGCTCGTGGACGGCCTCGCCGACGGGGGGCTCTCGCCCGAGGAGAACGCCGCGCGTTCCGAGGAGCGGCGGCGGCTCCGGACGGCGATCCGGGCCCTCCCCGAGGAGTTCCGCCTCGCGGTCGTCCTCCGCGATCTCGAAGGACTCTCGTACGAGGAGGTGGCGGCCGTCCTCTCGGTTCCGGTCGGAACGGTCCGGAGCCGCCTCTCGCGGGGACGCGCCCTGCTGAAGGAGGCCCTGGAATGAGCGCCCGCCCCGAACGGTCCCGCCTCTCCGACGCGGAGCTCGACCTCATCCTGTCGCGCTCGCTCGACGGCGACCTCTCTCCTGAGGAGGAGCGGGAGCTGACGCAGCTGCTCGCCCGCGATCCCGCCGCGGCCCGCCGCCGCGAGGAGCTGGCCGGAGTCGTCGAACGGCTGAAGGCGCTCCCCGCTCCCGCCGCCCCGCTCGGCCTGACGGCGCGCGTGAACGCCTTCACCGCGGACCACGCGACGGGGCTCAGGGCCGTCTGGAGCCGCCTCGGGATCTTCCCGCCCCCCGCGATGGTGCGCGGGATCGCGGCGCTCTTCGTCATCGTCCTGATCGGGATGAACGTCCTCCGGATTCAGAGCGAGAAGCCGAAAGCCGCCGAGGAGGCGTCACCGAAGGACGACGGCCGCGTCGCGATCTTCTTCGGCGAGAAGAAGTCGGCCGAGCCCGCCGCCGCTCCGGCTCCGGCGCCCGTCGCGAAGAGCGCGGCGCCGAAGGAGCAGCAGGAGCCCGCCCGCCGCCGCGACGCTCCGGCGGCGACCGGGGTGGAGGCGGACGCCGCGCCCGGCGGGAAGGGGAACACGCCGGCGAAGCGGGAGGTCAGCGCAGAGGCCGCCCCGGCCCCTCCGTCCGCGAGGGGGGCGGCCGTGATGGAGGCGCCCGAGGCGAAGGCGCAGCGAAAGGAGGCTGCGGTCGCGGCCGACGCGCTCGAAGCCCGGCCGGAGGCCGCCGGGAACGTGGGGGGCGTCCGGAGCGAGCCGGCTCTCCAGAAGATGAAGGTGGCGCAGGCTCCCTCCGCCCCGTCCGCGCTCGCGTGGTCCATCCGGGTGACCGGCTCGCCGGGGTGGCTCCTGAAGAAGGCTCCCGAGGCGAGGCCGTCTGCCCCGGCCTCCGCCCGGTGCACCGTCACCCTCGATCGCGACGGACGGGTCGTCGCCGTCTGGTCGGCCACGTCGACCCCCCTCTCCAGCGAGGTCGAGACGTTCGTGAAGGGGCTGCTCTTCTCGAGGGCCGAGGGGAGTGCCTCGACCCCCGCCTCGACCGTCGACCTCGAGATCGACGCCCGCTGAGAAGGCGCCTCTGTACCCTCCAGGTCTCTGACCGGCAAGGACTTGCAGCCCGAGGACATTCCCGTTCATTCGGGCTTTGGGTCGGGCAGAATACCCCCCTCCCTTGAGGAGTGGGGTCCATGAAGAGGTCGCTCCGGCAACGCGAGACCCAGCGGGTGAAGCGGGCGCTCGAGTACGTCAAGAGGCGGCTCAAGCTGGACCTCGAGTTCGCCGTCTTCCCGGCCAAGGACGGGGAGCACGCCGGCCTCCTCGACATCGAGCGCTCCTACCGGGGGACCGAGGACCGGAAAGTCTGGCTCGTCACCTTCGACGCCGGCGTCGTCGCTCAGGAGACGACCTCGAACCTCCGCCGGCACGCCTTCCACGAAGTGCTTCACGCGCTCACCTGGCCCCTCTTCGACGAGATCGAGGCCGCGATCCGGAAGATCCCCGACGCCGGCGTCCGTCGCGAGCTGACCGAGCGCTCCATCGACGCGCGGGAGAACGTCGTCTACGAGCTGGAACGGAAGCTCGGTCCTCTCGCCTTCCCGCACCTCCCCTGGACGGACCCGTGATCCTTCGCTATATTCCGCGTCCCTTCGGTCGAGCCGAAGTAGCTCAGTTGGTAGAGCAACTGATTCGTAATCAGTAGGTCCCCGGTTCAAGTCCGGGCTTCGGCTCCACTTCTCTCCGCACTCCGTGTGACGTCCCCCGCGTCCGCCGATGCGGGCGCCCGTCGCAGGTCAATGCCCCCCCTTCCCGCTCCTTGCGGTGCGATATCCTCCGGGCACCGGACGTGAAACGAGCAAGAGAGCCAGGAAAGCCACGAGTCGTGATCTGTGGCTCGTACGGCTTTGCGAACCTCGGGGACGAGGCCATCCTCGAGGCCCTCGTCGAGGGGTTCAGGAGCTCGGTTCCCTCGGTGTCCCTCACCGTCGTCACGGCCGATGTGTCGGGTACCAGGACACGTCTCGGCGTCGAGGCCGTCGACTGGGCGGACTGGGGGGGCATCGCAGAGGCTGTATCGAACGCGGACCTGGTCGTTTCGGGGGGCGGAGGGATCTTCTTCGACTACGGCGGCTGGGACCCCTCCGCGCTCTGCGCGCCACGGGCCCCGGCGCTCGCGTTCTATTGCGGGTTTCCGCTCCTCGCCGGCCTCCTGGAGAAGCCCCTGGCCGTCTGTGGCGTCGGCGTCGGTCCCCTCCGCGATCCGGAGACACGGAACGCCACGCGAGCGGTCTTCGAGATGGCCTCCTCGGCGACCGTGAGGGACGAGGAGTCGCTCGCCGTCCTCGCGGCCTGCGGCGTCGACACAGACGGCCTGGAGGTGACGGCGGACCCGGCCCTTCTCCTCGAGCCCGCGGGACGCGACGAGGTGGATGCCGCGCTCCGGAGCGCGGGAGTCATCCCCGGCGAGCCGCTTCTGGCGGTCGTCCCCAGGGCCTGGGACGGGCCCGGGGTCCCTGCGGGTTGGGAGGCTGAGTTCGGGCGGGCCGCGGGAGATTTCGCCGCGAGGGCGGGAGTTCGTCTTCTCGTGGTTCCGTTTCAGGAACGGGACGACGCCCTCCTGGTGGCGCGGTTCCGGGAAGCGGCCGGAACGGACCGGACGGCGATCCTCGGCGGCTGTGCCGAGCCCCGTGTCATCACCGGCGTCCTCGGAAGGTGTGGTGCGGTCGCCGGCATGCGCCTCCACGCGCTCGTGCTTGCTTCCGTCACGGGAACGCCCTTCGCCGCCGTCTCATACGACCCGAAGGTCAGGAACTTCGCGAGGCGGCTGGGATTTGCAGAGAACGTCGTCGACCTTGGAGAGCTGGATCGCCTGGGAGCCGTCCTGGATCGCGTCTGGGCCGGCCGGGAAGCCGAAGGGAGACGCCTGGCCGCGGCCGGGCAGGCCCTTCTTCCTCTTGCGCGGCGGAACGTAGAGGCCGCAGTAAGGCTCCTCGAGGCCGGAAGTGCGGCACCGCTCTCCCGCGCGGGATGGAGGCTGGCCGCCGAAGCGCTCACGGGTCGTCTTCGCGCGGTTGGGGAGCGGGACGCCCGGATCCACGAGGCGGAGGATCGGCTCGTCTGGAAAGGACGGGAGGTCGACGGCCTTCGCGATCTCGCCTCCCGCCTCGAGACGAGGGAAGCCGAGTTGAACCGCGACCTGGCCGCGGCGAAGGCCGAAGTCGATTCACTTCGCATGCAGCTCGAGGGGCTCCGTGGTGAGCTCGAGATTTCCCGGTCCGAGGCGGCGCTGCTCCGCGACGAGGACGCACGTCTTCGCGCGCAGCGCGGACAGCTGCAGAGCGAACTCGCCACACTTCATGCCTCGCGCGGGGTGAAGCTGATCCTGAAGGTGTGGGAGATCAAGGGGAGACTGCTCCGGCGCGGCGTCCGGGAGGCCTCGCGCCGGTCGGAACAGCCTGCGGCACAGGTCGGGGCCGAGCCCCCCGGGACGGCGAATGCGGTGGACCCGGCAGCTCTCGCGACGGCCGCGAAGGTCGCGGAATTGCGGGAGGGGTGGCGCCGCTTCGCGCAGAAACGGTCCGCCGGAGGCGCGCCGGGAATCGTCTGCGTCTTCTCGGCCACGCAGCTCGTCGAGAGCGAAGGGCAGCGCCCGTCCCACTGGGTTCACGAGCTGTCGCGGAAGGGGTACACGATCCTCTTCGCGTACTGGAGATGGTGGCCCGACCAGTTTCCCGTTCAGGACCGCCTTCGCGACGGCGTCTACCAGGTCCCCATCGACCTCGTCGTCGACCACGCCGACGCCTACCTCGACGTCCCGGGGCCGAGGGAGCGCTCCCTCTGGGTGGAGTTCCCGCACCCCTCGGCGTTCACGCTCGTCGCCACGGCGTCCGCCCTCGGCTGGCTCGTCCTGTACGACGTCCTCGACGAATGGGAGGAGTTCCACCGCGTGGGGCAGGCCGCCTGGTACGACCGGGCATTCGAGGAGCATCTCTGCGGCGCCGCGGACGGCGTCGTCGCCGTGAACGACTATCTCGCGGGACGCGTGAGGGCCCTGGGATGTTCCGTCGTCGAGGTCGTGCCGAACGGCCTGAAGCCCGGGATCGAGCGGGTGGACCGCGCGCGGACGCTCTCGCGGGGGGAGGTGACCGTCGGCTACTTCGGGCACCTGACCGCGGCCTGGTTCGACTGGACGCTCCTCGCGGGGGCGGCGCGCGCGCGCCCCTCCTGGAGGTTCTACGTCATCGGGTACGGCGGCGAGCCGGGGCGTGTGGAACTTCCCGGGAACGTCCAGCTCCTCGGGCGGAAGCCGCAGACGGAGCTGGCGGCTTGGGCCGCGAACTGGGACGTCGCCATCGTCCCGTTCCAGGCGGAGGCCCTGGCGGCGGGGGCGGATCCGATCAAGACCTACGAGTACCTCGCGATGGGTCTTCCCGTGGTCGTCACGGGTGTCGGAGCGCCGAGGGGAGCCGAGACGCTCGTCCGGCGGGCGACCGGCCTCGAGTCCTTCGTCGCCGCGATCGAGGTGGCCGCCGCGGAGGGTCCGGAGGCGGCCGCCCGGCGCCGCGCGTTCGCCGCCACCTGTCGTTGGGAGGTTCGCCTCGGTGCGATCCTCGACCTGCTGCGGGACGGCCAGCGGGTCGGAGAAAAGCGGGCCCTCGTCGGGATTCCCTCTTGAAAGTCCTCTTCGTCTACAAGTTCCTGACGCTCGGCGGCTGCGAGACGGTCCTTCGCGCCCGGCTCGACGGGCTCTCCGCGCATGGGATCGAACCGGAGGCGTGGTTCTTCCACGACGGGGGGGGGCGGTCGATCTTCGCGGGGGTCGAGGAGAAGATCCACGTCGGATCTCCCGACGAGTTCGCGGCCCATGCGGCGGCGGGCGGTTTCGACGTCGTTTCCACCCTCGACTCGGAGGAAGTCTTCCCCTTCTTCGGCGCAGAGGGGCTGCGGTGCCGGCTGGTCGTGGAGGCGCACACGCCATACCTCGAGAACCTCGAGTACCTCCGTCCCCTCGCGAGCAGGGGCGTCCCCGTCACCGCCTTCTGGGTGCCGTCCCGGTACCAGGCGGGCCTCGTCCGCGAGCGGACGGGGCGTGGCTGCCCGGTGGACGTCGTTCCGAACCCCCTCCGCGACGCGTTCGTCGCGCCGCCCGCCGGGTTCGTCCCGGCTCCGCCGAGGCCCGTCGTCGCCTGGGTCGGCCGCCTCGACGCCCTGAAGAACTGGGCGGGGTTCCTCGAGGTGGCCGGGGCTCTGATGCGCCGCGGGATCGACGCCGAGTACTGGATCATCGGGCGCCCATACGACAAGGAGGTCGACGCCGAGGTCTTCCGGCGGGCGAAGGCCGAAGGCGTCGCCGGGAGACTCCGGTGGTTCCGCGGGGTCCGGCACGACCGGATTCCGGTCTTCATGGACGCGGTGCGGGCCTCGGGAGGAGCCGTCGTCTCGACGTCGAAGGGGGACTCCTTCGGGATGACCGTGGCCGAGGCCATGGCGCGGTCCGCCATCGTCCTCGCCCCCCGGTGGGGCCCCTTTCCGGAGTTCGTCGCGGACGGAGAGACGGGCTTCCTCTACGAGCCCGGCTCGGCCGCCGACGCGGCACGCCACCTCGAGACCGCCCTGGGAGACGCCGGACTCAGGGAGAGGACCGGAGCGGCCGCGAGGAACTCCGTTCTGGCGCGGTTCGCTCCCCGGGCCGCCCTCGCCTCCCTGGAAGAGGCTCTGCGGAGGGTTGCGGTGTCGCCGGTCCCGGATGTGGTCCCGCCGCCCGTGTCGACGGAAGCAGCGCCGCCGCGGGGAGAGGTCGACGATGAGTTCGCCAGCGCCATAAGGAAGTACTTCGGTTCGGAATACCTGGCCCACGAACCCGGGCGGGCAGAAGTCCGGGACGAGTGGATCCGTTACGCCCTTTCCACCAACGACCGGGGCGAGGCCCTGCTTGGCTCGCTCTCCTCGCTCCTCGGCGTCAAGCAGTGGCGCGGGCGCCGCGTCCTGGACATCGGATGCGGCTACGGGGGTCTCGTCCGGGCGGCGGTCCGTGCCGGTGCCGTTGCGGTTGGCGTAGACGACGATCCGAAGCTCGTCGAGATCGCCCGCGTCAACCTCAGAGACGAGCCTCCCTCCTCCTGGAGGCTCGTTGCCGCGCCCGTCGAAGCGTGCGACCTCGAGGCCGGTGGGCCGTTCGACCTCGTCGTTGCCGACAACGTGCTGGAGCACGTCGACGATCCGCGGTCCGTCGTCGACAGGCTGGCCCGCTCTCTCGCGAAGGGAGGATCGCTCTACGTCGCCGTCCCGAATCCCTTCAGCCCGCCCCAGGTTCTCAAGGATCCGCACTTCGGCCTCTTTGGGCTCACGCTCCTATCGCCCGACGACGCCCGACGCGTCTTCGCCGAGGCCGGCTGGGGCGGGGCGACTTATTCGGTGGGCCGCTACGCGACCGCCGAGGAGTACTTCTCCTGGTTGCAGGAGGCGGGTCTCGACTCCCGCTTCGCGATCCGGACCACGTGGTGGGGCGAGGTCTTCTCGCCCGAGGAGTCGTTCCTCGTCGGGCTGGAGGCGCAGAGCGCGCAGGTCTCCCTCCGGCTCGCGGAGGAGGGGCGAAACGAGAAGCTCTCTCCGGCGACCCGGGCCGCGCTGCAACGCAGCGTGGAGGCGTGGAAGGAGACGCTCCGCCAGGACGTGGCGGCGGCTCGCTCGGGAGGGGGAACGGAAGTCCTGGAGCGGATCGCCGAGTGGTACGGGCCACTCGTCTGGCACTTCCTGGCGACGAAGAGCGGACGAACGCCGGCGACGCGTCCTCCGACGCTCCGGCATCCCCGGTGAGCCGCCCCCCATCCCAAGCCGGCGCCGCGGACGGACGACGGCCGGACCGGCTCCCGGCGAAGGAGAGCGGATGGGCGCTCCTGCTCCTCGCCACGGGGATCGGCCTCCGACTCCTCGTGGCGGCCCGATTCCCGACGATCCCGATCTCGGACTACCGGACTCTCGTCGCCTGGGGCCTTCAAATGCGCGACGGCGGCCTCGTCGCGCCGGGCTGGTTCTGGGACTTCTTCAACCCCGGCGTTTCCGCCGTCCTCTCATTCCTTTTCCGGCTCTTCCCGGCGGATCCCGACGCCGTCGCGAGAACCGCAACCGCCGTCGCCACCGGGGCCGTCTGCGTCCTCCCGTTCCTGGCCTGGAGAGGGGTCTTCTCCTTCCGGGTCCGCATCCTCGCCGGGCTTCTCCTCGCGGTCTGGCCCGGGCAGCTCTTCTTCTCTCCGGTCGTCGCGCAGGACAACTGGGTCCTCCTTTCCCTCGTGGGGCTCGCGGTCCTCGCCCCCCGCGTCCTGGGAACCGGACGGGCGTCGCCGGTGCTGGCGGCCGTTCTCTGGACGGCGTCGGCTGCGATCCGGCAGGAGATGCTCCTCGTGGCCCTCCCGCTGGCGGCGGCCTCCGCCGGTCTCTGGCCCGGACGCAGAGTCCGGCGGGACGCGACGTTCCGGTTCGTGGCCGCCTCGGTTCTTCTGCTCTCCTGCCTCGGCGTGCTGCGCGCCCGCGCGACCGGGGACTTCTCCCTTTCCACCGGCCACGGCGGAAAGTCGGTGCTCGGCTCGTGGATCCCCGGCGCCGCGGGGGACGGATGGACCGACCCGCTCCCCTTCGTCGCCTCGGTGGAACCCGATCTCCTCCGTGACGCGTCGGCGCTGAACCGTGGCGCGCTCCGGCTTGCCGCAAGGGAAGCCCTTCGTCGGCCCGTCTTTCACGCCCTGAGGCTCTCGGGACAGCTCGGCGAGGTTCTTCGTTCGGGAGAGCGAATCAGCCTGGACTGGAGCCTGGCGCGTCCGGAGGTGCTCCCTCCCTTCGCGCGGCCTTCCGCGGAAGGCATCGCCAGCCTCGGGCACGTCCTGGACGCGTGGCAGGGGGCTCTCCACGTGGTCTTCTTCGCCGTGCTCCTCCTCGCGGCGCATCGCCGCGACCGGGCCATCCTCGTCCTCGTCGCGGCGATCCTCCTCAAGATCCTCATTCACCTCGTCGTCGCCCTTCAGGGACGCTACTTCTTCCCGGTGACGGCGCTTGAGATCCTCGCGGTCTCCGTTGGACTGGGGGCCCTGACGAACCGGCAGGACTCGATTCGCTTCGGGGCCGTGCTCGCCGGTTCGGCGGTGGTCCTCGTCGTGCTCTCGGTGGCGGGGCGAAAGGCGTGGGTCGCGGCGATCGAGCGCGACACGGACGTCCCCCGCTCCTACAGCTTCATCTTGAAGACGTGGGGGGGGAAGGTCCGACTCGACTGCCGGCTCGAGCACGGACGGCTCCTGGAACTCGATTCCGACGGAGGCCGGATGAGGCTGGAGGGGTCCGACCCCGTCCCGGGAGAGGAGACGGTCCTCGCTTGCCGGCTGATTCCCGAGACCGCGGGCAAACGGATGGTAGTTTTCGAGGCGATGGACGAGTACGCGCCCGGCGGACTGCCGGGCAGGGTCTTCCAGGCCGCGTCGGTTTCCGGAGGCGAGACCTTCCTCCACGACATCGGAGCGGAGGCGGGAACCGGCTGGAACAGGGTCGTTCTTCCGTCCGGCACGTCGGGCACTCTCCGGTTCGTCCTCCGCGCGGTACACCCGGAGCCGGGGTGGAACTGGGGGCTGGCCTCCGCCAGCCGCTTCCGTCTCCGGACGATTCCGTGATGGACGCCGCGGCTCGGGCGGCGCCTTCTCCCGACGCCGGCGCGGCCCGATACCGAGAAGCCCGCGCCGCGCACTGGGACCGGGTCGCTCGATGGCTGGGTGGCAGAAAGGGCTGGGGAGGGACCTACCAGCGCCGCCTGTCGGACGTCTACCGAAGGGTGGTGGACCCCGGCCTGAAGGCGCTCGAGATCGGCTCGGGAACCGGGGATCTTCTCGCCGCGATCCGGCCTGGCGAGGGTGTGGGAATCGACCTGTCGCCGGGCATGGTGGCTCTGTCCCGCGCGCGCCACCCCGAACTGAGGATCATCGAGGGAGACGCACACGACCTCGAAGCGGCCGAGGGCCCGTTCCAGGCCATCCTGATGAGCGACGTCCTGAACGACGTCTGGGATGCCCAGGAGGTTCTCGAGCGGGCCCTTCTCGTCTCGTCGCCGGAGACTCGCCTCGTCGTCAACTTCTACAGCCGACTCTGGGAGGGCCCCCTTCGCCTCGCGGCGCGGCTCGGCCTGACGAAGCCGAACCTCCCCCAGAACTGGCTCGACGCCCACGACGTGTCGAACCTCCTTGCCCTGGCCGGATGGGAAGTCGTCCGGAGCTGGCAGGAGATCCTTTTCCCCTTCGACGTTCCGCTCCTTGCGCCGCTCTGCAACCGCTTCCTCGTCCGCCTGTGGCCCTTCCGCTTCCTCGCGCTGACGAACTTCGTGGTCGCCCGCCCCGCGCCGTCGGGCGCCCGGCGTGGCCCGGAGAGGCCCGTCGTCTCGGTCGTCGTCCCGGCCCGGAACGAGGCCGGCAACGTCGCCGAAATCTTCGACAGGACACCGGAAACGGAGGGCGGCACCGAACTGATCTTCGTCGAGGGGCACTCCACCGACGACACCTACGGGGCGATCGAGCGCGAGATGGCAGCGCGTCCCGGACGACGGTGCCGGCTCTTCCGGCAGACCGGAAAGGGAAAAGGGGACGCCGTCCGACTCGGTTTCCGGGAGGCGTCGGGAGACATCCTGGTGATTCTCGACGCCGACCTGACCGTGCCGCCGGAGGATCTCCCGAGATTCGTCAAGGTCCTGGTCTCGGGGAAGGGGGAATTCGCCAACGGCGTGCGGCTCGTCTACCCGATGGAAGAGGAGGCGATGCGGTTCATGAACCTCCTCGGAAACAAGTTCTTCAGCTGGGCCTTTTCGTGGCTCCTCGGGCAACCCCTGAAGGACACGCTCTGCGGTACGAAAGCCGTCTGGCGGGAGGACTACCGGCGAATCGCCGCGAACCGGAGCGTCTTCGGGGACTTCGACCCCTTCGGCGATTTCGACCTGATCTTCGGCGCGAACCGGCTCTCGTTGAAGCTGGTGGACGTTCCCGTCCGCTACGGGGAGCGGCGCTACGGAACGACGAACATCCGCCGATGGAGCCACGGCTGGCTCCTCCTCCGGATGGTCGCCTTCGCGGCGCGCCGGATCAAGTTCGTCTAGGAGAAAGCGTGGGAGCAAAGGCCGATCACCCGCCCCCGGATCTCCGGGATCAGCTCGAGAGGGAGCGGAGCCATGCCGGGCGGATCCTCGAGACCAACGAGGAGAACTGGGGCTGGTCGACGCCGGCCGGGCGTATCCGGTGGCGCCGACGCGTCGACTTCCTTCTGGACGGAGCACGGGACGGCTGCAAGCGCGTTCTCGAGATCGGGGCCGGCACAGGAACCTTCACCGGCGCCCTGAGGGCCGCTCCCGGCCGGCTCTACGCCCTGGACGTGGCGGAGAGCCTTCTCGCCGTGGCGAAGGGGCGAGCGGAGGGGGTGCCGCTCATCTGCGCGGACGCCCATCGTCTCCCGTTCCCCGACGAGGTGTTCGACGCCGTCCTGGGCTGCTCGGTGCTGCATCACCTCCGGTGGGATCTCGCGGTCGCCGAGTTCGCGAGAGTCCTGCGCCCGGGCGGAACGCTTCGCTTCTCCGAGCCGAATCTCTGGAATCCGCAGATCTTCCTGCAGAAGAAGATCCCGGCGTTGAAGCGGATGATGGGGGACAGCCCCGACGAGAGCGCGTTCACGGCGAGGACCATCTCCCGGCACCTCCGGGAGGCAGGATTCGACCGGGTGGACGTCAGGCCGTACGAGTTCCTCCACCCGTCCACGCCCTCGTCCCTGATTCCAGCGGTGGAACGGCTGGAGTCCTGGATCATGGCGACGCCCCTCCGGCGGTTCGGCGGCTCGCTCGCGATCGACGCGCGCCGGGGCTGACAGAGGCCCTCCCCGTTGCCCGACTCTCCCCGGGTCGTACCTGCTAGTTCGGAGACAGACTCTCTCGAACGCGGGTAGCAGTACCTCCGGGCGTGGCCGCGGCCGACGGCGGCACGGAATCCGTCAGAGCCTCGCGGGGCCGAGCCTCCGGCAACGGGACCAGCGAGGCGAGCCGGACCAGATGTCCCGGATCTCGAGCGACGAGCGCTTCGTCCATGAGGGCCCAGCCGTCCCCAAGAAGGAATGATGGCGAGGAACTCGAGGTGCTTCCTGCCGATCCAGTTTGCGCCGGGGTTGACCTGGATTCGCCCGAGGAGGACTACCGCCCGGCCTTCGAAGCCGGCTGGCAGATGACCCGGGAACGTGGCGAATCCACCCGCGCCGGTCAGACGACCGTCAATCGCCTCCGTGAAGACGGCCGACCAGTCGTAATCCCGCTTGTCGAAGAGGGCGTCGAATCTCCACGATTCACCGTTGTTCAGCCGATAGACCTTGTAGTGACAAGGCCTTGAATGAGGCAGTAAAGCGATGCCACGAGGAAGAAGAGACCGGGAACCTCCGTCATGAGGCAGAGCGTGTCGGACTGGATGAGGGGGTCGAAGACGTAGAAGAGCGCCGCAGCCAGACCGGCGGATGCTCCAAGGCACTAGCGTCCGAGGAGGTAGATGAGAGGGGCCGTGAAGACGCCCAGGGCCGTGTTGAAGACCTGTGCAGCCGAGACGGAGTGACCGGTCCACGTGTAGATGAGCGCGAGGCACAGGGAATAGAAGGGCCGATACATCGAGTACCATCCGGAGAATCCCCGTCCCTCGGAGACCTCGAGAGCAAGGGCATCCCAGCCTGCGGCATCCGAGAACGGAACCCCGAAGATCGAGAAGAAGCCCGAGAAGCGGGGATGCGCGTTCAGGAAGTGAGCTCGCACCAGAAACGACAGGAGGAAGAGGCCCCAGGCGATCGTCTGAGGTCTGGTCCGCTCGAAGGGGCGTGCCGGAAAGGCCAGGAACGAAGGAGATGGAATCCGGAAACGCCGCCGTTCCAAGACGAGCGTGATGCACAACGAAGCGAAGGCCCCGGCAGCGGCGGAGAGAACCGTCAGAGACTGAGCAGGCGCGCGCTGTAGCGGCGGGACCGAGAGAGATCGAGGGTCTCGCCTCGTGCCCGATCGTGGAGCGCGACGTCCCTGACACCATACGGACCGGTGCTGCCCCAACCGGCACCTGCCGGAGGATTCCCGACGACGATGATCTGGATCCGGAGGGAGAACGGGGAGCCTGTCGCGAGGACGGGAAGGCGGACTGGAATCCACCCGGTGAAGTGTCCCTCGCCAACGTCGCTTTTCCAGATCGGAATGCCGTCCGCGAGGACCTGAAGTTCCAGCTGACCCGACCATGCTTCCGCGTACCGATCAGCTACCTCGAGGTTCAGGTCGTAGGTGGCGCCTCGTCTCAGGTCCGGAACGGTGTACTGGATCCCGGCAGCGTCCCCGGTTCGGACGTCGGGAGTGGGGAATCGGAAGTCGATCGACCGACTCCAGGGCTTCGCGGTGAGGGGGGCGCTCCCTTCGCGCAGGCCGACCGACGTGGCGCGCACCGTCCACGGGATTGAGAAGGGATCGAACCGGCGCGAGAGACCCCCGGCGATTGCGGCGACGGCGAAGGCGGCGAGCAGGGGCAGCCGGAGGGATCGGAAGAGTTCGCAGGGACGGCTCCCCGAAGAGAAGGCCATGGAGCCTTGTTACGCGCCCGCGCGAAGCAGCGCGGTGTTGTAGGGTGCGAGGCCGAGGGGGGCGAACGAGGGGAGGGTCGAGGTCTTCTCCACGTCGAAGGCTGGCCGTGCCGCGTCGAGAACGTCGTGGATCGAGCTGAAGTGGTGCCGGTCGATCCCCGAAAAGCCGATCGCGGCGAAGGCGGCGCTCATTCCCGCGTGGACGGCGGGGCAACCGACGAGGAAGTGGCCTCCGGTCGTCATCACCCGGCGCACCTCCGAGAGGGCCGGCGGGAGGTCGGGCCCCTTCAGGTGCTCGAAGATCGAGAAGGCGATCACGCAGTCGAAGGTTCCGGCGGCATAGGGAAGCGAGCGGACGTCGCCCCTTGTCAGATCTCCTACGGCGACACCCAGGGCGGCGAGGTTCCTCCTGACGTCGTCGGGGTCGGATTCCAGGTCGATCCCGTCCACCCGCCCGGCCGTCCGTGTCAGGGTCGGGAGGAGAAGGCCGCTGCCGAATCCGACCTCGAGGAGCCGGCGGTAGGGCCCTTCGAGGAGCGCGAGTCCCGTGTCGATTCGCGCGCGGAAGATCCTCCCGACGAGCGGGGCGTAGTAGTAACGAAGCGGATCGGAAGGACCGTTGGCCACGAGAGAACCCTTCGGGGGAAGTTCGAACTTCACGGGCATCGAGCGGAATGGTAGCCCCGCGGGCCGGCGATCAGGCGAGGGTCTGCCCGGACAGCTCGACGATCCCGACCCGCCCGGCAAGCAGCGCACTCGCGGCGACGCGCTCCGACGTTGCGATCGCGCGCCACGAGGAGGTCATCTCGGGCGAGAAGTCCGTGTCGTCGAAGAGGACGAGGCCATCGGGGCGCATTCGGGGAGCGAGGAGGGCGAACTGCCCCTCGATCGCGGCCGCCGTGTGAATCCCGTCGATGAACGCGATGTCGATCCGGCGGGAGCGGGGAAGGGCCGCCTCGAGGTTCTCCTCGAACGTGCCGGCGACGAGACGGAAGCGGCTCCCGATCGCTGCGAGGTTCTGACGAGCGACGGCGGCCCAGGCGCCATTCGGCTCGAACGTGATGAGTTCGCCTCGACCGCTCGCCGTGAGGCCGGCCAGCCAGTACATCCCCGAGACGCCGAAGGCCGCGCCGATCTCCAGCACCGTCTCGGGGGCGGTCTCCTCGACGAGATACGCGAAAAAGTTGCCCATCCCGCGGTCGATCCTCACGCCGTCGGACGAGCGGGTCGCGTCCCTCACCGGGTACGGGTAGTTTTCGACCGCGGCGTAGCCTTCCCACAGGGGTAGCGGACCGGCAGCCTCGGCGTCGGCCGCCAGCTCCTCGATCCGGCCGGCCTGACCTGTCTCGCCGAACTCCACGACCGGACGACCGCCGAGGAGGCCCATGAGGCGCGACTCTCCCTTGACGAGCCACTCCAGCGGGATCTCGTGCCGGGGACGGCGCGCTCTCCCGGCCGTCCGGCCGCGGAAGAACGAGGCAACGGAGCGGAACCCTCGCACCGTCGGCGATGTTAGCCGAGCCCGGACAACGTCCCGATCCCGATGATCCACACGACGCAGACGAGGTGGCGGCGGAACGTTCGTTCTCCCGGCACCGCTTTATGATCGGCGCTCGTGAGAGGAGGAGAAGAGATGAGGGGATACCGGAAAGGGCTCGTTGCCGCGGCGATCGTGGCCCTCGCGGCCGCGTCCGCGGCGTTCGCGGCGG
>Ga0316622_100000898_pt1 | contig 18464 bp, 14 predicted proteins | sample OWC_Aug_OW2_C1_D_FD_207646 | JGI IMG/M metagenome (GOLD analysis project Ga0316622, IMG submission 207646) | Wetland soil microbial communities from Old Woman Creek delta, Ohio, United States - OWC_Aug_OW2_C1_D5_C | ecosystem: Environmental > Terrestrial > Soil > Wetlands | place: USA: Ohio... | reverse complement strand
CCGAGCCACCTCTGGCCGCATGAACGGCTGCTGCTGGTTTACGACGCGTTGGAGCGGCTTGGCATCCAGCGCGCGACCCTCGACGAGCCGCAGAAGTCCTTCGTGCGCCCCGAGGCCGAGCGCCTGCTGGAAGAGCTGGAGCGGCCTGAGACGTCGCATTACCGGCGCGCTGAGATTGGTGACCGGCTCGATAAGATCGGCGACCCACGGCCTGGCGTGGGGCTGCTGCCGAATGGCCTGCCCGATATTGTGTGGTGCGCAGTGCCGGGCGGCACGGTCGTGCTGGAAGATGACAAAGGCACCTTCAAGGTCGATCCCTTCTGCATCGCGAAGTACCCGATCACCTACCGGCAGTACCGGGCGTTCCTGGACGACCCGCAGGGCTACCGGGACAAGCGCTGGTGGAAGGAACTGCAGCACAAGGACACGCCCGGCGAGCAATACCGTCCGGTCGGCAACTGTCCGGCCGATAATGTCTCCTGGTACGACGCGATGGCCTACTGCCGGTGGCTTAGCACGAGGCTCGGCCACGGGGTCCGGCTGCCAACCGAGTGGGAGTGGCAGCAGGCAGCAACGGGTGGGCGCCCTGATTATGCGTATCCGTGGGGCGACGAGTGGGTCGAGGGGTGCGCGAACACCAACGAAAGCCACTTGAGCCGGACCACCGCGGTGGGAATGTATCCGCGCGGCGCGTCTGCTCAGAACGCTCTGGATCTTGCCGGAAATGTCTCGGAATGGTGCCTGAACAAGAACGAGCAGCCGAGTGATCCCGACCTCCGTGGCGACAAGCCGCGCGTGGTGCGCGGCGGCTCGTGGGACAGGTACCGAGGCAACGCACGCTGTGCGGCCCGCCACGACGACCACCTCGACTACCGCAGCAACGGCCTCGGTGTTCGGGTGGTGCGTGTCCCCCCCATGTGAACCACTGATCACTGTTTCCCCCAAACGCCGCGTCAGCGGCGTCTGGGGGCGCGAAGCGCCCTCGAAAAGAAATCTCGGCATGAGCGTCCACTCCCTCTGTTCTCGTCCGGAAGTCGCGCTGCGAGGACCGTGTCCTGTCGAACTCTCGGACAAATAGCCGTCGGCCTCGTAGTTGCTGAGGAAGCTCGGTCTCGAAGGGAAGAGTGCGAGACCAGGGCGGCATGTCTGCTGGCCGGGTTCCTCCCTCTCCTTCGAGGAGAGCGCTGGGGAGAGGTGACTGACCCCTTCCTTATTCAGCCCGTGGGCTTCACCTAGTGTCCGCCTGGTAGCGATCGCCCCACTTCCCGTGCAATGTGCTCCACCACAGCGTCGATGTCGGTGAGCACCTCGTGGTTCTCTCGAGAGGATCACGCATCGCAGCAAGCGTCTTGCTCCTCGCCCTTCTCGTTCCCTCTCGGGCTACGGCCATTCCCGCCACACCGCTGATGACCGTTTACGAATTCAACGGTCCGCTGGAAATCCCCTACTACGACGTCGAGGCCTTTCAGCGTCCTGGAACATCGTCCGGGGCTGGCACGTTATTCCAGGGAACCACTGCGACGGGAGCGTACTGTTCGGTGACGATCGCGATCTGGCTGCAATCTTTCCCGGCGAATCGATCAGCACGCTCGAGAGCGTCCGCCACTATTACCACGCGCCGGCGATGGGCAAGTGCTTCCCGAACCACGATCGTGTCGAGTATATCTCTGGCGCCGTCGCGCGGCGGGGATCAGACTTCGCCCTGATCGCCAACACGCGGATTCACGTCGATGAAGCGAAGGACGGCGGCTATCTGTTTCGCCAATTTCTCGTCGACGAGGAGCCCGAGCGGGACGTCGTGCGCATCGTGGACGACTACCCGGGCTTTGTGGTGGACGGCCGCAAAGTTCAACTGCGACCCATCTCCCGGTGCGTGCCCTACGGCATTCCGCCCGGCTGCAAGTTTTCTGAGATAGGGCGCTACCGCAGGGTGCCGCCGTGGCTGCAGGATGGGCGGCCGGTGGCGCTGACCTGTCGGATCAAGGACCGCGGGGCGCAATGTCGCGAACCAGGCACCCCGGCGACCGCCGAGGCTGGAGGGGTCTGCGATACCCAGATGCGGCCTGTGGCAGGGGGTCCGCTGAGGGGGACCTCGGGGTTTGGCGCTGGGCATTTGCTCCGCTCCCATCAGCAGACCGTCAGCCGCGCAAGGCCGGGGCGTCCCTGCCGATGACAGAAGCGCGGGCCTTCGCCGCCGTCCGCCCGCGCTGGGCCGGGTCGCCCGACTCGAACCAACAGGGAACACTCGGGGAGAGCAACCGCCGGGGAAGACGTGGAAACCTCGGCATGTTCAGAGCGTGATCCGAAGCGCCACGTGCACCATTCGGCCGGGCTCCGGCACCTCCGCGCCGGTGAACGGATTCTCCCGGGTCATGTGCTCGTGGTAGTTCGTGTCGAACAGGTTCGACAGGTTCAGATCGAGCTCATAGCGATCGAACAGCCGCAGCCCGCTGAACCAGTCCACCGTGACGAACCCAGGGCTTGCGTCCTCCCCGAAGTCAGGATCGTTGCGATCTTGGCGGGCCACCATTCGCAACCGCGGCATGATCCAAGCGAACCACCCGCCCGCCCATGACCGCTGGAAGCGGAGCCCCAACGTTCCCTCGAGCGGAGGGATCTCCGGCAGCGGCTGATCACTGCTCTCGCTCTCGCCGTACACGTACGCGATCGAACCGAGCAGGCTCAGCTGATCGGAGACGGCATACGTCGCGCCCCAGTCGACGCCGAGCAGCGTGGCGCGATCGGTGTTGCGGAAGCCGCGCACGAGGTCGACTTGACCGTCCATGTTCACATCCACCTCTGCCAGCAAGACGGGCAAGATGTATTTGTGGATGCGGTTGTAGAAGAATGACCCGTCGATGCTGAACCCGCGCCACTCACCGCCGGCGCCGATGTCGATCTCGAAACTCTCCTCGGGATCGAGAGTGGGGTTCCCCACGAGATAGCCGCCACGAGCGGGACCGAAGACGTAGAACCGTTCGGTCGTGCTGGCGGTGCGGACGGCGCGGCCCATCCCGACAAACAGATCAACCGCGTCAACCGGCGAGTGGATCAGCCGCCCGCTGACGCTGACGTTGGCTTCGAAGGCGCCTGTGTCGGCGGCGCCCGAACCGTAGTACTTCACGAACGCGTCCGTGGCGGCCTGATCCGGATGGGCGCCCGCATCAACGAGATCCAAGCGGGCGCCGGTCACCGCGCGCAACCGCGGGGCAAGCCGGCCGGTCGCTTCGGCGAAGACGCCCCCGTCGAGAATATGCGTGTCGGGCCATACGGTTGAGGTCATGACCGTGCCCGCCATCGGGCCCGTGAGCCGGGTCATCTGCCGCGAGCCGTGGTGCGCAGCCCGGTAGAAATCGCCACCGAGGGCGATCTCGGCCGGCCCGATCGCGGCGAGGTTCCCCCGCAGACGGCCGCCAACGGTTTGCGCGTCGAGTGGAGCGAACATGCGGACCATGTCTGCGTTTGGCTTGTGCGCGTTGTACATGTGGTGATCGACGTAGTTGTAGTAGCCGGTCGCAACCACCTCCTCGACGCCCGCGATTGGCCGCTGTCGACCGTACTGCGCCGCGCCGAGGTACGCGTCCTCCTTCTCCGTATCCATGGGGGAGGAGGCGAGAAGCACCTCGCGCGCCGCTGTGAAGTCAGCGGCAAGACGCATCCGGTCCGCCGGCATGGGTTGCCACACGAGTGTGCTGCCCAAACTACCCTTCCGAAAGCTCGACGGGATGACCTCCCCGTTGCCAGACGAGTAGTTCCCGAAGTCGCGAAACGCACCAGTCAGACGCAAGGCCGCACGGGGAGCGCCGACCCACCCGGAGCCCTGCGTGCTCCAGCCACCATAGTTGCTGGTGTACCCGGCCATGGCTGATCCGTGCGCGACCAACGTCGGAGACAAGAGCGGGTCTTTCGTCCGGATGTTGATGGTGCCGCCGACCCCAACGGGCCCGCTGGTCACCGAATACGGCCCCTTGACCACGCTGATCTCGTCGAAGTCAGTGACATCGAGCAATGACGTCTCGGGATCCATCCGAGAGGGGCAGGCACCGTGGATCTGCGCGCCGTCGATGGTCACATTCACGCGCTCCGCGCGCGTGCCACGCAGCACCGGATCGACCTGCGCGCCACCCAAGCGCTGGCCGGTGATGCCCGGAACGGTTGACTGCAACAATTCCCCGATGTCCTTGGCAAGGGCCGTTTCCGCGTCCGCAGCAGTTACCGTAACGCCGGCCGCTCCGGCGGCCAGAGCGGGGCGCTGTGCCCAGACGACAATCTCTTCCTGTGATGTTGCCAGCGAGCTGGCTGTTTGTCCCCTCGCGCCTTCCACATCGGCCAGGAAACACGTGCAGGCGACGATCGAGGTGACGAATCTCGAATATTCGCTGAGTTCCATGCGGCGTTCCTCTTCATGGCAATGACCAGGGTACTCCCCGATTCTCCCCCGCAGTCCGCACCCGCAGGTCCGCGCGCCGGTGCTGTCGCACGCAGTCCGAGGTGGCGACACCTCCGCCACGACGCGGCTGCACCAGATACGTGGCTGCGGCCCGTGGCGCGGGTGAACGAGAGAGAGGCTCGACGGTGCGGAACTTACGCCGGTCGGCGCGGCGGCGGATCCGGCGGAGGGATCGTGATCCCCGTCAGATACGGCGGCGCGAGTGCGGATACGCTGCCGGTGTCACCGGCGCCGGCCAGGCTGACCAGCCCCGGCAACGCCCACTCACTCGATGATTGCACCGCCGCCGCGCCGGATCTGTGATGACACGTGCACCCGGCGACACGGAACGCCGCGCCTTGACGGCGCGTCTGCGCGCACCCGCCGTGGCACCTCATTCGGCCATGCTCGGGTCCCGGCTCGTTCCTGTGGCACCCGCACGCACGCGGGCAACACGTTTGCTGTGAGGGCAAAACCAAACTGGCGAGCCCTGGGCCGTCCCCGTGGCGGGCAAAGCCGATCAGCAGTGCCAACACCAGAAGGAGTTGCTTCGCAGACATCGCTCCGAGCGAGTCAACCGACAGGATCCGGACATCCCAAAACGACCGAGTCTTTTCTCCGTATCCCGAACGGCGGCGCTCGACAAGGGCCGGAATCATCACATGGCTCACGCAGGCAAGGAGCCGACGCGTTATTGGGGCTGGCGGGGCGCCCGAACTCGAGATCGTCGGTTGAGACCTGCGGGGCCGAGCGCACCTCTACGGGGCTGGTAGGCTTTGGAACCTCCGCCAAAGGCCCGGTCGCAACGGCTGCGACGGTTTGCAAGAAACTCCAGGTGCTCACCGCCGCTGCCGCCTTCCTTCGCAAGGACCCGAGGGGCCCAGGGCTCTCCTTCTGCACGCTCGTCCCTCGCCCGAGACAAACGCGCGCGGCCGGTGTAAGGAAGTCGACGTGAAGCCCGCCAACGCGATCGGCCTGTCCCCGCTGACGGCGCGCAACCGCGCCTGGCTGCTACACGGGCAGCGGCCGGTTCTCGGCGAGCAGCACCTGGCTATCCTCACCGCGGTGCAAGCGCTTGCCTCACTCAACGCCGCCGCGCAACTCGGTGTCGAGCTGATCACGGCCCGAACGGGCGGGCATCACGGCGGCGGCAGTCGGCTGACCGCCGACCGGCGAACAGTTGGCGGAACGAGAGGAGCGATGGTACTTTGAGCACTCTCAGCCGCACGAGCGTACCTTCCGTACTGTCGTCCCTTCGGCTCCCCCGAAAGCTCGCATCCATGCACGGCGAGGTTGCAGCGCCCGGCGCCGCGTGCCGGCAACTCTGCCATGAGTGAGCCCTTCACAGCGATTCGTGTCGAGCAGTTCACGGACGCGCGGAGAGGGCGGCCGCTCTGGATGCGCGCCCTCAACGCGGCGGGCCGCCTCGCGCCCGGCTTCGCGAGACCATCCGCCGATGCCTGGTGGGAAGAGGCACGCAGGGCGGAGCCCACCTGCGGTGAGCCATCGGCGCCCGCGCGCGAGGCGCTCGCGGTCCTCGCGGAGTCGATCGGGCGCGAGGCGCGCCTGAACCTGATCGGTCGTTTCTCGGCGCGCGAAGACACCGTGCGCATGGCGCGCACGCACCTGCGCGTCCAGCGCGCGCTGCGCGAGAACCCCGCGATCGCGCAGACCGAGCTGCCGGCGCCGATCTTCGTGATCGGCTGGCCGCGCACGGGCACCACCTTCCTGCACCAGCTGCTCTCCATGGATCCCGCGACGCGGACGATCCCCTACTGGGAGAGCTTCGACCCGGTCCCGCCGGCGAGCGGGCCCGATCGGCGCGCGGCGAAGGTCGACCGCATGCTCGCGCAGCTCGCGCAGATCTCTCCCGCTTATCAGGCCATCCATCCGATGAGCGCCGAAGGTGCGGAAGAGTGCGTCGCGCTCTTCATGAACGAGCTGCGCTCGCTGCAATACGACATCCAGTACCGCGCTCCGAGCTACGTCGCGTGGCTGCTCGCGCAGGACGCGGGCGTCGCCTACGGCGGGTACCGCCGGCAGCTGCAGCTGATTCAGCACCACCGTCCGCACGGCCAGCGCTTCGTGCTCAAGGACCCGACGCACCTCGTGCACCTCGAGACCGTGCTCGCGCTGTTCCCGGACGCGAAGGTCGTCTTCACGCATCGCGACCCAGCGTTCACCATCTCCTCGATCTGCAGCCTGTACGCCCACACGCGCGCGATCTTCACGGACGAGGTGGATCCGCATGCGCTTGGGCGCGAGATCATGAGCGGCTACTGGCCTGCGGCGCTCGATCGCGCACAGGAAATCCCCGCGCGTCTCGCGCCCGCGCGGTACGTCGACGTGCGTCACGGCGACCTCGCGCGCGATCCGATCGGCACCGTCGCGCGGCTCTACGGCGCGCTGGGGATCGAGTTCACGGAGGCGGCGCGCGCTGCGATGGAGGCATTCCTCGTGCGCGAGACGCGGCAACCGAAGCGGGCGCACGAGCATTCGCCGGAGGGTTTCGGCCTGCGAGGCGAGGCGATCCGCGAGCGCTTCGCGGCCTATGTCTCGCGCTTCGCGCTGTAGCCCGGTCACCTCCCAGAATCACATCGCAATCGACGCGATCGACGAGCGCTATCCGCGTCGAATGTCTTTGGACTATAAGGGGCTCGATTCATGAAGGCGACCCGTCTACTCGGTGGTTTTGTAATTGCCACAGGTTCCTTTTTTTCGCTTCTCTCAAAATTGCTTCCGCGGGAGGCCCCGCGTTTCATACCTGGATTCGGACACCCTTCGCCGGATGGTACTCATGTCTCGCCCAGCGCCGCACAGACAAGCAGCGTTGATCAGATGGGTGTACGGCGGAGGCTGGCATGACCGGAAGAGAGCGCATTCTGACCGCGTTGAGCATCGCGGAGCCGGACCGGGTGCCGCTGTTCATCCACGGCATCAACGAGCGGCCACTCATGGGCATCGGCCAACACCTGACCGACGGGTTGCCCATCGGCAAGACCATCGACGAGATGACCGATGCGGAGAAGTTCAAGGTCATCGACACGCTCTTTCTGATTTTGGAGGAGTTCGGGGTCGATGGGTACACGTGTCTCCCCATCGGGCCCGGCACCGAGTTCACCAGTGGCACGCCGCTGCTCGACGACTGGGGCGTGGGCTTTGCGCGCAGCCCGCACGGCATGCCCGTGGCCACCCACCATCCGGTCCGCGACCGGCACGATCTGGAGCGTTACGCGCCGCCTGCCCCGAACCGGGCGCAGCTCATTCTGGTAGACCTGATGAAGGCCCGTTTCCAGAATACCAAGGCGATCTTCTGGATGATGCGCGGCACCTTCGTGCGGAGCTGGCGCCTGGCGGGGATGGAAAACCTCATGCTCAAGATGGTCGATGACCCCGCTTTCGTGCATCAGCTCGCCGCGCTGGTAACCGAGTACAACTTGCGGCAGCTCGAGATGCTGGTCGATGCGGGCCTCGACGTGCTGATCGTGGAGGACGACATCGCCGATACGCACGGGCCACTGATCTCGCCGAAGTTCTTCAAGGAGTTCGTCAACCCCTACAACGCGCGGCTGGTCGACGCGGCGCACCGGAAGGGGCTCAAGGTGGTGCGGCACAGTGACGGGAACCTCTGGCCGTTGCTCGATATCCTCCTCCAGACCGGCTACGACGGCCTCAACCCGCTCGAGCCGCAGGCCGGCATGACGATGAAGAAGGTGAAGGCATACTGCGGCGACCGGTTGTGCCTGCTCGGCAACATCGATTGCCAGGAGTTGTTGCCCTCCGGCACCGTCGAGGAGGTCGAAGCGGCGGTGCGCCAGGTGATCGAGGACGCTGCGGCCGGCGGCGGGCTGATCATTGATTCCTCCAACACCTACCACCCCAGCGTGAAGCCCGAGAACGTCATGGCCGTGTTCGCGGCCACGCACAAGCACGGCGTGTATCCGCCGCGCCCGTAACGCCCACCGGGGAGTTCGGAGAGTTTGTGAAAAAAAATGACGGCGAGGCTCAGGGTCACCGAATGTAACCACGACACGCACCAGGAGTCGGGGGCGAATGGGGTCCCCCGCCCAGGGATGCGCTCGACCCCCAGCTCGCCCAAGGGGTTCCCCAGGTAAACCCCCGACTGATCTCGTGTTGAAACGAGGGGGCTTACGTCCCGAGGGCGGCTGTCACGACGTCACGCCCGCCCATCGACGAGCGTCAGTAGATGCAGGGGGGGTAGTCGTACTCCTCGATGACCCAGTGGGGGCAAGCGGAGCCGGTGGACGACGAGCAGGTCCGTTCCTCAACGCACTGTTCCACGTATTCGTCGTCATCGTAGTGGTAGTAGCAGTTCACCGTACAGCAGAGTTCGTACTGCTCGCCTTCCCCGTAGTCGATGACCTGACAATTCTCCGATGTCGCGCTGTAATCCTCGTCGTCATCGTCGTCGCATCCAACCAGCGCCAGCGCTGCCACGAGCGCCACTGCCATAACCCTGGCTTTCATAGGGAATCCTCGCCGCGCAGATGCTTCCGGAGCTGCGTTCATCGCGGTCTCCTCCTGCCCTGTGTACAAGAGCAAGAGCCGTGCACGTCTTGACGCATCCGGGAAGCAGTGCGGGCGAAGCCCGTCGCTCCCGAAAACGAGAATGGTGAGACGCCTCTGGTCGCGTTCCTTGGAGTTCGGGGACGTACAGTTTGTGAAAGAATCCCGGATCGGCCCGTCTCACGGTGGAAAAACGTAATGAAATCAAGGGGGCGATTTCTCGCGGAACGATCTTCTCACAAACTCGTAGCGAACACTCGGAACATGTCGGCCGTGAGCCGACGACAGCGGGAGAGCCCGGACCGGGGGTGCTTGCGGGACCGACGCACCCCATACGCGACGGGGGATCACCGGGCGAGTCGCCGCGTTGGCCAGATCCTGTTCGCCAGAAGCGGTCAGGCTTCGCGACCGAGGAGAATTTGGCCCGGGCGGCAGGCGGTTGCCAACTCCTCGCGCTCGGCTGGCGACAAATCGGCGACCCGGGACCGCGGCACGCCGCGGATCAGCGCGGCGGCGCGGGCGACGAAGCCGTCGTCGGGCGGCAGCTCGAAGAACGCCGCGATCGGTTCCAGAACGCTCGCCGGGTTGCTGATCAGATCTTCGAACCGCGCCTCAAGATACTGGCCGCGGTCGAGCTGCGGCAGCGCGCGAAAGCCGTGTAGCACCTGATCGCTCCAGAACCGGCCGGCGGCCCACAGCGGCGGCGCGTTGTCGATGACGTGGGTCGCCGCGACTTCCGGATCGAGCCCGCTCGGGAACAAGCCGCAGACGAACGCAATCGCCATCCGGAAAAACGGATGCGCGCGGAGGGACAAGGCGGCTTCGTGACCATCGCGGTGGATGTGCAAGAACTTGGCGTTCGGATACAGGGACACCAGATCGCCGAGGAAATCGAGCGCTCCCCCTCCCCGTTCGATCCACACGCGCCGCTTGAACCGCGCCGCCACCCACGCAAACAGCTGGCGGTAGTGATCGGCGAGCGGCTGCGCAGGGAGCGTCGACGCGTAGGCGATGAGCTCGTCAAAGAGCGCGTCCGGGTCCTTCGTCAGTCGCGGCAGCATGGCGACGAGGAGCCAGGGAATCTCATCGCCGCGCCGGTAGCGCATGCCGGGTCGTTCAATCGGATACTGGACCTCGTCGGGCGAGTGCCCACGGGCCAACACGGCGGTGGCGACGGGCTGCTGGGCCGCGATCAACGTCACCAGCTCCTCCGCTGGCACGTTCCCCCGCTGGAACCGTCGGCCCCAATCGAGACCGGAGAAGAACTCGTGGATGCTGACCACGCCGGTGTGCACGCCGAGCATGAGGGACAGGAGCGTCGAGCCGCAGCGCCCCGTGCCGACGACGAACCGTTCCATACGGCACCCCTTCGTGGCTTCACACGCCGCGCGGGGCGCGGCGATCGCGCAGCGCGGCGAATTCGACGACCTCGGTGGCCGGGCGCGGCACCGCCGGCTCCTCACCGGGCCAGATGTGGGTATTGGTCCAACGGATCTGCACGATGCCGCTCGGCCGCCCCTCGGTGTAGATCCAGTTCGGGAGCCCGGGATCCTGGTGCGCGACAATGATGGTCGCGATGCCGGCCGCATCCGTGACGACGTTGCCGATGCTCACCAGATTGTGGCCGCCGAAGTGGTACTCGTGCGGCTGCATGTACCGATTGAACGCGTACAACCCCCACCACTCGCATTGCGGCGGCTCGAGACGGATAACCAGCGCCTGTTGCGGGCCGAGCTCGTAGCGGCAGAAGAGGTACCAGTGGTCCGGGTTGATGTACATGAACCCCGGTCCACCGCGCAGGGCCCGGCCGCGGGCGCTGATGCGGTCGTCCAGGGACGCGAGGTCGAACACGTTTGACGGCACATCGTCCTGCACCACCGGCAGCGGCTTGCCAAACGCCTCGAGAAAATTGACTCCGGTCTCGCAGAGGAAAGTGGTCACCGCACGCAGTCGGTGTGCGAGTTCCTCGTCGCAGAGCGGTGCGGGCGAACCCGCTCCGGGAATGCGCTCGATATCGTAGCGCGCGAGTTGTTCCTGTTGCGGATCGGCGAAGAACTGACGAATGAGCACCGAGTGCGCGTCGCGCTCGAGTTCCAGGAAGTTCTGCGCGCCGGCTGGCCGGGCGGCTGCGACTATGATCTCGAACGTGCCGTCGGGGCTCCAGACAAGATTGTTGTGGTTCAGCGAGTCGCCGATCCGTTCGGGCATCCTTCCCGACCAACCGCCGCCCGAGTACAGACAAACGCCCAGGTAGCGCGACGTGCCGCGGTGGCCGCGAATACGGTATACGCTGTCGCCGCGCAGCGGCGCCCAATCGTAGAGCGTGTACGGGTTCGGGGCCCAGATATCCAACGGTGCCGACCATGCCGCCCACGGCTGCGCCAGCCGCGGCATGATCAGCGGCACGAAACACGGCCGCAACGGATCGTTGTCCAGGAACTGCTGCAGGGCGGTCCGCAGCATGTGCAGGAAGAAACGGTAGCCTTCGGCGGCATCCCGCTCGTCCGCGGCGGTCGCCCGCGTCAGCTCGACGCCCTTCCAGAGCGTATCCAGCAGCTCGCGGAAAGCCTCGTGACTGTGTGGTGTGCGTGTACCCATCAGTGGTTGCCCTCTCGTGCTCTGCCCCGGCCCGACATCGAGTCTGAACGTGTGAGTCGTGCCGCGGGCCGCTCGAAACCAGCTCCGAATGTCAAAGTTGCCCTCCTTTCGCAAACTCATCCTCGTTCACACCGTCGGGGTACACCCGTCGTGCTCCGCCACGACGCCAGCGCTTGATTCGCGAAGGAAGCAGCGCCATGGAAGATAGCGGCGCGCCGCCGACAGGAGCGGGCGACCACTCTCGCTGACACGAAAGGACAACACCATGGCCATCGACTTCAGCTTTCCTCCGGAGATCGACGCACTGCGCTTGAAGGTGCGCGACTTCATCGCCCAAGTTGTGCGGCCCGCCGAGGGGCGCATCGCGGAACGCGAAGGCGACCGCCGGTTCCTCATCCAGTCGATCATCGAGATGCGCGTGGCGGCCCACGACCAGGGCCTGTGGCTGCCGCACATGCCGAAGGCGTATGGCGGCATGGGGCTCGGACACGTAGCGATGGCGGCGGTGTCGGCCGAGGCGGCCAAGTCGGTGTTCGGGCCGTACGCCCTGAACGCGCAGGCGCCCGACGAGGGCAACATGCACACGCTGCTGCACTGGGCCACCCCGGCGCAGAAGAAGAAGTACCTGCGGCCGCTCTGCGACGGGATGGTCCGCTCGTGCTTCGCGATGACCGAGCCCGAGGTCGCCGGTTCCGACCCGACGCTCATCCAGACGCGCGCCGTCCTGGAGGGTGACGCATGGGTCGTCAACGGCCACAAGTGGTTCATCTCCGGCGCCAGCGGCGCCGCGTTCGCCATCCTCATCGCGCGCACCGAGGACCACCCGGAGATCCCGCAGGCGGCAAACACGGCCTTCATCGTCGACCTGCCGGCAAAGGGATGGAACGTCGTCCGCGACGTCCTGACCATGGCCGGCCACCACAACCATGCCGAGATCCGCATCGAGAACCTGCGCGTGCCGAGGGAGAACATGCTCGGCGGCCGCGGCCAGGGGCACCTGCTCGGCCAGGCCCGGCTCGGCCCGGCGCGGCTGGCGCACTGCATGCGCTGGATCGGACAGGCGGAGGTGGCACTCGACATGATGGTCGACCGCGCCCTCAACCGTTTCGCGCACGGCTCGATCCTCGCCGACAAGCAGGGCATCCAGTGGATGATCGCCGACTCGGCGATGGAGCTGTACCAGGGCAAGCTCATGGTGCTGCACGCCGCTTACAAGATCGACCGCGGCGAGGACTTTCGCAGCGAGGTGTCGATGGCCAAGCACTTCGTCGCCAACGCGCTCAACCGCATCGTCGACCGCGCCATCCAGGTGCACGGCGCGCTCGGGTACTCGCTCGACACTCCCCTCGCGCGCATGGCGCAGCACGCGCGCTGGGCACGCTTCGCCGACGGTGCCGACGAGGTGCACCAGTGGCGCATCGCCCAGCGCACCATCGACGCGTACAAGCGCGACCAGTCGACGCGCGCGGCGACGGGCAACCTGCCCCTCTGAGGCTCGGCTCCAGCGGCCGCTCCATCCGGCGCGACGTCCGAGCCGGGTGCCGCGTAGAGGCTTACAGGAGTTCTCTGATCCATGAGTCAAAACGGGGAATGATTATGGCGAAGTCCGTTCGGTGGATCCTCATCATCGCCGTGCTGGCGATCGGCGGCTGGTGGCTGGTATCGGGTGGTCGGTCAAGGGTCGACCCAGGCTTGAGCGCCGAGATCGATCCCGCGCCGTTCACGGACGCCGAGAAGGACGCGCAGCCGGCGTCGCAGGTAATCAAGCCGAGCGGCAAGCGGGTACCGAAGAAACCCAATGTCGTCATCATTCTCGCGGATGACCTGGGCTACGGCGATCTCGAGGCGTACGGCACGAAAGCGATCCGCACACCGCATCTCGATCGGCTGGCGCGGGACGGCGTGCGCTTCACGGAGTTCTACGCCAGCGCCTCGGTCTGCTCGCCGTCTCGCGCCGGCCTGCTCACCGGACGCTATCCGGTGCGCACCGGCGTGAGCTACGTCATCTTTGCCAGCGAAGTCTCGTTCGCGCACCGGGTGAATTTGGCGCTCACGAGGGTGGCGACGCGCTTGGGCATGTCCGACTTCCATGACTCATTCGTGAGAGGCCTGCCGGACTCCGAAATCACTCTCGCCGAAGCGCTGCGGGTCGCCGGTTACGCCACCGGCATGGTGGGCAAGTGGCACCTGGGCGATTACTCTCACGACCGCAAATACCTCCCGACGCGGCACGGCTTCGATTTCTACGAGGGTATCCCCCACTCCAACGACGAGTTCCCCGTCGCGTACTGGCGCAATGAAAAGGAGATCACTCCCAACGTCGGCCTGGATCAGGAGCACCTCACCGCCGACTTCACCACGGCGGCGATCCAGTTCATCGAGGCCAACAAGGACAGACCCTTCTTCCTCTACGTCGCCCACAAGGACGTGCATCTTCCGTTCTTCCCGTCCAAGGGTTTCAAGGGCCGGTCGGCCGCGGGACCCTTTGGCGACGCCGCCGAGGAGCTCGACTGGAGCGTCGGCGAAATCATCCAGGCGCTCGAATCGCGCGGCCTGCGCGAGAACACCCTGGTCGTGTTCACCAGTGACAACGGCGCCTGGTTCGACGGCAGCACGCAGGGGCTGCGGGGCCGCAAGGGGATGCCGTTCGAGGGCGGACAGCGCGTGCCGATGATCGCCTCCTGGCCGAGCGCGCTCCCCGCCGGCGCGACGGTGGACGCCCCCGCGATGAACATCGACATCTTCCCGACCGTGCTCGGGCTGGCCGGGCTCGACCTGCCGGCCGATCGCATCATCGATGGCCGCGACATCTGGGGCTTGATGACGGGAACCGAAACCGCCAGCCCGCACGACGCCCTGCTCTTCTTCCACGACAAAGTGATCGATGGCGTGCGCTCCGGACCGTGGAAGTACTATCGGTACGTCAACCGCTATTACTGGCCGGTCCCGTTTGACAAGCCCAGCACTCTCACTGGAAAGCGGGCAGAAGGATATACCTACACGGACCCAAAGACGGGCCAGACGATCCAACTGCTCGCAGACTTCCCGATGCTCTATGATTTGCGGATCGACCCGGGCGAATCATACAACGTCGCCGACCGTCACCCCAACGAAAGCAGCCGCCTGCTCGGCTTCATCGAACGGTGGGAACAGGACTTCTTCGCCAATCCACGCGGCTGGAGGAAGAGGTAAAGAGCGGGGGCGCGCGGATGATCTTCGATCAGGCGAAAGCGAACCCCGCCGGCCTGGCGCTCGATGATCTGACACGCCAGCGCACGTGGGCCGAGCTGGTCGATCGCAGCACGCGGGCCGCCCATTTGCTCCGCGACGAACTCGGCTTGCGGCCGGATGATCATGCCGCGCTGCTGATGGGCAATCGGGTGGAGTTCGTCGAGCTGACCCTCGGCGCGATGCTCGCTGGGATCTGGCTCACACCGATCAACCACCACCTGCAGGCGGAGGAGATCGCGTACGTTGTTCAGGACTCGGGGACGCGAGTGCTGTTCGCGGATGCCGAGCACGAAACCATCGCGCGCGGCTCGGCGGCGCGCCACGTGGTGCTCGTGGGGGATGAGCTCGAACGGGCGCTGGCCGGCGCGTCGAACGCACCCATGCCACTCGACGGCCCGGCTGGCGCCACCATGATCTACACGAGCGGCACCAGCGGCCGGCCAAAGGGCGTGAAACGGGCGCGCCAGGCGACGCTCGGCGCCGCGTTGTCCGCGGCGGCCAACTCCGGGACGGCGCTCGGACTGGACGGCAGCGGACCCCACCTGATCACCGGGCCACTGTACCACGCCGCGCCGCTGCTGTTCGCGATCTACGACCAGACCAACGGCGCCCCGATCATCATCATGCCGCGCTGGAACGCCGCGCAAACCTTGCGACTGATCCAGGAGCGGCAGGTCCGCCACACCCACATGGTGCCGACCATGTTCGTGCGGCTCCTGCAGCTCGACGATTCGATCCGCAACGCCTTTGATCCGTCTTCCCTCCGCCTCGTGCTGCATGGGGCGGCGCCCATCGCCCCATCGGTGAAGAAGCGGATGATCGAGTGGTGGGGCGAGGTCCTCGTCGAGTACTGGGGCGCCACCGAAGGCGGCGTCTGCACGCTGGTGAATTCCGCCGACTGGCACGCGCATCCGGGAACGGTGGGCCGGCCCCTGCCCAACTTCGAGGTCTTCGCCGTCGACGATCGCCGCGAACGCCTACCCCCCGGCGAGGTGGGGACGCTGTACTGCCGCCACAAACATCTCGCCATCGTCTTCGAGTACCACGGGGCGCCGGAGAAAACCGCAGCGGCCTACCTGGAGCCGGGGGTGTTCACCACCGGTGACATCGGGCGGGTGGACGCGGACGGCTACGTGTATCTCACCGATCGAAAATCGAGCCTCATCATTTCCGGCGGCGTCAACATCTATCCCGCGGAGGTCGAACAGGTCCTTCAACAACATCCGGCGATCGCCGACGTGGCCGTGTTCGGGATTCCGGATGACGAGTGGGGCGAGGCGGTGAAGGCTGCTGTCGAGCTGGCCGACGGACAGCAACCGTCACCGCAGCTCGAGGCCGAGATCCTCGCTTTCGCACGGGAGCACCTGGCGAGCTACAAGGTGCCGCGCTCGATCGACTTCGAACGCGCACTCCCCCGCCACCCGACCGGCAAGCTGTACACCCGGCTGCTGCGCGATCGTTACTGGAAGGACCGGGGAAGGAACATCTGATCGAGAATATGACTCCGATTTCCGATCTTCGTGATCTTCGTGCCCTTCGTGGTGATCTGTCCTTGGGCTCAATTCAGATTCCTCGGGATCAGGAACTCTGAACTGGCAACGGGGGAGGGATCAAGGGAGGGGGCCAAATGGAGCGCGCACTTCCGACTCAGTACAATTAGAGCTTCTCCGCGGCATGCAGCGCCAGCACTTCGTTGGTGCCGTCCTCGATCAGCGACGCGCGCGCGTCGCGCAGCAGCTTCTCGACCGGGTACTCGTGGCTCAAGCCGTTGCCGCCAAACACCTGCAACGCTTCGCTGGCCACTTCGAAGGCCGTCTGCGTCGAGGTGACCTTCGACGCAATGGCGTACTGCACGGCAGGGAACGACCCCGGCGCAGCGCCGAAGAACGGGTTGTTGACGATATTGTAGAGCACCACGCGCCGGTTGAGCGAGCGGGCGGCCTCGACCTTCCGGAACATCTCGAACAGTTTCATCTTGATGGCCTGATGCCGGATGATCGGCACCCCGCCCTGCACGCGCTCCCTGGCGTACTCCAATGCCGCCTCGAACGCGGCCCGGGCACAGCCCACGAAGGTGGCCCCCATGAAGCCGTTGGCCGTGCACAGCGTCAGCTCGATCCCCATGGCGTACATCTCCGGGGGAATGACCATGTGCGTGATCGGGACGCGGACGTCGTCGAAGAACACCTCTCCTTGCGGCAGCGCCCGCTGGCCGAGTTTCTCCAACGGTTTGCCACGTGTCACGCCCGGGGCCGTGAGGTCCACGAGGAGCACGCCATAGCCGTTGACTCCGTCACCGTTGTCCACCGCGGTATACAGCGCGGCAGCCTCCGCGACGGGGCCGTTCGACACCCAGGCCGCCTTCTGGCCAGCGATGACGTAGAAGTCTCCGTCGCGGCGGGCGACGCAGTTCGGCTTCTGCAGCCCGGGCCGCTTCGTGCTGTCGCTCAGGTCGAGCGAATCGCTGCCGTGATCCGGCTCCGTGATCGCCCAGCAGCCGATCTTGTTCACCGGGAACGCCGACATCAGGTCCGGGTTCTGCGAGGTCTGCGCCAGCATCGCGGGGAACTCGGCGGCCCCGAGGCTGATCGCCAGCCCGGCATCGCCCCATCCCAGCTCTTCCGTCACGATGCAGGTCAGCCGCGCCAGCTGCACGGGCGTGAACTCGGATGCCGAGCCGGTCAACAGGCGCACCCCGAGCGCGTCCCACTTCTTGTGGACGTCCCACAGGATCGAATCGCGGGCGATGACCTCCTCGGCCGCGCGCCGATCCAGCGCCTGTCCCGCCGGGCGCATGACCTCCTCCGCAAACCGGCGCACGAGGTCGCGAATGTTCCGTTCTTCTTCCGAGAGATCGAAGTCGATGTCTGGCGGTATCATGGGCTGTTCCTCCCTCCGGGCTCACTCGTCCATGCTCGCGTCTTCTACACGAAATGCGGCCGGTCATCGAGACGCCGGCCGCCTCGCCGATTGGCGCAAGAGAGCGAGGAAGCGGGTTCGGCAATAGGGCAGGCACTCGGCAATGGCCTGCTCATACGTCTTGATTGGCGCGTAGCCCAGGTCGAGCCTGGCATCTTCGATGCTGCCGTAATGGCTGATCGTGATCTTGTCGAGTTCGTGCGGGGTCAACGGGGGCGGCGCGATTCCGAGGCGAAAGTGGAGGTGTTCCCAGAGGCTCAGGACAGGCGCGATGAGCGCTCGTGGGATGCGGCGCTTCGGGAAAGGAACACCCATCCCTTCGATGATCGGCCGGAAGAACGCAAACGTATTCTGAGGCGCGTTGTCGCTGATGCAGTAGGCCCTGCCCGAAGCCGTCCCCTCCGGTCCGAGGTGCTCGGCCGCCAAGAGTTCCCCGTGGACCAGGTTGTCGATGTACGAGTTGTCCTGCAGTGTGTCGGGACTCCCGATGGCCACTCGAAACATTCCGCGCGCCGCTTGTCTGACCAGGGTGTCGAGGATGACGTTTTCCTCCGGCCCGTAAATGCCATCCGGGCGAATCGCGCAGGTATAGAGGCCGCCTTGTCCGTTCGCTGCCAGCACCAGCTTCTCGGCGGCGATCTTGGTTTCGGCATACACGCTCTTCGGCTTGCTCGCGTAAGGCGTGCGCTGATTCATCTCCACGTTGGGCGTCCCATCGAAGCAGACATCCACCGAACTGGTGTAGATGAACCGCTCCACG
>Ga0316622_100000897_pt1 | contig 18465 bp, 19 predicted proteins | sample OWC_Aug_OW2_C1_D_FD_207646 | JGI IMG/M metagenome (GOLD analysis project Ga0316622, IMG submission 207646) | Wetland soil microbial communities from Old Woman Creek delta, Ohio, United States - OWC_Aug_OW2_C1_D5_C | ecosystem: Environmental > Terrestrial > Soil > Wetlands | place: USA: Ohio... | reverse complement strand
TTCGGCGTCCCCCGGGTCGAGCGGAACCGGCGGGCGCAGGAACTTCTGGCACTGAGCCGGCTCACACCCTTCGCCTCCCGCCTGGCGCGCAACCTGTCGGGGGGGATGCGGCAAAAGCTCGCCCTCTGCGCCGCCCTGATTCACCGCCCCGAGGTCCTCTTCCTGGACGAGCCGACCATCGGCGTGGATCCGGTGTCGCGGCGCGACTTCTGGCTGCTGATCTACCAGCTCCTGCAGCAGGGGTTGACGCTCGTCGTCAGCACACCCTATCTCGACGAGGCCGAGCGGTGCCACCGCGTCGGGCTCATGGATCGCGGGCGACTGGTCGCCTGCGACGCGCCGTCGGCCTTGCGCCGCCTCCTGCCGGGCTCCCTTTTGGAACTGCGCGGGATCCCTGCGGACGCCGCCCGGTGCGTCCTGGAGCGGTTGCCGGAGGTGCGAGACGTCGAAGTCTTCGGCGAGACGCTCCACGTCTCGGTCGGCGAGGCCAGCGCCGCCCTCCCGGCGATCCGGGCGGCGCTGGATCGCGCGGGACTGCGCGACACCGGGCTGCGGCAGATCCCGCCAAGTCTGGAGGACGTCTTCATCGCCGTGCTCCATCAGGGGTCTCCTCACGGGAGGACCGCTGCTCTTTCACACGGCACCTCGGGTCCGCAGGGAGGTCCCGCGTGAACCCCGAGCCCGCCATTCGGGTCGCAGATCTGAGCAAGCGTTTTGGCAAGTTCGTCGCCGTGGACCGGGTGAGCTTCGACGTCCAGCGCGGCGAGGTCTTCGGCTTCCTTGGCCCCAACGGCTCGGGCAAGTCCACCACCATCCGAATGCTGTGCGGGATCCTGTCGCCCACGTCCGGCGCCGGCCGCGTGGCGGGATTCGACGTAGCGCGCGACCCGGAACGGGTGCGCCAGCATATCGGCTACATGTCGCAGCGATTCTCGCTCTACGAGGAACTCACGGTCCGTGAGAATCTTGATTTCTACGGGGGCATTTACGGCCTCACGGCGGCGGCGGCCGTCGCCCGGCGGGACGAAGTCCTCTCGCTCGTGGGATTGGCCGACGGCCGGGACGCGTTAGCGCGCGATCTGCCAGGCGGGCTGCGGCAACGGCTGGCCCTGGCATGCGCCATCATCCACGATCCGCCGGTGTTGTTCCTCGACGAACCGACCGCCGGGGTGGACCCGATCTCGCGGCGGGAATTCTGGGGCCTCATCCGGACCATGGCGGCGGCCGGGACGGCAATTCTGGTGACCACGCACTATATGGATGAAGCGGAGCACTGCGGTTCCCTGGCGTTCATTTACGAGGGACGCCTCATCGCCAAGGGGTCGCCCGCCGTTCTGAAGACCAGCCTGCACGGCACGCTCGTGGAGGTCCGCGTCGCACCCGAGGCCCTGATCTCCACGCTCACGGCCCTCCGGGGCTGTCCCGTGGTGCGCGACGTCGCACTGTTCGGCACAGCGCTGCACGTCACGCTGACGTCTCCGACGGCCCTGTCGGAACTGCGGACCTATCTGGACGCTGCCCAACGAGCGGACGCACCCATGGAGGCCATTATCCCCTCGCTCGAGGACGTCTTCGTCTCCCTTGTCGCGCGGGAGGCGGAGACATGAGATCCTTGATCCTGCCGATCATGAAGAAGGAATTCATCGAGGTCTGGCGGGACACTCGCAGCCTGGCGTTCATCCTGGCCATGCCGGTCATGATGTTATTCCTGTACGGGTACGGAATCAGCTCGGACGTGAAACGGGTCCCGCTCGTGGTCTACGACCGTGACGGCACTCCTCCCGCACGCGAATTGATTCGCCGCTTCACCAGCACCGACTACTTCGTGGTCGCGGCAGAGGCCGCGAACTTGCGCGAGCTGCGCCACACCATTGACACCGGCCAGGCAAAGGTCGGGCTGCTGATCCCCGAGGATTTCAGCCGGAACCTAGGCGCCGGGCGGCCGGCTCCCATCCAGTTCGTCGTGGATGGGTCCGATTCCAACACGGCCGGCATCGCGATCGGGAACATCGCCGCCATCAGCAAGGGGTTGGAGCTGGCGCCGCGCGACCTTCGGCCGGACGTCCTGATACCGCTCCAGTCGGAGCTGAGTCCCCCCATCGAGCTGCGGACCTGGGTCTGGTACAACCCGGAACTGCGCAGCTCCAACTTCCTGATCCCCGGGCTCACCGCGGTGATCCTGATGATGCTTGCCGCACTGCTCACCTCGCTCACCGTCGCACGGGAGTGGGAACGAGGCACCATGGAGGCGCTCATCGCCTCGCCTCTCCACCCGCACCAGTTGATGGTGGGGAAAATCCTGCCCTACGTCGTGATCGGCTTGGTGGACGTGCTCTTCATCCTACTGCTCGCCGTCTTCTGGTTCCGCGTCCCCCTTCGTGGGAGCGTCACGCTCCTCATGGCCTCCTCCACCATCTTCCTCATCGGCGCCCTGGGGATCGGCCTATTCTTCTCCGCCGCCACGAAGAATCAGCAGGTGGCCTTCCAGCTCTCCATCCTGGCCACCATGCTGCCGGCCCTGCTTCTGTCGGGGTTCTTCTACCCGATCGAGAACATGCCTCCCATCCTCCAAGCCATCACCACGATCGTGCCCGCGCGCTATTTCTTGGTGGTCATCCGCGGGATTTTCCTCAAGGGGGTCGGCGTGGAGGTTCTCTGGAAGGAGTTGTTGTTCTTGGGTGCGTTTGCCGTACTCATGCTCTTCGCGAGCTCGGCGAAGTTCAAGAAGCGGTTGGAATGAGGCCATGAGAGCAGAGCGCCCGCGCCGGTTGAGGACCCTGGTGAAGAAGGAGTTCATTCAGATTCGCCGTGACCGGCGAATCTTGCCCATTCTCATCATCATGCCCGTCCTGCAATTGGTCATCCTCGGATACGCGGTCTCCTCGGACATCAAGCACCTGCGCACGGCCGTGTGCGATCTCGACCGCACGCCGCAGAGCCGGGCGCTCATCGACCGCTTCGCGACCTCGGGTTATTTCGATATCCGGCATACGGTTTCCGACGACCGCCACATCAAGCCCCTGGTGGACGCCGGCAAGGCGCGGGTAGGCCTCGTCATCCCGCCCCGCTTCGCCGCCAAGCTGGCCCGACAGGAGACCGCGACGATTCAACTCCTGCTGGACGGCACGGACTCCAACACGGCCACCGTGGCGCAGGGGTACGTCACGCAGATCGTCAACGCCGAGGCAGCGCGCATCCTCGTGGAACGGCTGGGGCCAAAGGCTACGGCGCCGACGGCGGTGGAGCCGACGGTCCGCGTCTGGTTCAACCCGGACCTGAAGAGCGTGAACTTCATGGTCCCGGGCGTTGTGGCCCTCATCCTGACCATCGTGACGATGACCATGACCGCCACCGCCATCGTGAAAGAGAAAGAGCGCGGCACCATCGAGCAGCTCATCGTCAGCCCCATCCGCCCCGTCCAGCTCATGCTCGGGAAGGCCATCCCGTTCGTCATCATCGGCTACGCCGACATCCTGCTCGTCGTCCTGGTTGGTCTTCTGTGGTTCCGGGTTCCCATTGCCGGGAGCTTCACCTTGCTGCTGTTCTTGTCCGGCCTCTTCATCATGACCACACTGGGCCTGGGGCTGCTCATATCCACGGTGAGCCAGACCCAGCAGCAAGCCATGATGCTGGGGTTTTTTGCCAACCCCCCCTTCATGCTGCTCTCCGGTTTCATCTTCCCGATCGCCAGCATGCCGGAGCCGATGCAGTACCTCACCTACCTCATCCCCCTGCGCTATTTCCTGGTCATCATCCGCGGGATCTTCCTGAAGGGCGTCGGGCTCGACGTGCTGTGGCCGCAGGCCCTGGCGCTGACCGTCTTTGGCGTCGCGGTGCTGGTCCTCTCGGCCCTCCGTTTCCAGAAGCGGCTCGGCTGAGCCCGCAGCCGTGCGCTCGTCGGCCTATTCCTGCATACCGCGTGCGGGAATTGCCTTGACCCGACCAGCTTGCTCCACTACGTTTCTCTTTACGTGAGATATCTCTCGCTGGAGGAATCTGTGAGCACTCGTTTCTGGCTTGCCATCGTTGGTTTCGCTTGCTGTCTGTCGCTGACGCTCCCCGCCCTGAGCGCTGCGTCGCCCGAAACCCCGACCATCCGCGAAACCGTTCTGCCCAACGGCCTCAAGGTCCTGACCAAAGAGTTACATGCCGCCCCCGTCGTGACCGTCTGGACCCTGTATCGAGCCGGCTCCCGGAACGAGCGGCCCGGCGCGACCGGGATCTCGCACGTCCTGGAGCACATGCTGTTTCGATCCACCAAGGCGATGAAGACGGGCGAGATCGATCGACTGGTACAGCTCGCCGGCGGACGGCACAACGCGTACACGAGCTACGACTACACGGCCTACCACATCACGCTGCCCAGCGACCGTCTGGAGACCGCCCTCCGCATCGAGTCCGACCGAATGCTGAACTGCGCGCTGGATCCGGACGAGCTGAAGACGGAGCTCGGCGTGGTCCTCTCGGAGCTCCAGGGGCGCCTCAACGATCCCGCGGAGCTGCTCGATGAGAGCACGCGCGCCACGGCATTTCTCAAACATCCGTACCGCAACCTGATCATCGGCGCGAAAGCCGACGTCGCGTCTCTGACGCGAGAGGCCGTTCTCGAGTACTACCGGACCCACTATCAGCCGAACAACGCTGTCCTTGTCATTGTCGGGGACATCCAGACGGAAGCGACGCTGGACCTCGTCCAACAGTATTTCGGCGGCCTGCCCAAGGGACCCACGCCCCCACCGGTCCTGGCGCGCGAGCCCGCGCGCAAGGGCGCGCGTCGGGTGGTCGTGAAGGGCGCCGGATCCACCGCCTACATGCAGGTCTTCTTCGACACGCCCGCCGCGGGCCATCCTGATAACTACGCTCTCGCCGTCCTGGACGGTATCCTGACGAACGGGAAGAGCTCGCGGCTGCACAAAGCGCTGGTGGAGACCGATCTTGTCGCCTCGCTTTCGAGCGATTACGCCCCGCGCAAGGACCCGGGGTGGTTCGCGTTCTATGTCACAGCCCGGGCCGGCGTGCCCCACCAGCGCATCGAGGAGTCTCTGCTCAAGGAACTGGAGCGGATCCGTGCGGATGGCGTGACCGACCGGGAACTCCAGAAGGCCATCAATCAGGTCCGCGCCGACCTGACCATGGAATACGGCAGCGTGAGCGGACTGGCTCGAGCCATCGGACAGCTCGAGATGACGAGCAGCTACCGAGAGTTCGGCCACGTGCTCGACAGAATCCAACGGGTCACCGCCGATGATGTTCGGCGCGTGGTCAGGACCTATTTCGACGCCGATCGCCGGACCGTCGGGTGGTTCGTGCCGGAAGGCGGATCGACCGGTCCGCAGACGCCGGCGGGCGGGCGAGGGTCCGTCCACCGGGCCGCGGCCCGCCCCATCGCCGCTGACCCGCCGAGTGCCGGGTCGCCGCGGGCGGCGCCCACGGTTGGCGCCAACGCGAACGTCCTGCGGCACGTCTTCCCGAACGGTCTCACGCTCCTCGCCGCAGAGAACCGCGTGGCGAAGAGCCTGGCCATCAAGGGGTATGTCCTGGCCGGGCCGGTGCAGGATCCGCCCGGGAAATCGGGCCTCGCTACCCTCACTGCCGAGCTTGTCACGCGCGGAACGGCGACCCGCTCCGCGGACGAACTCGCCGAGGGGATCGAGTTTCTCGGCGCCACCGCGTCCATCCGGGCCGAACGGGAGACCGTGGGGATCACGGCGCAGATGCTGACCGAACATTTCGATCTCGTCCTGGCGTACCTTGCGGAATGCCTGCGGAGTCCGACATTCCCCGCCGAGGAGGTTGCGAAGGCCGTCCGGCAGCTCGGCGGTCGCCTGGACCGGGAGGTGGAGGATCCCAAGGCCGTGGCGCGGCGCGCGCTGTTCTCGCATTTGTTCCCGCCCAACCATCCGCTGCACCGGGACCCCACCGGCCGTCGCGCAGATGTGGATTCGATCACGCGCGAGGACGTCGCCAATTTCCACGCCCGATTCTACAGCCCCGAGCGCACCGTGCTCGTCGTGGTCGGCGACCGCACGCCGGAGGAGATCCGCGCCGCGGTCGGGCGCACCTTCGGCGACTGGAAACCGGCGGCCGTGCCATCCCCGCCGCGTCCCCCCATGCCCACCATCGGCACGACGATGCGACAGACGATTGCGCTTCCCGGCAAGTCCGAAGCCATCGTGATGCTGGGAGGCAACGGCGTCACCCGCGACGACCCCGAGTACTACGCTGCCTTCCTCGCCAACCGCATCCTGGGCGGCAGCGAATTGAACAGCCGTCTCATGAAGGCCCTGCGGCAGGATGGCGGGATGACCTACGGGGTCTACAGCTATTTCCACCCCGTGCTCGGGGAACGGCCGTGGGTAGTTTCCCTCCAGACCGGCCCCGCCATGGTGGACCGGGCCATTGGCGCCGCCCTCGCCGAGGCCAACCGGCTCCGCGATCAGGGGGTGACCGCGGAGGAACTCGAGGAGTCCCGCGCCGCCGCCATCGGGTCCCTCGTCCTCTCCATGGAAGACCAGGTGGGCATGGCTTTTGTGCTGCGAGACACGGAACTGTTTGGCCTCGGGATCGATTTCCCGTTCCGGTTTCCGGCCGATCTCCGCTCGGTCACCCCCGCGGCCGCACAGGCCGCCGCCCGGAAGTACATCCATCCCGACCGGTTGGTGCAGGTGGTCGTCACCCCGCCCCCGCCCCGCTGATTCCCTACGCACGCCGCTGATCTCGGGCGCCACCCGCCGGCACCGGCGCACCTTGCCCCGCTCCGCCGTTGACTCGACGCGGGATTGATGCTATTTCTCTTGAGAAACTTTCTCACATGGGGGTTCGTCGTGCCGACGATCGCGCTGCAGCGCGCCTTCCGGGCCCAGGGTCTTCGACTGACGCAGGCTCGACTGGCCGTGCTCCACGTCCTGGGAACGGCTGCGGCGCATCTGCAAGTCGCCGAAGTGCACCGCCGGGCCTTGCGCGTATCGCCGGGAATCGGTCTGGCCAGCGTCTATCGGACGATCGATCTCCTAGATCGTCTCGGACTCGTGAAGCGCGTGCACGTCGGTCACCGGCACCGGCACTACGCCCCGGCCACGGAAGCCCACGGCCACCACCTGGTCTGCAACGGGTGCGGGCGGGTGGTGGAGTTCTCCGATTGCCAGGTGGAGCGATTGGCCAAGACGCTGGCGCGCCGGACGCGCTTCGTGATCGAGGGTCATAGCATCGAGCTGTACGGACGCTGCCCCGACTGCCGCCGCGCGTCAGGGCGGGGTTCGCTGGCCGTTCCGTCCCACGACGCCTCGTATGCAGATCGCGCAGGAAGCACCCGCCGTGCCTAACCGATTCGTGCCGCGCTCGGGTCTCCTCGGTGTCGTCGTCGCAGGGGTCTTCCTGCTCGCGCCGCCCGCCTTTGGCGCATCGGAGCTTCTGCCCGTCGTCGCCAGCACCACGGTCGTCGCCGACTTCGTCCGGAGTGTCGGCGGGAACCGCGTCGTCGTCAGGCCGCTGGCCCCCGCCGGGGCCGATCCGCACACGTTTCAGCCCACCCCCGACAGCATGCAGGCCCTCGCGTCCGCCTGCGCGGCCTTCTTCAACGGCTCGGGCCTGGAGGAATGGTGGGGTAAAACGGTGAGAAGCGTTGGCCGAAAGGATCTGTCGATGGTGGAGCTCTCCAAAGGACTCGCCACCATCGAGACGCCGGGTCACACACACGGGGTCCACAGCCATAATGAGGGCTCGGACCCACACGTCTGGCTGGATCCCGTTCTCGTGAAACAGTACGCGGATCGGATTCGCGAGGCGCTTTCTCGGGCGGACACGGCCGGTGCCGCCTCGTATGCCGAGCGAGCGAAAGCGTACCAGGCCGAGCTGGATGCGCTGGACGCCTGGATCCGGGCCGAGATCGAGAAGATCCCGGTGGGCCGTCGGAAGATCGTCACCTTCCACAACGCCTTCCAGTATTTCGCCAAACGGTACGGACTCACGGTCAAGGGCTTCGTGGTGGCCAGCCCGGGTAAGGAGCCGTCCGCCAAGACCCTGGCCGATCTCGTCCAGCGGATCAAGACGGAGCAGGTCCCGGCTGTCTTCATCGAGGCCGACTTCAATCCCAAGCTCCTGGAGACCCTCGGCCGGGATGCGGGCGTCAAGGTCGTCACCAATCTGTACGACGGCAGCCTCACCGACGGTCCTCCGGCGGATAGCTATCTCAGCATGATGCGCCACAACGTGACGACCATGGTGAACGCACTGCGATGACACAGCGGTCTTCCGTCAGCGGTCAGCGGTCGGCACGGGCACCGGAGGCGCCGTGGCATTACTGTCTCGAGGTGCGCGATCTCGCCGCCGGTTACGAGGGAACGCCGGCGATCCGGGCCATCTCCTTCGCTATCCCTCCCGGCCAGATGGTGGGGGTGATCGGGCCCAACGGGGCGGGTAAGACGACCCTGTTTAAGGCCATCCTGGGCCTCGTCCCTCTCCAGGGAGGCCAAATCCTGCTGCACGAGAAGGAAGCGCACGCCCAGCGCTCGCTGATGGGATACGTCCCGCAGATCGACGATCTCGATCGCCGCTTTCCGGTCAGCGTGCGGGACGTGGTCATGATGGGCCGCTACCCCCGTATCGGATGGGTGCGCCGCCCCGGGGCGGATGATGCGGCCGCCGTCCGAGCCGCACTGGAGCGGGTGGACATGGCGGACCTGGCCCACCGACAGATCGGCCGGCTGTCCGGCGGGCAGCTCCAGCGGGTGCTCCTGGCCCGGGCCCTGGCGCAGGATCCCCACCTCCTGCTGCTGGACGAGCCGGTGAGCGGCGTGGATACGACGACACAGCACGCGATTTTCGCCGTGCTGGAGTCTCTGCGCGATGCCGGCAAGACCGTGGTCGTGGCCACCCACGACCTCAACTGCGTCGTCGAGCGGTTCGAGCAGGTCCTGTGCCTGAACCGGCGGCTGGTCGCGTATGGCCCCCCGACCCAGGTCTTTCGGGATTCCGTCCTGGAAGAGACCTATGGCAGCCACTTGATGATCGTCCGCGTCGGCGACCGCCAGGTGGTCGTCGCCGACGAGCATCGCCACCGGACCCACCCGGTCCGGCGGCCGGAAAGAGGGTAGGCGTCCGACGATGGAATGGCTCGTCTCCCCCTTCGAGCTGGCCTTCATGCAGCGCGCCTTCCTGGGCGGCATCCTGGTGGGCGCGCTCTGCGCCGTCGTGGGGACGTTCGTCGTCCTTCGCGGCATGGCCTTCATCGGCGACGCCCTGGCCCACGCGGCATTTCCCGGGGTCGTCCTCGCCTACATGCTGAACGCCAACATCCACCTCGGCGCGACGATTTTCGCGCTGGCAACCGCGCTCGGCATCGGCTTCGTCTCCCGACGCGCCCGCACCAGCGACGATACGACCATCGGGATCCTGTTTGCCGGCGCTTTTGCCCTGGGCATCCTGCTCATGAGCACGATCCAGGGTTACACCGCGGATCTTTTCAGTTTCCTGTTCGGAAATATCCTGGGGATTTCGACCGCGGATCTGGCGGTGGTGGGGGCGCTGGCGGCGTTGGTCGTCCTCGCGGTGGCCCTGTGCTACAAGGAGTTGCTGATCGTGTCCTTCGATCCCGTCGTCGCGGAGGCGATGGGTTACCCCGTGCAGGCCCTCAACTACCTTCTGCTCTCCCTTATCGCCCTGACGATCGTGGTCTCGATCCAGGCCGTCGGGGTCGTGCTCGTCGTGGCCTTGCTCGTCACCCCCGCCGCCACGGCCGCCCTCCTCACCGAGCGCTTCCTGCGCGTGATGGGCGTCGGGGTCCTGTTGTCGATGCTGGCGACGGCGTTGGGGCTCTACCTATCCTTCTACCTTAACGTCGCCTCGGGAGCCGCGATCGTCCTGGTCAGCACGGTCCTCTTCTTCACGGCGCTCGGCGCCCGCCGACTCCGGAGCGGCGCCGCGCGGTAACCCGGCTCGCCGTGGCTCCCTCTCCGAGACCTCGGTTCTCGGCCGACGTGTCTCGGCGTTCGGCACCGCGAAGGGCACGCGATCGACCCGAAGCCTCGCTGGCCGACAGGACCTCCCCCGTGCGGCGACCTCGCGCCTCGGAGCTCAAGGCCCAGGCCTCGCGGAGCACCTCCTCGCCCCCGAACTTTCGCACGGTGCGCGTGAGGCGATCCAGATGCGCCTCGTGCGGCGCAAACGCCGAGCGCGGCACGACCGGCAGATCGCGCGCGATGCCGCGCATGGTCTCCCGCCCCAGCCGGTCGAGTTCCGATCGCTCCAGTCGAACCGCGATCCCCAGCGCCTCCTTGAGACCCGTCACGCGCTTCGCGTCGCGCTCGCAGCCCCGGATCAGGGATTCGAGCGGCCGCAGGCGACCCCGCACGTCTCGACCGCGGTCGGTGGGCGCCGTGAGCGCCTTGACCATCTTGAGGATCCCGGCGTGCCCGTGCTCCTCCAGCGCCATCTCCCACCAGAGGTCCGCAACGCCGGGCAGATGGGCAAACCGCTTGTAGAACCGGATGTAGAGGTGTCCGACCCGCTCTTCCAGGTGAATCAGACGCTCCAGCGTCGCATGAATATTCACGGCCCGTCCCCGCGTCAGTGCTCACCTTCGGTCGCGCCGCCGCGCGGCCGCCGGCCGCTCGCGGATCCGTCGGCATTGCGCCGCTTGGCAGATACGCCGGACGACCTCCGCAGGCGATGCGACGATGATGTCCGGCCGCCCCGTCGTCAGCTCGTCCAGCGAGCCGTACCCCCATCGCACGGCGATGCTCGTCACGCCGTTTGCGCGGGCCCCCAGGACGTCGTGGACCCGGTCACCGACCATGACCACGTCGCGCGGCGAGAGCTGCTCCGTCTCGAGCACGTGGCCGATCAACGCCCCCTTGTCGCTGCGATCGCCGTTCAGCTCGGACCCGTGCACGTTCCGGAAGTAGGCGCGCAGCCCGTGGTGCTCAACGATCCGCACGGAATATACCGTCGGCTTCGCCGTCACGACCCACAACGACCGGTCGGTCGCGCGGAGCGCTCCCAGCATGTCGCGTACCCCGTCGTAGACGCGACTCTCGAAAAGTCCCGTGGCGCCGAATCGTACCCGGTACGCCGCGATCGCACGGTCGATCCTCTCGCGATCCTCCGCACCGAGAAGCTCGCCGAACGTCGAGGCCAACGGGGGACCGATGAAGCGTTCCAGGGAGGCGGCCTCCGGAACGGGTGTGCCGATCGCGTCCAGCGCGTATTGAAGGCAGGCGACGATCCCCACGCGGGGATCGATGAGCGTCCCGTCGAGGTCGAAGAAGACGTGCCGAAACGTCCGTCCCACTCCGCATCGCTCCGCGTTGGATCCGGGCAGGCGGCGCCGTATCACTCGGCGGGTTGCGCGGTCCGTTCGATCGGCGTGAGGTCGTACCCGTGGAGCGCGACCCGGCGAAGCAGCTCTTTGTACAGCGCATCGTCCATCGTCGGGCGTCGCGCCAGGATCCACAGGTACGCTCGCGAGGGATGGCCGACGACCGCGTATTGGTAGTCGGGGTCCAGCTCGATGATCCAATACGCACCGCGGAACGGCCAGAAGAACTCGACCTCGAGCTTCGCGTTGGACGGATCGCCTTTGACGACCTCCGCCACACCCGTGACACGACGCAGGGCGCCGCCCGGCGAACCGTCGCGGCACTCGTTTTCCACGCGGATGCGTCCGTCCGACGTTCTCGCGTACCTGGCCGTGCTCGCCACGCAGCCCGCCTGAAACCGATGGGGATAGCGCGCGATCTCGTACCACGTCCCCAGATAGCGGTCCAGATCAACGCGCGGGACGGTCTCCAGCGGCGCGAGTCCCGGACGATCCGCATGCGCGCACGCCGCCACCGCGAGGGCAACGCATGCCACCCACGCCAACGACCGCCTCATCCGCCTCGCCCCCGATTTTCATCGACCCTTGCCCGCATGTCGTACGCTCCATCAAATCTGCACACGGTACTTCGCGACGACCTTCGGGTCCAGCGTGACGCCGAGCCCGGGTCGGTCGCTCAGCTCGATATGCCCCGTGCGGTCCACGACGAGCGGCTCCTGGACCAACTCCGCCATCAGCGGGTGCGCGGGAAACACCATCTCCGCCATGCTCGCGTTCGGAACGGCCCCCAGGAGATGCACGGCTGCCGCCACGGCCACGGCCGAGCCATGGATGTGGGGAGCCAGCGGGAGATGCCAAGCTTGTGCCATGTGCGCGATCTTGAGGCACTCGGTCAGCCCGCCGGCCCACGCGACGTCCGGCTGGACGAAGTGCACCGCCCCGGCATGAATGTAGTCCCGGAAGCCGATCCGGCCGTACGTGCAGGTCTCATACCCCGCCACCGGGATCGCCACCTTCGCCGCCACGTCGGCGCTGCCGCGCAGGTCATCCGGGCACACCGGCTCTTCGTACCAGTAGAGGTCCTGCGACTCCAGGGCCCGCCCCATCGCCACCGCCGTGGGCACGTCCCACGCGCCGTTCGCGTCGATCATCACGCGCACGTCCGGACCGACCGCGGCGCGCACCGCCCGCACCCGCTCCAGGTCCTCGGCCAGTCGCACCTCGCACGTCCCCCGATGCGCCATGGCCCGCAGCGGGCTCCCCTCGACATCGCTGTTCCGGCCCACCTTCATCTTCACCGCGCGGAACCCGTGCCGGACATACGCCTCCATTTCCGCGACCAGCTCGCGGACTCCCTTCCCCTCGGCGTAGAATCCCCCCGTCGCATAGGCGGGCACGCGCCGCCGGTACCCCCCGAGCAGCCGCCACACCGGCATGCCCGCCATCTTGCCCCGCAAGTCCCAGAGCGCGATATCCACGCCGCTCATGGCCGCGATCACGATCCCGCCTCGCGCGTGCTTGTACGCACGCTGGTGCATCTGCTCCCACAACCGCTCGACGTCGCGGGGATCCTCGCCGATCAGATGCGCCCGAAGCTCGCCCTCCACGACCGCCTTCGTCGAAGCAAGCGGCCCGCCGAAGTGCGCCGCCTCGCCCAGCCCGACCAGTCCCTGGTCCGTCTCGACCTCGACCAAGAGCGCGGGCTTCGTCGCCATGATGTAATTCGCGTCGAAGACGGGCTGGGACAGCGTGCATTCCACAGGAATGGTACGAACGTCCACGATGCGCACGGCAGGCCTCCCGGTGTACGGATCCGTTGCACGCTCCGAGAACGGGAGGAAACGACCCGGCGCGCCGGCCTCGCCGCTCACACGGCCCCCCGAAACCTTGGGGCTCCCGCCTTTCGTCCGAAGCGCGGGTTCAGGGCTCGTCGTATCGCCGGAAGGCTTCGTGTCCCTGCACCATCGTCGGAGAGATCAGGTACGTTCCGGTACAGCCCAGACGCAACACGTATCCCGACGTATCCGTCCCGCCCCCCGTGGCCGCATAGGTGACTCCCGAGGCGACGGCGCTCACCGGGCACAGGATCAGCGCCTTGAACGGCGCGTAGACGGCGCTCCCCAAAACCGCCCCGACGCCCGCCACGACGGAAGATCCCGAATAGATCGTCTTGATCGCCGCCTCCGACGGTGACGCCTCCTGGGCCCAACTCGTCGCGGAGGCAGACACCGAGGCTCCGACCAGCATGATCCATATCAATCCGAGCATCCCGATGCGTGCGTGCTGACGCGTCATGATCCGCTCCTTGTCTGCCTGCAAACCGATGGGGCGCCGGCCAGGATCGCCTTCACGGCAGCCCTGGCATTCCGTACAACGGCCGCGATGTCGGACGCCTGCGCGCGCCGGAGGTGCACACCGGCCGTCACCACGGCGGTGATGCCCAGCCCTCGCGCCAGATCGCTCGCCATGGTCCGAGCCAGCTCGTCGTCCTTGTGACCCACGAGCGCGAGAACCGAGGTCGTGGAACTCCACTGCGCCGGCCGTGCGCGGCTTGTGCGCGGGACCGCGACGGCGACCGCCCCAACGTGCGGGGCGTCGCCCCCGAGGAGATTGACGCTCACGCTGCCTACGGAAAACAGAGCGTTCCCCCAGACTCGATGACGCCCCGCCCCTGCAGAGAAAGGCAGGCACAAGCAATGCGCCCCGCCGATTGCCGGACACGCCGGGTGGCCGAAGTGTGCGCGCGCTGCCGGCGCCTTCTTCGGCCCCGCCGTCGGCCCGTCGCGGCGCCCCTGCCCTGCCTTCCGCTGCCGGTCCGTCGCGGTCATGGCGTCGTGGACGGCGGCATCTGCGTTCCGGTCCACTCCCGCACCAGGTCCTGCGGTATGCCGAGTCGATCCAGGACTCGCCCCACCGTGTGATTCACGATGTCGTCCAGCGTCTTTGGGCGGTGGTAGAACGCGGGAACCGGAGGGAAAATGATCGCGCCCAGCTCGGCCAGGGCGATCAACTGCCGAAGATGGCCCACGTGCAGCGGGGCTTCACGGACCCCGACGATCAAGGGCCGCCCCTCTTTCAAGGTCACATCTCCCGCTCGGCACAGCAGCGAGTCGCCGGTCGACGTGGCCAGCGCCGATGCGGTCCTGATGCTGCACGGCAGGATGACCATGCCGCACGTCTTGAAGGAGCCGCTGGCGGGCGCCGCACCGATATCCCGATTGTCATACACGCGGGCCGCCAGCCGCTCGACATCTTTGACGGTGAACTCCGTCTCCTCGACGATGGTGCGCTTGGCCGGCGCGGAGAGAATCAGATGCGTCTCCAGATCCGGCACGCGCCCGAGGACCTGCAGGAGCCGAATCCCGTAGATCGAGCCCGTGGAGCCCGAGATGCCCACCAGGAGTCTCATACGCGTCCCCGCAGGCCCCCGACGACGCGGCGCCAGTCTCGAAGGACTGCAGCCGCAGGGCGACCGGTGCAGAACCGCACCCCATCCACGATCGCGGCCCCGGGCTCGGAGTCCGCGCGCGCCTCGTCGGCCAGCACCTGCTCCACTATCGCCTCGAATCGCACGAGGTCTGGACACCCCGGCACGGGCTCCTCGGGAAGCGCGACGGCCGCCTTGACGTAATAGGCCATACCCGCCTCGACGAAGCACAGGGTGATCCGACCCCTGCGACGCAGATTGTCCGCCGTTCCGCTCGCCCGGTGAATCGCCAGACGGACCCGCCGGGCGTCGGGTGCCACCAACTCACCGTACGACACCATGGCCGGATGTGGCCAGCCATCTCCGTCCGTGGTCACGATCACCACCGCGATTCCCAGGCGCGCTGCCAGGTCGTCTCCGCGCAGACGCTCCTGCAGCGGCTCAGGCAGGCTCGATCCTATCGTCCGCGACACTGCCGCCTCGCCCGCACCTATTTCCTTCTGGACAGCAGCGCCAAGCCGAATCCCGACGCCGCAACGAACAGGAGGCTCACGAGCTGCGCCGCCCGGAAATTCCCCAGCATCAGGCTGTCGATGCGCAGTCCTTCCACGAAGAACCGGCCCAGCGAATACAGGCCCAGGTACGCGAGCGTGAGGGCGCCCGGACGATCCGCCATCCGCTTCCGGAGAACAAACCAGAGGCCACAGAAGACCAGCAGGTTCCAGAGCGATTCGTACAGAAACGTCGGATGGAAATACTCGAAGCCTTTCAGGGTGGGGGGGCGGTGATACGGATCGATGTACAGACGCCATGGCAGGTCCGTGGGCGTTCCGAAAGCCTCCTGATTGAAGAAGTTCCCCCACCGGCCGATGGCCTGGCCGATGGCCACGCTGGGCGCCATGATGTCCATCGTCGGCAACACGGACAGTCCTGCCGTCCGGCAGTACAGCACGGTCGCCAGCGCGCCGGCAATCAGCCCGCCGTGGATGGCAAGGCCGCCTTCCCAGATCGCAAAGACCTTGGACAGCTGCGTCCCGTAGTAGTCCCAATTGAAGAGAACGTAATAAAGCCGGGCGCCCAGCAAGGCGCTCAGCACCGCGACGACGATGAGATTGAGCAGCTTGTCCGGATCTTGACCCCGCCGGATCGCCTCGCGGTGGGCCAGGGTTGTCCCCAGCATGACCCCGGCGGCGATAAGGAGGCCGTACCAGCGCACGGCCAGCGGCCCGATCTGAAACGCTATGGAGCCCGGTGAGGCGAACATCACATCTCCTCGTCTGGTATGGTGGATGGCCGGCATCGCAGCCGGATCCGGTGCCGCGCCGGGCTGACAATAGTCGCCCAGTCGCGGGGAAGTCAAGCAGAAGCATTCAGCAATAGACGGAGGACCGGGCGGAGCCAACGGCGTGCAGGGACACGGCTCGCAGATCCATCACGAGGCAGGCGCATCATGCGTCCGGGGTGTGGCAACCCGTGGCCTCCGTCAGCGATGGCCCCGAGTCCGAGAGCTCCGCTCCGCCCGAGACGGGGGCGTGGGGAAGCCGGCATCTTGCCGGCGGGCCAGTTGGTACGCAACGCCCTCAACGAGCGGCATCGGCTGAAAGTCAAAGGCCCGCTTCACCGCGTCGAGCGCCGTAATCGTTCCCACGTTCAGGAGTTCCAGGTGGCGGTATCCCAGGAAGGGATTGCAACCCAGGCCCTCAAGGAGTCGGGACAGCCAGCCAAGCGTCCGTAGCGACAGATGCACTTTCACGCGGGGAAGATTCAGCATCTTGGCAACTTGATCCGCAACCTCCTCGTACGTAAGGTGCTGCGGCCCCCCGATGGGGATGACGCGGTCCGCGACCTTGTCGTCGCGCAGGGCGCGAAGGAGGCAGGAGGCCACGTCCCCCACCCAGATCGGCTGGAGCATCGTCTTGCCGGTCCCGGGAATGACCAGCAGCCCCGAGCGGCACAGGACTCGGATCATACCCCCAATCAGCCGGTCCCCGGACCCGAACATGACCGACGACTGCAGAATGACAAAAGGGATGCCGCTGCCGCGCAGATACTCTTCAGCGGCGCCGCGGCTTCGGAGGAACGGAAGATCGGCGGACGTCCCGCATCCCATGGGACTCACCGTCAGGAACCGATCCACGCAGGCTCGCCGGGCGCTGCCCACGAGGCAGTGGATCGCCCGCTGGTGAAACTGCTCGACGGCGGCGTCCCGCACCTCACGGATGGGAGAGGCCAGGTGGATGACGTGGCGGACTCCGCGGAAGGCGCACTCGACACCGTCGGGATCGTGGAGGTATCCCCACACGACCTCCACCGGCTGGGACCGCAGCCAGTCGGCGCCGGGCGACCCGGGGCGGCAGAAGCAGCGGACGGCCTCGCCGGAGCCCACGAGGCGGCGCACGACGTGGCGTCCAAGGAAGCCGCTGGCGCCCGTCACGAGGATCATGCTGGCGTCTCGGGAACGAGAAATACCCACCCGTTCACCGCATCCGCTCCTGAAGGGGTGAGAGGCGGCACTCCGCGAGGTCTGGGCATCCGCCGCGCCGCAGCGATCGGTATGGGGTTGCCGGCTCGTCGGGACGGCCGCGGCCGCACCCACGGCCCCGCCTCCGGCGCCGGAGGAACGGGCCGCGCGACTCACCCGTTGCTATGCGGGCCGACGCTCTCAGCTCTTGCGCGAGGTCTTGGCGAAAAAGGACGAGAAGACCGCCTCGACGCGCTGGGAGCCGCACTTGGGACACTTGATGCGCTTGCGATCCCGCTCGCTAATCGACATGGTCAGCGTGAATTTCTTTCGGCAGCCGCCGCAGCGAAAATCGTAAGTCGGCATGGGCACCCCCTGAAGTTTATGGTCGTGTGGACGGATTCCGACAGGCGATTAGCATAGGCGGAGAAGCCTCTAGGATGCCTCGTTCAGTTTCCGAAGGCGCCGCTTCATCCGCTTGATCTGCAGGCGCGCCCCCAGCAATCCAGCGCGGTCTTTCGCCGCGAGCGCAGCTTTCCGGGTCCCCCTCAACGCCCGGATGGACGTCTTCAATTGCACCTTGCCCATGGTGGCCGTGGCCTGCGCCCGGCGCTCCTCCTTGGGGCGGAGGCCTTGGCGCACCTCTTCCGCGACGATGGCCTCGACCAACTCCTCCTTCTTCATCCCGGACACACCGGTCAGATTCGGGAACTGCGCGATGGCCAACTCGCGGAGCTTTGGGGCGGTCATCTTCTCAAGGTCGGCGCGTGGGATTGCCATCTGGCCTCCTGTGCACGAGCTGCGGGAGCGTTGAAATGCGCACGAATCCTGCTATCATGTCGTCGTGAACGTCAGCGACGAACAACCGCATTATATCCGGCCTTTGGGAAAAATCAAGGTGCCGCGGCGGCCGTGGGCGGTTCATCCATCGCGACGGCGCGCGGTCCTCATGGTCGCCGCGGTGACCCTGCTCGGCGCGTGCGCCGTGGGCCCGCGTTTGGAATCGGCGACGGCGCCGGTCGAGCCCGGGGTGACGCTGGCCGAGGGCGAGATCCGGTGGACCGTCTTGCCCAATACCTGGTCGGCGTATCCGAGCGATCTTGCACGCTACTTCACGCCCGTCCAGGTCAAGATCGAAAACGCGCGGCGCGATGAGCTGGAGATCCGCTACGAGGACTTCGTGGCGCTGGATGACACGAACCAGCAGTACCGCGCCGTTCCGCCCGGCGAAGTCGCCCGCGCCGTGTCCGGCGCGCCGGGTCC